>Ga0209281_1000410_pt1 | contig 64814 bp, 46 predicted proteins | sample MedtruBG_FD_187514 | JGI IMG/M metagenome (GOLD analysis project Ga0209281, IMG submission 187514) | Root nodule microbial communities of legume samples collected from California, USA - Medicago truncatula BG (SPAdes) (version 2) | ecosystem: Host-associated > Plants > Roots > Nodule | place... | reverse complement strand
CCGGAGTGGACGAACCTCTGGTGTTCCGGTTGTCACGCCAGTGGCATTGCCGGGTAGCTATGTTCGGAAAAGATAACCGCTGAAAGCATCTAAGCGGGAAACTTGCCTCAAGATGAGATCTCACTGGAGCCTTGAGCTCCCTGAAGGGCCGTCGAAGACTACGACGTTGATAGGCAGGGTGTGTAAGCGCTGTGAGGCGTTGAGCTAACCTGTACTAATTGCCCGTGAGGCTTGACCATATAACACCCAAGCAATTTGCGCTTAGAAAGCCAGATTGCGGTGTGGTGAAGACGAAACGAACCGAAAGTTTGCGGCTCACACCTGATCACATACCCGATTTGCTGGAACGCTGAAAAGCGCGCTGGCTCAAGAATTTCTTGACGACCATAGAGCATTGGAACCACCTGATCCCATCCCGAACTCAGAAGTGAAACGATGCATCGCCGATGGTAGTGTGGGGTTTCCCCATGTGAGAGTAGGTCATCGTCAAGATTAAATTCCGAAACCCCAATTGCGAAAGCAGTTGGGGTTTTGTTTTAGTAGAAGTTATCGATTTTCTCCGGCTCGTTGTTGTTGAACGGGCGGGACACAGAATTTCTTGACGACCATAGAGCATTGGAACCACCTGATCCCATCCCGAACTCAGCAGTGAAACGATGCATCGCCGATGGTAGTTTGGGGTTTCCCCATGTGAGAGTAGGTCATCGTCAAGATTGAATTCCCAAAACCCCTGTCTGCTGACGCAGACAGGGGTTTTGTCGTTTTGGGCCGGTAATCGGATCAAGCGTTGATTGTCCGTGATGCCCCGGCAAACCCCGTTGCCGTTGCTATGCTGTGATAGTCGGGGTACCTCGAACCAAGGGCCCGCGACGTCACTGGTCATGGGGATTCCAATAATGAAAAACCCTTATGCTCCTGGCTTCTGGTGCGCGATTGCGGCGTTGTTGCTGCTCTCGGCCACCTACTTCTATGGCGTCATGCTCACTCACCAGATCGACAAGGCGCTGCTCTTCCTGGACAGCGCGGCGGCGTTGATCGGTGTGATCTCCATCGCAACCGTGGCCTGGGCATCCTTGCAAGGCCAACGCATCAAGAAAAAACACCTTGAGCAAGGCAAGACCCTGGTGCTGATCTGGGACACCAAGGTGGCGCTGCGGCGAGTGGAAACAGTGTTCGACCGATACTTCTGGGGCAGCTACTGGCAGCCGGGCCGCACTTTTCAGGAGGTCATGGGAGAGCTCACCGGCACTCCGCTGGAAAAGAGTCTCGAAGCCCTGAAGGTCCAATGCGCCGCCTTGGACAAGCAAGTCACCCAGGACGGTTGGCATTGGCTCAATAACGCGCGTGAGCTGTGTGATGTCGCTAACGCCATGGCCCGGGAGCGCTACCAGCTGGATTTCTGCGATTCGCGGGCTGACTCATCTGGCGCCGCGGTGATCAACCGTGATTTCGAAGTGCTGGTCTACACATGGAGCGCCCGGCTCAAGACCTTCGACCATCAACTCGACGAAATTGAAGTCCAATATTCGTAGACCACCTCTCAAGAACAGGTTTTTACCCCTTTAAACATTGGGCCCGAAGGCCTGCGTGATGGTAATCTCCCCTCCACTTCACGGCGTCGAGCCACACCCCTTTGCGGGTCAGGGAAGACGACGGCTTTCTTCAACCATGGATATCAATCGGGTCACTCATGAATAAATCAGCAAGCGTACTTCTGGGTATCGTCGTGGCGGTCGGTGCGATCAGCGCGGGAGGCGCGTGGTACACCGGCACCAAGCTCGAAGGCGTGCTGCAAAAAGCGATTGTCGACAGCAACAAGCAAATGCAAACGGCCATGGCAGGTTCCAATAGCACCGCCGTCCTGGAGCTGGTTTCCATGGAACGTGGCACGTTCAGCAGCACCGCTCACTATCGTCTCAAGGGTGAGGGCGAGGTGTTTGGTGGTGAGCCGGTCGAGCTGCTGCTCGTCGACAAGATCGAACACGGTCCAATCCCGTTCTCGCGTTTGGTAACGCTCAAGTGGTTGCCAGTCATGGCCACCAGCCATACCGAGCTGGAGCCCAACCCGCTGACTGAAAAGTGGTTCGCTGCCACCCAGGGCAAGTCGCCGCTCAAGGGCGTGACCAACCTGGGTTATGACGAGTCCTTCAACGGCACCTATGAACTGTTGCCGCTGGACACCAAGCTGGATGAGAAAACCCAGCTGATCTTCTCTGGCCTGAAAATCGATATGGCCGCCAGTGCCCAAGGGCAGAAGGTCAAGGCTGACGGCTACATGGACAGCATCAAGCTGACCACGGTCAGCGAAGACCAGACACCGGTGCACGTCGAGGTAAACGGCCTGACGCTGGCCAGCAATCTGAGCAAAAGCACCTATGGCTACTACATGGGTGACAACACCGTATTGCTGAGCAACATCAAGTCCACCTTTGGCGAGCCGAAGTCGGTGCTGGGCCTGAAAAACCTGGAGATGAAGAACAGCAGCTCCGAAAACGGCACCAGTGCCTCCGGGCGCGCCGACTACAAGATCGGTGAGCTGTCGTACAACGACAAGACCATCGGTGCTGCGCAGATGGCTGTGAGCCTGAAGAACCTGGACATTCCGGCCACGATGTCGCTGATGCAGATCTACCAGACCAAGCTGCAACCCTACGAGAAAGCCGCCGCTGAAGCCGCTGCTGCCGGCGAGCCAACGCCTGAGTTGAACCTGACTGAAGCCGAGGAAGCGCAGGTCAAAGCCGATCTGGAGAAGATCCTGGCCGGCGCCCCGCAAATCGCTTTGGAGAACCTGTCGTTCAGTACCGCCAACGGTGAAAGCCGTGCGAGCCTGGTCGTCGACCTGGCCAAGCCGCAATCCATGGACCTGCCGCCTGATGAGCTGGGCCGCCAACTGCTCGCCCTGCTGGAGTTCAACCTCAAGGTGTCCAAGCCGATGCTGGCGGACCTGATCACTGTTCAGGCCCAGATGGAAGGCCAGACGGATGCCAAGATGATCGCCGACCAGGCCACCGCCACCAGCGATATGTTCAGTGCCATGGCCGTTGGCACGCAGCTGGCGACGCTTGATGGCAATGACGTGGTGACCAAGCTGCACTACGCCAACAATCAGGTTGATTTCAACGGTCAGAAGATGACAGTGGAGCAATTCACCGCGTTTGTGATGAATCAGATTGGCGGTGGCGTCGCGGTCCAGTAAACCGCCTCGCGCTGCATCCAGGCCGGCCCGTGCACTGCGCACGGGCCGGTTTTTTTTCGCCCGCGAAACCTTCGTTGAAATCTGTATCGATTCTGAAGAATTGTGGCGTTGCGAAAGATGACCGCTCGGACAGTGCAAAACTAAGCCCATTAGAGCTTGGCTGGATTCCTTTGATCCGGCTTCCTGTTTGATGGGCAAGGGGGCACTGCGACCCGGCTGGCCATGTAAGGATGCTGACGAATGCCGCGTACCGTGGGTCCCTTTATTCAACGTGGTTTACGCCCGCTGTTTCGCATGGCGCTGTGCGGTCAATTGTGCTGGCCGATGCTCGCGTTTGCCGACACGGCTTATGACCAGAAGGTGCTCGATGCCCGAGCGGGTCACTACACGCCCGCCTTGACCGTGTTGCGCCAGGTTCCGGCCGGCCAGGCCAGCGCCGGGCAAATCAGTGATCATCTGCAGATCGCCAGTTGGGCCGGCCTCGATGCCGAGGTGGTCGACGTCTATGAAACCCAAGGTCGTTATCGCGACCTGCCGGTCCAGGCACTGAGCGCAACGGCCCGCGCCTATCGCAATCTCAAACGCTGGGACGCGGCGGCGCAGGTGTATCGCCAGGCGTTGCGGATCGACCCACAGAACCCGGACCTGCAACTGGGCCTGGCCCTGACCCAGGCCGATGGCGGCAAACCCGATGAAGCCGTCAGCCGCGCCCGGGCTCTGGTCCAAGCGAAGCCAGCGGACCCGATGCGCCGAATGGCCCTGGGCTACGCCCTGACCCGGGCCAACAATCCCCACGAGGCGTTGTTCGAATACGATCAGGCCTTCGCGCGCGCCGGCCACAACCCCGAAGTCGCCCGCGAATACATCGTCGCCCTGCAACGGGCGCGTTTGCCCGAGCCGGCGCTGCGCCTGGCCCGCCTGCAACCAGGGTTGATCGACCGGGGCATACAGCGCCGCCTGGAAGGCGATGTGGCGGCCGAACGGGTACGCCTGTCGGACATGACCAGCCGCGGCGAACAGGAACGCTTCGTCATTGCCGACCGCGCCCTGGCCGACTACGACAAGCTGCTCGCCACCTGGACCCCGGTGGCGGAGGCCCATGACGACGTGGTGCGTTGGCGAATCGACCGCATGGGCGCCCTCAATGCCCGTGCCCGCCGTGCTGAAGTCCTTACCGAATACCAGAAGCTGCTCGCCGAAGGGGTGGGCATTCCGACTTATGCCCTGCGTTGGGTGGCCTCCTCGTACCTGGAGCAGCGGGAGCCGGAGATCGCCGTCGACCTGTACCGACGGATACTCGCGGCGCCGGATGCCGATCCGGCGGACCGCTTCGAAGACAGCACCGCGCTCTACTACGCGCTGCTGGAAAGTGAGCAGTCCGAAGAAGCCCGCGCCTTGGCCGAAGACATGGCCAAGTCCCAACGCCCGCGCATCGAGCTCAAGGGCTTGCCGATCGGCAACCCCAACGACGAATGGATGGACGCCCAGCAGTTGGCTGCCCAGGCCGGAACTTACGGGGCCGATCTGCCCTCGGCCGAGACTCGCCTGGAAAATCTGGTCAGCCAGGGTCCCGGCAACACCGGCATGCGCCTGGCCCAGGCCGATCTGTACCAGGCCCGTGACTGGCCACGCCGTTCGGAAAGCCTGCTCAAGGAAATCGAGGCGACGATCCCGCGCAACCGTGACCTGGAAATTGCCCAGGCCCGTGCCGCGATGGATTTGCAGGAGTGGCGGCAATTGGATGCACTGACCGACGACGTGGTCGCGCGCTACCCGGAAAATGCCCACGTCAAACGCCTGCAACGCCAGCGTGAAGTGCACGACATGGCCGAGCTGCGTATCGAAGCCTACACCGGCAAGAGTTATGGCGGCGGCAACGGTGACGCGGGGGCCGTCACCGGTAGCCGGGACTTTGGTATCGAAACGCTGCTCTACAGCCCGCCGATCGACGAAGACTGGCGGCTGTTCGGCGGCACCGGCTACGCCACCGGTGATTTCGAGGAAGGCACCGGCCATCACCGCTGGCAACGCCTGGGCGTGGAGCGGCGCGCGCGTGACATGACGCTGGAAGCCGAGGTGTCCAACCACGACTACGGCTCCGGCGACAAACAGGGCGCGCGCCTGGCGATGGCCCTGGACGTCAATGATCATTGGCAATACGGCGGCAGCCTGGATTACCTCTCGGCGAACACCCCCTTGCGAGCGCTCAACAGCGGCGTCCGGGCCAATGGTGGCAGTGGTTTCGTGCGTTGGCGGGCCAATGAAAGCCGCGAGTGGCGACTGACCGTCAGCCCGTCTCATTTCAGCGATGGCAATAACCGCCTCGAGACCCAGTTGACTGGTCGCGAGGGCCTCTACAGCGCGCCGCGCCTGCAAGTGGAACTGGGCCTGGAGGTGGCGGCCAGCCGCAACAGTGGTTCCAACGAAGTGCCCTACTTCAATCCCAAGTCGGACTTGAGCGTCATGCCGACGGTGCTCGCCAACCATGTGCTGTATCGCCGTTACGAAACCACCTGGAGTCAGCAATTTCAGGTCGGCGCGGGGGCCTACAGCCAGCGTGACTACAGCACCGCTGCCACGGGATTGCTCAGCTACGGCCAGCGTTTCATCTGGAACGACGTGGTCGAGGCCGGTGCCGCTCTGAGCTGGCTCAACCGCCCTTACGACGGCGATCGCGAAAGCGACCTGCGCCTGCTTGTCGACCTCACCTACCGCTTCTAGAAGAGTTTGAAGATGCCTGTCATTTCGCGATTCATCCTTCTGCTGGGGGTCTTGCTGATCAGCGCTTGTGCCCAGCAGGCCCCGGCCTTCACGCCGCCCGCGCAACGTCCCGTGGCCGCCAACGATGCGCCGTGGCCGAAGAACCACGTGCTCGGCATCGCTTACCACGACGTCGAGGACCTCGACCCGGACCAGGCCCTGGTGGCGGTGCGCACCGAGCGACTGATCGAGCAACTGGCCTGGCTGCGGGAAAACAACTACCAGCCGGTGACCGTGGACCAGATCATCACCGCTCGCAATGGTGGCCCTGAACTGCCGCCGCGTGCGGTACTGCTGAGTTTCGACGACGGTTACTCGAGTTTCTACACCCGCGTCATGCCCATTTTGCGCGCCTACAACTGGCCGGCGATCCTGGCCCCGGTCGGCAGCTGGGTCGACACACCGCTGGATCAACCGGTGGATTTCGCCGGGGTGCCGCGCAAGCGTTCCGAGTTCCTGACCTGGGAGCAGATTCGCGAAGTGTCGAAGTCGGGCCTGGTGGAAATCGCCGCCCACACCGACGCCAACCACAAGGGCGTACTCGCCAACCCGCAAGGCAACCAGCAACCGGCGGCGACCACCCGCCGCTACGATCCAGCCACCGGTCGCTATGAAACCGAGGCCGATTTCCAGGCGCGCTTGCGCAAGGACGTCGTGGCCATTTCCGAAAAAATCCGCAAGGTCACCGGCTATAGCCCACGGGTCTGGGTCTGGCCTTACGGGGAAGCAGACGGCACTGCGTTGCAGGTGATTGGCAGCGAGGGCTATCAGGTGGCCCTGACCCTGGAGGACGGACTCGACAGCCTCGATAACCTGATGAGCGGCCCGCGCTTTTTGGTGGCTTCCGACCCGGATGGCGCCCATTTCGCCGAGAGCGTGGTGTCCGTGCAGACGATGGACCCGATGCGCGTGGTCCATGTCGACCTCGATTACGTCTACGACCCGGACCCGGTGCAGCAGGAAGCCAACGTCGGCAAGTTGATCCAGCGCATTTCCGACTTGGGCGCCAACACGGTGTTCCTGCAGGCCTTCGCCGATCCGAAGGGCGACGGCCTGGTGCATTCGCTGTACTTCCCCAACCGTCACCTGCCGGTGCGGGCCGATCTGTTCGACCGGGTGGCCTGGCAACTGCGCACCCGGGCCAATGCCAAGGTCTACGCCTGGATGCCGGTGCTCAGTTTCGCCCTGGACGCGAAACTGCCGCGGGTGCAGCGTTGGAATCCTGAGACCGGCAAGACCGAGGTCGCTGCGGACCAGTACGTACGGTTGTCGCCGTTCGACCCGGCGGTGCGCAAAGTCATTGGCGAAATCTACGAAGACCTGGCGCGGATGAGCTCGTTGGATGGGGTCCTGTATCACGACGACGCGGTGTTCTCCGACTTCGAGGACGCCGGCCCCGCTGCGCTGAAAGTCTACGCGGCCAACGGCTTGCCGACGTCCATGGCGGCCCTGCGGGACGACCCGGCGACGATGCAGCGCTGGACTCGTTTCAAGAGCCGTTACCTGATCGACTTCACCCATGAACTCACCGCCAAGGTCCGGGCGATTCGAGGCCCGCAGGTTCTGACGGCGCGCAATATCTTTGCCGAGCCGATGCTCAACCCTTCGAGCGAAGCCTGGTTTGCCCAGAACCTCGACGACTTCCTCAATGCCTACGACTGGACGGCGCCGATGGCCATGCCGTTGATGGAAAAACAGACGCGCCAGCAATCCGGCCCCTGGCTGGAGCGCCTGGTCCAGACCGTCAAGTCCCGCCCCGGAGCCCTCAAGCGCACCGTGTTCGAATTGCAGGCGCGTGACTGGGACAGCCAGCCGGTGGCCGACATCGACGGCGAACTGCTCGCCGACTGGATGGGGCGCCTCAAGCGCCAGGGCGTGACTAGTTTCGGCTACTACCCGGACAACTTCATCGAAGACCAGCCCGCTGTGAAAACCGTGCGGCCGGCGCTCTCCAACAAGTGGAATCCTTGACATGCTCGACAGACTGCTCGCCCTGCTGGTGCTGGCGATCGTCCTTGGGGTGCCCCTGGGCCTGATCTTCCTGGTCACCGGGCAATTCCTGATGGACTTCGTGTTCTTCTATCCGTTGTTTATGTCCGGGCTGTGGATCGCCGGCGGCCTGTATTTCTGGCTGCACTGGGAGCGTCACTGGCCCTGGCAGGACGACACCTTGCCGCCGCCCCTGGCCGGCGAGCCGCTGATCAGCATCCTGATCCCGTGCTTCAACGAAGGTGACAACGTCGCCGACACGATTCACGCTGCGCTGGGCCAGCATTATCCGAACATCGAAGTCATCGCCATCAACGACGGCTCGAAGGACAACACCGCCCAGATGCTCGACCAACTGGCCGCCGAGGACCCGCGCCTGCGCGTGCTGCACCTGGCGGAAAACCAGGGCAAGGCCGTGGCACTGCGCATGGGGGCCATCGCGGCGCGCAGTGAGTACCTGGTGTGCATCGACGGTGACGCGTTGCTGGCGCCCAACACCTGCGCCTACCTCGTGGCACCGATGTTGGAGAACGCCCGCCTTGGCGCGGTGACCGGCAACCCGCGTATCCGCACCCGCTCGACCTTGATCGGCCGGGTCCAGGTCGGTGAGTTCTCCTCGATCATCGGCTTGATCAAGCGCACCCAGCGGGTTTTCGGGCGGATCTTCACCGTCTCCGGCGTGATCGTCGCCTTCCGTCGCACGGCCCTGCACCGGGTCGGCTACTGGAGCCCGGACATGATCACCGAAGACATCGACATCAGTTGGAAGCTGCAACTGGACCACTGGAGCATCTTCTACGAACCCCGTGCGCTGTGCTGGATCCTCATGCCCGAAACCCTGCGCGGCCTGTGGCGGCAGCGCCTGCGCTGGGCCCAGGGTGGTGCCGAAGTGCTGTTCAAGAACATCCGTGGCATCTGGCAGTACCGGCACCGTTACCTGTGGCCGTTGCTGTTCGAATACTGCCTGTCCACCGGTTGGGCCTTCACGTTCCTGTTGTCGGTGATCTTCTGGGGCGTTGGCAAGTTCGTGGCGTTGCCGGCGGCCATTTCCGTCGATCACCTCATGCCGCCAGCCTTCACCGGGCTGCTGCTGGCGGTGGTGTGCCTGATGCAATTCGGAGTGAGCATCCTGATCGATCGTCGTTACGAAAAAGGCCTTTGGCACATCATGTTCTGGGTGGTCTGGTACCCGTTGGTGTTCTGGCTGATCAGCCTGTTCACGACCTTGGTGAGCTTTCCGAAAGTGCTGTTCGGCCAGCATCAGAAGCGGGCGCGCTGGGTCAGCCCGGACCGCGGTATCAAGCCGTTCGATGATCAGGAAGAGGAAGTGATCCGATGAAAATTATCAGGACCCGACAGCGACCTTTTCTGGTGCTCATCGATGCGTTCATTACCGTGCTGGCGTGGGTCGGGCTGTTGTACCTGCTGGTCAACGGGCTCTGGCCGCTGTTCGACAGCCACGCCGGCCCGCGCCTGGGCGGCTCGCTGGTCGATACCCTCGCGACCTTGCAGGTGTATGGCTGGATCGCACTGGTCAACGCGGTGCTGCTGATCGCCTGGGCGCGGTATCAGCAGCGCAAGAGCCGCAGTTTTGCCCAGCGGCGGCTGCCGGCGCCGGTGGTGGACGACCAAGGCCTGAGCGACAGCTTCAAGTTGACTGACGAACGCCTGGAAACGCTGCGCCAGCCGGGCTCGAAGATCATCCACAACAATCAGGACGGCGATATCAGCCACGTCGTGCCGCATTTCCACCTGCTCGGCCCTGACCTGCAACCACCGCCCCTGGCCCCGCCGGAACGGCCGCGGGTCATTCACCTGCCGGCGGACCAGTCAGTGCACTGATACACGCTACAAAACGGTGGGCGCGAGCTTGCTCGCGATGGGGACGACTCATCGATATTGACGTCGACCGACCCACCGCTATCGCGAGCAAGCTCGCTCCCACAGGGATTGGGGTGGATGTGGGCAGGCCTACGACGAAAAATCCCGCACCAGTCGCCAGGCCTCGTCCACCGGCAACGGTTGTTTCATGCGTTGTGCCAATGCCGCCATGGCCCGGCCTTCGTCGCACGCCACGGCGGCGGCCACGAGGCCGTTCTTGCCCAACAGGGCGATGAAGGGGGGATGTTCCGGCGTGCCCTTGAATTCCACCTCGTCCCAGTGTTCAGCGTGGCCGAGGTAGTCATAGCGTTTGCCGAAGTGATAGGTCCAGAAGAACGGCACGTCCAGATAATGCTCGTCGCCACCGAGCATGTTCGCGGCAGCGATGCGCGCGTGCTGCTGGGCCAGCCGCCAGTGTTCGATGCGTTGGGGCTGACCGCTGAGGGGAAAGGTCGCGATATCGCCGACGGCCCACAATCCGTCCGTCACCCGCATGCCCGCGTCAACGCTCAGTGACAGGTCCTGTTGCCGTGGCAGGTCGGCAAACGGTTCGGTAGCGGGGCGTACGCCGACACCGATGATCACCAGGTCGGCGGCCAGGCGCTGGCCGTTATCCAGCACCACGGCTTCGACCTTGTGCGCGCCCTCGATTCCGGCCGCTTCGCCGTCGGTGCGATACACCACGCCATTGGCCTGGTGCAGGGCGAGGATCGCCTTGCCGACGCTTTCGCCCAACTGTGCGGCAAAGGGCACCGGATGCCGGGCCAGGACGGTGACCTCCAATTCGCGTTTGCGCAGGGAGGAGGCGACCTCCATGGCAATGAAACTGTCGCCGATGATCACCGCCCGCTGCCCGGGTCGGACTGTGTCGAGAATCTGCCGGGCGTGGGCGATCGAGCGCAGCACGAACACCTGCGGCAGATCGATGCCGGGCAGCGCGGGCGTCTTCGGCTCCCCGCCCGTGGCAATGAGCGCGGCATCGTAGCCCAGGCGCCGGCCGTCTGCGAGCTGGATCTGTCGGGCATGGGGGGCAAGATGGGTGACCTCGCCATGGAGCCGTTCGATGCGTTGCTGCGTGAAGTAAGTTTCATCGCGCAGCGGCACTGTCTCGTTGACGGCCATGTCGCCGGCCAACACGTACTTGCTCAGTACCGTGCGGTCGTAGCTGGCTTCGGCCTCTCGGTCGATCAACAGGATTCGGCCGCCAAATCCCTTCTCCCGCAACGCCGCCGCGCCTGCCGTGCCGGCTGCACCGGCGCCGATGATGACGAAGGTGCGAGGGTCGTCGGCGGGCGGAATTTTATCGGCCGGCAGCGGTTGGTCGTCGACCCAGACATCGGCGCCGCGCACCTCGACGTGATAACGGGCCAGGCTGTCGAGGGCCGGCGGTTCGCACAGGGCGCCGTCTTCGAGGCGAAACGCCGCCTTGTGCCAAGGGCAGATCAGTCTTCCATGGCACACCGCACCTTTGGCCAGCGGTGCGCCGGCGTGCGGGCATTTGCCCTGGAAAGCCCGCACCTGATCGCCTGAACGCAGCAGCAGGATGGATGTTTCACCGAGTTTGACTTCGAGGCCGCGGTCTTCGCGCACATCGGCGAAGCGGGCGACTTGATGCATAGGCATGGTCGTTCTCCGGCAGGCATTTGCCGTTGGAGTCTCAGGATCTGAACGAGGTTCAGCGTAATTGTCACTGCAACCGGATGGGCGCTGCGGCTATAGTTCGCAGGCCGTCCATGGCCTGATCCGCATAAGGTGCCCGGTATGACCCGATTGAACTCCCTGACTCCCTGGCTGGCGGCCGTCGCCCTGGTGCTGTGCGCACAAGGCGTTGCCCAGGCCGAAGAGCGCTTCACGCTCAACATCCCCGGTGTGTCGGACGACCGCCTCTTCACCGCCGCCGCGGCCAGCGACGCCAACAACTGTGGCGGCAAGAACATTTCCCCGGCCCTGAGCTGGAACGCTGGCCCGCCCGGTACCCTCAGTTATGCCATCGTCATGTTGGACCCGGACGGTCAACGTGGCCAGGGCGTCGACCATTGGGTTCATTACGGCATCAAGGCCTCCACGCGGCAGATTCCGGCCGGCGCCGGCACCAAGGCCACGCTGGAAGGCATGAGCGGCATCAACAGCAAGAACACCCGTGGCTACATCGGCCCGTGCCCACCCATCGGTGACAGCGCGCATCATTACCTGATCCAGCTCTTCGCCCTGGACCTGCCGCCGGATGCCTTGCCCGCGGGCCTGACGCGCGCCCAGTTGATGGAAAAAATCAACGGCCATGTCCTGCGCAACAGCAGCGTCGTGCGGCGCTACCACCGCTGATCAGCCCGCACGAACCCTTTGGCGAGGGAGTTTACCGTGGGGCCAGAGCGGCCCCCCGAACCTCAACATTGGCATCACGAGCCAAAAGCGAGCACTATCGAGGCCCTGTTAATTCATGCCGGAGGATGGCGATGACGCAGAAACCCGACGGCATCGCCCGCCTCAAGAACTGCCCTACCAAGGGCGATGAAATACGCCGGGCCATCGCCCAGAGCCGCAAGGACTTCCTGCCCGCCGATGAGGCCGACGAAGCCGAAGTGGCCGCGCCGGCCCAACCCGTGGACCCTCGCGACAGCTGAGCCGTCGCCCTTTCCCAACTGTTCAAATCTGCCCATGACTGCCAACACTCATTTACCAGGCGAGCGATTCAGCCGATCCGACTACAAGACCCTAGGCCTCGCTGCCCTGGGCGGGGCGCTGGAAATCTACGACTTCATCATTTTCGTGTTCTTCGCCCTGACCCTCAGCCAGTTGTTCTTTCCCCCGGAAATGCCCGATTGGCTGCGCTTGCTGCAAAGCTTCGGGATCTTTGCCACCGGCTACCTGGCCCGGCCCCTGGGCGGCATTCTCATGGCGCACTTCGCTGATCGGCTGGGGCGCAAGCGGGTGTTCAGCCTGAGCATCCTGATGATGGCCTTGCCCTGCCTGCTCATCGGGGTGATGCCGACCTACGCGCAAATCGGTTATTTCGCCCCGTTGCTATTGTTGGCGTTGCGCATCCTGCAGGGCGCGGCGGTGGGCGGAGAAGTTCCCAGCGCCTGGGTGTTCGTGGCCGAGCACGCGCCGCTGCATCATCGCGGTTACGCGCTGGGCTTCCTCCAGGCGGGGCTGACGTTCGGTTACTTGCTGGGCGCCCTGACGGCCACCGCGCTGGCGCGGATCTACACACCGCAGGAGATTCTCGATTACGCCTGGCGCCTGCCGTTCCTGCTGGGCGGCCTCTTTGGCGTGATCGGCGTCTGGCTGCGCCGCTGGCTGAGCGAAACGCCGATCTTCATGGCGTTGCAGGCCAATCGCGAAGGGTCGGCTGAACTGCCGTTGCGCACGGTCCTGCGTGAGCACCGCCAGGCCTTGCTGCCCGCTGTCATCCTGACCTGCGTGCTGACATCCGCCGTGGTGGTGTTCGTGGTCATCACCCCCACCGTGATGCAGAAAAGCTTCGGCCTGACCCCCGGCCACACCTTCGCCCTGAGCAGCCTGGGCATCGTCTTCCTGAACATCGGCTGCGTCCTGGCCGGGCTCATCGTCGACCGCATCGGTGCCTGGCGCACCGTCATGCTCTACAGCCTGTTGCTGCCCCTGGGCATCGCCGTGCTCTACGCCAGCCTGATCAGCGGCAGCGCCTGGCTGGGCCTGGCGTACGCCATCGCCGGCCTGGGCTGTGGCGTGGTCGGTGCGGTGCCTTCGGTGATGGTCAGTCTGTTCCCGGCGAACATCCGTGTGTCCGGTATTTCGTTCACCTACAACATCGCCTATGCGTTGTGGGCCAGCATGACGCCGTTGCTGCTGATTGCGCTGGTGCCGTGGAGCCCGTGGGTGTGCGTGGGGTATAGCGTGGTGATGGGGGCGGTGGGTGTCGCGGCGGCGATGTATTTCTCGCGCCGTCCCATGACGTCGGCGCAGCCCTCATTGGCCTGTGATGCCTAGTTTGCCCAGGTGCCTGCAGGTTGGGTGGCCGTCCTTCAAAGGCGTTCACGCAAGAAGTCCACGAAAGCCCGGGTGCGTGCCGAGCGGCGTCGATCCTGGCTGAAGACGGCATGGATGGGCAATGCCATTGGCAGATAATGGGTAAGCACGTTGGTCACGGTTCCCTGGCGAACGTCGGCGGCGAACAACCAGTGTGGCGAAAGCGAAAGCCCTAGCCCGGCAAGCACCATTTCCCGGATCGCTTCGCTGCTGTTGCTGGTGACGTTGCCCTTGATCGTCACGTGATGGGGCTCGCCAAGGTGGTCGAACTGCCAGACGTCATAATGCTCCAGCAGGGTAAACCCCAGACAGTTATGGCGGCTCAGGTCGGACGGTTCGAGTGGCGTGCCGTGCCGTTGCAAATAGGTAGGGGAGGCATACACCTGGCGCGTGCTCTCGCCGAGCTTCACGGCGACCAGCCCTTCGTGTTTGACCTGGCCGATACGAATGGCCACGTCGATATTTTCCTTCAGCACGTCCTCCTGTTGATCGCTCAGCCTCAGGTCGATCCGAACCTGTGGATGACGCGCCAGGAAGTCACCGATCAAAGGTGCAATGCATAACCGTCCGAAACTCACCGGCGCCGCCACGCGCAGCGGGCCGGCGATCTGCTCCTGTCCGCTGGCGAAACTGAGCCGGGCAGTGTCCAGGCTGGCGAGGATTTCCTTGCTTTGGGCATAGAAGCGCTGGCCTTGGTCGGTCAGCGCCAGATGGCGGGTGCTGCGAGCAAACAGCGCCCCACCCAGGTGTTTCTCCAATCCGCGGATCTGCTTGCTCACCGCCGGTTGACCCAGGTTCAGTTCCCTGGCGACGGCCGAGAACGAGCCGCGTTCCACCACCCGTACAAACACCCGCATTGCCTCGAACAGATCCATGGGATTTGGCCTTTATGAGGAATAAATCCTATCCATTATTGCTGACTTATCGGAATGCTTCGGCGCTCGCACTATAAACCTACCCACTCATTGGAGGTTTACCCGTCATGAACAACACCATGTCTGCTGCCATTGCCGAAGTTGCCCAGGCGCCGCTGGTCGTGCGCTCCATTCCCCGGCCTGTTCCGGGTAATGGACAGGTCCTGATCAAGGTTCAAGCTGTAGGAATAAATCCGCTGGACACCAAGATCGCGACAGGCGGTGGTGCCCATGCTCGTCAGCCGCTGCCCGCTGTATTGGGAATTGACCTGGCCGGGACGGTGCTGGAGCTGGGCGAGGGCGTGGATGACTTTGTTCCCGGCCAGGAGGTCTTCGGCATGGCGGGCGGTATCGGGGGTGCCCAGGGTGCCCTGGCCGAATACATTGTCGTCGATGCTCGCCTGATCGCCCCCAAACCCGCTTCACTGAGCATGCGGGAAGCAGCGGCACTGCCGCTGGTCTTCATCACGGCTTGGGAAGGGCTGGTGGATCGGGCCAACGTCCGGGCCGGCCAGCAAGTACTGATTCATGGTGGCGCGGGAGGTGTCGGTCAAATGGCTGTGCAGATTGCCAGGGCGCGAGGTGCGCAGGTGTATGCCAACGGTTCGATCGGCAGCCTGGATTTCATTCGCGAGCTGGGTGCGACGGCCATTGACTACCGATCCGAGGACACCGACAGCTACGTACGCCTGCACACCAATGGCGAAGGCTTCGACATCGTGTATGACACGGTCGGCGGCTCGACCCTGGACGCGTCGTTCAACGCGGTGAAGACCTACACCGGCCATGTCCTCAGTTGCCTGGGCTGGGGACAACATAGCCTGGCGCCATTGTCGTTTCGTGGCGCGAGCTATTCCGGCGTCTTCACCTTGATGCCCTTGCTGGCCGGCAAAGGCCGCGAGCACCATGGCCAGATTTTGCGGGAGGCGGCAAAGCTGGTTGAGGCCGGGAAGCTGCGGATCAAGGTCGATCCACGGCGGTTTGGCCTGGGCCAAGTCAATGACGCGTTTGCGCAAGTGGCCGAAGGGCGCGGGCAAGGGAAAACGGTGGTGGAAATCGACGCCGAATGATTGGCTCTCCCGTTACGGGTCATGTGCCAGGAAAAGCTCGATCCCTGACGACCGGGGCCCTGGCCTCTGGGGAGGAGCGTCTTGGCAACACAGTCCGGTAAACAGCTTGAGAAGCCCTCCAGACTCCGTAGAATCCGCCGCGTTTACAATCCACTCTTCAAGGACGAGTCCTGATATGCGTTTTCTCGCCACATTCCTGGCCCTCTGCTTCCTGGCGGGCTGTGCCTCCACGCCTGATTACTACATTTCTCCCGCGCCGGTCGCGATCCCCAAGACAGCCACCTACTGGATCGACACCTTCAACGTTGAAGTCGTCGGCAAGAATGAACGCTTCCTGCCTGACGAAACCGTTCGCGAGCAATTGAACAGCGATCTGGTCCTGCGCCTGCTCGATGCCAATCGCTATGCCTCCAGCCGGGAAACAGCGGACTATCTGCTGGACGTGAACACCGTTTACGCGCGCCGCATCCAGGATACCCAGGGCGGCTTCATGAACAAGATCGTTGCCGACGGTACGTACCTTGCCAGCGTTGATTTCAGCTATCAGGTCAAGGTGAAGAAGGACGGCGCCGAGGTGTTGCACTTTGCCCAGGCCCGTGAGGGACTGATGCCGGCCGGGGCGATGGGGCAAATGCAAAACATGAAGAGCATGCTGGGCGCGCTGACCAACAAGGGGAACTCCGATGTAGAGGGGTACTATACCGGCGTGTTGAGCCGCTTTATCGTCGATGATCTGCAAGCCATTCCGTCTCGCTAGCCGCGTCTTGCGCCTGGACATCCTGGGTGACCAGGCGCTGCTGTTTCACCCCACAAAAAAATTTTGCCGTCCTTAACCCGAACCGAAAATCCTCCTCGTCTGAGCTTGTGAACGGATCATCCACTCACGAGGTTCTGCCCATGTCCCGTCCATTCCCCTTCCTGCGTCCTGCTGCCCAGGGCTTCGCCGTGACCTTATTGGTTTCGCTGGCCGGTTGTGGGTTGTCGTCACGGGAGAGCGCCGGCCCCATCTCCGCGGCCGACAAGCCCGAGCTGCAACGCGAGGCGGCCGCCGTGCAGCCCTCCGTGGCCAAGTACAGGATCGCGCCAGCCCCGATGCCTTCGCCGATGGTGGCGAGTGATGCCATGTCCCCGGACTACCGCAGCGAGCCGCGCGAACAGTATGAAAAACTGCCGGACAACCCGGTCCACAGCGTCGCCGAAACGCCGGTCTCGACCTTCAGCGTGGATGTCGACACCGGCAGCTACGCCAATGTGCGCCGTTTCCTCAACCAGGGCAGCCTGCCGCCGGAAGGGGCGGTGCGGCTGGAGGAAATGGTCAACTACTTTCCCTACACCTACGCGCTGCCCACCGATGGTTCGCCTTTTGGCGTGACCACCGAAGTGGCTCCGTCGCCGTGGAACCCGCACACCCGGCTGCTGCGCATTGGCATCAAGGCATCCGACCGCGCCGTGGCTGACCTGGCGCCGGCCAACCTGGTGTTCCTGGTGGACGTTTCCGGCTCCATGGACCGCCGCGAAGGCTTGCCGCTGGTCAAGAGCACGCTGAAGCTGTTGGTGGATCAACTGCGCGACCAGGATCGGGTGTCCCTGGTGGTGTATGCCGGCGAATCCCGAGTGGTGCTCAAGCCCACGTCGGGTCGTGAAAAGGCCGCCCTCCGCAACGCCATCGACCAATTGAACGCCGGTGGTTCGACCGCCGGGGCGTCGGGCATCGAGCTGGCCTACCAGATGGCGCGGGAGAGCTTCATCGACAACGGCATCAATCGCATCCTGCTGGCCACTGACGGTGACTTCAACGTTGGCATCAGCGACTTCGACAGCCTCAAGCAGATGGCCGTGGACCAGCGCAAGAGCGGTATTTCCCTCACCACGCTGGGTTTCGGCGTGGACAACTACAACGAGCACCTGATGGAGCAACTGGCGGATGCGGGGGATGGTAACTACGCCTACATCGATAACCTGCTCGAAGCGCGCAAGGTGTTGGTGGACCAGCTCAGCTCGACCCTGGCCGTGGTGGCCCGGGACGTGAAGTTGCAGGTGGAGTTCAACCCCGCCCAAGTCAGCGAGTACCGCTTGCTGGGCTATGAGAACCGGGCGCTCAAGCGTGAGGATTTCAACAACGACAAGGTTGATGCCGGTGAGATCGGTGCCGGGCATACGGTCACGGCGCTCTACGAAATTGTGCCCAAGGGCGAGAAGGGCTGGTTGGAACCGTTGCGCTATGCCAACCCGCAGGCAAAGAAGGAAGGCACGTCCGGGGAAATGGCGATGCTGCGTGTGCGCTACAAGCCCGCTGAAGGCGGCAGCAGCCGGCTGATCGAGCACCCTATCGCCAGCGCGCAGGCCGAAGACAAGGCCAGCGATGACCTGCGGTTCGCGGCGGCCGTGGCGGCGTTTGCGCAGCAGCTCAAGGGAGATGGGCGCTACACTGGGTCGATGAGTTTGAAGGACACCGCGCAACTGGCCCGTGCTGCCCGCGGTGACGACCCGTTCGGGTTGCGCGCCGAGTTCGTGCAACTGGTCGAGCTCGCCCAGAGCCTCAAGCCCGAGGTCAAGCGCGGCTCCTGAAGAGTCATGGTATCAACCTGTAGAAGCCGGGCTTGTCCGGCTTCTACAAAGGATCGGAGTTGTTTGCAGGATCGCATTTCAATTGGAAGGAGTCCGCCGCCCAAATGCCCACCCCGATCGACTCAGTCAGCGACGAATCGTTGCTGACCCGCTACCGCAACGGTGATGGCGCCAGTTTTGAGATCCTGTATGCGCGGCATCGGCAGGGGCTGTACCGTTTCCTCGTATCCTTGAGCAACAAGGCCGAACTGGCCGAGGAAGTGTTCCAGGACACCTGGCTCAGCCTGATTCGCAGCGCGACCCAGCCACAGGGCCGGGCGAGTTTTCGTACCTGGTTGTTCCAGATTGCCCGTAATCGCCTGATCGATCACTGGCGCAAGCATGGCGTTCATAATCCACTGCATGACAGCTACGACGAACAGCTACACGTCCAGCCCGACGATACCGCCAGCCCCGAGCGACAGTTGAGCCTGAGTCGCGACCAGGCGCGTCTGGAGGCCGCTTTGCAAGCCTTACCCGAGGACCAGCGCGAGGTCTTCCTGCTGCGCCTGCATGGCGACCTTGAGTTGCCGCAAATCGCCGCCCTGACCGGCGTCCCGTTGGAAACGGTAAAGAGCCGTTTGCGTTACGCCCAGCAGAAGTTGCAGCGCCTGCTGGCCGAGGAGGTACCCGCATGATCGATTCCCGACAGACCCCGGATCCCGCCGACGAAGCGCTGATCGAGCATTTCCGCCAACACACCCGCGGCGAGCCGCCCGCGTCCCTGGACGCCTTCATCCTGGCCACCGCCCAGCGCGAAGCCCCCGCGCCCCGGCCTGGTTTGTGGAAGCGCTGGTGGCTGGCCTGCCAACGACCGCGCTGGCAGATGGCGTTCGCCACGGTGGCAGGTGTCGCGCTGATGATCGGCCTGGTGCTGCGCTCGCCGGTACCCCAGCAAGAACTGGCCGCGCCGGCCTCGCTGGACGAGTCCGCAAGCCAGGCACCCGTCGTGGCCGCAGCGCCCGCGAAGCCGGCCCCCGCGCCGATGGCCCGCATCGCCCCCCAGGCCGAAATGGCCCTGGCACCAGCGCCGGCGAGCCCTGTGCAATCGCTGGCGGACGAGCCCAAGGCTCGGATGAGCAAGTCCGCGGCCGTTGCCCTACCGTCCCTGGAGCAAGGCTTGCAGGAAATACTGCGCCTGCGTCAGGCAGGGGACACCAAGGCGGCGGATGAGAAGCTGCTGGCACTGCACAAGCGCTTCCCCAAGGAAGACTTGCCGGCCCGGCTGGAGGCGTTGCAAAAGCGTTGAGGGACAGGTCTCCCGAGAACGGGATCGCTTCACAGTCGGCAGAAAATGTGCACCGGCCATTATCGCCTGGTTGCCGGGCATGGGGTTACAAATGCAGACATAGCAGGATCAAATGAGCGGAACTATACTCACGATCATGAAAAAGCTGATGCTCGAACTCGACGGAACCGACCCAAGCAAGCTCTCGATGGCTCGCTTGACGGATTATCTGCGTGAGCTCGTTGAGCTCTTCGGCTCTCAAGATGATGTTCATTTTGACTCTATAACTGAAGGCTGTGTCTGTCTGAACACGTGGGTAAAGGATGAGAAATACCCTCACGTTTTGAACAGAGTACGTGAAGCTGCTCAGGGAATTGGGCCTAAGCGTGCAAGGAAGGCATACGCGCAGCTCTCCGCATTGATGGAGCAGGACCGAGTCGACGGGGTCTTGCAAGCAGCGGATGTGAGTATTCTCCAGTTCCCGAAAGCCAAGACATCCCCTCCTCCCATGGTCGTCATCAAGCAGGGTAGCGTTCAGGGACGTCTGTATATCGTAGGCGGGAAAGACGAGACGATTCCTGTCCGGCTTGAGGGCGCTGGTGGTGAAACTCTTCTTTGTGAAGCCGACACGGCGTTGGCTGAACAATTGGGCAAGTTGTTGTTCAAGCAAGTCCGAGTTCATGGAAAGGGCGAGTGGGAAAGTCGACCCCATGGTGGTTGGCGACTGCGAAAAATGTTTATTCAATCTTACGAAAAGCTTGAAAAAAGCTCTTTGCGTAGCGCGGTTACTCAGCTCAAGGATCTTGGTGGCATCACTTGGAGTGAGATGGACGACCCTCATGGGACGATCCAGAACTTAAGGGGATGAGGTGCGCATAGTTCTCGACACCAACGTTCTCGTCCAGGTCCTGGGGAATGCCAAGGATGGTATCGTCTTGGTTGACCCTCTCACCCGTCACCCTGTTGAAAGGGCGGAGGCGAGAGCTGATGCATTGATCGAACAAGTTGATGCCGAGGGCGGGACGGTACTGATACCAACACCTGCTTTGGCCGAGTATTTGGTCGGTATTGATAGGCTCTTCCATCAGAGTCATCTTGATGTCATCAACGGTTTCTCATGTTTTGAGATCGTGTCATTCGATCAGATTGCTGCGGTTGAATGTGCCCGTATGGTTGATGACAACGAGCTGAAAGTGCTGATCCCGCAGCGACAAAAGCCAAGCTACGGTTTGACCGTCAAATCATTGCCATTGCTCTGGCAACCAACGCTGATGAAATCTGGACCCACGATGCAGGTCTTTATTCCAAGGCTCGACAGTGCGGTCTTCTTGCGAAGTCCTTAGGGGATATTGACCCTTCCCCTGAACAGCTTGAGGTTGATCTCGACCACTGAACCCATCGGATAAGCATGCACCACTGCGCTCCTTTGAATTGTTATGCCCACAAAAAAGCCCCACGTCTTGCGACGTGGGGCTTTTGATCATCTGTATGGTGCACCAGGCGGGATTCGAACCCACGACCCCTGCCTTCGGAGGGCAGTACTCTATCCAGCTGAGCTACTGGTGCAGCGCGGGCGCCATGATACTCATATGCTGGGCGGGCGTCCATGCTGCTGATTTGCCGTTGTTTTCCCAAGGCTGCTCGGGCGTCGGCTACGCTGATCAGAAAAAACGGGCAAATGGCGGTTTTTCGTTCTTTTTTTCGAACAGCCTATTGTCCTCTCCCCCTATCGGCCCTAGGATTCGTTTGAGATTTCAAACGCTCTTGTCTGGGTGCTGAACCGCACGTCTATGCTTATGTGCGTTATTTCTGTGCTTCAGCCCGGTGGATGATTTCCCTGACGGCAGCCCATAAGGCGCCTTTCTACAACTCTAATTCGCTCCGCGTGCGCGCGGTGCTGTTAAGGAAAGCCGACATGCAGCTTAAAGACACCCAGTTGTTCCGCCAGCAAGCCTTTATCGATGGCGCTTGGGTCGATGCGGACAATGGTCAGACGATCAAGGTCACCAACCCGGCAACGGGCGAAGTGCTGGGCACGGTGCCGAAAATGGGCGCTGCCGAAACCCGCCGCGCGATCGAAGCCGCCGACAAGGCGCTGCCGGCCTGGCGTGCGCTGACCGCCAAGGAGCGCGCCAACAAGCTGCGCCGCTGGTACGAATTGCTGATCGAAAACCAGGACGACCTGGGTCGCCTGATGACCCTGGAGCAGGGCAAGCCCCTGGCCGAAGCCAAGGGTGAGATCGTCTATGCCGCGTCCTTCATCGAGTGGTTCGCCGAAGAGGCCAAGCGCATCTACGGTGACGTGATTCCTGGCCACCAGCCCGACAAGCGCCTGATCGTGATCAAGCAGCCGATCGGCGTGACCGCGGCCATTACCCCGTGGAACTTCCCGGCGGCGATGATCACCCGCAAGGCCGGCCCAGCCCTGGCCGCCGGCTGCACCATGGTCATCAAACCGGCTTCGCAAACTCCGTTCTCGGCCCTGGCCCTGGTGGAGCTGGCGCACCGTGCCGGCATTCCGCAAGGCGTGCTGAGCGTGGTCACCGGCAGTGCCGGCGACATCGGCGGCGAGCTGACCAGCAACCCGATCGTGCGCAAACTGTCCTTCACCGGTTCGACCGAGATCGGTCGCCAACTGATGGCCGAATGCGCCCAGGACATCAAGAAAGTGTCCCTGGAGCTGGGCGGCAACGCACCGTTCATCGTGTTCGACGACGCGGACCTGGATAAGGCCGTCGAGGGCGCGATCATTTCCAAGTACCGCAACAACGGCCAGACCTGCGTCTGCGCCAACCGCCTGTACATCCAGGATTCGGTGTACGACGCGTTCGCCGAGAAACTCAAGGCCGCGGTGGCCAAGCTCAAGATCGGCAACGGTCTGGAAGACGGCACCACCACCGGCCCGTTGATCGACGAGAAAGCCGTCGCCAAGGTCCAGGAGCACATCGCCGATGCTGTCGGCAAAGGCGCGACCGTACTGGCCGGTGGCAAGGCGATGGAAGGCAACTTCTTCGAGCCGACCATCCTGACCAACGTCCCGAAAACCGCTGCCGTGGCCAAGGAAGAGACCTTCGGCCCGCTGGCGCCGCTGTTCCGCTTCAAAGACGAAGCCGAAGTGATCGCGATGTCCAACGACACCGAGTTCGGCCTGGCCTCTTACTTCTATGCCCGTGACCTGGGCCGTGTGTTCCGCGTGGCCGAGGCTCTGGAATACGGCATGGTCGGCGTCAACACCGGGTTGATTTCCAACGAAGTCGCGCCGTTCGGCGGCATCAAGGCTTCGGGCCTGGGCCGTGAAGGCTCCAAGTACGGCATCGAGGATTACCTGGAAATCAAATACCTCTGCCTGGGTATCTGATCCTGCTGCAAGCGCAAAGGGCACGAGAGCGCTGTCCTTTGCGTGTTCCACCTGTTCTGTTTCTTGTGGCCGGAACGCTGCGGCAGTCGATCATCGCATGCTGTCGCAGTTGCCTCCCCGCCATGTATTCCTTGGACTACGCCGACCGATGAGCGGCGAATGAGGACTGTAATGAGCAAGACTAACGCTGACCTGATGGCCCGTCGTACCGCTGCCGTTCCACGTGGCGTCGGCCAGATCCACCCGATCTTCGCTGAATCGGCGAAGAACGCCACGGTAACCGACGTTGAAGGCCGTGAATTCATCGACTTCGCCGGCGGTATCGCCGTGCTCAACACCGGTCACGTGCACCCGAAAATCATCGCCGCCGTGACCGACCAGCTGAACAAGCTGACCCACACCTGCTTCCAGGTCCTGGCCTACGAGCCGTACGTGGAACTGTGCGAAAAAATCAACGCCAAGGTGCCCGGCGATTTCGCCAAGAAAACCCTGTTGGTGACCACCGGTTCCGAAGCGGTGGAGAACGCCGTGAAGATCGCCCGCGCCGCCACCGGTCGTGCCGGCGTGATTGCCTTCACCGGCGCTTACCACGGCCGCACCATGATGACCCTGGGCCTGACCGGCAAGGTTGTACCGTATTCGGCCGGCATGGGCCTGATGCCTGGCGGCATTTTCCGCGCGTTGTACCCGAACGAACTGCACGGCGTGAGCATCGACGACTCCATCGCCAGCATCGAGCGCATCTTCAAGAACGACGCCGAGCCGCGTGACATCGCTGCGATCATCATCGAGCCGGTGCAGGGCGAGGGTGGTTTCTATGTCGCGCCGAAGGAATTCATGAAGCGCCTGCGCGCCCTGTGCGACCAGCACGGCATCCTGCTGATCGCTGACGAAGTGCAGACCGGCGCCGGCCGTACCGGCACCTTCTTCGCCATGGAGCAGATGGGCGTTGCGGCTGACCTGACCACGTTCGCCAAGTCCATTGCCGGCGGCTTCCCACTGGCCGGCGTTTGCGGCAAGGCCGAGTACATGGACGCCATCGCCCCGGGCGGCCTGGGCGGTACCTATGCCGGTAGCCCGATCGCCTGTGCGGCGGCGCTGGCGGTGATGCAAGTGTTCGAAGAAGAACACCTGCTGGACCGCTGCAAGGCCGTGGGCGAGCGCCTGGTGACTAGCCTCAAGGCAATGCAGAAGAAATACCCGGTCATCGGTGAAGTGCGTGCACTGGGGGCGATGATCGCTGTGGAGCTGTTCGAGGACGGCGATTCCCACAAGCCGAACGCCGCCGCTGTGGCCCAGGTCGTGGCCAAGGCCCGGGACAAGGGCTTGATCCTGTTGTCCTGCGGCACCTACGGCAACGTCCTGCGGGTGCTGGTGCCGCTGACCTCGCCGGATGAGCAACTGGACAAAGGCCTGGCAATCATCGAAGAGTGCTTGCGCGAACTCTGATTGTGGCTTGATTCACAAAAAACCCGCTTCGGCGGGTTTTTTCATGCCCGCTAAACGGTGTGGCCGCTTTTGAGCTGTCTGGAACGGCCGTCATTGGCTAAGGTGAAAGTATGGCAAGGGAGATGCGCAATGACTGCTGTGGTGTTACCCGCTGTACCGCGAGTGTTGATTGCCGAGGCTGATCCAGCCTCCCGGGAGTTGTTGGAGGAGGTGTTGTCACACGTGCGCTGTGACGCCCAGGTGGACAGCTGTAGCGATGGCCGTGAGGCGTTGGAGCTGCTGGGGCGCAATCCTTACGACTTGGTGGTAGCCGACTGGGAGTTGCCGGGCGTCGATGGCCTGAGCCTCTTGCGCGGCCTTCGTCAGCAACCCCGTACGCCCGTGCTGCCGTTCATCCTGATGAGTCGGCGCAATGACAGCGCCAGTGTGCGTGAGGTCTTGCCGCTGGCACCGACGGCCTACCTGAGCAAACCCCTGAACCGGGAAAACCTGATCCAGCGTTTGCAGGGATTGCTGCTGGGCGGCCCTGAAGCGGCGGACGCCGCGCCCACCCTGGAACCGGGCCTGACCCTGGCTGCCTTTCTCGAGCGTCGCCGGGACCAGTCCCAAGGCGCGCCATTGATGACCGACGTGCAAGTGGCGGTCAAGCGCAGCCTCAACCCCAAGGGGTTGGACCTGAAACTGCTGGAAGAAGAGATCCGCACGGATCCGCAGATCACCGCCGCGCTGATCGCGGCGGCCAACAGCGCGGCCCAGCATCAGAGTGGCGGCCCGGTGCAGACCGTGGCCCAGGCGCTGCACCAGCTGGGCAGCGGCCCGAGCATGAACCTGATCCTCGGCTTGACCCTCAAGCGTTGCGCCCGGCTCAGCGTTCCCGGCCTGGCGCATTACGCCGAGCGCTACTGGCAATTGTCGCTGTACACGGCCGAATACGCCCGGACGATCGCGCGATTGCTGGATTTGGAGCAGGAGCGCTGCTATTGCGCCGGGCTCTTGCATCGCTTGGGTGACCTGGCGGTGCTGCGTTGCCTGGAGGAATGGAAGCAGGCTGGCGGCGAGTTGGACGAGCCGGAGGAAGTGGGGGATTGCCTGGAACGGTTCGGTGCCGGCTTTGGCTCGGCGCTGCGGACCCGTTGGCGCCTGCCGCTGGAATTGCGCGAGTTGATCGCAGCGGTCTACGGATTGGGAGGCGGGGTGTATTCGCGCGAGGCGCTGGTGATGAACATGGCCGCGCAAATGGCCCGCCTGCCCGCGCACGAAGGGCTTGAGGAACTGGCACGGGGGCGCACGGCGCGTTTGCTGAAGGTCGGTTTGCCGGAGCTGACGCGCTTGCGCAAAAAGTAGCCCGCCGGCTCGCTCCCACAGGGTCAGGCGGCGATGATGCGGTTCTTGCCCTGGTGCTTGGCTTCGTACATGGCGGCGTCGGCGCGGGCGAACAGGCTGTCGAGGCTCTGGTCTTCGGCCGTGATGCTGGTCAGGCCCTGGCTGACGGTGATGCCGAAGCTCTGCTCGCCGCTGCGGAACGTCAGGCGCTGGATTTCCCGTTGCAACCGCTCGGCCACCTGCAACGCCATGTCCGGGGCGCAGCCGGGAAACACAGCGGCGAACTCTTCTCCGCCGATCCGGCCGAACAGATCGCCACGGCGCAGCACGGAACGACCGCTCTCGGCGATTCGCTGCAGCACCGTGTCGCCTTCCTGGTGGCCGTAGGTATCGTTGATCACCTTGAAGTCATCGATATCCAGTAGCAGGAACGCCATGGGGATTCCCTGGAGCCGGGCCTGCTCGAACTCGCGGTGGGCACATTCGAAGAAGTGCCGGCGATTGCTGCTCTGGGTCAGCACATCGGTGGTCGCCAGGCGCTGCAGCTCACTTTCCAGCAACTTCTTTTCAGTGATGTCTTCGGCGATGCCGACCACGATCACCGGTTGCCCCGGTTCGGCCTGGCGACTGATGAAGCATTTGTCGCTCAACCAGCGAATTTGGCCATCGCCGGCGATGATCCGGTATTCGCGGTCCTCGACGGCGCCCTTGACCAGCACTTCGGCCAGGCTTCGCTCGGCGTATTCCAGGTCGTCGGGATAGATCGCGTCGCGCCATTCGTTGAAATCGGCCAGGACCAGGCCGGCTGGGCGGCCGAAGATCCGTTCGTAGGCGGGGCTGACGTACAGCACTTGCCGGGTTTCCCAATTGAACGCCCAAAGCACGGCATTGACGCTGACCAACAGCGAACTGAACAACTGCTCACGTTCGCTCAAGCGCGCCACTTCACCCTGGGCGTGCATCAGCGCCATGAGCGTCTGGGCCGCCTCGGGCCAGTGAGGTAGGGATGAATCCTGTAGGTTCTTGTCGACCATCGGCACAAATCTCAAAGAGCGTGCACTGCTGAAGGTTCGCACGCGCTTTCTCCAAAGCCCGCCTGGATGGCGAAGTGCTCTTTGAGATAGGGGATTGTGGTCGAAGTTCCTTTTCAGGCGACGAAGGGCGGGGTGTCGGGGCCAAATCTGTGGCGAGGGGATTTATCCCCGCTGGGCTGCGGAGCAGCCCCGAATCTCGACTGCGGTGCATCTGGCTCACCGAGTTGATTTCGTGGGGTCGCTTCGCAACCCAGCGGGGATAAATCCCCTCGCCACAACAAGCTCCTTGCTACTTCAGCAAGCGCTTACGGTTTGAATGTCAGGCCGTGGCAGGCCGCAGCGAATAGGTCTTGAGTTGGTCGGCAAAGTCGCGCAGGGACTGGATGCCGCTGGCCTCGGCTTCGTGGACCCAATCCTTGATGGCGGCGAGCATGTCGTGCCCGTTGCTGCTGGTCTTGATCCAGATCTGTTGCAGGGCCAAGCGTTTCTCGTAGATCACCTTCAACGCCTGGCTGTGTTCGAGCATGTTCTGGATGCGCAGGTGATGGCGGTCGTCCAGCAGGCTGGTTTCCCGCGACAGCAGGCGCTTGGCCCGGTGGAACTGGTGGCGCACGGAATAATCGACCTTTTCCAGCTCCTGCTTGACCAGCGGCGCGATGACCAGGCGACGGTACTGCGCCATGATCTGGAAGCGGTTATTGAGGATCGCCATGGCCGTGTCCATGTCCAGGTGCCCCTTGCCCTCGACCCGGTGGGCGATCGGCGCGACACGCTGGACCTTGGCCAGGCGCAGGAAACTGAAGACCTGGATCCAGGCCCAGCCCAGGTCGAACTCCCATTTGCGAACCGACAGCTTGGCCGAGTTGGGGTAGGTGTGGTGGTTGTTGTGCAGCTCTTCGCCGCCGATCAGGATGCCCCAGGGCACCAGGTTGGTCGCCGCGTCGCGGCATTCGAAGTTGCGGTAGCCCACGGCGTGGCCCAGGCCATTGACCACGCCGGCGGCCCAGACCGGAATCCACATCATCTGGATGGCCCAGATGGTGATGCCGATAGTGCCGAACAGCAGCAGGTCGATGACGCCCATGATCGCCACACCCAGCAGCGGGAAGCGGCTGTAGAGATTGCGCTCGATCCAGTCGTCCGGGCAGTTCTTGCCGTAGATGCGCAGGGTTTCCGGGTTCTCGGCTTCGGCGCGGTACAGCTCGGCGCCCTTGCGCAGCACGGTGGACAAGCCCTTGATGACCGGACTGTGGGGGTCATCGACGGTTTCGCACTTGGCGTGGTGCTTGCGGTGGATGGCGGTCCACTCGCGGGTGTTCTGGGCCGTGGTCAGCCACAGCCAGAAACGGAAGAAATGCTTGAGGCCGGCGTTCAGCTCCAGGGAGCGATGCGCCGAATAACGGTGCAGGTAGACCGTGACGGCAATGATCGTGACATGGGTCATCAGCAGGGTGACTGCCACCAGCGACCAGGCTGACAAGCCAAGAAAACCTTCGTACCACATAGGCTGTAGGGCCCTCGATAAAGATAGAAGCAGCCGTTGCATTATCACCGGCCCCACGGATAAAACCAGTCGGCCTTTCAGATAAGAGTGGCAGGATGTTTCTTCCTCTATAATTCCCGCCTCTCTGTAGGGACATGGACGACCGAATGACTGCCCATCAACGCGGTGCCTTGCGTACGGCGCTGCTTTATCTCCTGTTTTCAGTCATCTGGTTGCAGCTCGTTGGTTATTTATTGAGCAGTTTCTTCGATAAATTCGTCGACAAGCAGCACTGGCTCCTGATCAACGGTTACGCCTGGGTACTGGTCAGCGCCGGGCTGATCTTCCTGGCGCGGGTGCGCATTGCGCGCTGTTTTGCAAAGACCGGGCAAAGCGCCGACCGCGAGCGCCTGCGCCAGGCCGCGGCGGTCTTCGACTGCACTCGCGAAGGGGTGCTGGTGACGGACCGTAACGGCCTGATCGTGCACGTGAACCGCGCCTTCATGGCGATCACCGGTTACGAGGAGGACGAGGTCCTGGGCCAGCGTCCCAATCTGTTCAAGTCCGGCCGCCATGGTGCGGATTTCTACCGCGCCATGTTCACCGCCCTGGCAGAGGTGGGCGAATGGAGTGGTGAGATCTGGAATCGGCGCAAAAGCGGCGAGATTTACCCGCAATGGCAGACGATCCGCGTGATTCGCGACGATGACGCCAAGGTCAGCCATTACGTCGCGGTGTTTTCGGACATCAGTGCGATCAAGGATTCCGAACACGAACTGGCGCACCTGGCCCATCACGACCCGCTGACCGGCTTGCCCAACCGCCTGCTGTTTTCCGATCGCACGGAACAGGCCCTGGCCTCGGCGCAACTTCACAAGCGCGGCTGCGCCCTGTTGCTGGTGGACCTGGACCATTTCAAGAACATCAACGACAGCCTGGGCCACAACGTCGGCGATGAGTTGCTCAAGCGCGTGGCCGAACGGTTTCGCGGGCTGTTCGCGCCGGGCGTGACCCTGGCTCGGTTGGGCGGTGACGAGTTCGCGGTCCTGGTGGAAAACTGCTCGCAACCCGGCCAGGCGGCGGTATTGGCGCGCCGGATCCTCGACGCCTTGAAAGAGCCGCTGCGGTTCGACGACCACGCTTTGTTCATCAATGCGAGCGTGGGCATCAGCCTGTTTCCCGGCGACGCCCGCAGCGCCGGGCAATTGCTGCGCAACGCCGATTCGGCGCTGTTCAAGGCCAAGAGCACCGGGCGTGATGGCTACGCCCTGTACACCGAAGAGCTCACGGCCCACGCCCAGCAGCGGGTCGAAATCGCTTTCGAACTGCGCCGCGCCCTTGAGCAGCAAGAGTTGCGCGTCTATTACCAGCCGGTACACGACCTGGCGAGCGGCCGTCTGGTCGGGGTCGAGGCGCTGGTGCGTTGGCAGCACCCCTCCCGTGGGCTGGTCTCGCCTGCCGAGTTCATTCCCATCGCCGAGCGTACCGGGTTGATCGCCCGGATCGATGCCTGGGTCATGGACCAGGCCTGTCGGCAGATGTGCCGCTGGCAACAGGCCGGCGTGGCGCTGGAGTTTGTCGCGGTCAACGTTTCGAGCCGGCTGTTCGCTCATCGCGAGCTGTACGACGAAGTCGCCCGGGTGTTGCATGACACGGGGCTGGACCCGGCGTGCCTGGAGCTGGAGGTAACCGAAAGCGCGGTGATGGAAGACCCGGAAGTGGCGCTGGAGCAGATGTATCGCCTGCGGGAATTGGGTGTGCGGCTGGCCATCGATGATTTCGGCACCGGCTATTCGTCGCTGCTGCGCCTCAAGCGCCTGCCGGTGCAGAAGCTCAAGATCGACCAGGGTTTTGTCGCCGGGCTGCCATGGGACGAGGACGACGTGGCGATCGTCCGCGTAATCGTGGCCCTGGCCCGCAGCATGGGCATGCAGGTGCACGCCGAGGGCATCGAGCAGCGCGAGCAGGCGGCTTTCCTGCTCGAACAGGCCTGCGAGCTGGGGCAGGGCTACTGGTTTGGACGGCCGGTGCCGGCGCCGCAACTGGACTGGGCGCACGCCCCTGCAATCACCTGATGGCAAACCGTCGTGGAAATAAGCCCGCTCGCGATGGGGGGCTACCCTGATGAAAAGCCGGCTGCGCGGCGGTTTTCGCGAGCAGGCTCGCCTCGACGGAGACCAGCACCGATCGAATGTTATTTTGGTTATATAAAAATTCTTAAATAGTCTTTTTAAGAATATCTGGCTTTATCTAGTATTGCTCCCACGCCGCAAGCAGTGCCGCCCACTGCCAGGCATTCATTCAAGGAGCAGCAGCATGAGCGCATCCCTACGTAGCGTTGACGGCCAGGACGAAGCAACCATCTTGCGTGAAATCCAGAGCGCCTTGCGCGATCTGCGTTTCGGCGCGGTGGAAATCACCGTGCACAACGCCCAGGTGGTCCAGATCGAGCGAAAGGAAAAATTCCGCTTGCAGCAGCCGAGCCATAAACCGGGCTGAAGAACCGTTGGGGCTGTGGGAGCAAGCCTTGCTCCCACAGGGCGGGGATTTTTCAGGGCCGTTTGATTCTTGAAGCCATAAGAAACCAGAATTCCAGGAGCTTTCACCATGTCGTCGATTCGCCGTTATGCCTTGGCCGCCCTGGCCAGTGCTGTTTTTGCAGGTTCCGCGGTTGCCAAGGATTACGAACTGCTCAACGTGTCCTACGACCCGACCCGCGAGCTGTATCAGGACTACAACGCCGAATTCACGAATTTCTGGAAGCAGTCGCACCCAGGCGACAGTGTGAAGATCCAGCAGTCCCATGGCGGCTCGGGCAAGCAGGGCCGGGCGGTGATCGACGGCCTGCGTGCCGACGTGGTGACCCTGGCGTTGGCCGGTGACATCGATGAAATCGCCAAACTGGGTAAAACCTTGCCGGTGGATTGGCAGAAGCGCCTGCCGGACGCCAGCACCCCCTACACCTCGACCATCGTGTTCCTGGTGCGCAAGGGCAACCCCAAGGGCATCAAGGATTGGGGCGACCTGATCAAGGACGACGTGTCGGTCATCACGCCGAACCCGAAGACGTCCGGCGGTGCTCGCTGGAACTTCCTGGCCGCCTGGGCCTATGGCCTGAAAGCCAACGGCGGTGACGAAGCCAAGGCCAAGGCGTATGTGCAAACGCTGTTCAAGCACGTGCCGATCCTCGACACCGGTGCCCGTGGCTCGACCATTACGTTCGTCAACAACGGTCAGGGCGACGTGTTGCTGGCCTGGGAAAACGAGGCGTTCCTGGCGCTGAAGGAAGACGGTGGCGCCGACAAGTTCGACATCGTCGTGCCGTCGCTGTCGATCCTGGCCGAACCGCCGGTAGCGGTGGTGGACAAGAATGCCGAGAAGAAGGGCAACGCCGAGATCGCCGAAGCCTACCTCAAGCACCTGTACAGCCCGGCTGGACAGGAAATCGCCGCGAAGAACTTCTATCGTCCGCGTGACAAGGACGTGGCCGCCAAGTACGCCCAGCAGTTCCCGAAACTGGAGCTGGTGACCATCGACAAGGACTTCGGCGGCTGGAAAAGCGCCCAGCCGAAATTCTTCAACGATGGCGGCGTGTTCGACCAGATCTATCAGGCGCAGTAAGCTGCTCCGATTCAAGTCGTAATTTTGATTCATCGTGGCAAGGGTGCTTGCTGTGGCGAGGGAGCTTGCTCCCGCTGGACCGGGCTGGCGCACCAGTGCGAAGCGCTCCCAGGATTCTGGGGCTACTTCGTAGCCCAGCGGGAGCAAGCTCCCTCGCCACAGTTGCTCCCTTGCCACAATCAGCCAAGGACTTCTATGTCGCGTCGCATCTCACCCGTCATACCCGGCTTCGGGCTGACGCTGGGCTACACCCTGGTGTACCTCAGTCTGATTGTGCTTATACCCCTGGCGGCCATGTTCGTGCATGCCGCCCAGCTCACCTGGGAACAGTTCTGGGCGATCATTTCGGCGCCGCGAGTGCTGGCGGCCCTGAAGCTCAGCTTTGGCACCGCGCTGTACGCCGCGATCATCAACGGGGTGATCGGGACGTTGCTGGCCTGGGTGCTGGTGCGGTACACCTTCCCCGGTCGCAAGATCATCGACGCGATGATCGACCTGCCCTTCGCCCTGCCCACCGCCGTGGCCGGTATCGCCTTGACGGCGTTGTACGCGCCGACCGGCCTGGTCGGCCAGTTCGCCACCGACCTGGGTTTCAAGATCGCCTATACCCCTTTGGGCATCACCCTGGCGCTGACCTTCGTGACGTTGCCGTTCGTGGTGCGCACGGTGCAGCCGGTGCTCGCCGATATTCCCCGTGAAGTCGAAGAAGCCGCCGCGTGCCTGGGGGCCAAGCCGTGGCAGGTGTTCCGCCACATTCTCGTCCCGGCGTTGCTGCCAGCCTGGTTGACCGGCTTCGCGCTGGCGTTTGCCCGTGGCGTCGGCGAGTACGGCTCGGTGATTTTCATCGCCGGCAACATGCCCATGAAAACCGAGATCCTGCCGCTGTTGATCATGGTCAAGCTCGACCAGTATGACTACACCGGCGCCACGTCCATCGGTGTGCTGATGCTGGTGGTGTCCTTCGTCCTGTTGCTGCTGATCAATTTGCTGCAGCGGCGCATTGAAACCCCATAAGGAGGCGGGAACATGTCCCAATCGTCCATTGCCGCCGCTTCCACCAATGCGGCCCGTCGCGGCAGCGCGACCTCGCGGCGAATCCTGATTGGCCTTGGCTGGCTGATTTTTGCACTGTTCCTGCTGCTGCCGCTGTTCATCGTGGTGTCCCAGGGCCTGAAGCTCGGCCTGGGGGCCTTTTTCAGCGCGATCTTCGAGCCCGACGCGCTGTCGGCGCTCAAGCTCACGGTGATCGCCGTGCTGATCTCGGTGCCGCTGAACCTGGTGTTCGGCGTCAGCGCCGCGTGGTGCGTGAGCAAGTATTCGTTCCGTGGCAAAAGCATGCTGGTGACGCTGATCGACCTGCCGTTCTCGGTGTCGCCGGTGATCGCCGGCCTGGTCTATGTGTTGATGTTCGGCGCCCAGGGCCTGTTCGGACCGTGGCTGTCGGATCACGATATCCAGATCGTGTTCGCGCTGCCGGGCATTGTCCTGGCGACCATCTTCGTCACCGTGCCGTTCGTGGCCCGGGAACTGATCCCGTTGATGCAGGAACAAGGCACCCAGGAAGAAGAGGCCGCGCGCCTGCTGGGCGCCAATGGCTGGCAGATGTTCTGGCATGTCACCGTGCCGAACATCAAGTGGGGGCTGATCTATGGCGTGGTGCTGTGTACCGCCCGGGCCATGGGCGAGTTCGGCGCGGTGTCGGTGGTGTCCGGGCACATTCGCGGGGTGACCAACACCCTGCCGTTGCACGTCGAGATCCTCTACAACGAATACAACCACGTGGCCGCGTTCGCCGTGGCGAGCCTGTTGCTGATCCTGGCGCTCTTCATCCTGCTGCTCAAGCAGTGGAGCGAAAACCGAATCAACCGCCTGCGCGCCAGCGCCGCGGAGGAATAAGTCATGTCGATCGAAGTTCGTAACGTCAGCAAGAATTTCAACGCGTTCAGGGCACTGGACGACATCAGCCTGGACATCCAGAGCGGTGAGCTGGTGGCGCTGTTGGGCCCGTCGGGTTGTGGCAAAACCACGCTGCTGCGGATCATCGCCGGCCTCGAGACCCCGGACCAGGGCAACATCGTGTTTCACGGCGAGGACGTTTCCGGCCACGACGTGCGTGATCGCAATGTCGGTTTCGTGTTCCAGCACTACGCCTTGTTCCGCCACATGACGGTGTTCGACAACGTCGCCTTCGGCCTGCGCATGAAAGCCAAGGGCCAGCGCCCGACCGAAAGCCAGATCGCGACCAAGGTCCATGAGTTGCTGAACATGGTGCAACTGGATTGGCTCGCCGACCGCTACCCCGAGCAACTGTCGGGCGGCCAGCGCCAGCGTATCGCCCTGGCCCGCGCCCTGGCCGTGGAACCCAAGGTGCTGTTGCTCGACGAGCCCTTCGGCGCGCTCGACGCCAAGGTTCGCAAGGAGCTGCGCCGCTGGCTGGCGCGGCTGCACGAGGACATCAACCTGACGTCGGTGTTCGTGACCCACGACCAGGAAGAAGCCATGGAAGTCGCCGATCGGATCGTGGTGATGAACAAGGGCGTGATCGAGCAGATCGGTTCGCCAGGCGACGTCTACGAGAACCCGGCCAGCGATTTCGTCTATCACTTCCTCGGTGATTCGAATCGCCTGCACTTGGGTGAGGACCAGCACGTGCTGTTCCGCCCCCATGAGGTTTCGCTGTCGCGTTCGGAACTGGAAGACCATCACGCCGCCGAGGTGCGCGATATCCGGCCACTGGGCGCCACCACGCGGGTGACCTTGAAGGTGGAAGGCCAGAGCGAGCTGATCGAAGCCGAAGTGGTCAAGGACCACGACAGCCTGGTGGGCCTGGCGAAGGGCGAGACGTTGTTCTTCAAGCCGAAGGTCTGGCAGAAAGTCGCCAGCCTTTAAGCGCTTGGCGAGCAAGCTCGCTCCCACGATGGACCTGAGGTGGCCGCTCATTGCGCCGTCACCACAGTTTCCTCTATGGGCGCGAGCTTGCTCGCGAAGACGACCTCACCTTCACCCCATTCAAATCTGAATAACCGCGCGCAGTCTTGCGCCGATCGGTTCTACCCCCAGGCGTCTCCCTACCTAGACTCTGATGGGCCAGGAGGCGTTGTAAAGGTCCAATGACGGGCCGGTGTTATCTCCTGGTGTCTTGATGCCAAGGAGAGAAAGCATGAACAGTGACCTGGATAACTTCATCGGCCTGTCATCGGCCCTGACCGGTATTCCTTGCGAGCGATTGGCGCCGGCGATCGACCCGATGGGCCTGCCGCGTATCTTCCTCGAGTTCATCACCCCACGCGTCACGCCTGAAGTGCTCGACACCCTGTTGACGCAGTACGCCCGGATGGCGGCCGAACGCCGGCCGGCGGGTCAGATTGCCCAGGCCGTGTTGATGAACGGATCGCGCCCGGCCGTCACCCGGCCCGCACAGGCCGCGCGTTCGATCATGAAGTTGTGGCTGCTGGGCGTCTGGTACCAGCCTTATGCGGCCGGGCTCCACCAGCCGACCGATTCGACGGTGGTGTCCGACCAGGCGTACATCCAGAGCTGGGCCTGGAAAATTGCCCAGGCCCGTCCCAGGGATTACCGCGAGGTCACGCTCGGCCGCTGGGACCTGCCGTCGGCCCATCGACCCTCGCGCGCAGGCCTTGTACCCCGCGACCCCGAGCCTGGCCTCGGCCAGCGCTAAGGGTTGGGCCTCAGGCGGCCGAACGTTGCTGACGCACGGCCACCGGCCCGGCACGTTTCTCGATGGCGTGTTTCAGGTCATGCCTCAACCCCAGCAGGAACCCTGCCTCCGCGACCACGAACAACGGTCCGACGATCAACCCGGTGAGGTCATCGACGAACGCCGGTTTGCGGCCCTCGTAGTAATGGCCGACGAACTGGATCACCCAGCCCACCACGAACATTCCCAGGCCACTGGCCAACCACACCGAGGTGCTCTGGGCGGCCAGGAATTGGCCGAACCATACCGCCAGGCCCAGCAGCACGGTCATCAGCACCCCCAGGCGCAGTTCCAGGCGCAGGTAGAACCAGGCACTGGCGATGGCCACCAGCAGCGCCGGCGAGACCAGGACCGCACCCACTGGCCAGCCTGGCCGCGACAGCAGCACGGCCACGGCGACGAAGATCAGCGGAATGCCAATGAAATGGCTGGCGATGTTGCGCGGGTCGCGGTGGTAGGCGGCGTATTGACTGAGATGATCGACGAGGCTTTTCATTGTTGTTCCTCTTGAGGTGATGCCTGCATGATGCCCAGGTTCGACGCGGCGTTCTGTCAGCTAGCCGACACTTGTCCCGGAGTCTCCATGAATTCGCATCCCTGGCACTCGCACCTGATGGCCGGCCACTGGTACAGCCATCTGCCCGTCGAGTTGCAGCATAGCCTGCTGGACATGTCGCGGGTGCGTCGCGTGCCGGCGGGGCATGCGTTGTTCCGGCGCGGCGACCCGCCCTGCGGGTTGTACGCCGTGCTGGAAGGCGCGGTGCGGGTCGGCTCGGTGAGCGAGCAGGGCAAGGAAGCGCTGCTGAGCGTTATAGAGGCGCCCCATTGGTTCGGCGAGATCTGCCTGTTCGACGGTCAGCCACGCACCCACGACGCGGTCGGTGTCGGGCACTGTACGCTGCTGCATTTGCCTCAGGCACCATTGCTGGCGTTCCTGCAGGCACAACCGATGTATTGGCGGCACCTGGCACTGCTGATGAGCCACAAGTTGCGCCTGACTTTCATCAACCTCGAACACCTGAGCCTGATGCCCGCCCCGGCCCGCGTGGCCCATCGCCTGCTGCTGATCGCCGAAGGCTACGGCGAAATCGAACCGGCCCGCCGGGTCCTGCAACTGCCCCAGGAACAACTGGCGCTGATGCTCTCGCTGTCGCGCCAGACCACCAACCAGATCCTCAAGGACCTGCAGGTCCAGGGCATTCTTCACCTCGGTTATGGCGAGATCGAAATCCTCGACATCGAACGGTTGCGGGCGCTGACGGCGCCTTGAACGCCGCCCTGTCTGTTGACGGGCCTGGCCCCTTCGCGAGCAAGCCCGCTTCCACAGGGGGATCTGTGCCTGGCAAAAATCTCATGTGGGAGCGGGCTTGCCCGCGAAGGGGCCAGATCAATCGCCGCAAACGCTAGCGCAACCCCTCCCGAAACTGCCCGGGCGTCATCCCGGTCCAGCGTTTGAATGCGCGGCTGAAGCTGCTGGTGTCGGCAAAGCCGAGCAGATAGCTGACTTCGCTCAGCGAGCAATGCGGGTCGCGCAGGTGCAGCAGCGCCAGGTTTTCGCGACATTCGTTGAGCAGCGCGTCGAAGCGGCAGCCTTCGTCGGCCAGGTGCCGTTGCAGGCTGCGCAGGCTCAGGTGCATGGCTTGGGCGATGCGTTCGGCGCTGGGTTCGCCTTCGGGCAACTGGGCCTCGATGGCCGCACGCACCTTGCGCTCCCACGTCAGTGGCTTGAGCTGGGCAAGGGTGCGTTCCAGCACCGCTTCGTTGTGTTCGGCCAGCTCCGGATTGGCGTCGTCCAGGTGGCTGTCGAAATCATTGAGGTCGAACTCCAGGCAATCCTGGGCGGCGGCGAAGTGCACGGGGCAACGCAAGACCTTGTGCCAGGGGCCAGGGTCTGCCGGTTCCGGGCGCCGCAGGTACACCGCCAGCGGTGCGTAGTCGCGGCCCAGTCGGTTGCGGCAGGTGCGCACATAGATCGCGACGAACGCGTCGATGGCTTCGTAGGCCGGCGCCGGATTGCACGCTGGCACATCGAGGCTGAAGCGGTAGCGGTCTTCGCCGCGGCTCAATTGCAGGGTCAGGGCGTCGCTGACCACCGGGTGATAGCGCACGATCCGCTCGAACACTTCCCGCAGGCTGCCGCTGGCGACCAGGGCATAACCCAGGGCGTGAAACGTGGTGGGGCTGACGAAGCGTGACACGCGCAGGCCGATCGCCGGGTCGCCACTGGCCTGTACCGCCAACGCCCACAGACGCGTCGTCGCCGAGAGCGGGTAACGGGCGTTCGGGTCGTCCATCCATTGCGGGTCGAGGCCGGCCTCCAGGCACAAGGCATGGCTGTCCAGGCCCAACGCATCGAGCTGTTTGCGCAGGGCGCGGGTCCAGCTGGCGAGTGAGGTCGGTTCAGGCATGACGATTGGCGCTTGCGGTCAACAGGTTGGCGTATACGGCTACCACCCCATGGGACAACGCCCGGCAGGATGAGCACATCGATAACTAGAGGATGTAAGCCATGCACGGCCGTTGCGCAAGTCCCGAGCGATTGAATGCACAAGAACGATCCGCCCATATTCGCCAGGTGGTGTTGGCCCATGGCGAGCACTTGCGCCAGCGTTACCCGATCCTGCGGCACCAGGATGCGATCGGCGCGGGCATCCTGGCGTTCGCCCTGGCGGGAATGATCGGTTCGGCGCTGCTCTATCTCAACGGCGCGCTGCCCGGATGGGCGTGCCTGCTGCTCAACGCGTTCTTCGCTTCGCTGACCCACGAGCTGGAGCATGACCTGATCCACAGCATGTACTTTCGCAAGCAACGCCTGCCTCACAACCTGATGATGGGCCTGGTGTGGCTGGCGCGTCCGAGCACCATCAATCCGTGGATCCGTCGCCACCTGCACCTGAACCATCACAAGGTGTCCGGCAGCGAGGCCGACCTCGAGGAGCGCGCGATCACCAACGGCGAGCCCTGGGGCTTGGCGCGGTTGCTGATGGTCGGCGACAACGTGATGTCGGCCTTCATCCGGCTGTTGCGGGCCAAGAGCTGGGCTCACAAGCGCGGCATCCTCAAGCGCACGCTGAAGGTCTATTTTCCGTTGGCGCTGCTGCATTGGGGCGCCTGGTATGTGTTCCTCGGCTTTCACGGGGCCAATGCCGTTGCGGGCCTGCTCGGCGCCTCGATCGACTGGTCGGCGGACACGCTGGCGGTGATGCGGGTGATCGACATCGCGGCAGTGGTGATCATCGGCCCCAATGTGCTGCGCACCTTCTGCCTGCACTTCATCAGTTCGAACATGCATTACTACGGCGACGTCGAGCCAGGCAACGTCATCCAACAGACCCAGGTGCTCAATCCCTGGTGGCTGTGGCCGTTGCAGGCGTTCTGCTTCAATTTTGGCAGCAGCCACGGGATCCATCATTTCGTGGTGAAAGAGCCGTTCTACATTCGCCAGCTCACGGTGCCGGTGGCCCACAAGGTGATGCGCGAGATGGGTGTGCGGTTCAATGATTTCGGCACCTTTGGCCGGGCGAACCGGTTTGTGCGGGAAGAGGGTGTGGCGCGGGAGAAGGTGAGTGCGGCCCAGGTTTGAGACGCACCACTTCAGGGACAAACACAGAACCTGTGGCGAGGGGATTTATCCCCGCTGGGCTGCGCAGCAGCCCCTTTGAGCTGCCGTCTCGTAATGTCAGGCTTGATTGCGTTCAACCTCTTTGGGGCCGCTGCGCGACCCAGCGGGGATAAATCCCCTTGCCACAGGTGCATGTAGGGCCTGAAGAATGAGTTAGAACCGATAACTCACCGTCGCCGCCACATTGCGCTCCTCACCCAGGTAGCAATAGCTCAGGCTGGCGCACGAGGCGACGTAGTTTTCGTTCGTCAGGTTGTTCGCATTCAGGCGCACATCGACCCCTTTGAGCCCGACCTTGCCCAGGTCATACCCTACCGAGGCATCGAACAGCGTATAGGACGGCACCTTCGTGGTGTTCTCCGCGTCGGCCCAGCTGTAGCCGACATAGCGCACGCCACCGCCCAGGCGCAGGCCGTCGAGCGCGCCGCTGTCGAACCGGTAGTCGGCCCAGAGCGAGGCCATGTGCCGCGGCGCCTGGGTCGGTGAGTTGCCTTTGTTTTCGATGATGTCGGTGGCGCTGCTGAGGGTGCTGATCATCGACTTCGAGTATTCGATATCGGTAAAGGTGTAGCTGCCCAGCACCTTGAGCTGCTCGGTCAGTTGCAGGTGCGCTTCCAGCTCCAGGCCCTGGGAGCGCACGGCCCCGACGGCGCGGTAGAAGTTTTCCTGGGGCAGCTTGGTCGCCAGGTTCTCCTGGTCGATGCGAAACAGCGAGGCCGTGTACAGGTCATCGGTGCCCGGCGGCTGGTATTTCAAGCCCAGCTCCCATTGCTTGCCGTCAGTGGGTGGCAGTGGGTTGCCGGCGCTGTCGGCGTAGGAGTTGGGGTTGAACGACTCCGAATAGCTGATGTACGGGGCCAGCCCGTTGTCGAACAGGTACAGCGCACCGGCGCGACCGGTGAGCTTGGTGCGCTTGTCGTTGATCTCGGTGCCTTGCGGGCGACCGGATTCGGCGATGCGGTTTTCATCGGAGGTTTCGACCCAGTCCTGGCGCAGGCCCAGGGAAAAGCGCCACTGGTCCATTTCGATCAGGTCTTGCAGGTAGACGCCGGTCTGCTCCAGGCGCCGCAGGTAGCTGGTGGGACTGAAATAGGTAATGGCGGCGTTGCCGTAGGTCGGATCGAAGGCGTTGATTGGGGCCAGGCTGCCGCTGGTCCAGTCGACCACGGTCTTGCGGCGTTGGTAGTCGGCACCCATCAGCACGGTGTGTTTCGTCGCGCCGGTAAAGAACTCGGCTTGCAGCATGTTATCGACGATGAAGGCGTGGAGTTTTTCCTCGGCGCCGCTGTAGTAGCGGTTCAGCTCGTTGCTGGTGGGGGTGGTCCAGCCGTAGGCGTAGACCTGGTCGTTCTTGACCTCCGAATCCAGGTATCGGAAGTTCTGCCGCGCCGTGAAGACGTCGTTGAAGCGATGTTCGAACTGGTAGCCGAACGACTGCTGGTCCCGTTCATACCCATCGATGCCCGGCTCGCCCTCGAAAAAGTGTTCGGAAATCCGCCGGCCGTTGCGCGAGTGCAATGTGCCGTCGGCCGGCATGCCGCCGTGGTAGCCGCCCTCCGGGTCATGCTGCAGGTAGGCCTGGAGTGTCAGCGAGGTGTCTTCGCTGAAGTCGATGTTCACCGTGGGGGCGAGGGCGAAGCGCTTTTCCTTGTTGTGGTCGAACTGGGTGTCGGAGGTGTCCGCCAGGCCGACCAGGCGATAAGTGATGCGTTTGTCGTCATCCACCGGTCCGGTGAAGTCAAAGCCCATGCCGCGCTGGCCCTGGGTGCCGACCGTGGCCTGGACCTGGCGATAGGCTTCGTACAAGGGTTTCTTGCTGGTGAGGGCCACCAGGCCACCGGGGGAGCTGCGGCCATAGAGCACCGAGGACGGTCCCTTGAGGATATCGACCCGCTCCAGGAAATACGGGTCGATCTGTATGGAACTGTAGGTCCCGCTGTCGCCCATGGATTTGAGGCCGTCGAGGTAGATGTTGTCTACCGAGCCGTCGTTGAAACCGCGCATGGCCACGTAGTCGTAGCGATGAGTCGCTCCGTAGGGGTTGGTCAGTACGCCGGGGCTATAACGCATGGCCTGGGACACGGTTTGCGCGCCTTGGTCGTCCATTTGTTCGCGGGTAACCACGGACACGCTTTGCGAGGTTTCCCGCAGGGCGGCGCTGGTCTTGGTGGCAACCTGGCTGTGGGTGGCGTTGTAGCCTTCCATGCTGCCCAAGGCGTTGCCCAGCGCGAAACCCTTGATGTCCGTGGTGGGCAGTTCCAGGGCGTTGTCGGCGGGCGCGGCTTGCAGCACGTAGCTGCTGCCGTCCTGGCTGACCGCAACCAGGCCCGTTCCGCTGAGCAGGTGGCTCAGGGCCTGGTCGGGCGAATAGTCGCCCTTGAGTCCGGGCGATTGGACGCCGCTGGTGTGGGTCGGCGTGCTGGCCAGGGTGATTCCGGCCTGGCGGGCGAATTGATTCAAGACCTCGCTCAGCGGGCCAGCCGCGATGTTGTAGCGCTGATGGCTGGCCGTCACGCCATGGTCGGCGGCGACCGCCAGCAGCGGCAGGGCGCCGACGCCCAGCACGGTGCAGAACAGCGCGGCGTGGACCGCCTGGCACAACAGGCCCGGTTGCGCGCGCAGGCCTAAGGAATTGCGGTGAAGTAAGCGCTCAGTCATTGTGGGTTCCATTGGAGTCGCTGAAGGCAGATAAGCGTTGCTTACTGTCCTAGCCGGACACCGGCTCGAAACCCGCCAAAAAAATCAAGCCAGCCGTTCCACCGTGACCCACCACCGGGTTCGGTAGCGTATCTGCACCGGCAGCGTACGGGGCAGGACCGCCAGCAATGTGTCGGTGTACTCCAGGCGAAACACCCCTGACAGGCGCAGGTCGGCGATGGACGCCGCGCACTTCAGCAAGCCCGGGCGGTAGCGGCCCACCTCACTGAGAAAGTCCTCCAGGCGCATGTCGCGCGTGACGATCAAGCCGTCCGCCCAGGCACTGGTGTCCATGTCCAGCGAGGCCGCCAGCGTCGTGGTCGACGGGGTGAGCACATAGCTTTGCCCGGCAGTCACCTGGAGGGGCGCACCACTGCCGCTGGAGTGGGAACGGATCGCCACCGTGCCGCGGGTGACGCTCAAGCGCGTGCAGTCGCTGTCCTGGCGCACGACGAAGCGCCCCTCGACGGTCTCGAACAGGCCGTGTCGGCTTTGTACCCGCAAGGGCCGCGCGGTGTCGCGGTTGCAGGTGAGCATGATTTCCCCGCGCACCAGGGTCACCCAGCGATGGTCGGCGTTGAAATCCAGGTTGGCGGCGCTGTGGGTATTGAGTTCGAGGCGGGAGCCGTCAGGCAGTTGGAAGCCGCGGCGTTCGCCCGTGGCGGTGGCGAAGTCGGCGCTCCAGGGTTGCCATGGCGACGTTTTGCCCAGCCAGGCGACACCACCCACCAGCACGAGGCCCGACAGCAGCTTCAGGGCCTGGCGGCGAGCGAGGCGCTGGGCGCTGTTTTCCAGGGTGTCGAGGGCCGTGTGGACGCCGGGCACTGCCCGCAGGTTCGTGGTCAGTTCGCTGTGCAGCGATTGCACCCGTTGCCAGGCCCGTTCGTGCGCCGGGTCGGTAGCGCGCCAAGCGTCGCATTGTCGGCTCAGGACAGGATCGGGGGCGTGGTTGCGCAGGCGCAGCAACCAGTTGATCGCTTGCCTGACGACCTGTTGCGACGGATCACTGGGGCGGGCGGTGTCCAACGGTTCAGCTTTCATAGCGCAACACATAGCAGTGGTACAGCGCATCGGCGACATGACGCTCCACCGATCGCAACGAGATCCCCATCTGTTCGGCGATCTGTTTGTAGGTCAGGCCCTCGCACTGGGCCAGCAAAAAGGCCTTGCGCACTTTTGGCTTGAGGCCTTCGAGCATCCGTGCGATGGCTTCCAGCAGTTCCAGAATCAAGGCCTGGGCTTCGGCCCCCGGGTTTTCGGCGGGCGGCAGGTGGGCAATGGTTTCAAGGTAGGCGCGCTCGATTTCTTCCCGGCGCCAATGATCGATTACCAGGCCATGGGCGATGGTGCGCAGAAACGCCCGCGGGGCCTTGAGCTCCAGGCGTTCGCTGCGTTGCAGTAGGCGCACGAACGTGTCCTGGGCCAGGTCCGCCGCATCGGCGGCATTGCCCAACCGGGTGCGCAACCAGGTGTTGAGCCAGCCGTGATGATTGCTGTAGAGCACCTGAACTGCAAACTCGGGAGACGACATGAACGCGACGGGCCTGGTATCACAAATGATAATAGGTCGCATTGTCATCATGGTCCGATGAATTTGCAACCACCGTTCGCCCCGCCATGGCCTTCCGTCGCCCATTTCTGTTAAGCGCTCATTTTTTTCAGGCGTTGGCCGACAGCCTGATATGTGTGCACCAAAGTGGAGCGGACCACCTGTCCTGCCCGCGCTGTTACATGGATTGTTGCAACCGGAATGCACCCCCACTCCCTGCATAAGAAGCCTCGTCGATGAATCTGAAGTTCAGTCACAAAATCCTTCTAGCCGCCTCCGGTGTGGTGGTGCTGGCGTTTGCCCTGTTCACGTTCTACAACGACTATCTGCAGCGCAACACCATCGGCCGCAGCCTCGAGTCCTCCATCGCACAATCCGGCGACCTCACGGCCAGCAGCGTCCAGAACTGGATGAGCGGGCGCGTGCTGGTGCTGGAGAACCTGGGGCAGAACATCGCGCACCAGGGGGCTGCCGCCGACCTGGCGGGGCTGGTTGACCAACCGGCGCTGACTTCCAATTTCCAGTTCACCTATGTGGGCCAGGCCAACGGGGTCTTCACCCAGCGGCCCGACGCCAAAATGCCTGACGGCTACGACCCGCGCCAGCGCCCTTGGTACAAGCAGGCGGTGACCAGCGATAAAACCATGCTGACCCCGCCGTACTCGGCCGCGGTTGGTGGCCTGGTGGTGACCATTGCCCTGCCGGTGAAGAAAAACGGTGAACTGCTGGGCGTGGTGGGCGGCGACCTGAGCCTCGATACCCTGGTGAAGATCATCAATTCGGTGGATTTCGGCGGTATCGGCCATGCGTTCCTGGTCAGCGGCGACGGTCAAGTGATCGTCAGCCCGGACAAGGACCAGGTGATGAAGAACCTTAAAGACATCTACCCAGGCACCCCGGTGCGCATCGGCAAGGGCATCCAGGAAGTCGAGCTGAACGGGCAGGACCGGATTCTCTCGTTCACCCCAGTCACCGGCCTGCCGGGCGCCGAGTGGTACATTGGCCTGTCGATCGACAAGGCCAAGGCCTACGCGCCGCTGAGCCAGTTCCGTACCTCCGCATTGATCGCGATGTTTGTCGCGGTGGCGGCCATCGCCTTGCTGCTGAGCCTGCTGATCCAGGTGCTGATGCGTCCATTGACCACCATGGGCCGCGCCATGCAGGACATCGCCCAGGGTGAAGGCGACCTGACTCGCCGGCTGGTCGTGCAGGGCAAGGATGAGTTCGCGGTACTGGGGGGCTCGTTCAACCAGTTCGTCGAGCGTATCCATGCCTCGATTAGCGAAGTGTCTTCCGCTACCCGCCAGGTACACGACCTGTCGCAGCGCGTGATGACCTCGTCCAACGCTTCGCTGGTGGATTCGGATGAGCAGAGTGCTCGCACCAACAGCGTGGCGGCGGCCATCAACCAGTTGGGCGCCGCCACCCAGGAAATCGCCCGCAATGCCGCCGACGCCTCGCAGCAGGCCAGTGGTGCCAGCGAACAGGCCGACGATGGTCGCCAGGTGGTGGAAAAAACCATCCAGGCCATGACCGAGCTGTCGCAGAAGATCAGCCTGTCGTGCACCCAGATTGAAACCCTGAACGCCAGCACCGACAACATCGGCCACATCCTGGACGTGATCAAGGGCATTTCCCAGCAAACCAACCTGCTGGCCCTGAACGCGGCCATCGAAGCGGCCCGTGCCGGTGAAGCCGGGCGTGGTTTTGCGGTGGTGGCCGACGAGGTGCGCAACCTGGCGCACCGCACCCAGGAGTCGGCGGAAGAGATCCACAAGATGATCACCTCGCTGCAAGTGGGCTCCCGCGAAGCGGTGACCACCATGAACGCCAGCCAGGCCTCCAGTGAAGAAAGCGTCGAAGTTGCCAACCAGGCCGGCCTGCGGCTGGTCAGCGTGACGCAGCGCATCGGCGAGATCGACGGCATGAATCAATCGGTCGCCGCCGCGACCGAGGAACAGACCGCCGTGGTGGAAACCCTCAACATGGACGTCAGCCACATCAACCTGCTGAACCAGCAAAGCGTGGCCAACCTCAATGAAACCCTGAGGGACTGCGACGCCCTGTCCCAACAGGCCAATCGCCTGAAACAGCTGGTGGACAGCTTCAAGATCTGATCCACCGCATCGTCGGATCGCCGCTCGGAGCTGGCTCGCTCCCGCAGGGGATTGGGGGTGGACCCGGATCTCGGATCTACCCCGGAACCAGTTGTGGGAGCGAGCTTGCTCGCGATAGCGTCAGTCCAGCCAGCATCACCACCACTGATCCATTGCCATCGCGAGCAAGCTCGCTCCCACAGGAGATGGTGGCCTGGGGTTATTTGAACATCGCCTGTACGTTCCCCATCGCTTCATCGGCGAAGCCTTGCAGGAAGTCCCTGAAGCCCGACGGGGTGTGGGCGTCGGTGTGGTCGGCGATGATGGTCCAGGTGGCGCGGCAGCGGTTGTCCGTCAGGGGGGCGACGCGCATCGCCGCCCACAGGTTGTCGATGCCCAGGGTGTTGTAGATCAGTGTCCAGGTCATGTGCATGGCCTGGTCGTCGCGGCTGTTGAGCTGCTCCACCACCAGGTTCTGCCCATCGGCGAAGAACTTCTTGCGCAACGACCTCTCGCCCTCGCCCGTCATTTCGATGCGCGCCAGCGCCGGGATGAAACGGTTGAAGCCGCCAAAATCACCTACCACGTCCCACACTTGAGCGGCAGGGGCCGCTACGTCCACCGAGGTTTCGACCTGGCAGGCGTGGGGGTTCTTGATCAGGGTGTCGGGTTGTAATGCAGTCATGGTCTTGCTCCTTGCGTGAGTGGGGGTGGTTCAAATGAAATCGATGGCCTTGAGGTACTCGGCGCCGCGCCGTAGCAGGGCCGGGGATTTTTCCGGGTAGCGCGCGCCCATCTGCCGCACACCGGTGCGGGCGTTGTCGTGGCGGATCAGCGAGATATCGCCGATGTCTTCCTCGAACCCGTTGAGGTAGAACCCCAGTACGCCGAACAGCGCGTTGTCGGCATCGACCCGGCCCAGTTGCCGTTGCCAGTCGGTGACGCTCACCAGGGAAAACTCCCGGCCGCTGTCGCGGAACGACGCCACGTAGGCATCCCAGCTCAACGGCTCGGGGTTGTGCAGGTTGAACACCGCTTGCGCCGGCTGGTAGCGGCTGGCGTGGAAAGCGATGAAACGGGCCAGGAAGTCCACCGGCATCAGGTCGAAATTGAGCGATAGGTCGGGCACCTGGCCGAGCTGGATCGAACCCTTGAGCATCAGCATCAGGCGGTTTTTGTGGGGCTGGCAGACCCCGGTCAGGCTGTTGAAGCTGATGTTGCCGGGGCGAAACAGGTTGACCCACACCCCACGATCCCGGGCCCGTTGCAGGATCCGTTCGCCGACCCACTTGGACAGGTTGTAGCCGTTCTTGATGTAGATCGGCGGCGTGGGCGCGGCGGGTTGTTCCAGCACCTGGCCGTTGGCATCCAGGGCGCTGGACGCCGACAGCGTGGAAACGAAGTTGAAGATTTTCTTACTGCGCCCCTCGCACAGGCGCAGGCATTCGAAAATCGGCTCCACGTTGTCCCGCGCCAACGACTCGTAGTCGAGCACGTGGTTGACGTGGGCGGCGTTGTGCACCAGCGCGCCGAACGTGCGGTCGATGCGGGCGTAGACGTCGTCCGCCAGGCCCAGTTGCGGTTGGGTGATGTCGGCGGCGTAGACGCTGACGCGGCTCAGGTCCAGGTGGGTCAGGCGGTTGTCCTGCAAGGCCTGGGAAAAACGTTGCGCCGCACTTTGCCCGGCAGACGCGCGCACAAGGCAGGCGACTTCGGTGGCGCCCCAGGCCAGCAAGGCTTCGACGATGTGCACCCCGAGAAAACTGTTGGCGCCGGTCACCACGACTTTGTGCACGTCACCGCACTGGCTGATGGGCAGCGGGTCGAGGTTGAGCTCGGCTTCGGCGTCAATGAACGCCTGGGGACTGAGGGTCGACGTCTCGTGTTGTTCGGGGCTGTCGAGCAATTTTGCCAAGGTCAGCAAGGTGGGTGCCTCGATGAACCGGTTGATCGACAGGCTGCGCCCGAACGTCTGGCGAATGCTCAGCAACAGTTGCGACAGCAGGATCGAATGCCCGCCCAGGTTGAAGAAACTCTCATCCGTCGCGATGTCCTCGGCCGGCACCTCCAGCAGCTCGGCCCACAGTTGGCGCAACTGCGTTTGCAGCGGGGTCTGAGGTTGTCGTCGCTGGCCGCCGACCTGGACCTGCACCGACATCGCGAGCAAGGCGCGGCGATCCACCTTGCCGTTGCTGGTGTAAGGCAGGCTCGGCAGTTCAACGTAGGCCGCCGGGTGCATGTAGCTGGGCAGCGAGTCTTGCACATGTTCGCGCAGGGCCTGGAGCGCGGCGCCGGGGCGGTCCTCCTCGGGATGAACCAGGAAGGCCAGGATCCGTCGCCGCTCATCCACGCCCACCGCCACCTGGCGAAACAACTGGCGCTCGCGCAGGCAGTGTTCGATTTCCTCTGGCTCGACCCTGAAGCCGCGAATCTTCACCTGGTTGTCCCGGCGGCCGCAGAGCTCGATGCCGGCGGCGGTCCACTGAGCGATATCACCGGTGCGATAGACCCGCACCGTTTGCCCGCCGGGCAGCGCCAGGTCGAGGTAACGGGCGGCGGTCAGCGTCGGATCGTTGAGATAACCCAGGCCGACCCCCGGCCCGGCGATGTAGAGCTCGCCGGGCGTATCCTGGGGTACCGGTTGCAGCTGCTCGTCCAGGATCAGCACCCGAGCGTTGGCGATGGGCACGCCCAGGTTGCGGTTGCTGTCGCCGACCGCGAATGGCCGGGTGGTCACCAGCACCGTGGTTTCGGTCGGGCCATAGATGTTGTGGAACGCACATTGTGGGGCGAGACGTTCGATCACGAACGGCTCACAGACATCGCCGCCGGTGATCAGGTGCGACAGGCCCAGGGGCTCGTCGAGGGGCATCACGCTCAACAGCGCCGGCGGCAGGAAGGCATGGGTGACGTGCCGGGCGTGCATCAGCATGACCAACTGCTGCGGATCGCGGCGTTGGTCTTCGCTGGGCACCACCAGCAGGGCGCCGCGGATGAACGTGGGCAGGATATCCAGCAGCGATGCGTCAAAGTTGATGGTGGAAAACTGCAACGCCCGGCTGTCGCGCTGCAACCCGACGTAATCGCCGTACCAGGCACAGAAATGGCTGAGGTTGCGATGGCTGAGCAAGACGCCCTTGGGCTGGCCGGTGGTGCCGGAGGTGTAGATCGCAACGGCCGGCTCGTCGCCGTCCACCACGCGGCGGATCAGCGAGGCCGGCAAGCCTGGCTTGAGTGCCAGCAAGCGCAGCACATCCAGCGTCGGCAGCGCGAGCTCGCCCAGGTCACTGTCGCCGGCGTGCAACAGCAGGTCTGCCTGGGCGTTCTCCAAGATGAAGCGCCGACGTTGTGCCGGGTGTTGCGGGTCCAGTGGCAAGTACACCGCGCCGCAACCCAGCACCGCCAGAATCGCTGCATACAGGTGTGCGGATTTGGGCAGACATACCGCAATCACCTTTTGCGAGCTAGGCTGGTGAGAGCAAGGCTTGCCCGCGATAAACGATGACTTGGTCTGGTTGGGTACCGCTGTGTCTGTATCGCGGGCAAGCTTTGCTCCCACAGGGCTGGATTGCCCTGGGTCTGCATGTTCCAACCGCTCCAGCAGCGCCTGCTGCAGCCTCAGCGTCAGGCCGCGCAAGGCCTTGTAGTCGATGCATTGCCCATCGACCCACAGGGCCGGTTGCGTCACGTCGTCGAGCATGCGCTGTTCGATGTCGTGCATCACCGGCACGTCGGCGGCGGCCAGCAGCCAGGGCACCGGCGGCCGATTGAAAGGGTGCTCGAAAGCCAGCGGCTCCAACGCATCGAGCCCGTGCAGCGGCTCGGCAACTGCATTGTCCTGCACCAGGGGCCAATGCTCGAAGCAGGTTTCATCCCGCGAGAACTGACTGACCAGCTGCGCCAACTGCTCGACCACCACCGCCTGCGTGCGCAGCCGCAATGACTGGCCATTGCCGCAGCGTTGCGGGGCGATTGTCTCCTGGCATAACACCCGCTGGTCGCCGTCGCGAATAATCACGGTCGGTTGCGGCAAGGGGTCACCGGGCAGCGTGCGCAGTGCCACGCGCACCTCAAGACGCATACGGGTTTGAACGGCGCACGGCTGCGTACCGTCGTCAATCAACAGGTCGAGCGCGGCAGGGACGGCCGATGTGTGCAGATCCACCACACCATGGCCGTGCAGTTCCAGTTCCTTGGCCAGTTCGGCCATGGCCTGGCTGCTGCCAGGCACTGCAATGTCGAGGCGTCTCATGGAAAGGTCCTCATGGGGTCAGGTAATCGGCGAGGGCATCGCGCACGCAGGGGGACGCGAGCATCGAGCTGCCGCGAAAGAACCGCGTGATGTTGCCCACCAGTGGATGGAAGCGATTGATGGGGTAGGCCAGTGCACTGGCGTCCTCACGCAGTGCCTGGCGTACCGACTCGTCGACGGGCAGGTGGGCGATCAGCTCGAAATCGAACGCCTGCTGCAGGTCGCTCGCCAGGTACTCGGCGATGAAGCCGGGCATCAAATGCGCGATCGCTTCACGGTCTTCCTCGGGCGCGGTGCGCCAGTACATCTGCACCAGCCGTGTCCAGAACCCCGAATGCCGGCCCTCATCGAGCAAGTGGTCGGCCATCAGCCCCTTGATCGAAGCCTTCACCGAATCGTCCCGGGCGAAGGCCGCGACTTCGTTGGTCACCGTGTTTTCGGCAATGGCGATGCAGATCAGCTCCACGGCGCTGAGCAAATGTTCCGGCGCCCGGGCCAGGGTCGCCGGTATCGCCCGGCTCAGCTCGATCTGCCCCGGCAACGGGATCGGTGCGATGCCGGTCATGTCGATGGTCTGTTGCATGAAGTCCATCGCCACCAGCGCGTGATAATCCTCGTCCACCACCACGGTCATCGCGTCGTAGCGGCACGGGAACGGGAACTCGATGCCGAAGCGATTCTTGGCGATGCGCCGGGCGGTGTGGTCCACAAGCTCGGTCTCGAAAATCACCACGTCGTTGATGAACTTGTACAGGCTCTGCACCAGCACGAAATCGCGCAGGGGCGCACAGTGGCTGAGAAAGGTCTGGCTGTGCACCAGCGGTTGGCGGCTCATGGGGAAGATCAGCTTGTCGTCGTCCTCGACCCGCCGGCGTGGCCGCGTGCGGATCGTGGCGCGGCTTTCCCAGGCGTCGGCGAACGATTGGTAGGCGAGGGCGTTCATAGGGTCACCTGCGCGGCCGGTTGGCTCATGCTTTCGCGCAGGCCGTCCCACAGGGCCGCGCGGCTGTGCACGGCGGCGAGTGCGGCGGCCAGCACTTCGGTTTCACGCTGCGGGTCGCCGTCGATCAGCCGCGCCAGCAGCTTCTCCGCGGCCGGGCCGTGGTCTTCGGAGTCGACCTCGATGTGGCGTTGCAGGTAGTAGCGAAAGGTGGGTGCCTGGTCCAGGCCAATGCCCCAGGCGTCCAGCATGCGTTGGAACATCTGCGGGATGACGCTCTCGCGGCCATGCACGAATGCGGCGGCCACACTGTGGGCCGGCGCATGCAGGGCGGTGTGCAGGGTCTGGCGAACGAACCGTGCCGCCGCCGGTTCCACTTCGACGCTTTCCAGCGCGGTTTCGGGGCTGACGCCTTCCTGTTGCAGGGTGATGAAGCGCTCGATCGCCCGGGTGTCCGCGCCCACTTCGCGCATGGCGTCCAGGTACAGTTCGAAATGGCTGCAATAGCCCGCTCCAGGCCGATCATCCGACTCTTCGCCCAAGACGATTTCGTTGATCAGGCGAGCCGAATGTGGGTCGGCCGGCGGCAGCCAGGGCAGATGCACGCAGGTCAGTTCCCGTTGCAGGCGCTTGGTCAGGGACATGAAGTCCCACACGGCAAATACGTGGCTTTCCATAAACCGGCGCAGCAGATCAATTGATGTTATTTCGGAAAAAACCGGGTGTTGGCCAAGTTCGTGTTTTTTCAGAGATAGTTGTTCTTTGGTTGGCTGCATTGGAACGTCCTCATCAATGTATTTGTCCGGCAGGTGGCTCGAGTTTTTATATAGGCGAGCGGGTGCCTGAACCGGAATCCATGAATTACCCAAGTGGCTCAAGCATTCGCTTAATGTGCGTGTTTCGAGTCTGCGGTGCCTGTATTCAGGCGTTGTTGCGCTCTTTAAACAGCCGGTAACAATCCGGCGAATAAAAAACTAATACACGTATCAAGCGGGCGGCAAGTTATTTTTTAATTATTTAAAGTTGGGTATTTATTGGGCGCGAAGGAAGTTATTAAAACTTCTGGAGTAAGTTTTATTGAGGCGAAGAAGCTCCTTCCGATGGATAAGGATCAGAATCGAATCAGTCGAGTGAATGCCTCACTCGGAGCACTTCAGGGATCGGGAAGTTAAGAAGTCTTATGTTTAGGGGAGAGACGTCGGTCGGACATCCGATCATCCCGCCGGTTGGACGACGCTCCTTGCGTGTGGGCTTCGATTCGCCTGGTTTCAGCCAGGCACTGACTGCGACAGGTCTGTTTTTTCAATCGACAAGCGCAAGAGTGGGCCCAAATCGATGGCAGTGCCATTGGGCTTATGGGGCGGGGCGTCGCGGCCACGGCCGCGCCGCGCCGGGCAGGTAATTCGCTGGGTAGGCAGGATATGTAAGAAATTGATACGCCGGCCCGGACGCCGGCGCGAGGTCAGCGTTTCGACGTTTGTTCCAGGTATCGGCGTATGGTGACCGAGGCTTTTTCCAGGTGGTGTTCCAGCAGGGCAACGGCCTTATCGATGTCTCTGGTCGTCGCGGCTTCCAGCAGGGCGCGATGGTCGTCCTGGGTCAGCTTGCCCAGGCCCATGGACGATAGATGAAAACGCAGGAAGCGCTCTTCTTCGTTGAGTTCGCGTTCGATCAGGTCCAGCAGCTTGGCGTTGGGCGCCTTGTGGTAAAGCGACATGTGAAACAGCCGGTTGAGCTTGCCGATCTGGGCATGGTCGGTTTGCGCTTCCAACTGCTCGATATACTGGGCGGCGTGCGCCAGGTCGTCGTCGTCCAGCAACGGAATGGACAGGCGCAAGGCGAAGGACTCCAGGACCGAGCGCAGGGCGTAGGTCTCGACCGCGTTGTTGGTGATCAGTGGCGCCACCACCGCGCCCTTGTGCTGGACCACGTTGAGCAGTGATTGCGCTTCGAGCTGGCGCAGCGCCTCGCGCACCGGCATGCGGCTCACGCCGAACAGATCGGCCAATTCCTGTTGGCGCAGGGCCGTGCCACTGGGCAGGCGCCCGTCGAGAATGGCTTCGCGCAGGGATTCTTCGATGATCGAACGTGCCCGGTCAGCGGGAATGGGTCCGTTGACCTGGATGGTGCTGAGCGGTCTGGGCTTCTGGGTCACGACAACGCATCCTGACGAGTAGTAGAAAATGGATCCAGGCGAACATTAGTAACAGCTTTACGGGCCGTCAAAGACTTGTGGTGTCGGATCCTGAACTACAGTTTAGTCTGCTTGGAGTGATTGCATCCTGCCATTGTCTTTTGCCGGGCCAGGCTTCACCATCCAACGATTTCCAACGGCCCTTTTCGGACGTATTTCCCTTGGCTGCACCTTTCCCTGTTCCCAGGCCCTTGCGTTGGTTGTGTTCGGCAGTGTTGCTGGCCGGCCTCATGCTGGGCGGCCTGCAGGCCGACTGGGACTTCGCGCAGATCAGCCGACGGGCCCAGGCGCTCTACGGGCCCCTGGGGCAGGGGCAGCAGCGAATCGATGCCTGGCAGCAATTGCTGGCGACCCAGAAACAGATTCCCGAGCTGGAACAACTCAAGGTGGTGAACCTGTTCTTCAACAAACAGGTGCGCTACGTGGAAGACATCGACCTGTGGCACGAGGTGGACTACTGGGAAACCCCGATCCAGGCCCTGTGGAAAGGAGCCGGCGATTGCGAGGACTATGCCATCGCCAAGTACTTCAGCCTGCGCCATCTCGGGGTCTCCAGTGACAAGTTGCGCATCACCTACGTCAAGGCGTTGCGGCAGAACCGTGCGCACATGGTGCTGACCTACTACGCCACGCCCGAGGCGATGCCACTGGTACTCGACAGCCTGGTCGACGGCATCCTGCCGGCCAGCCAGCGAACCGACCTGTTGCCGGTCTACTCTTTCAATGCCGAAGGGTTGTGGCTGCCGGGCGCCAAGGGCAACAAGAAAGTGGGTGATACCAAGCGCCTGTCCCGGTGGCAGGATGTGTTGAAAAAAATGCAGGCCGAAGGTTTTCCGGTCGAGACGACTAACTAGGAGCGCGCGCTCAGATGTCCTTGTTCAAACAGCTGTTGATCGCTATCTGTCTGTTCCTGGTGGTTGCCTTCAGCGGCAGCTTCATGGTCAGCCTCGAGAGCTCGCGGACCCAGTACGTCAACCAGTTGCGCTCCCATGCCCAGGATGCGGCCACGGCGTTGGCGCTGTCGCTGACACCGAACATCGACGATCCGGCGATGGTGGAGTTGATGGTCAGCTCGATCTTCGACAGCGGCTACTACGCCAGCATCCGGGTGGTCGACGTGGCCACCGACAAGACCCTGGTCGAGCGCACCGGCACGCCGGACGCCGGCAGCGTGCCGCAGTGGTTCGTCAAACTCATCGGCCTGGAGCCGGCCGGTGGCGATGCGATCGTCAGTCGCGGCTGGGAGCAGGCGGCGCGGGTCGAAGTGGTCAGCCACCCGATGTTCGCCCTCGCCAAGCTGTGGCAGAGCGCGCTGGGCAGCCTGGGTTGGTTGCTGTTGTGCGGCGCTGTCAGCGCGGTGCTGGGGGCCTTGCTGCTGCGGCGTCAGCTCAAACCGCTGGATTACATGGTGCACCAGTCCCACGCCATCGCCCGGCGCGAGTTCCTCAGCTTGCCGGAGCTGCCGCGCACCCCTGAGCTGCGTCGCGTGGTCCAGGCGATGAACCAGATGGTCGAGAAGCTCAAGGCGCTGTTCCAGGAGCAGGCCGAGCGCAGCGAGAAACTGCGCGTGGAGTCTTATCAGGACAACCTCACGGGGCTGGCTAACCGGCGCTATTTCGAAATGCAGCTCAACGCCCGGGTGAGCAACCCGGAGCAGGCCAGCTCCGGTTACCTGTTGCTGTTGCGGGTCAAGGACCTGGCCGGTTTGAACCAGCGCTTGGGCGGCCAGCGCACGGACCAATTGCTTAAGGCGGTGGGCGAGCAGTTGCTGCGTGAAAGCGCGCGCTACCCGGAAACCCAGAACCTGGTGACGCGTATTCGTGGTGGCGAATTTGCTGTGTTGGCGCCGGGCCTGGTGCGTGAGGAAGCGCTGCAACTGGCACAGAACCTTGAAAACGCGCTGGCCAGCCTGCATGCCACCGGCGCGACCGACGTGGCGTCGGTGGCTTCCATCGGCCTGGCACCTTTCGTCCATGGCGACTCACCGCAAGCAGTGCTCCAGCTCGGCGACCAGGCCCTGGCCCAGGCCGAAAGCCAAGGCGAACCGAGCTGGGCCTGCCTGGACCACAGTGCGGTCAAGCGTGTGGCTGACGATCACCATGCCTGGCATACGTTGCTCGACCAGGCCCTGAACCAGCAGCGTTTCGAGTTGTACTTCCAACCGGTGGTAGCAGCCCAGGACACCGCCATGGTGCTGCATTACAAGGTCTTGTCGCGGCTGCTCGACGAGCAAGGCCAGACCATCCCCGCCGGGCGTTTCCTGCCCTGGCTGGAGCGTTTCGGCTGGACGGCGCGGCTGGACCGCCTGATGCTCGAACAGGTGCTCAGGCAAATGGCCGGGCACGATCAATCCCTGGCGCTGAACCTCTCTTCCGCCACCCTGGGCGACCCACAGGCGTTGAACAAGGTCTTCGAGATCCTGCGGGCCCACTCCAACTTCGGGCCGCGCCTGACCCTGGAGATCGGCGAGGAACAGTTGCCTGAGCAAGCGGTGCTGGAGCAACTGACCCGGCAACTGCGCGAGCTGGGGTTCTCGTTGAGCCTGCAGCGCTTTGGTGGGCGGTTCAGCATGATCGGTAACCTGTCGCGGTTGGGGTTGGCTTATCTGAAAATCGATGGCGGCTACATTCGCGCCATCGACCAGGAGAGTGACAAGCGCCTGTTCATCGAGGCGATCCAGCGTGCTGCCCACAGTATCGACTTGCCGTTGATTGCCGAGCGGGTGGAGACCGAGGGGGAGTTGGCGGTGATTCGGGAGATGGGGTTGTTTGGGGTGCAGGGGCGGTTGGTTGGGGAGCCTGGGCGTTGGGGGAATTGAATTGAGTGCATATCCGTTGCTGCGGTAACGGCGGCTTATGGTTCCGCCCTTACGGCGGCTCACTTTTTTTCAGGCGCCAAAAAAAGTAAGCAAAAAAGGCTTGCCCCACCACTCGGCACCTCGCTTGGGCGAGGTGTTCCCTCACTCCGGCATTGCTCCGTGGGCCCGCCGCGAAGGGCCATCCATGGCCCAGCGCGGCTACCTCGGCATCCATGCCGAGGTGCCCACTGCGCAATGCCTGCGTTCGGCCAGCGTGGTTAACGGGGCCTCAAGATCAAAAGCCAAAGCCAAAGCCAAAGCGAGGCGGTTTTACGGCCGACTTGTCTCTCTCGGGTGTACGCCGATCCATTGTGGGAGCGGGCTTGCCCGCGAAGGCGGCGGCCCAGGCAATCCAGCTCTTGAAGATGCATAAAGCCAGCAAGTCCTAGGCGATGGATCGGCTGGAAGCGCAAGCGCCGAGCTGACAGGTCTGTGGTGGATTGAGAACCGCCTTCGTCGGATCAGACGCACCCCAAAGACCGTGGCGAGGGAGCTTGCTCCCGCTCGGCTGCGCAGCAGTCGCAAGATCGGACAGTGCGGTCTGCCTGGAGAAATGCCGGGGCCTGCTTCGCAGGCCAGCGGGAGCAAGCTCCCTCGCCACAGAGGCTGTGTACTGCCTGGAATGGCGTCAGCCTGAGAGTCAGGGCTAGATCAACCCCTTCTCATCATCATCGATCAACCGGCTCAACCCTCCCAATGCGACCCGTGCCTGGTTGCGGTCCATCAGTTTGGCCTGGGCCGCCGGTGGCAGGTCGGTGACGCGGATGACGCCTTTGCTGGTCAGCACCTGGATCAAGTCGTCGAGTACCCGGATCATCTCCAGGTCGCTCTGCTTGAGCTGCTTGAGGCTGTTTTCCACCGCCTGGTTGGCAAACCAGTCCTGGATCTCGTGGTTGTCGGCCGGCAGGGTTTCGGTGGCTTCGGCATAGGCGATGGCTTCTACGCGCACCAGCAAGCCTTGTGCATCGCGTTGCACATAAAACATCGGGCATCCCTCATGTATGAAGCGGCGTCATGCTGGGCAGCATAGGCCAACTCTGCGGGAGTATGAACACTTATTGTGGCGAGGGAGCTTGCTCCCTCGCCACCGGTTTGTGTCAGGTTCAGCTGTTGTTGTGATCGATCTTGATGGTCGGGTCGCTGCCGGCGATCAACGAGTTCAGGTTGACGCTCGACCAGTTGTTGCCTTCCAGCTTGATCGTCACGTCCGGCGTCGCCGCGGCGTTGCCGGTGTTGAACTGGCCGGAGCTGCTCACTTGCAGCGACGACACGCCATCGACCGTGCTGATTTTCAGGAAGTGGTCGATGGTGCTGCCGCTTTCGCCCTGCAATAGATCCCGCAGGTCGATCCGGTCACCTTCAGCGGCCTTGAAGTCCTTGATCACGTCAGTGCCGGTGTCACCGGACTTCCAGACAAAGGTATCGCCGCCCAAGCCACCGATCAGGGTGTCATTGCCCTGGCCGCCAATCAGCGTGTCGTTGCCGGTGCCACCGAGCAGGATGTCGTTGCCCTTGCCACCGTCGAGCAGGTCGTTGCCGCCCTGGCCGAAGATGATGTCGTTGCCGGCGCCGCCGAGCAGGGTGTCATTGCCATCGTGGGCACCCGACACATCGAACGCGGTGTAGTGTTCGGTGATGTACTGGTGCACGTTGCTGGTGGTGACTTTGCTGACGTCCACGCCGTTTTGCTGGGCAACGAACGCCTGGATGGCCTGGTAACCCTCGCCGGCAATGCCGTTGAAGCTCACCAGGTCGCCGAACAGGATGTCGTGGCCATCGCCGCCATTGACGGTGTCGGCCCCCGGCAGGGTCGCTTCGGTGTGGCCGATGATCGAGTTGGCCAGGTTTTTCGGGTCGATGTTGGTCTGCGGCGTCTGGTCCGAGTCGTAGGGCTTGAGGTCGGCCAGGGTCACGCCCTGGTTCAGGCCGATGGCTTCCACGCCGGACACCGAGCTGAGCAGCGCAAAGGCACTCAGGGAGTTGCTGCTGGTGGCCGAGTCGGTGCTGTTGCCGGTGCCGCTGAGGTAGGACAGTTCATAGGTGCCGTCCCCTTGGGCGTGCAAGGTGCCCAGTTCCTCGCTGCTCCAGTAGCCGCCCCACGACTTCTGCCAGGTCTGCAGCGTGACGTTGCCGCTGCTATCGACCTGCACGCGGTGCTTGCTGTCCAGATCGGCGCTGAAGGTTTGCCCAAGCTTGTAGTTGTTGGTGGTGATGAGGCTGTCCAGCTTCACATCGCCATACAGGGTCGGGTTCGTCTGCTCGCCGGCCTGGTAGAACGTCGGCTGGCCGTCGGTGATGAAGTACGTCAGGTTCTTCGCGCCGGTGTTGGCCATGGCCTCGGTGCTCTTGAACCAGTTGGCCGTGGTCTTGAACACGTCCTCGTAGTTGGTGCCGCCGCCGGAAACCATGGAGTTCAACACGCCCTTGAGCAGTGTCAGGGCATTCGGGTCGTTGAGGTTCACCGAAACGGTCTTGTTCACCTGGGCGTCGAAGTCGGCCAGGAAGATGTTCACCGTGCCGGAGTTGCTGCCCAGGCTTTGCTTGAGGGTGTTGAACACCGACGTCAGCGAATCCTTGGCCGCGGTGATGGACGAGGAACTCATGCTGCCGGAGCTGTCGACCATGAAGGCGATGTTGTAGTTGACGCCCGGTACCACGGTCAGGCCGCCGATGTCGGCGACAATGATGTCGTTGGCGTCGGTGCCGACGACGTTGTCACTGCCGGAAGTCGCGGTGGTGGCGTTGTAGACGGCCGGGTACACGGTGACCGGGATCTGGGCCGTGGTGACCGCCGAGCCCCCCAGGGCTTCGGTGGCCGTCGACGTCACGGTCACGTTGAATTTGCCGTTGTAGTACGCCGGTGGCGTCAAGGTCAGGCTGCCCAGGTTCCAGCCGGTGATCGAGGCTTCGCCGCTGCTGCCCACGGTCGCGGTGTGGCCCGCGCCATCGGTCAGCACGCTGCCTTCAGGGATACCGCCGACTTTCACGCTCAGGCTTTCGGAGCCGTCGGTGTCGGTCAGGGCGGTGGTGATCTTCGACAGGTGCACGCTGGAGCCTTCGGCGCCTTCGTTGAGCTTGTAGCCGTCGTAGTAACCTTCGCCGTTGCTGCCGTGCAGGTCGGAGACCGTCACGCCGGCATTCGCCAGGTCAGCCACGCCGGTGTACAGCGGTACGCCAGCACTGCTCAGGTCGACCGCCGTGCCGCCGTTGACCGACAGGTTCACGTCATAGCTGCCGGGGCCGGTCTGGTTGTGGTGGTAAATGTCCAGGGTGTAGTAGCCGCTGGTGGTCGGCGTGAAGGAGCCGTTCAGCTTGCCGCCCGCGCCCCAGGTAATCGCCGCCACGTCCTTGCCGCCGACGGTCACCAACAGGCTGTCGTCGCCGGTGCCGCTGAAGGTGTAGGTCTTGCCGGCTTCGAGGTAAATCAGACCGGAAGTTTTCGACGCCGTGCCAGGGTTCACGTTGCTGTCGGACTGCACGTTGGTCACGGTGCTGCTGCTGTTCGGCGTTCCGGCAGCATCGATCACCGACTTGAGGGTGCCGGACGGCGCGCCGCTGCCATCGGTGCCCAGGCCAGACAGGCCGGTCCAGACTTCCTTGATCAGGCCGGTGGAGGTCACGCTGTTGCCGGCCACGTTGAGGGTCGGGGCGTCGGCAACGGGTGTGATGTCGATCTTCACGGTGCCGGTAGTGCCCAGCGCCTGGCCGTCGGTGGGCTGGAAGCTGATCTGTGCGTAATCGGCCTTTTGATCGCCCACGCCGGCCGGGTTGCCGTTGGCACCGGATTCGTTGGCGTCCGGCGTGAAGCGCAGCTTGCCGGCATCGATGTCAGCCTTGGTGAAGGTCTGGTTGTTGGCCACGTCCTTCCAGGTTGCGCCATCAAGGTACTGCAACTTGCCGTCGCTGGGCAGGCCGGTGATTTTCACACCCAGGCTTGCTGCCGGGCTGTCCAGGTCGCTGACGCCGAAGGTCGACCAGCCGAGGACCAGCGAAGTGTCCTCGGTACCGGTCACCGCACCGCCGGTGGCCACCGGTGCATCGTTGACCCCGACCACGTTCACGGTGGTGGTGGCGGTGTTGGAGTAACTGGTGCCGTCGGTCACGGTCACGGTGATGATGCGCGGGACGGTGCTTGGGTCATCGCTGCTGTTGGTGAAGCTGATGTTCTTGATCTGCTGCATGTAGTCGGCGAGCGTCGCGTTGCCGGACAGGGTCAGCGTGACCGTACCGTTGGTGCTGTTGGCGTTGATGCTGATGCCATTGACGCTGTTGCCCAGGTTCAGCGCATCGCCGGGCTGACGGTTGGTCAGCACGATGGTGGCGCCGGTCAGCATGGTGCTGTCCGGGTCGGTGATTTTCAGGTCAGTGTCGCCAATCGACACGCCCTGGCCAGGGGTGCCTTCGGTGAAGGTCACCTGATAGTCAGCGCCGGTCTTGCCGCTGGAGTTGTTGGCATCCAGGTCGAGTACCGGTGGCGCATCGTTGTCGATGATCGAGGTGCTGACGCTGCCATTGGTGCCGCTGATCGCCAGGTTCTCGAAGTTGCCGCCGGTGGCCGAGTCGATCTTGACCACGAAGTTTTCCGTGCCTTCGGTGATCTTGTCGTCCAGCGTGGCCACGTTGAAGGTGGCGCTGGTGCCGTTGGCCGGGATCTTCACGGTGTAGACGCCGGTGAAGTCCGAGCCGTCGGCGGCGGTGCCGCTGTAGACGATCTTGAGCGTCACCTCGGTTTGCGCCGGGTTCGTCAGGCTGACGGTGTACGTAGCGGTCTGGCCTTCGGTGACCGACGTGCTGCCGCTGATGCTGACAGTACTGGTGTCGATGGTGTCGGTGACATTGGTCACGGCTGGAGTGGTACTTGGCACCAGGTGCTCGAAGTTACCGCCTGTTGCTTTATCGATACTGACTTCGACCTTGCCGGCGTCTTTGTAGACGTCGTCTTTAGGCGCGTCGACAGTGACGGTGCCGGTGGTTTTGCCGGCGTCGATGTGAATGACGGCGCCATTGCTCAGGGTAACGTCGACAGGTGTACCGGCTGCGTTGGTCAGGGTCGCGGTGTAGGTGATCTGACCACCCTCGGCCACGGTACCGGTAGCGCTCAGGCTCAGGCCGGTGGTGTCCTGGGTATCGGTAACGGTGGTGTCAGCGGTTTTGCCGTCGATGGCGAGTTTTTCGTAGTTGCCGCCCTGTGCGTCATCGATCTTGACGCTCAGGTGGTTGCCGCCGGCGAGGGCGTCGTTTGGCGCAACGAAGTTCACCGACGCGGAGCTTGCGCCCACGGGAATGGTGATGGTCTGGCCGTTGCTCAGCGTGACGACCAGCGGCGCGTTGGTGACCGGGGCGTTGACCGAGGCGGTGTAGACCACGGTGCCGCCTTCGGCGACGGTCGAAGTGGCCGACAGGCTGACGGTCGATGTGTCGATGGTGTCGGTGACATTGGTCACGGCTGGAGTGGTACTTGGCACCAGGTGCTCGAAGTTACCGCCTGTTGCTTTATCGATACTGACTTCGACCTTGCCGGCGTCTTTGTAGACGTCGTCTTTAGGCGCATCGACAGTGACGGTGCCCGTGGTTTTGCCGGCGTCGATGTGAATGACGGCGCCATTGCTCAGGGTAACGTCGACAGGTGTCCCGGCCGCGTTGGTGAGGGTCGCGGTGTAGGTGATCTGACCACCCTCGGCCACGGTACCGGTAGCGCTCAGGTTCAGGCCGGTAGTGTCCTGAGTATCCGTAACGGTGGTGTCAGCGGTTTTGCCATCGATGGCGAGTTTTTCGTAGTTGCCGCCCTGTGCGTCGTCAATCTTGACGCTCAGGTGGTTGCCGCCGGCGAGGGCGTCGTTCGGTGCAACGAAGTTCACCGAAGCAGAGCTCGCGCCGACCGGAATGGTGATGGTTTGACCGTTGCTCAGTGTGACGACCAGCGGCGCCTCAGTGACCGGGGCGTTGACCGAAGCGGTGTAAACGACGGTGCCACCTTCGGCCACCGTCGAAGTCGCTGTGAGCGAAACGGTGCTGGTGTCGATGGTGTCGGTAACGTCAGTGACCGCTGGAGTAGTGCTCGGAACCAGGTTCTCGAAGTTGCCACCCGTGGCCTTGTCGATGCTGACTTCGACCTTGCCGGCGTCTTTGTAGACGTCGTCTTTAGGCGCATCAACGGTGACGGTGCCAGTGGTTGCACCAGCCGCGATGTTGATCACCGCGCCATTGCTCAGTGTCACAGTCACTGGCGTGCCGGCGGCGTTGGTCAGGGTTGCGGTGTAAACGATCGAGCCACCTTCAGCAACCGAATCAGTCGCACTCAAGGTCAGGCCTGTAGTGTCTTGGGTATCGGTAACGGTGGTGTCAGCGGTTTTGCCATCGATGGCGAGTTTTTCGTAGTTGCCGCCCTGTGCGTCGTCAATCTTGACGCTCAGGTTATCGCCGCCGGCGAGGGCGTCGTTTGGCGCAACGAAGTTCACCGACGCGGAGCTTGCGCCCACTGGGATGGTGATGGTCTGGCCGTTGCTCAGCGTGACGACCAGCGGCGCGTTGGTGACCGGGGCGTTGACCGAGGCGGTGTAGACCACGGTGCCGCCTTCGGCGACGGTCGAAGTGGCGGACAGGCTGACGGTCGATGTATCGATGGTGTCGGTAACGTCAGTCACAGCAGGGGTAGTGCTCGGAACCAGGTGCTCGAAGTTGCCACCCGTGGCCTTGTCGATGCTGACTTCGACCTTGCCGGCGTCTTTGTAGACGTCGTCTTTAGGCGCATCAACGGTGACGGTGCCAGTGGTTGCACCAGCCGCGATGTTGATCAGCGCGCCATTGCTCAGTGTCACAGTCACTGGCGTGCCGGCGGCGTTGGTCAGGGTTGCGGTGTAAACGATCGAGCCACCTTCAGCAACCGAATCAGTCGCACTCAAGGTCAGGCCTGTAGTGTCTTGGGTATCGGTAACGGTGGTGTCAGCGGTTTTGCCATCGATGGCGAGTTTTTCGTAGTTGCCGCCCTGTGCGTCGTCAATCTTGACGCTCAGGTTATCGCCGCCGGCGAGGGCGTCGTTTGGCGCAACGAAGTTCACCGACGCGGAGCTTGCGCCCACTGGGATGGTGATGGTCTGGCCGTTGCTCAGCGTGACGACCAGCGGCGCGTTGGTGACCGGGGCGTTGACCGAGGCGGTGTAGACCACGGTGCCGCCTTCGGCGACGGTCGAAGTGGCGGACAGGCTGACGGTCGATGTATCGATGGTGTCGGTAACGTCAGTCACAGCAGGGGTAGTGCTCGGAACCAGGTTCTCGAAGTTACCGCCTGTGGCCTTGTCGATGCTGACTTCAATTTTGCCGGCGTCCTTGTAGACGTCGTCTTTAGGCGCATCGACAGTGACGGTACCGGTGGTTGCACCAGCGGCGATGTTGATGACTGCGCCGTTGCTCAGCGTCACAGTCACTGGCGTGCCGGCCGCATTGGTCAGGGTCGCGGTGTAAACAATCGAACCACCTTCAGCCACTGTGTCGGTTGCGGAAAGCGTCAGGCCGGTGGTGTCCTGGGTATCCGTAACCGTGGTATCCGCAGTTTTGCCATCGATGGCAAGTTTTTCGTAGTTGCCGCCCTGTGCGTCGTCGATCTTGACGCTCAAGTTGTCGCCGCCGGCGAGCGCATCGTTCGGTGCAACGAAGTTCACCGACGCGGAGCTTGCGCCCACGGGGATAGTGATGGTCTGGCCGTTGCTCAGTGTTACAACCAGCGGAGCATCAGTGACCGGGGCGTTGACCGATGCGGTGTAGACCACGGTACCGCCTTCAGCGACGGTCGAAGTCGCCGTGAGCGAGACAGTGCTGGTGTCGATGGTGTCGGTGACATCAGTCACCGCTGGCGTGGTGCTCGGCACCAAGTTTTCGAAGTTACCGCCAACGGCTTTATCGATGCTGACTTCAACTTTGCCGGCGTCTTTGTAGACGTCGTCCTTCGGTGCGTCGACGGTCACAGTGCCAGTGGTCGCACCAGCCGCGATGTTGATGACCGCACCATTGCTCAGCGTCACAGTCACTGGCGTGCCGGCCGCATTGGTCAGGGTCGCGGTGTAAACAATCGAACCACCTTCAGCCACTGTGTCGGTTGCGGAAAGCGTCAGGCCGGTGGTGTCCTGGGTATCCGTAACCGTGGTATCCGCAGTTTTGCCATCGATGGCAAGTTTTTCGTAGTTGCCGCCCTGTGCGTCGTCGATCTTGACGCTCAAGTTGTCGCCGCCGGCGAGCGCATCGTTCGGTGCAACGAAGTTCACCGACGCGGAGCTTGCGCCCACGGGGATAGTGATGGTCTGGCCGTTGCTCAGTGTTACAACCAGCGGAGCATCAGTGACCGGGGCGTTGACCGATGCGGTGTAGACCACGGTACCGCCTTCAGCGACGGTCGAAGTCGCCGTGAGCGAGACAGTGCTGGTGTCGATGGTGTCGGTGACATCAGTCACCGCTGGCGTGGTGCTCGGCACCAAGTTTTCGAAGTTACCGCCAACGGCTTTATCGATGCTGACTTCAACTTTGCCGGCGTCTTTGTAGACGTCGTCCTTCGGTGCGTCGACGGTCACAGTGCCAGTGGTCGCACCAGCCGCGATGTTGATGACCGCACCATTGCTCAGCGTCACAGTCACTGGGGTGCCGGCGGCGTTGGTCAGGGTTGCGGTGTAAACAATCGAGCCACCTTCGGCAACCGAATCAGTCGCACTCAAGGTCAGCCCGGTAGTGTCCTGGGTATCGGTAACGGTGGTGTCAGCAGTTTTGCCATCGATAGCAAGTTTTTCGTAGTTGCCGCCCTGGGCGTCATCAATTTTGACGCTCAGGTTATCGCCGCCAGCGAGTGCATCATTCGGTGCAACGAAGTTCACCGAAGCAGAGCTTGCGCCCACTGGGATGGTGATGGTTTGGCCATTCGACAAAGTGATGACCAACGGAGCGTCAGTCACCGGGGCATTAACCGAGGCGGTATAAACCACGG
>Ga0209281_1000408_pt1:57500-65328 | contig 65328 bp, 50 predicted proteins | sample MedtruBG_FD_187514 | JGI IMG/M metagenome (GOLD analysis project Ga0209281, IMG submission 187514) | Root nodule microbial communities of legume samples collected from California, USA - Medicago truncatula BG (SPAdes) (version 2) | ecosystem: Host-associated > Plants > Roots > Nodule... | reverse complement strand
GTTTCAATAGGACTTATTACAAGCGTTGTTTCTATCTACTATTATCTAAAAATAATTAAGTTATTAATGACTGGACGAAACCAAGAAATAACTCCTCACGTGCGAAATTATAGAAGGTCTCCTGTAAGATCAAACAATTCCATCGAATTGAGTATGATTATATGTGTGATAGCATCTACTATACCAGGAATATCAATGAACCCCATTATTGAAATTGCTCAGGATACCCTATTTTAGCTTCTAAAATCCATTTCTTAGTTGAATTCTTATCTTACTAACTGGAATTAAAGAACTGGAATTAAAGAATTTAGTAGATATGTTCCACCCAAAAAGGGAATGGGCTAAGGTTATGAACTTATAATCTGATGATCGAATCGATTCCATGATTATAAGTTCATTCCATTTAGGATTAGGAGTTTGTTTTTTACATATCTCTCTGGGACCCCATATCAACCCTTTTGGTTTGGCGTCTATTGAATCGAGAAATTTTATTGATTTATTGATAGAATATATATTTAAGGGATCTATCTTTCGGATAATTCAAATTGAATCAATTAGATGTCCGAGTCGGGCCTATATGACATAACGATCAATAAAAATACTCTAAAACTCCACCTTTGTCATATTTGTCATATATTCCATACATAAGACTAGATCGATATCAAATTCCTAGAATATAATTCACTTTGAAGATGCCTTGGTGGTGAAATGGTAGACACGCGAGACTCAAAATCTCGTGCTAAATAGCTTGGAGGTTCGAGTCCTCTTCAAGGCATAATATTGAGATCTCTTATTGAATAGGAATAAGTTCGCCAGCAGATCACGAAGTTTTGGTTATCTTATCTATCTAATGTCTTATCTATCTAATGAATGGAGAGTCCATTTTGGGGATTGCCCATTCAATGACTTTGGCACTGGACATTCCAAAATGGACTGTACTTTCGGGTCGGGTGAATTCCATAATAGACACCTAAGCTTCTTTACTCCTTTCAGGACAGGACCTATCCGAAAAGAAAGAAACTTCTGTACTTATTGGTCGTGAATATCTGAATAGGACAAACCATCCCGTGGATCTCTTTGTTTGCTTCAGAACAAAACAATTAGAGTTAGGCTCGGTCAACGGGAATCTGTATTATCTATATTAGGGGATCCTTTCAATTGAAAGATCCCCATAATCGACTTGAGATGACGAGAAAGAAAGTATCTATTTTATTTCGTTATTGGAACAGATAGTAACAACCATCTCCTCTGGGAAAAGCCATCTTTTTCTCAACAATGTCTTTGTAATTTGAGCCAATAGGGTTCCATTAGATAGGAACAGATTTGATAAATATTGATAACTCTCGGATAGAGTATTAGAACGAAACAATCCATTTGATAATGAACTTTTGGTTCTAAACTGTCTCTGTCGATCAATCAACAATTCGAAATTCTGTTCTGGCATATTCTTCCTAAACCAGCGTCTATTTAGATATTTCCAATAAATTTTTTTTGTTTGGCAAGTCAAAAGTACATTTGGCATCTCCTCATCTGCAACCAATTCTCGATGTGAAAACACAGATACAAAAGGATCATCTTGGAATAGCAAAAAGAGTGGATCCGAGGGTTCCCAAATGAATTGGCTTATTCGAAAAACGCCTTGTTCTTTGAAAGATCTATTTTGTGTCTGGTACTCCATCGTTCCATCCTGCAAGAACTCCGAATCATTCTCTTTAAGCTCACCCTCTTCATCATAAATGATCTGCTTGTCCCAAAATGACCTTTCCCAATAGGGAAATCCGAATTCATTGGACATACAATCATCAAACAGAAATTCCCAAGGACGCCATATTCGAGGAGCCCAAACTATGTGATTGAATAAATCCTCCTCTAGCGGGTCGAGGACTCCTTCCCCTTCTTCGAACCCCGATTCATATTTTTCATAGAGAAATCTATGATCAAGGATAGAACGAGATCCATTTTGAATCATATTTATGGGATTCCTTGGTTCGGGCCTAAGAAGAAATGTTACTCCATCATTATCAAACGGACTTCCTGTCTGTGAGGATCCCAGCAGAGCACCTTCTACTTCTAATAGGCCATGAACTAGATCAGAATCATTATAAAGGAGTCTATAAGAAGTGAGACCATCATTTTTTTCATTAGGTCCGGTTAGAGACCAAAGGTTTTGAGCGACGGATCCGGCAGAACAACTCAAAAGATAAAGAAGTATCGTTAATTTCTTCATGCTTGTTCCAAGTTCCAAGTACCATTTGTACAAATCAGAATCTCCCCCGTTACATGATTTCTTCTTCATATAGATAGATATAGGATCTATGGAAAAATTACTTAGAAGTAGATTTTGTGAAACAGCCCTTCCTATCTGATAGAAAAGGATACCATGATCCTGAACCGATCTTATCTGAGATCTAAAATCCCAAGTTTGTCTATGAAGAGCGTGTCTAATTATATTAGTATCTATAATTAATTTTTTTTGTATAATACTAATCGATAGCGCCTCATTGGTAAGTGCTACAAGATCTCGTACATTAGAACCCAGAGTTATGGACCCGCATCCATTAGTATCGAACATTTTCTTTTCCAAGTGAAAACCCCGCGTATGAGAAAGACTGAAAAAGTGCTTTCTTTGTTGTGGAATAAGAAGCCTTCGTATTTTAATAAATGTATTTAATTTATTCGGAGCTATTAGAGCGGGATCCACTTTTTGGGGAGTATGAGTCGAAGCAATAACAAGAATATTTCTAGTAGAAGATTTTTCAGAATCCATGGAAAGAGAGTTCACTAAGACACCAAGGGATAAGTCATTCGACTCATTCCCATCCAGATCATGAATGTTCGGAATCCAAATTATGCAGGGAGACATTGCTTTTGCTAATTCGAATTGAAGCTTGAGAAAAAATCGGTCTATTTCCGGTATGATATCCTCAGGTATCGGATCCTGCATACTTAGAAACTCCAAATGGCTATCATAATTACGGTCGAGATAGTCAGGGTCATATCGATCCAAATTATAGCAATTATCCTCGTAGCTAGGTAAAAGACTGTAAATGGTACCCTCTCTATCATCAAAAAGATCATCGTCGTCATCATCAAAAAGATCATTAATATCAAAACCTTTAGGATAGTTATCCAGGAACTTGTTTACAGATACTGTAATGAAAGGAACATAGGAGTTTGTAGCTAGATATTTGACCAAATAGGATCGTCCAGTTCCTATAGAACCTATCACTAAAATACCCCTAGGAGGGGATAGGGCTAAGCGGAGCGAAAAGGGTTTTCCATGAGATGGGAAATCCAAACTGGTAGTCGCACACGGGGTTTCTGAATAAGTGATTGTCTGATAATGAGCGAGGAATATCCGTCTTTCTGCTAAGCAGGATGTATTGAACTCATAATTTAGTAGATACTTTTTATGAATGTCAATTAAATTTCGTAAGTAAATTGTTCCCGGTTGCTCAATCATTTGATAACCAGAGTTATTCTTTGATAAATGATAACTATTAGTGAGACTCAATAAAATTTGATCAATCCTTTTTTCTGTCGTTAAGGTAGAGAACTGAACCATGAATTCCCTTTCTTTATCAGCAATGAAATCACTGTTCAAGATCCAGGATTCTATTTTATCATCAATCCAATCACTATTTACATCTTTTCTTTTTCTTATCAAGGTATAGATTGCTTTACTTGTCGGACTTAAATGTCTAGTATTTCTCAAAAACTCGATTCGATTGATGGGATTTGGTATAATCCTTATGAGATCGATGAGATTCAAATCTTTCTTCTTCGAACGTATGGATTTGACCCCATAAGCGGGACCACCACCCCTTGGCATGTTGCCAGCAGAAGCCGAACCTCGTCTTTCTTCTAGAAAATTTCCTAATTGTTCCAGAGCAACGACAAACATATCCTTTAACCCGAAAGAATTCTGTTCTGATATAGGATACCTATCCATAAGTTTTTCCAACTCAATCATGTATGATGGAATCATCAAAGATTTGACTTCTTCGAACTCTCTCTGTAACTCATTAGAGAATCGAGAAACAAAGACAAGATGTGTATGAACCAGATATCCGGTAACAAGAAGAAGGATAACGATTAAAACAAAGAATTCGATCAGATCTGTCGATATCAATGGTGACTCATTTTCCAAGCACACACTCACAAGAAAATGATGTAAACACTTACTCGAAATCTCACTTATAGGATTCCGTGGTGAAAGACACAATTTTTCCCGAAGAATTCGCTTGGATCCATCGCTAATATCATCAAAAATGGATACAAATTGTTGAAATTTAGGACTCCTACGTAGTATCGCCAATAGGTCTAAAAAAGTATCTGAAAATATTAAATTTAGATATTCGTGTCCTGTCCGGGTAAATAACAATTGTATTATATATGGTTGGAATTGCTTCAATTTTGAGAGAGTTGAAAAAACACTATTTCTTTGTCTATACATAGGCCTTTTTTCAAAGCGTTTTGGTAAACAAGGACGGTGTTTTTTCCTCTTTTTGGATGGTACATATTTCTCAGAATATTTTGTTAAACAAGGACGGTGTTTTTTCTTCTTTTCGGATTTTTTCCTCCAATATTCCTCTTTCCAATTTTTAACAAGCCCACCAGAATGAATTCTCTCTGGATTATCAATCAAATCCACCTTTAGATTAGCAATCAAATCCATCTTTGAACCTAAATTCAAATCCTCAAGCCTCATATACTGAAACTCGATTAACATAGGCTCTGGCTCTCTTTTTTTTGGTTTTTTTAATAAATATAAATCGAGGAATTGTCCATACATAAAATACGTAAAATCATAATTACAGGACCTTTCCAAATATTGATTATCCAAATATTGATTATCCAAGTGATCAAAGAATTTAAGTAGATCTGCTTTATAAAAAGAGGATATCAATGAACTTCTATGAAATTCTTTCACGGGGAAAAGGTTCAGCCAATTGTCTTGATCTTGATAGTGATCGTCTAATATCATTGAGAAATAGGTGTTAGAAAAAGAAAAAGATTTCCCGAAATTGGAGGTAGAAAAAGATTTCCAGAAATAGAAATAGGTGTTCGAAAAAGATTTCCAGAAATAGGTGTTCGAAAAAGATTTCCAGAAATAGGTGTTCGAAAAAGATTTCCAGCGCTTCTTCTTCTCTTCTTCTTTCTTTTTCTTCTTTCTAGTATGGAATGATATACAATTTTCTCTCTTATTGAACTCATTGAAGGATAATTTTGATTTTTTAGAAGTATAAAAGTCATCCAATAAGAAGGGTTTCCTTTTTTTCAAATGAACGATTTGAAGACCTATTGATTCTAACAACGGATTCCCGAGTGGATCATTCGGACGTTTCAATTCATACATGTGGATCTCGGACCTATGAATCGGTATATTACCGAAACTAACAAAGAAAAAAGGAAGTGAGTTAGACAAAAATGGAAGAAACTTGTTCAAAAATGGAAGAAACTTGGACAAAAAGAAATAAGGTGACTTAGACAAGAAATAAAGTGACTTAGACAAGAAATAAAGTGACTTATTTTTGTCAATAACCTCAGACCAATCAATCGAATATGCATTCATATGTAATCGATCGAACACTACTTGAAATGGATCGAACACTACTTGAAAACGGCGATTCTGCTCAGAAATGAAACGGTCCAAATGTTCCTGGAAATTCTTACTCCCATTGGACCATTTGTATTTATATGCATTTGGATCCTTATTCATAGTCATAGATCTCTCGGTTTGATAAATCAAATCCTTCTGGTTTCTTTTCCAGTTTGAGAAATGTTGGTTGATCGTGTATTTCCTTGTAGGTCTATGATTAAGAATCTTTTTTCTATGATTAAGAATCTTTTTTCCTATTTGATACCTTTTAATTTCATATTCCGAGTTGCGATGGAATAGATTCGATAGGTTTTTTATGGATCCATAGGTATTGTTTGGATAACAAGATTCATTCTCTTCGTAAAAAAGAGGAGGTAGAACCAATAAAGATTTCTGTTTTGATTCATGCCAGGAGTTGATCTCATTTATGAATTTTTGTTTTTTATCTAATCTGGAAAAATCAATCGAAAAAGAAAATCCATTATGATACACTAGATCCGGCTTAGTTATTGATAGATTGAATAGATTTGCCATTTCTTGAAATCTCTTGTGTAACAAGTATCCTGCCCTATTCCGGTCATGGAATAGATGAAATAACCCAAAAAGTCGATTTTTGTTCAAGAATGAATCGGAACTATAAAGCTCATCTTTCGCAACCCCAACACATCCTGGATCGGATGAAATAGGATGAATTGAGACATTATTTTGTAAATAGATACTTATCTTTACTATATTGGCTATTTCTTTATTTTCCGATTGCCTCAAAAGAACAAAAGAAACATCTTCTTCTTTCTTAAATAATCTCTCAGTAGGATTCAAATCCAGCTGAAGTTTTAACCACCTGTCATATAAAAAAGACCGGCCGGCTCTTGTAGGATTCCCAAGAAATTCTTTGATTTCTTTTGCAAACAAATGATTATTCATCCGCGTATGATATTTCGAATCCTCATCCCTATCAGAGATCTTTTTTCGATACAGGAGCGGAACAATCAACTTACTATACCAATTGATATTGAACGAATCTTTTGAGTCGTCCATTGTATCATTGCTGGGTCCAATGGAATTCATTGGTATAGGAAGAAGCCCTGTCAAATATACATTTTTTCTTTCGATCATCTTTTGATTGTTAATACGATAGATAAGGATCGCTACTACAAAAAATACTAGATTCTTGATCGTGAAATATCGATTGCCTTTGCGTGAAAGTACGATACTCCAAATTCGGAAGTCTAAGAGTTTTATCAAACTCTCTTGGTGAAAAAAAATGTGAATAAATGATACCGCTGAATTGAATTCAGTCCACGAATCTAAGAAATCGGCAGAATTCTTGCTCTCTCGAAATATCTCTCTCAATTCTAAAACCCAGAATTTGAACAGATATTCCTTCCTCTTAACACGACGATGTTCTGTCATCTTAACCTCCGTTAAAATACTTTTAAAATTTAAAATACTATTAAAATTTTTAATTTATCATTTTTATTTAATTTATCATTTTCAATTGATTTATACATTCATTATACATCAAATTTCACTTCAATTAATTTATCATTTTCAATGGATTTATATATTCAATTGATTTATACATCAAATTTCACTTCAATTAATTTATCATTTTCAATTGATTTATACATTCATTATACATCAAATTTCACTTCAATTAATTTATCATTTTCAATGGATTTATATATTCAATTGATTTATACATCAAATTTCACTTCAATTAATTTATCATTTTCAATTGATTTATACATTCATTATACATCAAATTTCACTTCAATTAATTTATCATTTTCAATGGATTTATATATTCAATTGATTTATACATCAAATTTCACTTCAATTAATTTATCATTTTCAATGAATTTATATATTCAATTGATTTATACATCAAATTTCACTTCAATTAATTTTGGTTATTCATGAGGTACAAGGATTCCCACGAAGCATCCATGGCTGAATGGTTAAAGCGCCCAACTCATAATTGGCGAAGTCGTAGGTTCAATTCCTACTGGATGCATGCCAATAGAACCGTACCTCCCATAAAGTCAATTTTTGTTCAAGTTTGACTTAAATAACTTAACTAATTTCGTCATTTCCATAATTTCTAAATAAGTAATTACTTCGTTCTCTATTTCTATTTGAGAGAATCTTTAGGAAAATCATAAAATTTCCGTCGAGCTTAATAAATCTATAAATATGTTGATGTTTCTAGTTTATTATTTATTT
>Ga0209281_1000408_pt1:0-55000 | contig 65328 bp, 50 predicted proteins | sample MedtruBG_FD_187514 | JGI IMG/M metagenome (GOLD analysis project Ga0209281, IMG submission 187514) | Root nodule microbial communities of legume samples collected from California, USA - Medicago truncatula BG (SPAdes) (version 2) | ecosystem: Host-associated > Plants > Roots > Nodule... | reverse complement strand
ACAGATCGTATGGTAGGCCATAAGTTGGGAGAATTTTCACCTACTCTAAACTTCCGGGGGTATGCGAAAAATGATAATAGATCTCGTCGTTAACATTAAATTTAAAGGGTTATGATAATAGAAATTATGCTTTATGGAGTTGAGCATATTATTCTACTTTTTTTTTGAATTGCTTTATTCTGCGTCAATGAGTCATAAAGATATAAAATATATTTATTTTATATAAAAAAAGATATAGATTATAAAAAAAAAAAAAAAAAAAAAGATATAGATAAAAAAGTAGACAAATCAGACGTATTATTTTATATTAAAGTAGTGAGGAATTGAATTATGGGACAAAAAATACATCCGCTTGGTTTCAGACTTGGTACAACTCAAAGTCATGATTCTCTTTGGTTTGCACAACCAAGAAATTATTCTGAGAATCTAAAAGAAGATAAAATAATACGAGATTGTATCAAGAATTATATACAAAAAACGTCTGGTGTCGAGGGAATTGGACGAATAAAGATTAAAAAAAGAATCGATCTGATTCAAGTCATAATCTATATGGGACTTCCAACGTTATTAATGGAGGGTAAGCCTCTAAGAATTGAAGAATTACAGACTAATGTGCAAAAAAAACTTAATTGTGTGACCCGAAAAATTCACATTGGAATTACAAGAATTCCAATTCCTTATAGCGACCCTAATATTCTTGCAGAATTTATAGCCGGACAATTAAAGAATAGAATTTCGTTTAGGAAAGCAATCAAAAAAGCTATTGAATTAGCTGAACTGGCAGGTACAAAAGGAGTTCAAGTACAAATTGCGGGGCGTATCGACGGAAAAGAAATTGCACGTGTCGAATCGATTAGAGAAGGTAGGGTTCCTCTACAAACCATTCGAGCGAAAATTGATTATTGTTCCTATCCAGTTCGAACTATTTATGGGGTATTAGGAATCAAAGTTTGGATATTTCTAAACAACGACTAATTTACTTTTCCTTATTTTTAGCGTTCCATCTTTTGATAAAAGAAAAAATGACGAATTCTTATTACATTCTTATTCCCAAAAAAGAAACGACAAATTTGATAAGATTTAATAAAAAAATTGATTAATTATTTTATAGTGAAGGAGTTGCTATGCTTAGTGTGTGACTCGTTGGTTTTTTTTTTTTGAGTGGTTAAATTTCTACAAGAATTCGTAGAATTAATTACTAAAGAATTAATAACCTACTCATCGCTTACCATTATCTGGATATAAATAACCGCGGAAAATAGAAAATCAAGATAAAGATCTATGTGGTGATATAATTATAGCAACTGAAATAAAAAAGAATCTGATTATTAGTTGGAAAGCAATAAGAATATACAGATAAATGAAGGGGTGAAAGAAAGATAGAAAAAAAGATATCAATGATATAGAATTCTACTATGTAAAGGTCTATGGGTCATTTCATAAAAGGTAGTGTAATAAAGCATCAATATTCTAAATTCATCCATATATGGATGAATATATTCCTAGAATAGACAAATCAAGAGCTGCGAATCAATAAAACTGAGAAGGTTGATTCAACAAAAAAGAATAAAATAAATAAGAAAATTTTATGAAAATAAAATCTTATTAATATTAAAGAGGCTCCATTGTAGAATTTAGACCTAACCATAAATCGAAAAGCGATGGGAACGATGGAACCTGTGAATACCTAAGATTATATTAAATTTCATAATCTTACTGATTCATTAGATGGGATGGCGGACGGAACTAAGAATTCATTATTTTTTGAGGAGTTGTGAACTAACCCAACATTACATCTTAAATTTATAATGAAAGAGTAAATATTCGCCCGCGAAAATGTGGATTTTTTTTTTTTTGTTAAATATTTTTGAATCGATTTATTCGCGAGGAGCCGTATGAGGTGAAAATCTCATGTACGGTTCTGTAATAGAGATGGAATTGAGAAATAACCATCAACTATAACCCCAAAAGAACCAGATTCCGTAAACAACATCGAGGAAGAATGAAAGGAAAAGCCTATCGAGGTAATAAAATTTCCTTCGGAAAATATGCTCTTCAGGCACTTGAGCCCGCTTGGATCACATCTAGACAAATAGAAGCAGGGCGACGGGCAATGTCACGAAATGTTCGCCGAGGTGGGCAAATATGGGTACGCATATTTCCAGACAAACCTGTTACAGTAAGACCTACCGAAACGCGTATGGGTTCGGGAAAAGGATCTCCCGAATATTGGGTAGCTGTCGTTAAACCCGGCAAAATACTTTATGAAATGGGAGGGGTCCCAGAAAATATAGCTAGAAAGGCTATTTCAATAGCGGCATCCAAAATGCCTATACGAACTCAATTCATTCTTTCAGAATAATCATTAGAACGAAAGAACGAAATAGGTCTTTAGTATGAAAAAAATGGTAATTGTTGGTTTCTTTTTTTTTTTTGAACACAGAATATTTTTTTTACTTCAACTTTTTCACTAAAAGATATAAAAAATCATATGATTCAACCTCAAACCTATTTAAATGTAGCCGATAATAGCGGAGCCCGCGAATTGATGTGTATTCGAATCATAGGAGCTAGTAATCGACGGTATGCTTATATTGGTGACATTGTTGTTGCTGTAATCAAAAAAGCAGTACCAAATTCATCTTTAGAAAGATCTGAAGTGATCAGGGCTGTAATCGTACGTACTTCAAAAGAACTAAAACGTAGTAATGGTATAATAATAAAGTATGATGATAATGCGGCGGTTCTCATTGATAAAGAAGGAAATCCAAAAGGAACTCGAATTTTTTCCGCAATAGCCCGAGAATTGAGACAGTTAAATTTCACTAAAATAGTTTCATTAGCACCGGAGGTATTATAGTAATATGGACAAATTTTTATCAATAGTACGAGGTTATATTGAGAAGTTTTTAGAAATAGTACAAATAGTACGAGGTTATATTGAGAAGTTTTTATCAATAGTACGAGGTTATATTGAGAAGTTTTTAGAAATAGTACGGCGTTATATTGCGAAGTTTTTAGGTATTGATAAGTTAGTAATTATAGTAATATTAATTACTAAATTAAAAAGAAAAAGGAATAAAATCTATATAATATATATTGAATTCAATATATAGATAGATTCAAAAATAAAAATTCGAATTCAGAATTCTATTTGTATAAAGTAAAAACTAAAAAAAAAATAGAATTCTGAATTCGATATAAGATTATATATATAGTTTATAAAGTTTATAATAGGTCATTCATTCATTTTCTTTCTATCTTTTTTTAGTTTTAGAATATTCTATATTATAGATTTACATTATACTGATTAGACTAATTAGAATAATATTTTCTATCTATATATATAGATAGAAAATATTATTCTATTCTGATATTCAATATTAGATATTATTCAATATTAGATATTTTATTGAATCAAAAAATAAACAAACAAAAAACAGGAGCACGTTTATTATATCGAAAGTAAGGAGCAATAATCTATCGTGGGTAAAGATACTATCGCTGATATGCTAACCTTGATACGCAATGCTGACATGAATAGAAAAAGAACGGTTCAAATACCACTTACTAATATCACTGAAAACATTGTGAAAATACTTTTACGAGAGGGTTTTGTTGAAAACGTTAGAAAACATCGAGAAAGCAACAACTACTTTTTAGTTTTAACTCTACGGTATAGAAGAAATAGGAAAGAATCGTATAAAACTTTTTTAAATTTAAAAAGGATCAGTACACCTGGTCTACGAATCTATTCTAAGTATCAACAAATTCCGAGAGTTTTAGGAGGAATGGGGATTGTAATTCTTTCTACTTCTAGGGGTATAATGACAGATCGAGAGGCTCGATTAGCAAGAATCGGCGGCGAAGTTTTATGTTATATATGGTAATGTTAAATTTGCCGATTTTCTATGAAAAAATTATATACATTATTGTAAATGGAGTAGAGAAAAAATGGATTTCTACTATTACTCCTGATACCTTAGTCAATGTGTGAAGAGGATTTAACTAGAATAGAAATAAAAATTCATGAAGATTTAATTACTGAATAACTTCTGAGGGTATGTTCCAGGTTGCTTTAGAGAATAAGTCACTTCATTTAATTTTTTAACTTTAACATGTTTTTTAGGAGGCACAATTTTAAGTTAAAAATGTAAGGAAAACCTATTTTCTTCCAATATATAGATTTGGCATAAAATTTTCGTTAAGGAGTTAAATTCAAAATATGAAAGTACGAGCCTCTGTTCGTAAAATTTGTGAAAAATGTCGATTGATCCGCAGGCGAGGTCGAATTATAGTAATTTGTTCCAACCCAAAACATAAACAAAAACAAGGATAATATTTTAACAAAAAAGGGCTTTCTATTAAAAAGAAAGTACCAAATGTACAAATACAAAAATGATATTAAATTAAAATTCAAATAAAAAATCTTATTCTTAAATAGTAAACAAAAAAATCTAAAAATTTAGATTCTATATTTGAATTTAGTCGATAGTTATAAGTATTCTAATTATTGGTTATTGGTTTATTTCAAAAATTGTATTCTATATTACTATATTAATCGAATTCTAGAATACAATAGAATAACTAGTTAGACAATAGTATAGTAAAGAATTCTTTTTTGATAGGAAATGGATATATCCATATATTTCGGACTTCTATTTTTAAAAATAATAAAAATGGCAAAATCTATACCAAAAATTGGTTCACGTAAAAATGGACGCATTGGTTCGCGTAAACATCCTCGTAAAATACCAAAGGGAGTTATTTATGTTCAAGCTAGTTTCAACAATACCATTGTGACTGTTACAGATGTACGAGGTCGGGTGATTTCTTGGTCCTCTGCCGGTTCGTGTGGCTTCAAGGGTAGACGAAGGGGGACACCATTTGCCGCTCAAACCGCAGCAGCAAATGCTATTCAAACAGTAGTAGATCAAGGCATGCAACGAGCAGAAGTCATCATAAAAGGTCCCGGTCTAGGAAGAGATGCGGCATTAAGAGCTATTTGTAGAAGTCGTATACTATTAAGATTTATACGGGATGTAACCCCTATGCCACATAATGGATGTAGGGCTCCTAAAAAAAGACGTGTGTAAAACTAAAAATAAACATTAAAGAAAGAGATTTCAAGAGAAATAAACAATTAAATCAAGAGTTTCATAAAAATATATTACTATGATTCGAGAAAAAGTTACAGTATCTACTCGGACACTACAATGGAAGTGTGTTGAATTAAGGCTAGACAGTAAGCGTCTTTATTATGGACGCTTTATTCTGTCTCCACTTATGAAAGGTCAAGCAGATACAATAGGCATTGCAATGCGAAGAATTTTGCTTGGAGAAATAGAGGGAACATGTATCACACGTGCAAAATCTGATAAAATACCACATGAATATTCTACCATAGTAGGTATTCAAGAATCAATACATGAAATTTTAATGAATTTGAAAGAAATTGTATTGAAAAGTAATCTGTATGGAACTCGGGACGCATCTATTTGTTTCAAAGGTCCTGGATATGTAACTGCTCAAGACATCATTTTACCACCTTCGGTGGAAATCGTTGATAATACACAACATATAGCTACTCTAACAGAACCTATTAATTTGTGTATTGAATTACAAATTGAGAGGAAGCGTGGATATCGTATAAAAACATTATCCAACATTCAAGATGGAAGTTATACTATAGATGCAGTATTTATGCCTGTTAGAAATGCAAATCATAGTATTCATTCTTATGTGAATGGTAATGAGAAACAAGAGATACTCTTTTTCGAAATATGGACAAACGGAAGTTTAACTCCTAAAGAAGCACTTTATGAAGCCTCCCGTAATTTGATTGATTTATTTATTCCTTTTTTACATGCCGAAGAAGAAAACTTAAAATTTGAAAACAATCAACACAAAGTTACTTTACCCCTTTTCACTTTTCATGATAGATTGCTTAAGGATAAACTAAGGAAAAATAAAAAAGAAATTGCATTGAAATCTACTTTTATTGACCAATTAGAATTGTCTCCCAGGATCTATAATTGTCTTAAAAAGTCCAATATACATACATTATTGGAACTTTTGAATAAGAGTCAAGAAGACCTTATGAAAATTGAACATTTTCGCGTAGAAGATGTAAAAAATATATTTTTACAAATCGAAAAGCATTTTTCATAATTTTTTTCTAAAAAAAAAAAAGAAAGGTAAAAATATTAAATTTGAATCTTTAGCACAAATCTATATATTCAGAATAGGTCTAAAATGAAATAGATGTATCTAGGGATTAGTCATTTCAAAGTGAATTCTCCCTAGATACACAATACACATGTCATGATATTTTATTTCACAATTGAATCAAATTAAAAAAGACCTAAAGTTAGGGATTTTTCAATAGGTAATGTTGCTCCAATACCCAACCAAAGAGCCACGACGGTCCCAATCAAAAAGACGGTTGTTGCTACTGGACGGCGAAATGGGTTTTGGAACTTATTAACATTCTCCAAAAAAGGTACTGTTAATAATCCCACGGGTACTGAAACCATTAAAAGAACGCCCAATAATTTATTGGGTACTGTACGAAGTATTTGAAATACGGGAAAAAAATACCATTCGGGCAATATTTCCAAAGGAGTTGCAAATGGATCTGCGGGTTCCCCAATCATTGATGGTTCGAGAACCGCTAAGCCTACGTTACAGGCAATAGTACCTAGAATTACTACTGGAAAAATATATAAAAGATCGTTAGGCCACGCGGGTTCTCCATAATAATTATGACCCATCCCTTTAGCCAATTTCGCTCTTAATACAGGATCATTCAAGTCAGGTTTTTTTGTTATTGGGATAGGTGAATTCTTATAGATCCATCCTCCGAAAGAACCGGACATGAGAATTTTGCATCATCCGGCTCAAGCACGAATCAAACGAACTGAATGCATACATAGAAAATATTTATATGGTAGTCACTCATATATGAAGATTCTATGTAAGAAAAGAAACTTGATTCTCTTTTTTTCCTAAATTACAACTATGCATTGCAAAAAATTCAGTTCTTCTTTTTAAGTAAATGCTTTTCACCCAAGTATGTTTTCAAAATCAAAAGTTCTTTCTGGGTGATCTCAAACCTTTCGACTGTTCTCCCTACAAAAATGAATTTCGGAATTTTTTACATAGAAAGGATTTACTTGTTACTAATATAATACAACCCCCGTTTTTCTTTAGATCTACTTGTTTCACTCCGATAGTATCATAAATTGAGTCAATGCATAGGAAATGACTGCATTTCCATACTATTAAATTAAGTGAAATACAGAAGACATAATCAGGATTATATCACATTACTTACTTATATTACTGGATATTACGGAGCCTGTTCATGCAGGATATGATAGAGTCTGATCATAGAAAAGATTCTCTTCAAGCGAACCGGCCTATCCTCCGTAGGGGACTGGCGCGGTGGTTGGAAAAAAGACACATTTAATTGTGAATTCAAATGTGGCAGATAAGATCAAGTCATACTGCACGGCCCAATCAATAGTTCAAGTCACACACTCCCATAATCCATTATTTTTTTTTCGGAGAGTTCCCTTCAACTATTCGTGTATATCAAATAAAGAATGCAATTTATTTTGTTAAGTTGAAGGGAAATATCCAAATACATGTCTTATTTTTTTTTATAATGCATATTTGTAGCAATGAAATACTATTAACCCTCCCCAAAATGATTGATTACAAATATCTATGATTCATATTCTCTATAAAGGACCGGAAATGCCTTGCTTACGTATCATTGGAAAGTGCATTAACATGAATACGGCAGTAAGAAGAGGTAATACAAAAGTATGTAAACTATAAAAACGAGTCAAGGTAGATTGTCCCACACTAGCGCTTCCGCGCAATAACTCTACCACCGACGATCCTATTACAGGAATAGCGTCGGGTACACCTGTTACAATTTTGACTGCCCAATAACCAATTTGGTCCCAAGGTAAGGAATAACCGGTTACACCAAAGGATGCAGTCAATACACCCAAAACTACACCCGTAACCCAAGTAAGTTCGCGAGGTTTTTTAAAACCACCGGTGAGATACACGCGAAATACGTGCAAGATCATCATTAAGACCATCATACTTGCCGACCATCGATGAACTGATCGGATTAACCAACCAAAGTTAGCCTCAGTCATTATATATTGAACAGAAGCAAAAGCCTCCGTAACGGTCGGACGATAATAAAAAGTCATAGCAAAACCCGTCGCTACTTGGACTAAAAAACAAGTAAGTGTAATTCCTCCTAAACAATAAAATATATTGACATGAGGAGGAACATATTTACTAGTTATATCATCGGCAATCGCCTGAATCTCAAGACGTTCTTCGAACCAATCATAGACTTTATTGAGATAGGTAAACCAAAGGACCCCCCTGAGAACCGTATATGAGAATTTCATCTCGTACGGCTCAAACAAAAATACTAAAATACTAGTTATTTGGAAAACGGATATGTGGAATAGAAAGTTTTAAACTTCTTAACTTAATCCTATGATTCCAATCTTTTTTGAAGATAAAAAAAATGGAAATCCAAAAGGTATTCTTTGTGTTTATAATGCCAAAATTTCAAGTTGGCTCACTCGTCTTTTCTCTTGATCCTTACCGGCCTATTGAATATTCTATTATTCACCTCATTTTTTTTGTCTGTATTTAATACGATGTTGTTTTTTTATTATTATTGATGATGAAGGAATTTTCTTGTTAAGACCCTATAGAATCAATTCAAAAACCTCAGATTCATACCAGAACCACGATGATTTCCAAAAAAATCTTTAATCCAAGTCCAAAAATTCCCTGAGTAAGAACTGCTGGATCATCACTTATTCAATGAATAGATATAATGAAAAAAAAAAATACAAAAAAAAATTATTAGGTTTGAAATTTATTATTCTAACTCTTTAATTTTTTTTTTCGTCCGGTTGCGAGGTCTAAATATAAATATTAAGTATGAATCATAGTTCTAATACTTTAGAATCTATTTCTTTTCTATATTCCGTGCTCCAGATATTAGAATAAATATCTGACGGGGTAAAGCCATCTCTATCAAGATAAGAAAGATGACGTATCCTTTTTATGTTCTGTACTATCATATAGGATCAATTGTAACAAGTCACACACTCATATTCCGGAAATACAGAAACAAAGAAGTTTCGCGGTCGAACTACCAAATAAAAATGGAATGGTCTAAAAATCAACGACCTAAATGCTAAGCGAAACTTTACTTTCTATTGAAAAACTAGTTAGTTGGTTCTTGTGAATATAATTCTCTAATTAGAAATTTGGTCCAGTAAAATGGACGAATTATAAATCTCTAAAATAATAGAGAGAAATACCGCAAATAGAGCCATTGCAATACCCATCAAAGGGGTAGTTCCCCATCCCGGAGCTACTTTACCATATTCTGAATTCAACGGTTTCAATAAATCTCCTACAACAGTTCGTCTTGGACCAGATCTAGAACTACCCTCAACGGTTTGTGTAGCCATAAATCCTATTTTTTTTCATTGAGATCTGTTGACTTTGTATACCATTCCGGTTTAAATGTAAATTACCCTAATAGATCCATTGTAGTCTTGATATTATATAATTATGGAAACAGCAACCCTAATTGCCATCTCTATATCTGGTTTAATTGTCAGTTTTACTGGGTATGCCTTATATACTGCTTTTGGGCAACCCTCTCAACAACTAAGAGATCCATTCGAAGAACATGGGGACTAGTTGAAGTAATGAGCCTCCAATATTACGATATTGGAGGCTCATTACTTCAATTGAGGTAATTCAAAATCATTTCGTCTTTTTAGTTGGAACTATAGGGGGTTCTCTAAAAAAGATAGCGAAAAAAATGATTCCTAAAGTCGAGACTAAGAGGAATGTATAAACCAATGCTTCCATAGATTTGATCGTGGTTTACAATTATAGCTTTCATACCTGTTTTGGGCGATTATCTCCTGGACGAGATTTATATAGGGAACTATATAAAATTCAACTAACAACAAAAAAAGTCGAATCGAAAAGGAACAAACCTATTTCTATCAGACTGCCTGTTTTTTTGTAGTTGGATCTCCAAGTTTTTGGAATGCTCCAAATTCTACTTGAGCATCCAAATCTGGATCAATACCAGCAAAAACATCTCTGAACAAGGTTCTAGCACCATGCCAAATGTGCCCGAAAAAGAAGAGAAGAGCAAACGAAGCATGTCCAAAAGTAAACCAACCCCTTGGACTGCTACGAAAAACACCATCTGATTTTAAAGTAGCACGATCTAATTCAAAAATTTCACCCAATTGAGCACGTCGAGCATATTTTTTCACAGTAGCAGGATCACTATAACTGACTCCATTGAGTTCGCCACCAAAGAACTCAACAGTTACACCGACTTGTTCGACACTATACTTCGATTCTGCCCTTCGAAAAGGAACATCCGCTCTAACAATTCCGTCTCCGTCGACTAAAACAACCGGAAATGTTTCAAAAAAAGTAGGCATACGACGTACAAAAAGTTCACGCCCCTCTTTGTCTCTAAAGATAGGATGTCCTAACCAACCAACGGCTATTCCATCTCCATTGTCCATTGAGCCCGCTCTAAACAATCCCCCTTTTGCAGGATTATTGCCGATGTAATCATAAAAAGCTAATTTTTCAGGAATTTTAGACCAAGCTTCTGATAAACTTAGATTTTCGGCTAGCCCAGCACCAACTCTTCGATATATTTCTTGCTGGAAGTATCCCTGATCCCATTGATAACGAGTAGGACCAAATAATTCAATCGGAGTAGTTGCTGAACCATACCACATAGTTCCAGCAACAACAAAAGCTGCAAAAAAGACAGCAGCGATACTACTGGAAAGGACGGTTTCAATATTTCCCATACGCAATCCTTTGTATAAACGTTGAGGTGGACGCACACTAAGATGGAAAAGGCCCGCTAATATGCCCAATGTCCCTGCTGCAATATGATGGGAGGCTATTCCCCCCGGAACAAAAGGATCAAAACCGTCCACACCCCATGCTGGATTTACAGATTGTACCCTTCCTGTTAGTCCATAAGGATCGGATACCCATATTCCAGGACCAAACAATCCTGTTACATGAAATGCGCCAAAACCAAAACACGCGACCCCTGCAAGAAATAAATGAATTCCAAATATTTTTGGCAAATCCAAAGAAGGTTTTCCAGTACGTTCATCACAAAAGATTTCTAGATCCCAATAAACCCAATGCCAAATAGCTGCCAAAAAGCACAAGCCCGAAAACACAATATGTGCCGCGGCCACACCTTCGTAACTCCAAATACCCGGATTCGTTATAGTCCCTCCTGTGATATTCCAACCACCCCACGAATTGGTTATTCCTAAACGAGTCATGAAGGGTATAACGAACATACCCTGTCTCCACATTGGGTCAAGAACAGGGTCAGAGGGATCAAAAACTGCTAATTCATATAGAGCCATCGAACCGGCCCAACCAGCAACCAGAGCTGTATGCATTATATGGACAGAAAGTAAACGGCCGGGATCATTTAATACAACGGTATGAACACGATACCAAGGCAAACCCATGAAAATACCTCTTATATCAACAAAAAATACACACTATGTAACTTTATTGCACTGTAAAAAACGATCCTATGGACCTTCCCCTTTTAGTAAATTATCTCGCATTAAAGAATTAATGTTCTAGTTTTTTAGTAATAACGGAACATTTTATTCGTAGGAACAAAAAGAAGCAGATCTATTCTATATCCGATAAGTAACAATACGCAATGGTGGTGGGGGGTTACTTTTTTTTGATGAGTGTTTGTATTGGATATGTGGTTTATATCAGTGAATCCAGACATATCCAAGAAGGACCTATTCGTCAAAACTTTCCTTTATTCATTTAGTCTTATTTTTTGATTTATGTTCTCTACGAAATATAAATCAAAATAATTTTTAACAAAATCAACTCATCTGGTCTCCTTACGTTCTCACTCTAAAGAATAAGGAAGATAGCCTTTAAAGAAAAAGATCACTCTAACTTCATGCCGGTTGGTGTTCCAAAAGTACCTTTTGATCTTCCTGAAGATGAAGAGTCCACTTGGGCTGATTTATATAATCGACTTTATCAACAAAGGTTTCTTTTTTTAGGTCAAGAGGTCGAGAGTGAAATATCAAATCAACTAGTTGGTTTAATGGTTTATCTCAGTTTAGAGGATAAGAGCAAAGATTTGTTTTTGTTCATAAATTCTCCGGGCGGCGAGGTATTCTCTGGACTGGCCATATTTGATATCATGCGCGCTGTACAAGCAGACGTACAGACAGTATGCGTAGGAACAGCCGCTTCAATGGCATCTCTTATTTTGGCCGGAGGAGAAATTACCAAACGTTTAGCATTCCCTCACGGTAGGGTAATGATACACCAACCGGCTTCTTCTTTCTATAGGCTAACCGCAGATTATGGTATCGACGAATCAGATCAAATACAGCTAATTCGCAGAGATGTGGCAAATCTTTATGTAGAAATAACAGGCAAAAAATTTTGGAAGATATACAAAGACATGCAGAGGGATACTTTTATGTCAGCAGAAGATGCTCAAGCCCACGGAATTGTTGATATGGTTGGAGATTAAAAGAAATAGAAATCAAAAACTTTTTAAAGAGTACTAATACTACTCGTTATTCTATTCCACTTCTTAGACTTTCATAATATACGGACAACCCAAAATTATGCCCTATAAGTTCTCATCTGGTGGTTCCCCGGAACCTCCAAACCCTCTATTGGACTTCCTTTTAAGGGTGTTCAAAAAGGTTTTTCCTAAGCTTTCACCTCAATTCGTGGTGAGCGTGGTTCGAAATCTTTCGTCTCGACTTTATCGTCTATTGGATGTACTTAGAGCCGATCAACTTTATACTCTATGGGATCTAGTTTCTGCTCTAGGGCATCTAGTTTATGCTCTATGGGATCTAGTTTCTCTTCTTATTTTTCTTCTTCTAGGTTATCCTCTATTGGATCTACTTGATCGTCTATTGGATGTACTTGATCCTCTATTGGAACGACTTTATCCTCTATTGGATCGACGTGATGCTCTATTGATGGTTTTGAAACAAGTAATTCTAAATTGTTCTTTACTAATACAAACGGTTTTAATAGTCAAGATATTAGTCATGATGTTCTTTTTTTATCCAATAGAACGAGAAACCATGATACTATTTCTTCTAAGTAGAAGTTTTAACATTCTATATGACTTTTTAAAGAACTGATGTTCTATCTTATTGATCAATAAGTTAGTGTTCCTTTATCAATAAAAAGTAGAGTAATAATATTACTCTACTTTTTATCTTTACTTAAGTATTCAATTGAAATTAATAAATAATTACTCAAAAGAAAGAAAGAAAGGATGACTCATGAGTAATTTCTTACTCATGAGTAAGAAATGAAAAAGTATTCCTGAAAGGTATTACCTTTCAGGAATACTTTTTCATTGTCTTTTAGTTGTTCTTTACTTTAATTGCCTTACCAACCAGATTTTATAGAATCTAAAAAATTCAAAATTATCCGGTTAGGATTGATCTAAACCAGCTCATTATATATATATGACTCACCATGCCAACTATAAAACAACTTATTAGAAACACAAGACAGCCAATCCGAAATGTAAGAAAATCTCCCGCTCTTCGGGGATGCCCTCAGCGCCGAGGAACATGTACTAGGGTGTATGTGCGACTCGTTTAGATCATAGACTAAAATATAAAAATCTAGTCTATTAATAAGAATTCTATATAGAATTCTATTGTGTATAAAATTTATGGTTTCGATTGGTGCAAACCGAATCACCTTAATTTGTAATTTAAGATGAAAAATACTTTCCCATCGGTAACAAATAGTTATCCATTAAGCGGGAAAAATCCAATTTTAAATAAAAAATTATGCCCTAAATTTTGCAATAACGGACTAAGAGGGTCAACTACCCAGCTAATCTTCATACTTAAATACCGTTACTGTATAGCTAGATTTTGTTGTGAAAGACCTATTACTAGATATTTCATGGGTAGAGCCCATAAGTGTGAACTGTACAAGTTCACAATAACATTGATTGAATGAGGATTCAATAAAACAAGGGGCTCCGGTGTATAGAGAGGACCTCACCGTTTAACAAGTAATCATAGAAACGATGGAACCCACCATTTCTTTGTCTATTTCTATTAAATTAACTTTAACTATGCTTTATTTGAATACCTAGTATCAATAGAATTTCTTATTAAGAGGTTAAATACTTAGAAAAAAATCAAAAAAAAATCGTGGTTGGGAAGGTTATAGCAGCAAAAGCCATTGGAATTTTTATTTTATACATTGGAAGAATCCGTTTTGTTATTAATCGACTAGGAAGGATAAAAGAATAACTGAAAGAAAAAAAATAAATAGTTATTCATAAAAGCATCAAAGTCTCATTTATTCAATGAACAGAGTTAAACGAGGATCTATCGCTCGAAAACGGAGGACAAAAAATAGTTTCTTTACATCAAGCTTTCGCGGAGCTCATTCAAAACTTACTCGAACTATTTCCGAACAGAAAATAAAAGCTTTGGTTTCGGCTGATCGGGATAGAGATAGGAAAAAAAGGGATTTTCGCAGTTTGTGGATCAGTCGAATAAACGCAATAATTGCCCAAAATAAAAAAAACGTATACTGTATTTATAGTAGATTAATGTTTAATCTGTACAAGAGTCAATTGCTTCTTAATCGTAAAATAGTTGCACAAATAGCTATATTAAAAGGGAATTGTCTTTTTATGATTGCCAAGGAGATTATATCATAAAAAAATAAAAATTCCCCGGAGACTCAACTCCGGGAAGGTGGTAGAATAAAAGAAAATAAAAGAGATTTGTATGACAAAATAGAATTCATATGACAAAGTTATCAAAATAAATAAACAACCACGCTCAAAAAAATTATTCTTCTTCACCTATCTATCTTTTTTCTTACAACGCAACATCCTCAATAGGATTGTCGTATTTTTCGAAAAAAAAAAAGATCAATCCGCATTGAATTTGAGTTTCGATTCAAAATTAAATTTACTTGAAGAGTAACTCTATTTTTTTTTTTTTTTTAGAACAGTAGTTCTAGTGATCGACTCGCTTTTTTCATATTTTTTTTTTCGAAAAGTAGTAGGAGTTCCCGTGATCGACTCGCTTTTTTCATATTTTTTTTTTCCATTAGTAACAAAAGGTAACCAACTAACAAAAGGTAACAAAGATAAAATACGAGCTTGTTTTATAGCAATCGTAATTAATCGTTGTTGTTTTAAGCTTAATCTATTCACGCGTCTAGATAATATTTTTCCTTGTTTACTAATAAGTCGAAAAAGTAAACTCATGTTTTTATAATCAATCCGATCCCCCGATTGGATCGGGGACAAACTCCTACGAAAAGATTTCTTAGATTTAACAAAGAGTCGCTTAGATTTAGATTTATCCATGGTTTTTTTATTCCTATACCGAAAATCCCATTTCTTAAAAAACCGAAAATCCCATTTCTTAAAAAAAAAGGATTTGTTTTATTTATATTATTATTTTATATAATATTATTATTATATATATATATATTTCTTTCTTATATAAAGAAATATATGCTATTTATCGATTGTTATATAATATAATTTATATAATTTACCTTCTAAGGGTGACACACAAGCAATCCATTTTATCTATTTCTTTATCTCGACGTGAATTGTATGTTTGCAACAAAAGGGACAGAATTTTCTCAATTCCAATCGACTAGGTGTATTGTGTCGATTCTTTTGAGTAATATATCTAGAAATACCCCTAGATTCCTTATTAACATTCTTTTTATCACAACTGCTACATTCCAAAATAACAGTTATTCGTATATCTTTACCCTTGCCCATGAACCTCCTTTGGTTTTTTTTGATTCACTTAACTCTTCTATTTTATATTTTAAGATTCGAAGCGAAGAAGAAAAAAGGAACGAAAAAAGTATAAGTTGATAATTCAAAATCAAATTATGAAAGATTTTGTTCCAATTAATTTTATATAGTACAGTAATAATTCAGTAATTGAATGATTTAGAACTATATTTCGAATCACAGTACAGTATTTCATTTTTCATTTAAATATCTTGTATGATATTATTGACCCCCCCAAGTATTCTATTACAATTCCATTTCTGGTCTCACTCTAATATTAAATTATCTATTATAAAATTAATAGCAATGGAATTGAATTAATACTTCAATTCCATTGAAACCCGGGAAAAACTCCTAATTTCACTGAGGCCAAATCCACCTTGTCACCCTTTCCCGTGCCAATAACTAGAATCAAAAAAAGGGGAATGTCAATGCATCCGGGAATAAACGATTGATTTCTATCAAGAGACCCGCTAGAACCGCGAACCATAGAGTACTTGCCACTGGTGCCACAGAGAGATATGTTTTTAGATCTCGCATTTCAAATCCTCCTTCGTTTTTTTCTTGTAATTTGTAATACATAATAATACAGAATTACATATAGGAATATGATCAAAGTCTTATTATTATTAATAATAATAAGACTTTGATTTGTCGGGGGAAGTACGAATTCAAATTGAATTGTACAATAATTAATTCTATCTATTTTTTTTTTGAAATTTTGAATTCTATTATCTATTAAAAGAATATTTTAAATTTTTATATTTTAATATATATATATTATTATTATATTCTTTTTATTGTTAATATTTCTATTATAGATCCTATCTATAATAGAAATATTAACAATATAAGAAATATTAACAATAAAATAATAGAAATATTAACAATATAAAGAGTATAATAATAATATATATATATAATATATTAAAATATAATAGAATGAAATTATTCAATAAGAATATTCATATCGATATCTTATTTATAGGAAAAAAAAATGATATATATATATATATAATGGAAAAATGTGGAAAACAAGACAAAAAGTCTTTACAATGACAATGGAAACCGATGTAAAGGGATGTAGCGCAGCTTGGTAGCGCGTTTGTTTTGGGTACAAAATGTCACAGGTTCGAATCCTGTCATCCCTATCCCTAATTAGTAGTTATCGTATCAGCAGTAACAATAGATCAATTGCGACCAATTCAAATGGATACATACTCAATATGAATAGTTCTCTATATTGAGTATGTATGCATGCATGCAAGATCTATATCTATTGCCACCACAAAAAACGATTTCTGAAAAGAAAGCGCTCTTAGTTCAGTTCGGTAGAACGCGGGTCTCCAAAACCCGATGTCGTAGGTTCAAATCCTACAGAGCGTGATTCTGCCCCATTCTTATTAGATTGAGAATGAGACTTAAATGGAAATAATGGGATAACAGTCTAATCAAAAGTTTTAATTTGATCTACTGTGAATTAGTATTAAAACAAAGAAATGGGAGGTCAATAAACAAGAGAGATTTTACTTAAATCAAATATCCAACTGATCACCACGTCGGTATTGTAAATATGCCGTTACAAATAATCCAGCCAAAGTAATAGGAATTAGACCTAACACGATTCCAAATAGAGAAACTTCAATCATTTGAGTTTGGTTGAAAGGAAAAAAAGTGGGGGTAATATCTATCCTTAAATAGGAATCTGTATTGACCGCGAATCTCAATGACCAAGAATTGGCAATTGACATGATAAGGAACTATAGAATATCTAATAAATTCCAAAATTTACAATTCATCTCAAAATTTCAAATCAAATAAGTCGTATCTTATTCAGACTAATAAAAAGACCCGCGGTTATTGTTAAAACTGCTAGTAGAAAACCGAAATAACTGGTTATAGTGGGCATAAGCAAACTAGATGAAATATGTTCTTTTTATACATATGTTTATAAAGCACTTTCCAAAGTTTCCATTTTTGAGATAAAAATGGGAAAATAACCAAAAAATACCACTTGAAAGATACAATTGAAAATAATTGATTCATGAATCAATTATTACGGACGAACAAAAAGAAAAAGAGAGTTACATAGGTACGAAATCAATTCATCATCTGTGACATCTACCCATCCTGTGATTCCAAATCAACAGATTTATTGATCAACTCATGAGTTGAGTAAACTAATCGAATGAAAATATTTTCATTTTTTTATTTTAATAAAAAGCTCTATCCTTTTAATGGAGGACTAATTAATTCAATTCTTGAAAATGAAATAACGAAATAAATTTCATTTTCTAGTACTTGATCTCGCCACTGATTGTGAAATTTCGTTGCTGTGTTAGAAGAAGGATAGCTATACTGATTCGGTATACTCGAAAGAGACCCTTGGTACAAAATGGACGATCTAACAAAGATTGCATTTCAGTAAATTTCTATTTACTAATCTCATCTTTTATGGAATTGATCCCCCTTTGACTGTATAAGAATATGTGGAGCTCGGCATGTCTGGAAGCACAGGAGAACGTTCTTTTGCTGATATTATTACCAGTATTCGATACTGGATTATTCATAGCATTACTATACCCTCCCTATTCATTGCGGGTTGGTTATTTGTCAGCACGGGTTTAGCTTACGATGTATTTGGAAGTCCCCGTCCAAACGAGTATTTTACAGAAAGCCGACAAGGAATTCCATTAATAACTGGCCGTTTTGATTCTTTGGAACAACTCGATGAATTTAGTAGATCTTTTTAGGAGGCTCCAATGACCATAGATAGGACCTATCCCATTTTTACAGTACGATGGTTGGCTGTTCACGGACTAGCGGTACCCACCGTTTCTTTTTTGGGATCAATATCAGCAATGCAGTTCATCCAACGATAAACACCTAATCCGAATTATAGAGCTACGACACAATCAAACCCAAATGAACAAAATGTTGAATTGAATCGTACCAGTCTCTACTGGGGTTTATTACTCATTTTTGTACTTGCTGTTTTATTTTCAAATTATTTCTTCAATTAATCGAAGAAAAGGGAATATATATATTAGGAATTCTCTTATCCCATTCGGAAGGATATCATTTCATAATTATCTATGACTGTTTAGGTCTCTAGCATGACTGACTACTTGATCAAATGTGGAGGAAAGTGGGATAAATGGCCGATACTACTGGAAGGATTCCTCTTTGGATAATAGGTACTGTAACAGGTATTGTCGTGATCGGTTTAGTTGGTATTTTCTTTTATGGTTCATATTCCGGATTGGGATCATCCCTGTAATAATAGGATGAATTAAGTTTTCGAAATGAAAGCATAAGAACTCAACGGGGATCCACTCTTTCTTTGATGAATTCGAGGGGGTCCCGTTGAGTTCTTCCTAATCAGAATGGGATTCAATAGATAACTTTTTTGTATGTTTCAAAAAACTCCATTTTTTTAGAATGTTTTTGAAAAATGAACTTCATTAATTCGTTCAAAACATTTTTTTTTTTTGATAATATCTGTCGATACTTTTGCTTTAAAGTTGAACGAAAAGTAAAAGAAAGAATAAATCACTTGATTTAATTCTTCTGGGTGGCGCAATAATTACGAATTTTATTTTGCAAGAATTAATTATAGAATAGATTTTCTAGCGGTCAAATATTCTGTAGAACCGAACCTTTTTGATACTATACTAACGGAATCTTATTCTAAATAGATTTTATTCTGTAATAATATAGAATTATGATTTAATTATTATTATTATTATTTTTTTTTTCAGTTAATTAATGAAGTTTATTTAGTGAATTAAATTCGCGCTCTTTTTTGTTTGTCCATTATTTCACTACGTATCTATTTCGATATAAACAATAAGGAATGGGACTCTAGGAAAAGACAAATTATCCATCCTAGAATCCTGTTTTCCCTATTTCTACTTTACTTAATATAATATTCTCTGCCTAGTTTTTTTTTTTAGGTTTAGTATCGAGTGGAATTTAATTTTATTACAATAGAAAAGGATTAATATATTTCTATTCTAGCGCATTGAAATGTGAAAACAGCGACATAATCATATGTTCGAATTAATTGTAGAGTTGAAAAAAAAAGACAAGAACCAAAGTAAAAGACTCTTCTTCACAATATACATACTATGACTGACTAGTTCGACGGTACAAGGAATTCGTTAAATAGAGGAGAAAAAAACTAGAAAAACCAAAAGGTCTTTCCATAATTTATCAACAAAAATTTAGTTCTTTATACCTAAAAATTCATTTCGGACAATTGAACCTTTTCAAATTGTTTCTTTTTAAGAACCAAAAAGATTTGTGCCAAAACAATAGATGCCAAGAAGAACAACAGACCTTGTACACGTAACGGATCTTGAAGCACTATTTCTGCATCCCCCTGACCAAATCCACCCACATTAGGATTACTCGTTAATGGTTGATCAAGTTTGATAGATTCACCCTCTGAAACAAGAAGTTCTGGTCCTGGCGGTATAATATCAAGCACTTCACGTCCATCCGATGCATCCACTATGGTTATTTCGTATCCACCTTTTTCTTTTCGTATAATTTTATTTACTATACCTGTTGATGTAGCATTATAAACATTATTATTACTCTTGCTCCCGTCGGGATAAATCTGACCCCTTCCCCTATTCCCGCCTACGTATATAGGATATTTTAAGAAATGAACATCTCTCTTAGTAGCGGGATCTGGAGAAAGAATAGGAAAGGTAATTTCACTATATTTCTTCCCAGGAACGGGGCCTACCACAAGAATATTTTTTTTTGTGGGACGATAGCTTTGAAAAGACAAATTACCTATCTTTTCTTTAATCTCGGGCGAAATACGATCAGGAGGGGCCAATTCAAAACCCTCTGGTAAAATAAGAACAGCACCTACATTCAAAGCCCCTTTTTTACCATTAGCAAGAACTTGTTTAACTTGCATATCATAAGGAATTCGAACAACTGCTTCAAATACAGTATCGGGAAGTACCGCTTGTGGAACCTCAATATCTACAGGCTTATTAGCTAAATGGCAATTAGCACATACAATCCGCCCGGTAGCTTCTCTCGGATTTTCATAACCCTGTTGAGCAAAAATGGGATATGCATTTGAAATGGGTGCTCGAGTTATTATATATATCATGAACAATACGGAAATGGATCGGGTAATCTCTTCCTTTATCCAAGAAAAAGCATTTCTAGTTTGCATGGTCCAATCATTCATCCTGAAAATTTCTACAATAAGATTAGGTAGGTTACTGGCATAGTTCCCTCTCCATTATTCTGCTATTTACTCAAATGATTTTCCTAGAATATAGGAAGAATACGAGTAGAACGAAAAAGAATAAGTCAATTTTTTAATGTTTAGCTTTTAGATACAAAAAAACAAATTTTAGAATTGGATCAGTGGATCGTTTTTTCAGTCATTCATTGAATGATAAATCACTACAAGTGACGGAGATACACGATTTAAATAACGGAAAATCCAGTATTTTAAAATTGTATCTAAAATGACTGGAAAAGTGGAAACAAGACCAGATATAATTTGATCATTCTGAGTAAATCCAAAATCTTTATAGACAGACCCAATCATTAGTTCCCAACCATGAGTTGAATGGAATCCTATACATAAATCAGTTAATAAAAGGATAGAAAAAGCTTTTATTGTATCACTTAAGTTATATAGAAATTCTTGAACCCAAGAGTTAAGAATAATGAGTTCTTGATTACCCCTAATAGAATAACCACTTAGAATAAGGAAACATATAATATTTGTACAGAAATGCAAAATCGTATGAATACGGTCTTGGTTGTTCGTCTCCATCAATTGGATGGTTTCTTTGTAGATTTCCATACGAAGATTTTGTAAATGTGTTTCCGGGTATTCCTTTAGCATTTCATCCAAGAGGAACAGTTCCTCGAACTCTATAAATTTCTTTAAAATCGTTTTTTCTTGAATAATATTCAAGAAAATTTCGGATTGTTTCGTATTCCACCAATTAGTAATCCAAGATTCCAGACTTTTCTTAAATGTAAAAGAGATGCACCAGGGCAAAAAGACTATAGATGTAAGACATAGAAGGGGAATGAATGCTTTCTTTTTTGACATTTTTCGTCTTTAATGAACTCAGTTTCATCTCATTTGTCAACTATAACTATATAGAATAATCATTTTTCTATCAAGCATAAGTTCTATTCCAAGTAAATAGAAGTAATAGAGCCTAGCCTATGTATCAATTCTCGCTTTTTTTATTTGTAATTCGGAAGTTTGTTTTTTCCTTTCATTTGGAAATAAAGAATACAAAATAATACAGAAATCAAAAAATAAAAGCTTTCTTAGAGAAAGCTTTTATTTTTTTGATACAACGATTTCCATTGGTAGACTCAAGAATATGGAACGATTTCCATTGGTAGACTCAAGAATCTGGACAAGTCCCAAGCTTTTTGTATAACGTTGCGTGGAGTCCTATCATAATCAACAGGAGTCAAAGGAATGGTCCCCTGTTCTCTTGTTTGCATATAAAGGACACCACTACTGGGTTCTGGGTTAGGGTTAGCTTGTAGTATGAGGGACTGAATATCTTCCATACGAACTCGGAGAAAAATACGACGATATGTTCCAGGAAATCCGTAACGAAAAAAACACACCATTCTATTTTTTTTATCGAAAAAGTTATAACCACTCCCCACATTCCAAAAAATTAGAAGCCACCAATGTAAACTTAGAAAAAGACCTGCGATTCCATAGAAAGTCAGGGTGACCCCTTGTGGCAAAAAAGGAACGACAAATTCAGATGAAATCAAAGAGAAAAAATGTCTACCATAATAACTGGAAACTGAAATATATAACACCCCCAATGAACCTAAAAGAGTGAAAGAAGCCCAGAAGAAATTGATTGGTTTTCGGGACCCCGGTACAATGTCAAGCCATGCGTCTTGTGAACGACAACCATGTTTTTCTGATCCCCAACTAATGAATTTTGGAACATTAACCAATAAAGCAGACATTACAATTAAGACAAGGCCCACTAAAAACACATAAACGTTTATCATAAAATGGGTACCTCAATTTCATATTTGTACCTGTTATTTTTTAATATTGTTATATTAATATAACAATATTAATATAACAATATTAAATCCTCCTTATCTTATTAAGGTAATATAATATTAATAGTAGTACTTTTGCCCTTATCTAAAAAATCTTGTTTTTTTGAACATGAAGAAATAAAGAAGCCATTGCAACTGCCGGAAATACTAGGCCCACTAAAGGAACAAAAAGGGAAGGTAAGTTTATCATAAAATGGGGTACCTCAATTTCGTATTTGTACCTGTTATGTTATTTTTTGTTGATTGGTATATTAATATATATTTTGATTTTTCTTATATTAAAGATAGTCTATAATCACTCGAATTCATATAGACTTATACTAAGTCTATTTTAAAAATTAGACTAAGTATATCTAAATGAATAGAGATGAATAGATCTATCTATTATATACGGAGTATACATAATTAACTATATAATATAATAAATCCATAATAAAAGAAAAAAATGAATAAGATTTATTAAGAATCAAAAGGAAAAATAGAAAAATAATAAATGTTTTATTAAAGATAAAGAGTGTACAACGAAATAACTGGATTTAGTTTGCCCTCTATTTCTACAAGAAACATGTGATAATAAATGTTTTTATTAGATTATTCTTAGTATTTTTCTATTTACTTTACTCTTGTGTGTTCTAATTTGATTTTTGTATAATAATAATTTATTAAAATTCTATTTGAAGTTCCAAATTGAAAAAAAAAAAATGAAATTAGAGTCTGAATTATTTTTCAGTTTGAGTCAAAGGAAAGAAACCATTGAAATGAAATAACTCACTTAAAACCTCTTTTAAAGAATTACGTGGTACGATTGAATCAAATGAGCCCTTTTCGAATAAATATTCAGCCGATTGTGAACCTTCGGGCACTTCCGTATTCAACGTTTGTTCAATTACTCTTTTACCTGCAAATGCTATGTAAGCATCGGGTTCGGCAATAACGATATCCCCCAACATTCCAAAACTAGCTGTTACCCCACCAGTAGTAGGAGATGTAAGTATCGATACATAGAATAACTTTTGATTGATTTGATAATTATATAAAGCAGAAGAAATTTTAGCCATTTGCATTAAGCTCAAACTTCCTTCTTGCATACGCGCTCCTCCAGACGCACATACAATAATAAGAGGTAAAAGTTGATTGGTAGCATATTCAATCAACCTAGTGATTTTCTCACCCACTACGGATCCCATACTACCCGCAATAAACTCAAAATCCATAATACCAATTGCTACAGGAATACCATTTAGTTGACCTGTGCCTGTTTGAACCGCCTCCAGTAATCCGGTTCTGTTTTGATAAGAATCAAGACGAGTTAGATAATCGTCATCTTCATCTTCATCTTCATCTTCAGAAGGTTCGTCTTCCGAACTATTTTCAGAAGAATCATCTTCAAAAGAATCATCTTCAGAAAGTTCATAATCATAAGAAGAATGAGGTTCATAATCATCATTTACATAAAAATAATTTTCAGAAGAATCATTTTCAGAAAAAAAAAGACTATTTTCAGAAGGTTCGTCTTCCGAATCACAATTCCATTCAAGGGGATCTACAGAGAACATGTCTTCATCCATAGGATTCCAAGTACCTGGATCAATCAAAAGTTCGATTCGATCTGAACTGCTCATTTTCAAATGACATCCACAGTATTCACAAATATTCAATTTTGATTTAAAATATTTCTTATAATTGAGACCATCACAACTGTCGCAGGAAACCCACAAATGCGAATAATCTTTACGAAAACCACTATCATTTGTATCATTTGTGATAGTTATTATACTAGTACTCTCGATTTCACTACTATTTTGGACCTTATCACAAATGTTAAAGTCACTATCATTGCTATCATCTAAATTGTCACTATCATTGCTATCATCTAAATTGTCACTATTAATGTCACTATCATTGCTATCATCTAAATTGTCACTATCATTGCTATCATCTAAATTGTCACTATCATTGCTATCATCTAAATTGTCACTATCATTGCTATCATCTAAATTGTCACTATTAATGTCACTATCATTGCTATCATCTAAATTGTCACTATTAATGTCACTATCATTGCTATCATCTAATGATGTCATAAAATAAAAATTATTTAAAATGTAACTATCATCTAAATTGTCACTATCATTGTCACTATCATTGTCATTGTCACTATCATTGTCATTGTCACTATCATTGTCATAGTCACTATCATCTAAAATGTCACTATCAATACAGATTTCAGAACGAAGATAACTTTCAATACAACTATTAATCTTATTATTCCAATTATATTTAGTATCATATCTGTCATTATGATCATTAAAACTTTCTGGTTCATTTAAAATGTCAATCTCCAAAATTTGATTTTCAATAGCAAAATATATGGAATAACGATTCCTATTACTACCCCTAACTAAAAAAGTTTTATCAGATAGGAAATTCCGTATGTTCCTGACATCTACTAAATAATCACCATGGCTATAACTAGAATTCTCACTATTGTTTTTCCAATTATGAATAGTATTATCCATATCAGTTAAAATAGATGGGTCTTCGTTTACACTGTTATTTTCAATAGGACCAAAACTGTCTATTGATTTACTTAAACCACACCTGTATTCTAAACCCCTATTAAACATCATTGAATTGAACCACCATTTTTCCATAGAGCTTTTTTCCTTTATTTACATGAAAATACAATAGATGAATAGTCATTTTAAGTATAGATCACTAGGATTAATAACTGATAATAATAATAACGAGCGAGTAAGTAGTTAAAAAACCATTTATAACTATTTGTAATCTAAAAATTAGATTCCCTGTTAATAACAGGGAAATGCGAAATTAGGTATGAATAGAAAATGAATTTCTTTAAGAAAAATAAAAGCTAATCTTTATTCAGATATACTATTTATATTCAAAATTTATATTCAAATAGGTATAGGTATATATCATGAATAGATCGGATCTGGGACGGAAGGATTCGAACCTTCGAATAACGGGACCAAAACCCGTTGCCTTACCGCTTGGCCACGCCCCATTTTTGATTCGACATTAATATAATAAATACTATTATGGGTTGTTCGTCAATTCCAGTTCTAAATTTATTCTATATAAATAGAATAAATTATATTGTTACTAGAATTTGGATATGCATAAATATCGAATTAAACTGAATTTATTGATCATTACATAGAATTCAATTAAGATATTGTATGAATATATGATTTCTTCAATTTTTGATTTCAGAATAAAACTGTTTTGAACTGGATAAGTTCAAATGAAAAGGGGATTGGGTGTATGATCTTAGTTGATTCATTTTTTTAGTTTTTTACTGATTTAGTAATATTCCTATCTATAAATATCAATTCAATAGTTGACTTATTTATATTCTATTATTTTCTATTTTTTCTTTTCAAATTATTTTTTTTCTATTTCATTTTAAATATTTTAAATATTAAATAATTTTAAATATAAGAGTATAATAAATAAAAATGATAATAATAAATCAAATTATATAAATTATATATATAATAAATCATATCATATATAATAATATATAATAATAAAATAACATAATATAAAAAAATACAATAAAAATGAGAATTCAAAAAAAGCAAAAATACAATTAATTTTCTTAAAGAACAACATTTTTTTTATGCTTAATATCTTTAGCTTGGTCTGTATTTGTATTGACTCTGCCCTTTATTCAAGTAGTTTTTTCTTGGCAAAATTACCTGAAGCCTACGCTTTTTTGAATCCAATTGTAGATTTTATGCCAGTAATACCCTTACTCTTTTTTCTCTTAGCTTTTGTTTGGCAAGCTGCTGTAAGTTTTCGATAAGATCTTTAATTTGAATAATGTCCGAAAAAATGAAGAATTTATTCGAAAATAAAAAGGATAACATTTTAAAAGATCAGATAAGTTTTACAGCGTGAATCCTTGATTCCAAATATTAAAATTTTTGGATAGACAATAAAAATCTGGACCATCTCATCATTTCTGTTTTTTCCATTCAAAAATGAAAATTCTATTATTCGATTGGAGTCGACCACCAATACCTAGATCTTGATCTAGGATATGAAAAAAATTTTGGTAGATTCAATTCTTACTACAAATCAATTTCCTAAGTTTTTTTTTTTTTGAAATTACTTCATTTCTTATAAACTTAGTATCAAAGGAAACATAATATGAAATAGAAGAGAATTGATTCTCTTTCTCTGTCGTTTTTTTTTTAATTATCTTGGAGATTTTGTAATGCTTACTCTAAAACTATTTGTTTACACGATAGTGATATTCTTTGTTTCTCTTTTCATCTTTGGATTCCTATCTAATGATCCAGGACGTAATCCTGGACGTGAAGAATAAGAAAATCTTTTTTTTGCTTACTTGTGCTGGATTTTGAAATATTTTTTGTTTTTTTATCTATTTTACATCTTTAACTAGTAAAAAAATGAAACAAAGAGGGAAGAAAAAAAAAGAAACTCCATAACTTCAAAAGAAAAAAATACCAAATCATCAATAAACGGAAAGAGAGGGATTCGAACCCTCGGTACAAAAATTCGTACAACGGATTAGCAATCTGCCGCTTTAGTCCACTCAGCCATCTCTCCCCAATTGAAAAAAAAAAAAATAAAGAATTATTATGCTTATGATACATCGCATAAACAAAAAGAACAAAAAGAAAGTAGGGCTCGAAAAAAGCCTTCTTTATATCTTATTTGATATATCTTATCTGTCTTTTTTTTTTTTCAATTTATTATTTATTATATATAATCAATTGATTATATATAAATAATAAATAAAGAGAGAATTATTGATTTTATTTTTTATACCTTCAGCAAAAAGAAAATCAAAAAATAAGATTCGCCCCCTTTTCTAAATTTCATTAGGGGGCCCCTTTACGAAACACGTCAACACTCTAATTATCGTAAAATTATGCACCTATTACATAATTAGGACGGATTCCCTTGTTCGACAAAAGATCCTTTTATATACAATAATGGTATTGTAGCGGGTATAGTTTAGTGGTAAAAGTGCGATTCGTTCTATTGATCCCTTAATAGTTAAGGGGTCCCTTGCGTGATTCATATCACGATCAAAAACTTTATTTCTTACTTAAAGGGATTTAATCCTTTATACCTCTCAACAAACGATTCGAGGAATAATATACATTATCGTAATTTGTATACAATTTAGATTAGAATTGACTCTAAAATTATGAAACATAAGTTTTTGCAATTGGATCCAGGGAGAATGATATAGAAAATGAGTTTCCAATCGTAACTAAATCTTCCATTTTTTTTATTATTTGTTTTGTATAGGAGAAATTGAAGCAAAATAGCTATTAAATGATTTTTTTAGTTTACTAGAAACATCAACATATTTATAGATTTATTAAGCTCGACGGAAATTTTATGATTTTCCTAAAGATTCTCTCAAATAGAAATAGAGAACGAAGTAACTAGAAAAAAACAGATTGTTCTAATACTCCTCTTCTAGAGGGATCATCTAAAAAGCAACGTGTTTTAAATGTATTCATACCGAAAGGCTGACATAGATGTTATGGGTAATTTGTTTTTCATGTATTCCATCTATCTCTTAAATTATTCTGTAAAGGAGCTGAATGAAACAAAAGTTTCACGTTCGGTTTTGAAGTAGAGACGTTCATTCATGAACGTCGACTATAACCCTTAGCCTTCCAAGCTAACGATGCGGGTTCGATTCCCGCTACCCGCTTATATACTATTTCTCTATCTATTCTATTCGAATATATTTTTTTCTATTCTCGAATTCATTTTCTTACTAAATGAGTGCATTTTTTTAAAGAACAATATAATTCTTATTAATATTAAATTTGAATGATTTAGTCTTATTCTATTTAGAATAATTATTCTAAATAGATTCTCATAGATAGAGTATTTTTGAGAATTATTTTTTCCTTTTCACGAAAATTTCGTGAAAAGGAAAAGGAAAGCGTCCATTGTCTAATGGATAGGACAGAGGTCTTCTAAACCTTTGGTATAGGTTCAAATCCTATTGGACGCAAATTTGTTCCATATCAATTTTATTGCAATTGCCTATATATTAATTATATTCGTATCTTTCTAAAAATAGATTCTGAATTTATTATCTTTATTATTTTAAAATTCTTTAAAATATTTTATTAAATATTTTAATTTTAAATATTAAAAGATACTTATTATTTTCATAATAAAGGTATGAAATTATTAATCAATTTTTTTCTACTTGTTCCTGAAGTAAAAAGAGTTCCATCTGTTCCTGAATAGCTTCCTTCAAAAGGGCTTCTGCTTCCCCAGTGAATGTCTTGGTAGAAGATATGATTTCGTTAAATTTAGGTTTATTCGTTTTTAAATAAGCCCTTAACTCAACGAGAAATTTCCGTACCTGATCAATTTCTAATGAATCAAGATAACCATTCGTTCCAGTATAAATAGTTATTATCTGTTCTTCCACAGTGAGAGGAGCTGATTGGGATTGTTTAAGCAACTCGCGCAATCGTCGACCTCTTGCCAATTGATTTTGCGTAGCTTTATCGAGATCAGAAGCGAATTGTGCAAAAGCTTCTAATTCTGCGAATTGTGCCAATTCCAATTTTAATTTACCAGCTACCTGTTTCATGGCTTTAATTTGAGCGGCCGATCCAACTCTGGAAACGGAAATACCCACATTAATAGCTGGTCTGATTCCAGCATTGAATAGATCGGCAGATAAAAATATTTGGCCATCCGTAATGGAAATTACATTAGTAGGAATATAAGCGGAAACATCTCCTGATTGGGTCTCAACTATTGGTAAAGCAGTCATACTTCCTTCACCTAACTGAGAACTTAATTTAGCGGCTCTTTCCAAAAGACGAGAATGTAAATAAAAAACATCTCCGGGATACGCTTCGCGACCTGGTGGTCTTCGTAATAGAAGAGACATTTGGCGATAAGCCTGTGCTTGTTTGGAGAGATCGTCATAAATGATTAAAGTGTGACGTTCACGGTACATAAAATATTCAGCCAGAGCTGCACCTGTATAAGGAGCGAGGTATTGTAATGTAGCTGGAGAATTTGCTGTTTCAGCCACTATAATAGTGTACTCCATTGCCCCTCTTTCTTGTAAAGTAGTTACCACTTGAGCCACAGAAGATGCTTTTTGACCAATAGCTACATAAACACATATCACATTTTGTCCCTGTTGATTGAGAATTGTATCTGTTGCTACTGCTGTTTTACCTGTTTGTCTGTCCCCAATAATTAATTCTCGCTGGCCACGCCCTATAGGGATCATAGAATCAATAGCAATAAGTCCCGTTTGAAGAGGCTCATACACGGAACGTCTGGAAATAATACCGGGAGCGGGAGATTCGATTAACCGAGATTCCGAAGATGAAATTTCTCCTCGACCATCAATAGGTTTAGCTAGGGCATTTACAACACGACCCAAATAACCTTCACTTACTGGTATCTGAGCAATTCTTCCTGTTGCTTTTACCGAACTTCCCTCTTGTATCAGCAAACCATCACCCATTAATACAACACCAACATTTTTTGATTCCAAATTCAAAGCAATGCCTACAGTACCCTCTTCAAATTCGACTAATTCACCTGCCATTACTTCATCAAGACCATAAATACGAGCAATGCCGTCGCCTACTTGAAGTACAGTACCTGTATTTACAATTTTTACTTCGGTATTATATTGCTCAATACGTTCACGGATAATTTTACTAATTTCATCTGCCCGAATGGTTACCATGAATATTTATTAATTTGGTTCTTTTCCGAAGGAAAAAAAAAAAATAATGCCTAAATAATGCCTATACTCTATATTCTAGTAGAATGACTAATTAGTTATTTTTTTCTTTCATCGCCCCAAACATATCAATATTAGCACCGATCGTACGTAAATGTAACTCATTGTTTAAGCAACTATTCAGAGTTCCCAGAGCTCCTTGTAATGCTTGTTGTAAAACCCTCTGTTGCACTTGATTAATCGCCCTTTGTTGTTCAAAATGAATCGTTTCATTTTTGTAATTTTCGAATTGTTCCAAAGTTGTATAAATTGAATTAATTAAATTCAATTTTTCTCGTTCTATCTCGGAATAACCATTCACTCGAAACCGATCCGCTTCCGTTTCTACTTTTCTTAAGCGGGCCCGGGCTTTCTCCAGCTGTTCAACGGCTGCTTCCCGTAGTTCTTCTGAATTTCGAATAGTTCTCAAGATTCTCTGTTTTCGATTATCTAATAAATCACTTAACAGTCCCTTTCCAAAAAAAATTAATACACCTAGCACTACACTTAGATTTATTAGATTTGTTGCTAAAATATCGGTATCAAACCCGAAACTTCCGGCGGATGGCCAGTAAATGAAGCAAAGAAAAGAATCGGTTATATTTTTCATATGATCGCATCTCCTCTTATGGATAGACTAATTTTTTTTCTACGATTCCCAGTTTTTTTTTTTTTTTATTCGTTTTTTTATATTAAATTAAAGTTTATTCTATAATATTATAATATTTTCATTTCTTACTAATAATTAATATGAATTACTAGTAAGAATATGAATATAATAAGAATATGAATATAATAAGAATTTGATTCTATCTATTAGAGAATATAGAATATATTTATTAATAAATATATTCTATATTTTGAATTGGTTAGTCAATTGAAAGATTCCCCATAAGAATGATACCTCTTAGAAGTAGATACTAGTTCTTATGTCAATTGCAAAATATCTAGTTGTTTTCAATTCTAAAAATTCATTAAAAAAGGGGGCGCTCGTTGGACTAAATAAAGGGACGGAAGAAGGCGAATCAGTATGTTAATAGGAATGAAGAATAAATTGTAGGAGTTAAATCGGAATATATATAAAATATAAAAAAGCAATAGCAGCAACGAAAGTCCACGGAAAAAACAATATGTATTTTTCTTTTTCTATTTTTTTAAAAGATTAAACAAAAGGATTGGCAAATAAAAGCGCTAATGCTACAACCAGCCCATAAATAGTTAAAGCTTCCATAAAAGCCAGACTAAGTAATAAAGTACCCCTTATTTTGTCCTCTGCTTCCGGTTGTCGCGCAATCCCTTCTACAGCTTGCCCTGCAGCTGTACCTTGACCAACTCCAGGTCCAATAGAAGCAAGCCCGACGGCCAACCCAGCAGCGATAACAGAAGCAGCAGAAATCAGTGGATCCATGATAAGTTTCTCCTATTCCAAATAAAATAAAGAAATAGTTAATAATATAATCAACCAAGAAATTATGACTTAATTATTTCATTCTTCGTTTATCTAGTCGAAGTTTAATTCATGAATAATTTTTATTGAATTATCCAAATAACTTCGATATTCATTTTTTTTTTGTTTCGACCCATGCAGTTTTTTGTGAATACATACAATTTTTGTTCTTATCTTAAATTTTGAACCATTCTTTTAATTCTTCGTTCTTTCTTTTTCTTTATTTCCATTTTTGAATTATTCAATTCACAATTACAAGAGATGGAATGGAAGGGCTCTTTTTTTCGAATCCCCACCTAAATTTAGAGTAGGACAAATTTAGATAGATAGTCATATATAACTAATATAACTAATGAATATCTACTATGACATATACATGTGTTTGTTCGATACCGTAAACCAATTAGTTATACCTTAGATTCAATAGGATTCGAGAATCATTCTTGGAAATCCCTAAAAAACTAAGAGTTGTCTTATAACGATTAGATTATATATACACTTAGTTCGACCCCCTCACCCTATTTTTTGTCCTTTCTTTTATTCATTATTATCCCATATGGATCGAATTAATCTAAATCAATTCGAAAGACCAAATTATTAGTATGGAAATATTCGAATTTAAGCGATCTAAATGTGATTTTATATATCTATTTGATTTAGGAAAATCAAATAAACTTTGGTCAATTATTAAATGTGAATGAATGAAACGTAAATGTTTTGTAGTTCGATATAACATCTTTTTTTTGAATCACATGTCGTAAACAACGTAGATATCATCCGAAATTTTAGTTCCCAATCTAATATTTCTACTAATATTTCTAATATTAATTAAATATAATATACTAATCAATTTTGATATCTAATAAGAATTTTAATTAATTAATATACTATTATTAATTAATAAACTAATAAAAAGGTTGAATATGTTTATAGTTCTAATTGAATGAACAAAATAAAATAATATTCATTGGAGTAAAATACAAATTGGTCAAAAAAAGACTATTTTTCGAAAAAATAGGAAAGAGATCTATCTAAAAGATCTTTTTCCTATTTTTTTTTATTACCATTCCCCGGGAATGGTTTTTATTTATACTTACTTAGTACATTTTTGGGGGTGGGTTAGATAATCCCTTTGATTGTTATTAAAAATTTTGAAAATTTCTTTCGATTTTTTTTATTTATGTTTATTTTATTAAGTACATTATCGTGAGCCACACATACTTTGTCACAGGCTAAACTAAAAAAAAGACTATTTTGATAACTAATCAATGATGCCCTTCCATGGATTCACCTATATAAGCGGCAGCTAAGGTAGCAAAAATAAGAGCTTGAATACCGCTTGTAAATAATCCCAGAAACATAACAGGTATAGGAACTACTAAAGGTACTAACGAAACAAGAACAACAACTACTAATTCATCAGCTAATATATTTCCGAAAAGTCGAAAACTAAGTGATAAGGGTTTTGTGAAATCTTCTAAGATGTTAATCGGTAAAAGGATTGGGGTTGGTTGGATGTATTTACCAAAATAAGCCAATCCTTTTTTTGAAATACCCGCATAGAAATAGGCTACTGACGTAAGTAAAGCTAATGCAACAGTAGTATTTATATCATTTGTGGGTGCAGCTAATTCTCCATGAGGTAACTTTATAATTTTCCAAGGCAAAAGAGCCCCTGACCAATTCGAAACAAAAATAAATAGAAACAAAGTTCCAATAAACGGAACCCACGGACCATATTCTTCTCCAATCTGAGTTTTGCTCACGTCTCGGATGAATTCAAGGACATATTCAAAGAAATTCTGACCGGACGTTGGAATAGTTTGCGGATTTCTAACAACTAGAATGGTTGAAATTAATAAGATAGCAATTACAACCCAAGAGGTAATAAGTACTTGAGCATGCACTTGAAAATCCCCTATTTGCCAATAGAAATGTTGACCTACTTCGACAGCAGATATATCATAGAATCTGTTTAATGTGTTGATGTAACATAATAGAACATTCATATTGCCCTGCCCTCTAAAAAAAAATATATATAACTTGAAAGGGAATTATTTTGATTCAAGCATTTCCTTATTTGACTTTCATTTCCTTTTCTATTTTGAATACCTACTAATCAAAAAATATTTATTTTTGCACAATTTTGCAATGCTATAATAACCGATTGCATAAATATATGACCGCCCAACCAAATCTAAAAATTTATTTATCTTATTATTAATCAAAAATTTCGTATATAGCTAGAACGACCCTCACAAATTGCAAAAACTAATTTGTTAAGAATTAATCGGATTGAAGCTATAGCATCATCATTAGCTGGAATCGGCATATCTGCTAGATCTGGGTCACTATTTGTATCGATTAAACAAATCGTTGGAATTCCCAAAGTTATACATTCTCGAAGAGCCGTATATTCTTCTTGCTGATCAACGATTATTACAATATCGGGTAACCCCGTCATATATTTTATGCCACCCAGATATGTTTCCAAATGAGATAATTGTCTCTTGAACATAGCGGCATCTCTTTTTGGAAGAGAGTTCAGTTTCCCTGTCTTTTGCTCCATTCTCAAGTCCCTGAACTTACGAAGTCTCGTTTCTGTAGTATACCAATTCGTTAACATACCTCCGAGCCATTTTTTATTAACATAATGACATCGAGCTCTTATTGCACCCCGTCTTACTGAATCGGCTGCTTTTTTTTTTGTACCAACAATTAAGAATTGTTTTCCTCTGCTTGCTGCATCAAAAACCAAATCACAAGCTTCTGATAAAAAACGAGCAGTTCGAGTAAGATTTGTAATATGAATACCTTTACGCTTTCCCGATATAAAAGGTGCCATTCGAGGATTCCATTTCCGAGTATCATGGCCAAAATGAACTCCAGCTTCCATCATCTCTTCAAAAGTTATGTTCCAATATCTTTTTGTCATTTATCCCCACACGTTTTTTTTTTAAGTGAAAAAAACGAGACCAGGTATCCTGTGAAATAGCAATAAATAATTGTTCCGATGGAACCTTCTCTTTTATAGACGATTGGCCATTAATATAAAATCAGGTCATTCATTTTTTTCTATTTATTATACTTTATTACCAAATCAAATGACTGCATTTAAAGGGATGAATTGAATGCTTCCTAAAAGCGCATTCAATCCTATATTTCTAATGTATCACAGAAAATTATTTGATTCTTTTCATTTCAAATAATTTTCTGTGATGGAACAAAAGATTTCGAATTTCTACTTCAAATAATTTTTTTTTTTTCAAGGTAATTTTGTTATATTGCCTTGACCGTGAACGGTGCATTATTCTTTTGAATCCGGTACCAACGGGTATCATTCCCCCTAAAACAACATTCTCTTTAAGACCTTTCAACCAATCAATACGACCCCGAAGAGCGGCTTTTGCTAAAACTCTAGCAGTTTCTTGAAAACTCGCTTCGGATATGAAACTTTGAGTATTCAGAGATGTTTTTGTTATTCCCAATAATAAAGCTCGGTAACAAATTGCTTCTTCCAAGGCACGGCCAGTTCGTTCTGCTCGCAATAATCCTATTAATTCACCAGGTAAAAATACATTAGACATTCCATCTTCTGAAACCAAGACTTTGGATGTTATTTGACGCACAATAATTTCGATATGTCTATTATGGATGTGTACTCCCTGGGATCGATAAACCTTTTGGATTTTATTAAGCAAAGAAATACGACTTTGCGCTATAGTTAGCTCAGCACCAATCAAAAATCCCCAAGGAATGCCGAGAATTCTTGTTATACACTCATTCCAAGCATCAATTCTTTTTTCTAGATTCATCGATATTGAATCAATCGAACGTATTTCTAATATCTGTTCCACTTTTGGAAGACCTTGTGTTATATCACTGGATCTCGATTTTTCATATATGAATGTAACTAAAATATCTCCTTGATAAAGGATTTCTCCATAATGGCCATGAATGGTTGCTCCTGGAGTCACCAAATATGGGTTAGCTGATCTTATTATTACAGAATCCATTTGAACAGTTATAACTTGACCCGATTTTAGTTTTAGATGTGGTCCATTTTTCATTTTAGCTATACATATATTTTCACAAATAAATTGTCCAAGACTAATTATTGTAAACGTTTTTTCACAATAATAATGATGGAGAAAATACCAATTCAAATGGAATGGATTCAAAACGATATTACTGTCTAGATCGGGTTTAAAAATTTTATCATTTTCGTCCATTAAATAATATTTAATTACTTGAAAAATTTCCGTTATTTTGTCAAGTTGGAAATTTTTCATTATTGATATTTGATTATGAGTTATTAAACGGTAAAGTGAAAAAAAATTTCCAACTTGACGGGCTATTCCTAAGGGGCCTAATGAATTATTAATTGGAATTTTAGGATTTTTTTTTATCCCATTGTGATATTTAAGATTGTTGAATGGTCTTATTTGAAAACAATTAGATGATGACAAAATTATCCAAGATCGGCATTCCTTATTTCTATTCAAGAACATACGAATAGTTCCGTGATTTTGGCTAAGTGATTTTTGAATTTTTGCCTTGGAATGAATCGAAAAAAATGGATTGATATTGATCCGATCCGATTCATTATCCGCGATCAATCCTAAACCAGATGGGTCATTTCTTTTTCTGATATATGAAGTATTCGATTTTACTAAGTCAATTCTTAGAAAATACTCAATCAAACCATTTGTACTTACTTCAACAAAGGAAGAGGGGGCCTCCTCAATAGAAGGACTTTTTTTGCCTTGATCCCAATTCAAGACTAAACAAGTCCGAACTAATTGAATCCTTGTGTCGGAAATTCCCCGAATGGATTTTCCATTTCCATAAAGAATATAATTGACAACTTTGAGTTCCAGATTATCCCTTTCCTGGAATAGATCTTGGGGGAAAAGTTTTACAAAATCGATACTGTCCGGTATTTCATATAAAATTACAGGTCGAACCAAAACAAAAGACTTTTTCTTGGTAGTTGCGATCCATTGGACATAGATCCAATTGTTAATTTTTTTTGATTCCTTCCATTTTTTTTTTACCGTTCTGGGTGGTATCAAGATAGAATTGTGTCGGGATATCTTATCCCTCTCTCCGGGAAAATGTATATTTCCAGAAAATATTTTTAATTCTATTTTTTTTTTTTTTTTTTTTTTTTTCTTTTCTAATCGGACCAATCCGCCTACTCGACTTCTTATAGTGAAAGTGATTGGTGTTCCTATTCCAACGAGACTATTATTCCGTACCATTATGGAAGAAGATTCGGGTAAAATATGCACTTCTTCGGGAATAAAAAAAAATCGATCTACTTTGATTTGGTATTTTGACTTTAATTCTTTGATTCCTCGATACTCAATGAAATCTTCTTTTTGAAAAACGGAATGAATTCCTATAGTTCTATATTTAGTAATTCCTGAATTCTGTCTTCTGTATTGAGGATCATCGAAATACGCAAAAATACTATTTCTATGAAAAATACCGTTGATAGGTATTTCAATGGAAACACCAGAAGGACTAATTAGTTCGTTCTTTCGTTCTTGAATCGATTGGAATGGAATAAGAAATCTATTTCTTCGTCTTTTGGCCCATAAATAAAAAGTCTTGTGAAAAATAGTAGGATCCATTAAATCAGAATGATCCGTACATCTCATTTGATTAAATATTGAATAATTGCTAATACCCTTTTCTTTTGTACCAAAAGTATTCAAACTTAATAATTTTCGTTTTACTTCATCATTACTTACTAAAAGATTCGAAATATTTATTTTTCCAGTAGAAAGAGAATCAATGTTAATTTGATCTTGATCCTTGCGAAGTAAAAAATGGATTGTATCAGACCTGCACGACTTTCCTGATAATATCCATAAATGACTTGTTTTTGGTAAGATATGTACATTACTATACAAAAATTCGGATGCATGGTACACATCGGTACTCCAATGCATCTCCCCTTCTGAGTCAGAATAAATATGTTTTCGAACCCTTTCTTTCAAATTAAAAGTATATGTTCCCGCACGGATCTCAGCAATCACTTGTTCTGATTTTACATATTGATCATTTTGAACTAATAGCAAACTTTTTGGTGGAATAATCACATTATGTATAATATCGTCACTTTCAATAGTTACATACAAGTCTATATTACATATAAAAGCAGGATATCCATGACGTGTACGTGCAGGGTGAACTAAATCTTCATTAAATTTTAATTTTCCATTCGAGGGGGCTCGCACATATTCCGCAGTACCCCCTGTGAATACTCCACCAGTATGAAAAGTTCTTAATGTTAGTTGAGTTCCCGGTTCGCCAATCGATTGACCAGCAATAATACCTACAGCTTCTCCCAATTCTACCAGGTCCCCATGAATAGGACTCCGCCCATAACACAATCGGCAGATCCAAGACGTATTCCTACAGGTAAAAGGGGTTCGAATAAATATTGGTTGTGTTTGAAAAGTTATCAATCGATTGATAAGTCCAATTCCAATATCTTGATTTCTAACGACAATGCACCGTGAACCGATATATATATCGTCTGCTACTACACGACCTATTAATGTTTGTATCAAAATTCTTTCTGGTATCATTCCATTTCGGGTATTTACAGAAATCCCGCGAATCGTACCGCAATCTGTTCGACGTACAACAATGTGTTGAACCACTTCAACAAGTCGACGTGTAAGATATCCAGCATCTGATGTTCGTACAGCAGTATCCACAACCCCTTTACGGGCTCCGTAGCAAGAAATTATATATTCTGTTAAAGACAGTCCTTCCCGTAAATTGCTTTGAATGGGTAAATCAATCATTTGTCCTTGTGGATCTGACATTAATCCTCTCATTCCGACTAATTGGTGCACTTGAGATGCATTTCCTCTAGCTCCTGAAAAAGACATTATATAGACTGGATTAAAGGGGTCAGTCATCCGAAAATTAGGATTCATTTCTTGTCGCAAATATTCGCTTGTAGCATACCATATTTCAATGGATTGGCGTAATTTTTCTACCGCATGTACATTCCCATAATGATTCTGTTTTTCCAAAATAGAACTTTGTTGTTCAGCATCTTGGACTAGCCATCGTTTAGAAGGTATTGTTAAAAGATCATCAATTCCTAATGAAATAGATGTAGCAGTAGCTTGATGGAACCCTAGAGTCTTTACTTGATCCAGGATGTGTGATGTATATGCCATTCCGAAATGGTCTATTAATCTGCTAATAAGTCGTTTAATGGCAGTTCCACCTATCACGTTATTGTGAAAGACTAGATTGGCCCGTTCTGACATAAGTACCTCCATATTCCACTCAGTGGGATTCGGTTCGACAATGAATCAATATTCCACTCAGTGGGATTCGGTTCGACAATGAATTTGAGTGAATGATTGGAAAACTTCCTTTTCTTTATGTTTATTCACGTAGAAAATTGAAAAGATGCTAGTTGACCTGAATTTACGCCAGTATCATAACACAAATTTACCTAGCTTGGATATCAACACTAACCATCTATATGATTAGATACCATATGAATAGGCTCGAGAAAAACCTTGTATAGCTTCTTCAATTTCTCGATAAAAAGAAATATGACCAACAGTGGTTCTAATGTATATACAACGAATTTCTTTTTTTATACTTCTTATTACTAAATAATGCCCATAAATTTCATAATAGGTACCAAAAGATTCATAGTGAACTTCGATAGGAACTTCTCTTGAAGACATAATGCATTGATCGATTCGCCACCGGAGCCAAAAAGGACTATCGAAATTTATTCTTTTCTGTCGATAAGCTCCAATTGCATCATAGGAATTGCAAAAAAAGGGTTCTTTTTTTTTCATATACTTAGAGTTATTATTGCTAATTTTTTCATTTTTAGAATTTCTGCAATTAAACGGATTATACCTGTTTGCACAAATACCTCGACGATTTCCGCTAGTTAATATGTAAAGTCCTATAAGCATATCTTGAGTTGGTACGCAAATGGGATCCCCAATAGCCGGAGACAAGAGGTTTGTATGAGAAAACATAAGTAAACGAGCTTCTGCTTGAGCCTCCAAAGATAAAGGCACATGAACAGCCATTTGATCCCCATCAAAGTCTGCATTGAATCCCTTACACACTAATGGATGTAAACAAATAGCACGTCCTTCTACTAAAATAGGTTGAAATGCCTGGATGCCCAATCTATGCAAAGTAGGCGCTCTATTCAGCAATACTGGATGCCCCCGCATAACTTCTTGAAGTATTTCCCATACAATCGGTTCTTTTTCCCGTATTTTACTCTTAGCAACTCCTATGTTCGAAGCAAAATGTTTTCCAATTAAACCACGAATTAGAAATGTCTGAAATAGCTCTATTGCTATTTCGCGGGGCAATCCACATCGATGTAATGAAAGTGATGGACCTACGACAATAACAGAACGCCCCGAATAATCAACTCGTTTTCCAAGCAGAGTCTCTCGAAATCTTCCCTCTTTGCCCTCAATTATATCTGAAAACGATTTGTAAACTTTATTATGACCGTCCCTCATTGGTTGTCCGCGGATTCCATTATCAAGGAGTGTATCCACGGCTTCTTGTACCAATTTTTCTTGACACATTACTAATTCCCCTGGTGTAGATCTACTTGTTGTTAATAGGTCAATAAGAGTATTGTTCCGATAGATAACTCTTCTATAGAGTTCATTAATATCCGAACTCATTAGTTTCCCTCCATCTATTTGAATAATCGGTCTCAATTCGGGAGGAAGAACTGGTAAGAGACATAAAACCATCCATTCTGGTTCTATATTTGTTCGGATAAAGTGCTTAGCTAATTCCATGCGTCGAACCAAAAAATTCTTTCTTCTTCCTACTTTTCGATCTTCCCATTCATTTTCATTGTCAGTGGATCCCTCTTCTCCTAATTCTTTCCATTCTACCAACGAAGAATCCATAATAATTCTTAAATCCAGATCAACTAATTGTTCTCGTATAGCACCCGCTCCACTAGAAATTTCTCTATTTCGAAATGTATCGAAACCTTGAGTAGCAAAAAAGAGTGGGATACTGTATTTCCAAGATTGGATTTCATATTCGAATGAACCTCGTAATCGTAAGAAAGTAGGTTTTTTAACTACGGACCTAGCAAACGAAAAATCGCAGTATACTAGACCTTCTAATTCTTTAAGAGGTTTATCTAAAAGGCTCGCAATATAACTAGGAAGACGTTTCAAATACCACACATGGGTTACTGGACATGCTAGTTTTATATACCCCATTTGATATCTACGTACCCGAGAATCAACAAATTCTACTCCGCATTGTTCACAAAATTTTGGTTGGTCTTTTTTATCTCCCATTACTCGATAATTTCCACAAGCACAAATCCCACTTTTTATAGGCCCAAAAATTCGTTCACAAAATAATCCATCTTTTTCAGGCTTATTGGTTTTGTAATGAAGAGTATAGGGTTTTGTTACCTCTCCAACAATTTCTCCATTAGGTAGGATTTTTTTTGCCCAAGCACTTATTTGTTCAGGCGAAACTAATCCAATTCGAAGGTGTTGATGTTTATACTGATCAATCATAGAATAAAATTTCTGATTCAGTCCAATTAAACTTCCTTCCTTTGAATCTGGAAGTCTTTCTCAGATACAAGGAAATGATTCAGTTCCAGAGCCAAAGATCGTAGTTCTCGAACGAGCAATCGAAAAGATTCTGGAGCATCCACAGGTTTAGGTATTGTTCCTCCAATAATCGTAGTTCTGAGTACTTCTTGACGAGCTTTAATATGATCCGATTTATAAGTCAGCATCTCTTGTAAAATATGAGCAACACCGAACCCCTCGAGCGCCCAAACCTCCATTTCGCCTACCCGTTGTCCTCCTTGTTTCGCCCTTCCTTTAAGGGGTTGTTGTGTAACAAGTGCATAATGTCCAGTGGAACGTCCATGTATTTTATCATCAACTTGATGAATTAATTTCAAGATATAAGGCTTTCCTATTATAACAGGCTGTTCAAAAGGATTCCCCGTTCTTCCATCAAATAGTCCGCTCTTTCCGGGATACTCGGGTTCAAATATCCATGGATTCGATGTTTGTTTACTGGCTTCATATAATTCAGAAAACACAAGTTTTCTGGAAGCCTCCTGTTCATATCTCTCATCAAAAGGTGCTATTCGATAATGTCTATTTAGCATACTCCCAGCTAATCCGAGTGAACATTCCAATATCTGTCCTACATTCATTCGTGAGGGTACCCCTAATGGGTTGAAGACCATATCAACGGGTCTTCCATCTTGCAAATAAGGCATATCCTGTCTAGACAAAATCTTTGAAACGATACCTTTATTTCCATGTCTCCCGGCCACTTTATCACCTACTTTAATTTCACGTTTCTGTGAAATATATATATGAATCGTTTCTGGATTATAGCTAGAACCTTCTTTTTTTTGGATCCATCTCACATCAATAACTCGGCCCCTACCACCTATAGGTAGTTTTAGACAAGTTTCCTTTGAGGTCGATACCTGAATCCCAAGTATAGCTCGTAATAATCTATCTTCCGGAGCATATGAGGATTCTTTTGCCATTTGAGGCGTTAATTTACCCACTAAAATATCCCCCGTTTCTACCCAAGATCCCAGAATCACAATTCCATTTTTGTCTAAATTTCGGAGTAAATGGGCTTCTAAATGTGGAATTTTATTAGTGATTCTTTCAGGACCATGGCTTGTCACATGAGTCTGAATTTCATATTTACGTATGTGAAAAGAAGTATAAATATCTTCATAGACCAGACGTTCACTAATGAGTACAGCATCTTCAGAATTGTAACCTTCCCATGGCATATAAGCTACTAATACGTTTTTTCCCAAAGCGAGTTCACCACCAACAGTAGCAGCACCATCTGCTAAAATTTGTCCCTTTTTTACGCATTTACCTTTATGAACCTGGGATTTTTGATGCATGCAAGTATTTTTGTTGGAACGTTGATATATAATTAATGGAATACTTAGAGCATTCCCATTTCCAAATAAAATGATCTTGTCAGTATCGTTATAAACGATCTTTCCTGCGTGTTCGGCTATAGCGGGAACTCCTGAATCTAAGGCCACTTGGCGTTCCAATCCAGTTCCAACAATGCACTTTTCGGACCGAGAAAGAGGAACTGCTTGACGTTGCATATTCGAACTCATTAAAGCTCGATTCGCATCATTATGCTCGATAAAAGGAATCAGGGAAGCTCCAATAGAAAAATATTGGAAGGGAAAAATACTTCGAAGCTGAACCTGTTCCCATGCAATAGTTATAAATTCTTGACGGTATCGAGCTGGAACAATCTGCTCCTCCTGAATACCTCGATTCAGTCCTAAAAAATTTCCCGTCGCTACCATATAGTATTCATCTCTACTTGGTGATAAATAAAGCATTCGTATTCGTTTTGATCTCTCAGAAATTTCAAAAAATGGACTTTCTATAGACCCCCAACGACCAATCCTTGCGTGAATTGCCAAGGATCCAATAAGTCCTACATTGATTCCTTCCGAGGTGTCAATTGGACAAATGCGTCCATAGTGACTAGGATGGATATCCCGTATCCGAAAACTAGCAGTTCGCCCCGTCAATCCTCCGGGACCCAAATAACTCAATTTTCTCCCATGAACTATTTGGGTCAATGGATTGGTTCGATCTAAAACTTGAGATAATGGGTGTAATCCAAAAAATGATTCATAAGTGGTTGTTAATGGAGTTGAAGTCACTAAATTCTGAGGAGTCGGTATCAATTTATATCTAATTGCTCCAGATATAGTTCCTCGAATTATTTTTTCTAAACGAACGAGAGCCAATCCAAATTGATCTTGTAATAGATCTGCTACGGAACGAATACGTTGATTTTTCAAATGATTCATATCGTCAAGTGTACCCATTCCAAATTTCATTCCAATCAAATGATCCGCAGCTGTCAATATATCTCGCGGTAACAAAAATGTATTGTTCTCGGGTATATCAATATTCAGTCTTCGGTTCATATTTCGGCGACCAATCCCTCCTAATTCACATCTTTGTTGAAAAAATTTTTTTTGTAATTCCGTACATAAAGATTCAGGAAATATGGGATCTCCGCCTACACAAGCAAATTGTCGATAAAACTCCAAAATGGCATTTTCTTTTGACCCTATTTTTTTTTTCTCCTTTTCATTGAGAAAAGACATAAAAATTTCGGGGTAGCAAACGTTCTCAAGAATTTCGCTTAAATTCGAACCCATAGCTGATGATAAAACTAGAATAGATATTTTCTGTTTCCTACTTACACGAGCCCATATCCTTGCTTTTCTATCAATTTCTAACTCTAATCTTCCCCCCCAATCTGATATTATTGTGCCAGTATAGACTGAAATTCCGTTATGGTCCAACTCTGAACGATAATAGATACCAGGGCTTTGCAATATTTGATTGATTACAATTCTGTATATTCCATTTACTATAGAAGTTCCCAGGGAATTCATTAGAGGAATGTTTCCAATAAAAATAATTTGTTCTTGGATATCCCTATTCCAAATTAATCCCGCGGATATATATAATTCAGAGGAATATGTAAGTGATTCATATACAGCATCTTTTTCTTTTATCGAGGGTTCTACCAATTGATATGTTTCCACAAATAACTGAAATTCAATTTCTTGCTCCATATCTTCAATTTTTGGAAACTTAAAAAGTTCTTCTGTTAAGCCCCGATCAATGAATCTACAAAACCCTTCAAATTGTATTTGATTCAATCCGGGTAGTGTAGATATTCCTTCATTCCCAACCCCAAGCATTTTCAATTTCCCCATTTATTTTATAGAAAATATCCCATGATTTGCTGTCATTCTTCATTGAATCACATGAATCGATTTAGCAATAATGGAATTTCTGGTCTTTTTACTTTACTGAATCACATGAAATTTTACCTAACTACGTCTATGAAATAGCTATTATGGAAATACCTATTATGGAAATACCTATTATGAAAACAGGAGATTTTAGACTCAAATTGGAATTTGCAACAAAACAAACAAATAGAATCTAACTTGTAATATAAATCGAAACAAATTGATAAATTTCACCTAGACTTGGGGTATTTTATAGTAGTAGTATAGTATGTTATTACATAAATCTAATTCGATTGATACCCCAAAAAATGAATTCAGGATTTGTTCGGCTCCATGAGATAAAGATATCAAAAATAAAATAATCAGAAAAAATAAAATATACTGTTTATTTATTTTTTTTTTTTTTTTCGAATTTGAGAATACGATTGCAGTGCATAAAAAGACTTGGCTTGGATTTATTAAACATGCATAACTTCAGCTATAGCTATCTCTATATGTCTCTTACTTTATTGCAGTCTTATTTGTTCGGGACAGCACATGTTATGTTAATTTATTTTTTCTATTCATCCATTAATCTATTTAATGAAAAATTGGCAAAAAAATGAAAGCACGATAATTAAATTCCCTATAATATAGGTATGTGTAACAACGAAAATGCATGTTCTGGGGTTGACATATATTAACAGTTGCTGTTATAATTGAAATAGAGAAGGATTAAAAAACAAAAAAATAAAAATATTGATTGGTATTGATTGGTTATGTATCAATTTCTATTTTTTTCTCATTAAGTAAAGAATAGATTAAGATTCAAGAATTATTCAGGAATTTGTAGTTAACGGTTGCTATTTGTGCTGAAATTTTGACTTTTCTTTTGTGACTGAAAGGTATCCATTTGTTTTCAATAGAAAAAGGGGATTAAAGAAAACGGAATTTAAGATACAAACACATTAAAATTAAAAACAAAAGAATTTTAGAAACCCATTTTTGTTTTTTTGAGAGTCGGATATATTTTTTTGTATTATTTTGGCGATATGGCCGAGTGGTAAGGCGGGGGACTGCAAATCCTTTTTCCCCAGTTCAAATCCGGGTGTCGCCTGATCGATAAGAGAATTCAAATAGTTTATTTCGTTTTGTTGATATAGAAAACTTTTTCTTTTTTTTTCCAGCGCAAGCTAGTGTAGGAATAAGGGACTAGTTTGATGCTAAATTCTAAGCATCGGGAAGTTTGTTCTCTAAAGGGAAGGTGTTGAAGAAAAACCTTGTATACAAACTTCTGGGAAAGGATATGAACGCTTCTTCATTTATTATTTATTCCATATTAGTTAGATTAATGAAATTGAATATCTAATTAGTTTATTATTTTGTTTATTATTTTATTTATTATATTTTTATTATTCTTTTTTTTTATTATTATATATATATATATTATAATATATATTATAAAATCCAATTCAAAAAGAATCCATTTTTTTGTAATCTCTAGTAAAAGAATTTTAGAGTATGTTTTCCAATTGTTTTAGAAAACGAATCGGGAGACAATAAGGATTAGATCAAATGGAAATAAGAGATGCAAATAAGAGTCTGAATATGCAAACAAATCTATCTTATTCTATATTTTAGATTTATGCTTAATTTAATATTTTTCAATTCTACTAGAAATCAGGTAAGAACTTGTTAGATGTTCTAATTGGATGTTTCGTCAATGGTGTTCTGACGGAATCTTTTTTTGACTCTGTACCAGCGATTCCACTATTATATTATTATAAGATATTATAAAATTTTGAGTGAAAAATAAAAACGAAAATAATACAAGAAAAATGAGTAAACAATAAAAAAAAAATTTCTTCATATTGATAGAGATAGGAGACAAAATTTACATGGATATAGTAAGTCTTGCTTGGGCTGGTTTAATGGTAGTTTTTACATTTTCCCTTTCCCTTGTAGTATGGGGAAGAAGTGGACTCTAAGAGGACTACTAATTGAGTTAAGGTATCAAAATGTCTCAATTATTTTATAGCTAAGTTCTTCCATTTTTTAACTATTGAATTTTGTTATTTTATTAATACTAATTAATTAAATGCAATTCGATACTTCATTTTGAAACTCTATTGTATTCCAGTGGTGTAATATAATATTGAAAAAAAAAAAAATACTCTTTAAATCAAACAAAGAAAAAATGTGGACACTATGGAATTGACATTCCATAGATATCTATACCCATATGAAAAGAAATATTTAAATTGGTCCATCCATATTAAACTTCTTTTTTTTTTTAAGTAAAACATTCCATTTTTACCATACCGTAATCATAGTATAGTAGAAAGAAATAGATTTGATTTCTTTCTACTATACTATATGGATTTCATAGAATTCTGCTGATTGTAGTCTGATCATTTTATTTAAAAGAAAGACCCGAAATGGAAATCCTTTTTTCTTTATTCAATCATTGTCATCGCATTGATAAGAAATAAGAAGTCATGTTTAATTAAAATTAGTCACTTTGACTTACCGTTTTTACGTAAATTATAAGTAAAAAGGCAGTAGGAACTAGAATGAAGAGTGCAGTAGCTATAAATGCGAGAATATTGACTTCCATAATCTCTCTGTTTTCTTTCTCTTTTATTTATAATAAATACTTCGGGATTTAATCCCATAGAAATGAAAAATCTTTCGTCAGTAAATTCAGTGGTATAAATTTTATCTCGATGATATAAAATCCGATCAATATCACGAATAACAATATCTGAGCTATCAAATCAATTCATCGTCGAGAAGTAAATAGTATAACATAGGAAGATCTTTTATCCATACAAAAAAAAAAAAAAATTACTTTCTGATGCAATGAAAAATTCCTTTTTCTTTCTTCGTCCGAACCTTTACCTTAAACTTTAAACGAAAAAAGAAAAAAGGAATCCCGTTAGAAATGAGATTTTTTTCTTTTTTATTCCCTTTCACATACGAAATCAATTGATATTTTTTGGATTTGTATCCATCGGGACTGACGGGACTCGAACCCGCAGCTTCCGCCTTGACAGGGCGGTGCTCTGACCAATTGAACTACAATCCCAGGGAAAAAGTTGTATAGCATACATATTTTTACTATTTCATTCAAACCCTTTGTTTTTCTATTTTAGATTCGAACCCCTGTACTGTAACTGAAAGAGGCAGACTTATATATTGATATTTTTATGGGGTCTGCACTTTAGCGAGATCGACTGGGATTATTCGCAATCCGTTCCTTATTGCTAACTTGATTGAAAAATCAATGAATCAAGGAAACAAAAAAGACTCTTTTGTATGGGAGCCCATTGGTGATTTTCAGAGAACACCAAATGGGTTATATCATTTCATGGTGGATCAGCAAATTTTTGGGCCGAGCTGGATTTGAACCAGCGTAGACATATTGCCAACGAATTTACAGTCCGTCCCCATTAACCGCTCGGGCATCGACCCAGGAAGAATCAATTTAAGTCTTTATTGATAATCCCTGATCAATTTACTTTTGTAGTACCCTACCCCCAGGGGAAGTCGAATCCCCGTTGCCTCCTTGAAAGAGAGATGTCCTAAACCACTAGACGATGGGGGCATACTTGCCCGACCTCCATTCTACTATGTTCATACATAGTATGAACAGTTTTTTGAAATTGTCAATATAATTTCGATCAGAAGGATCTTTCAGAATTCCTTAAAATATCATTTCGATTTCGAAATTGTTCATTCCAATCACCAATCTATAAAAAAATAATGCGAAAGAAAACAAAAGAAAGAGAGAATCCTTTCAGGGAATTCGTGATTTTCTGGAACAGGCGCGGCATTAACACCTCATTTCTTTCACTTTCATTCAGTAAATGATTTTTTGAACTATACTCACTAGGTAAATCCAATTTATTGTTCGTTAAAAAGTTGCTATGTACAAAAAATCGATTTATTCTATATTCTATATATATAATTTGAGTATATGCAGTAACAAATAGATGTACTAAACTCATATCCATATTGGATGGTTCCTTATTCGGGAATTGACTCAAATGAAGCCCCTTTAACTCAGTGGTAGAGTAACGCCATGGTAAGGCGTAAGTCATCGGTTCAAATCCGATAAGGGGCTTTTTTGTCAAAAAATGACAACAGTAGTATTCCGAACAATAGAGATATTCTTGATATTTGTAAGAAGTTTCTCTTTGTAAAAAAAAACTAAGGAATAGTTGAATTTCATTAAAAAATTTCGAATGAATTAGAAAGTTAGAAAGTGAAATAGTATTCTTTTCTATATAAATATATATATATATAAATCTATTTTTTTAGACTGTGATATTTCCTTTAATTGTAAGATATTCCTATCCTATTTTCTATTATTCCAATCAAAAAAAGGGAAAGATTCTAAAAAAAAGTAAGTGGACCTAACCTATTGAATCATAACTATATCCACTATTCTGATATTCAAATTGGATAGAAATGAAATTCGAACAGTGGATCTTTTTTGTTTTTAATATCTTTTTAGTTCGGACTCCGCAAGAATCCGTCAATATTTTGGATGAAATCTTATTGTTCCTAGGAATAAATTGATACTCCTCTTCTCCACGCAGGAGGGTTTATTCTATTCTAAGTTCCAACATAAAAGATTTTACTTTAAAAATCTCTTTTTTCCGAATACAAGAAAAGATCAAATTACATCAAATTACAAATTACATTTCGATTATTTCTTTAAGATATGAGATATCTATAAAAAAAATAGAAAAATCCATTAAATCATGACTTCGAGTATCAAATATTTCATTTTCATATCTATTTTTTAAAGCAATTAATGGACGAAACTTTCACTTAGAATCTATTATTTGTAATAAAACTCCATTCCATACAATATTAAAAAATCTGATAGATAGATAAAAAAATATTCGAATTTCTTACCTCGATCTGCAAAAAAGGTATACTTTGTAATTTTTTTAATCTGAACGAAAGAAAAAGATAACTAAAGAAGACATAATATAATAAAAGAAATTTAAAGTAAAATAGAAAGTAAAAAGATGATCCTATAGTAGTTTCCTAGACATACAAATTAGAAGAATATATAAAACTTTTTTTTTTATTTCACGAACAAGATTCAAGAATAATATTATTTGATAAAAGGAGAGTAGTATGTCTGGGGATCTGGTGGTAACAAAAGTGATAAAAGCGATCATTTCATTTGTTTCTGGAATAGTTCTTTAAAAAATTTATTTATCGGATTTACGAGTCATAAGACAATTCCCGCGTCATGACTTCATGACTTAGGGAATTTTTTAGAATAGAAAGGAATAACCCAATTAAGTTAATGGATTTGACCTAGATTAAATATCAATCGACAAAAAAAGTATTTTTCTATTCGAAACCCAGTAGAAAAGAAGAGACGGTCTTCGAGAAATCATATCATATATAAAATGAAAAAATCCTCGAAGGTTCCATCCCTGAAAATGCTCGGGGGTGTTCGGAAATGGTTGAAGTAGTTGAATAGGAGGATCACTATGACTATAGCTCTTGGTAAATTTACCAAAGATGAAAATGATTTATTTGATATTATGGATGACTGGTTACGGAGGGACCGTTTTGTTTTTGTAGGTTGGTCCGGTCTATTGCTTTTTCCTTGCGCCTATTTTGCCGTGGGGGGTTGGTTCACAGGTACCACCTTTGTAACTTCATGGTATACTCATGGATTGGCCAGTTCCTATTTGGAAGGTTGTAACTTCTTAACTGCGGCAGTCTCTACTCCTGCTAATAGTTTAGCACACTCTTTGTTGTTACTATGGGGTCCTGAAGCACAGGGAGATTTTACCCGTTGGTGTCAATTGGGTGGTCTGTGGACTTTTGTTGCTCTCCACGGTGCTTTCGGATTAATAGGTTTTATGTTACGTCAATTTGAACTTGCTCGATCTGTTCAATTGCGCCCTTATAATGCAATCGCATTCTCCGGTCCAATTGCTGTTTTTGTTTCTGTATTCCTGATTTATCCACTAGGTCAGTCTGGTTGGTTCTTTGCGCCTAGTTTTGGTGTAGCAGCTATATTTCGATTCATTCTATTTTTCCAAGGGTTTCATAATTGGACATTAAACCCATTTCATATGATGGGAGTTGCTGGTGTATTGGGCGCTGCCCTACTATGCGCTATTCATGGTGCTACCGTAGAAAATACGTTATTTGAAGATGGTGATGGCGCAAATACATTCCGTGCTTTTAACCCAACTCAAGCGGAAGAAACTTATTCAATGGTCACCGCTAACCGCTTTTGGTCCCAAATCTTTGGGGTTGCTTTTTCCAATAAACGTTGGTTACATTTCTTTATGTTATTTGTACCAGTAACTGGTTTATGGATGAGTGCTCTTGGAGTAGTCGGTCTGGCCCTGAACCTACGTGCCTATGACTTCGTTTCTCAAGAAATCCGCGCAGCGGAAGATCCTGAATTTGAGACTTTCTACACCAAAAATATTCTCTTAAATGAAGGTATTCGTGCGTGGATGGCGGCTCAAGATCAGCCTCATGAAAACCTTATATTCCCTGAGGAGGTTCTACCACGTGGAAACGCTCTTTAATGGAACTTTAGCTTTAACTGGCCGTGACCAAGAAACTACCGGTTTTGCCTGGTGGGCCGGGAATGCCCGACTTATCAATTTATCCGGTAAACTACTGGGGGCCCATGTAGCCCATGCCGGATTAATAGTATTCTGGGCCGGAGCAATGAACCTATTTGAAGTCGCTCATTTCGTACCCGAGAAGCCCATGTATGAACAAGGATTAATTTTACTTCCCCATCTAGCTACTTTAGGTTGGGGGGTAGGTCCTGGAGGGGAAGTTATAGACACCTTTCCATACTTTGTCTCTGGAGTACTTCACTTAATTTCCTCTGCAGTATTGGGCTTTGGCGGTATTTATCATGCACTTCTGGGACCTGAGACTCTTGAAGAATCTTTTCCATTCTTTGGTTATGTATGGAAAGATAGAAATAAAATGACTACTATTTTAGGTATTCACTTAATTTTGTTAGGGATAGGGGCTTTTCTTCTAGTATTTAAGGCTTCTTATTTTGGAGGTATATATGATACCTGGGCTCCTGGAGGGGGGGATGTAAGAAAAATTACCAACTTAACCCTTAGTCCAAGTATTATATTTGGTTATTTACTAAAATCTCCTTTTGGGGGAGAGGGGTGGATTGTTAGTGTGGATGATTTGGAAGACATAATTGGAGGGCATGTATGGTTGGGTTCCATTTGTATACTTGGTGGAATTTGGCATATCTTAACTAAACCCTTTGCATGGGCTCGTCGTGCACTAGTATGGTCTGGAGAAGCTTACTTGTCTTATAGTTTAGCAGCTTTATCCGTTTTTGGTTTTATAGCTTGTTGCTTTGTCTGGTTTAATAATACTGCTTATCCTAGTGAGTTTTATGGTCCCACTGGACCGGAAGCTTCTCAAGCTCAAGCATTTACTTTTCTAGTTAGAGACCAACGTCTTGGAGCTAATGTAGGATCCGCTCAAGGACCTACCGGTTTAGGTAAATATTTAATGCGTTCTCCGACCGGAGAAGTTATTTTTGGGGGAGAAACTATGCGTTTTTGGGATCTGCGTGCTCCCTGGTTAGAACCTCTAAGAGGTCCTAATGGTTTGGACTTGAGTAGACTGAAAAAAGACATACAGCCTTGGCAAGAACGTCGTTCTGCGGAATATATGACTCATGCTCCTTTAGGTTCTTTAAATTCCGTGGGTGGCGTAGCTACAGAGATTAATGCAGTCAATTATGTCTCTCCTAGAAGTTGGTTAGCTACTTCTCATTTTGTTCTAGGATTCTTCCTATTCGTCGGTCATTTATGGCACGCGGGAAGAGCTCGTGCAGCTGCCGCAGGATTTGAAAAAGGAATTGATCGAGATTCTGAGCCTGTTCTTTTCATGACTCCTCTTAATTGAGACATGAAATCCAATGCTTGACGTAGGAATCACTTTGATTTTAGTATACATATTGGGTTGAGTCGAGCAGATGATATTGAAAAAATATTTTTTTTTTTCAATTCATTTATATCTAATCTTTTTTCGGGCTCGGCTAAGTGGTGATATAGTCGAGCCCGAAAAAACCGCGCTAACCTAAATCAAGAAAATTCAAAAATACATTCGCTAAGAAAAAGGAGAGAGGGGGATTCGAACCCTCGATAGTTCGAAAGAACTATACCGGTTTTCAAGACCGGAGCTATCAACCACTCAGCCATCTCTCCAAAAGCTAATTTCTATTTTATCTTTATTCCACTCAAGAGAACATGACCATACGAATTAATACCCCTTTTTATCTATGTATGATAAAGATATCCAGTGTGACTCTATTGGTCTAGTTCTCTATCCGTATATATATTATATATGCATGATCCAGCATGCTCTTTTGTGAAGTAAAAAAACTACCCCTCGATCCACGCTTCAAAAGAAAGGGGTGTCATCTAAAATCAATGGATTCATGATAACACCCTCCATAATGCGTTTTTTATTTTTTTTTTTAGGGGTCAAAAGGGGTTGGGGATCAAATGGTATAGTTCTTTTGTTGGTAAATTGGAGGATTAGAAACATGACTATTGCTTTTCAATTAGCTGTTTTTGCATTAATTGTTACTTCATCCATTTTATTGATTGGTGTACCTGTTGTATTTGCTTCTCCTGATGGTTGGTCAAGTAATAAAAATGTTGTATTTTCCGGTACATCATTATGGATTGGATTAGTATTTCTAGTGGGTATTCTTAATTCTCTCATCTCTTGAAACTTTTCATTCTAGATTAAAAAACGAAATGACCCCTCCCCCCCCCCGAATTCTTTCGGGTTGTGAGGCACATTAAAATGAAAATGGAATATATTAAGACCCCACAAATAAAGAAAACTAAAACATTATTATTATTAATTTATTAATGGGAGGGGTCAAACTTCTTCTATTGGAAAAAGCTTCTATCTTATACCTTATACTATATATATGATATATATAGTAAAACTAAAAACAAGATAAGAGAAAATAGAAAAATACGGCATTCCTATTATCTAGGGGAATATATTCGAATTTATTTTTTATATTTTATAAATACGTAATTCTATTTTATTAATTAATATTTTTATTAATTAATATATTAATACATAGATCTATATTCTATTATTAATTCTATTATTATATATAGTATTATATATAGAATATATCAAAAAAAAAAATTAACAATAGATAGATATATATTCTATTCTTAATATACTTAATATACAAATAAGGTCTATTTAGAATAGAATATAGATAGATTATAGAATCTAATAGTTATATATTCTATTCTAACTATAGATTTCTACTTTAAAAACAAAAATGCGGATATAGTTGAATGGTAAAATTTCTCCTTGCCAAGGAGAAGACGCGGGTTCGATTCCCACTATCCGCCGTTGCTTATGTATTGAATACGAAAGTAATAATATATTTATATTATAAATATAATATAAAAAAAAAAATAGTAAAAATAGTAAATGTAAATAAAGTATATATTTATTTTTATTTTATAAAAAAATAAAATATAGTATCGTTAATTCCATTTTTTTTTTTCAAAAATGGTGCGGAGACGGGATTTGAACCCATGACCTCAAGGTTATGAGCCTTGCGAGCTACCAAGCTGCTCTACTCCGCGATAAGAAGAAGAATTGACAATTAATGGAAAACAGAGATTGAATGTGCCCCTTTACCATATCTGTACAAATAGTATAAACCATATATACAGAATTGTAAAGGGACCGTCCTAGGATCGCTAATCATCAAAATAAATAAAATCATCAAAATAAATAAAAAAATGAAGATAATTTTTTTTTTTTTTTTTTTTT
>Ga0209281_1000406_pt1 | contig 65607 bp, 48 predicted proteins | sample MedtruBG_FD_187514 | JGI IMG/M metagenome (GOLD analysis project Ga0209281, IMG submission 187514) | Root nodule microbial communities of legume samples collected from California, USA - Medicago truncatula BG (SPAdes) (version 2) | ecosystem: Host-associated > Plants > Roots > Nodule | place... | reverse complement strand
GCGGCGGCCACCGTGGCCGCTCCGCTGCTGGGCACAGGCGCGGCGGCCGCAGGCGTTGCCGCGGTCGGATCGAGCTGTGTGTTAAGCGGCATTATCGGCGGCATGCTGGCGAACGTGGCGGGTATCACGGATGACATCACGCAGGCGGCGGCGGAGCTGGGGGACAGGCTCTTTCCGCCTTCCCCGGCAGGTCACATCGTCACCGGCTCGCCGGACGTGCTGATTAACGGCCTGCCGGCGGCGCGGGCAGCAGGCAGGCTCACCCCGGCCGGGATGCCGGACCCGTCGCCGCAGTCCCCCGGCAGCTTCGCCGATTACGGCGGGATGCTGCTCGCTGCGGCCGGACAGACGGGCAGTGCGATGTGGCAGCCCACCGTCGCATCCGCTGCCCCGGGCACCACGCCGCTGGAGGAGGACCGGGTGCTCTGTGACAAACATTCCGGACCTCAGTATCTGGCAGAGGGGTCTGACAGCGTGTTTATCAACGGCCAGCCCGCGGTGCGCACCGGGGACCGCACCACCTGCGAAGGCACCGTCTCGGGCGCATCACCCAACGTCATTATCGGCGGCGGGACGCTGCGGGTGCGGGATATCCGCAGCGGGAAGGTACCGGGGCTGACCCTGGCGATGGTGGCCCTGTCGCTCATCCGCGGCCGCCCCGGCACCATTCTGAAAAACATGCCCTGCGCACTGGCCGCCGCCGGGGGCGGCATGCTGGCGGAGATGGCCGTTAACGCAGTCTTCGCCTCCCCGCACCCGGTGCATGCCGCCACCGGGGTGAAGGTGCTCAATGACGACAGTGAACTCGATTTCTCCCTGCCGGGGCGTTTCCCGCTGCGCTGGCAGCGGAGCTATAACAGCCTGAACACCCGCGAAGGGCTCTTCGGTCAGGGCTGGACGACCGCGTTTGACGCCTGCCTCACGCTGCATGAGGAGGAGGTGACCTGGTGGGATGAGACCGGGCGCGCGCTGCGCTTTACCCTGCCCCCGCCTGACCAGGTGCTGTACAGCATCAGCGAGGGGGTGATGGTCCGCCGCAATGCGCACGGCGACGTGGCGATTGCCGGTGACGACGGTGCCGTCTGGCGGCTGTTTAAACCGGTCCGCACTGACCCGGGCCTGCTCCGGCTGGCCTCGCTCAGCGATGAGTACGGCAACGCCCTGGAGACAGAATGGGATGCGCAGGGTCGCCTGGTCAGTATCCATGACGAGCCCCGGGCCATCGACGTCACCCTGCACTATGAGGATGAACGCTTCCCGCAGCGGGTCACCGCCGCCACGCACTCCGGCGGGGAGAAGACCTGGCCCCTGATGCGCTGGCGTTACGACGCGCGCGGTCAGCTGGCTGCCGCCACCGACGCCGCCGGGGTGACCACGCGGGAATACCGCTACAACGACCACGGCCTGCTGGTCTGGCACCGCCTGCCGGGCGGCCTGGAGAGCGAATACCGCTGGCAGATGTTCGACCACTGGCGGGTGGTGGAGACCCGGACCCGCACCGGCGACGGCTGCCGCATCGCGTATGACCTGGATGCCGGGGTGACCACCGTGAGCCGTTACGACGGCCACACATGCCGTCACTACTGGAACGAGCAGCAGCTGATTACCCGCTTTGTGGATGAGCGCGGTGAAAGCTGGCGGTATGAGTGGAACGAACACGAACAGCTGGTGCGCCGCACCGACCCCGCAGGCCATGCGGTCACCTTCGTGTATGACGACGCGGGCAACCGGGTCCGGGAGACGGACGCGGACGGCAACGTCCGGGCCACGCAGTGGCTTGAACACCGCGCCCTGCCGGTGGCCGTCACGGAGCCGGACGGCAGGGTCACACGCTTTTACTACGATGCGCACCACGGCCTGGCCCGCATCGTCGACGCCGCCGGGCAGAGCACGCTTATTCACCGGGATGAGTATGGCCTGGTGGTGGAGGAGGTGGACGCCGCCGGAAACAGCCGTCACCGGGAGTATAACGACGCGGGGCAGCTCATCCGCGCCACGGACTGCTCCGGGCGGGTGACCCGCTACCGTTATCATCCCCGGGGCTGGCTCAGCGCGGAAATCACGGCGGACGGGGAGGAGACCCGCTACGGTTACGACCCGGCAGGCCGTCCGGTGCTGCTGGCGCGGGCGGAGGGCTGGCAGGAGCGCCTGACCCGGAACAGACAGGGCCTGCCGGTGGCCCATGAGGGGGCCGACGGTAAACGCAGCACCCTGGATTACGATGAGGCCGGGCGGCTGGTCTGCACCACGAACCCGCAGGGCGGGACGGTGCGCCGCCACCTGGACAGCCGGGGACGGCTTACTGCGCTGGAGAATGAGAACGGCGAGACGTACTGGTTCCGCCGGGGTGCTGACTCGCTGCTGCTGGAGGAAGAGGGACCCGACGGGGTCATCACCCGCCACGCGTATGATGCCTGCGGGCACACCGTGTCACGCACCTTCGCCGCCGGGCATCCGCAGGCCATCACCCACACCTTCGCCTGGAGCCCGGGCGGGCAGCTGTTAACCCGTACCACGCCGGAGGGCCGGACCCGCTACCATTACACCCCGTCAGGGCTTTTAAGCCGGATTACACTGCACCCCGCCCTGGCGGAGAATGCGTGGAGCCGTGAGGCGGAGCAGGAACTCTGCTATGAGTACGACGCCCTCGGTCGGGTTATCCGTGAGCAGGGTGAGCACGGGGAACTGGCGTGGGAGTACGACGCCTCCGGCAACTGCACATCCTTACAGCTGCCGGACGGACGTAAGCTGAAGCAGCACTGGTACGGCAGCGGCCACCTGCTGGGCATCGCCCTTGACGGCCTGGCGGTGACGGACTTCACCCGCGACGAACTGCACCGGGAGGTCAGCCGTACCCAGGGCCTGCTCACCACCCGCAGCGGCTATGACCGCCTGGGCCGCCTGCACCGCCGGGACGTCTTCACTGGCAGCGCGCAGCGTCCGGCCCCGCGCCGCTGGTCCCGGCGCTGGGACTATGACTACCGCAATAACCCCGTGCGTGAGGAGCGCGACGACGATCCGTTCAGCGCGTATCACTGGCAGTACGACAGCGCCGGGCGGCTGCTGTCTCAGGACGGCACGCTGCCGGGCCGGGAGCAGTGGCGGTGGGATGCGGCAGGTAATCCGCTGGACAATATCGGGGAGAAGATAACCCACAACCGCGTCACGCAGCTGAACGGCATCCGCTGGCGGTATGATATTCACGGCCGCACGGTGGAGAAGGACGACGGTCAGACCCGCTGGCACTACCGCTATGACGGTGAGCACCGCCTGACGGAGGTCACCAGCCAGCCACGCGACCGCACCCGGCCGCAGGTCACGGTCAGCTTCCGCTACGATCCGCTGGGCAGGCGCATCAGCAAGACCAGCCGCCGGACGCTGGCAGGGCAGCAGTACGGAAAAGAGGTCACCACCCGCTTTGTGTGGGAGGGGTTCCGGCTGCTGCAGGAGATCCGGGATGAGGTGCCGCTGACCTACGTTTACACTGACCAGCACAGCCATGAGCCGCTGGCCCGTATTGACGGCGTGAATGCCCCGGACATCTACTGGTTCCATAACCAGCCCAGTGGCACACCGGAGCGGCTGACGGATGCGGAAGGCCGGGTGTGCTGGGAGGCACAGAACAGTGCATGGGGTAAGCTGCTGAGTGAAAGAGAGGTGCAGCTTTCAGCCTGTGCGCAGAACCTGCGGATGCAGGGTCAGTACCTGGATCGGGAGACGGGACTTCACTATAATCTGTTCCGGTACTACGACCCGGACTGCGGCAGGTTCACGCAGCAGGATCCCATAGGGCTGGCGGGAGGGCTGAATCTTTACCAGTACGCGCCGAATGCTTTGAACTGGATAGACCCGCTTGGTCTTACAAAGTGCAATGCTCCAAATGGCTACAAAACTGGTGATGTTGACCTTCATGAGCATTTATCTCCGGGACATCATCGCATGGTAGGGCATACAAATAGTAAAGCTGATGATTTTGTCCAAAGCCATCACCCTATTCAGGATGCTTGGGCTAAGAAAAGGATTAATAGTTATCAAAGAAATTCCGCTCCAGCAACTTTGCTTAAATCATCATCTGGTAGCCCGCATGCTGCTATAAGTTCTGCACAGCGTGTGCGAAGATCTACAACTGGGGGCTGGGACACAACACTGAAGCAGGAGTTTAATGTTAGCTACAGAGAAATGTTAGATGCTGGAGTTCCTGCTAGCCAAGCCCGCAAATCTTTCAATAATGCATTTAAATATTTTGACGGGCTTAGGGAGCACAACATGAACAATTTTTTCTATGACATCTAATGTCATTAGATGTGAGGCGTAGAGGTGACTTGCAATGAATAAAAGTGAAATTTTAAATGAAATTAAGATTATTGAAAAGGGACTTAATGTTCAACTTTCAGATAAGTATAAACAATTTTTATCTGAAGAGGTGCAGGATAACAATGTTTATGAGGTTCAGACCAGTCGTGGTGAGACTGTGTATCTCTATAATTATAAAGATCTTTGGGAGCGAAATAAAACATACGGCATACAAGATGTAAAGCCAGATTATGTATTAATAGGTCAGGATGGGGATGTTGGTTATTTTATAAATGGGAAGGGTAATAATGATCGGGTATATAGTTTAGACTTAGGTGCTTTAGGTAGTTTAGATATGGATGAGGAAGCAATGGATATTTATAAGCTAATATCTTGATTATGTTCAAAGAATACGACGCCGGAACCTGTGGCAAAAATTTTCCAGTCTTTTGCTACAGGATGCATATAATGTTGACGAGCCAGATCCTTAGATCTTTACTAACTTTTTTGAAAACAAAACAGTGAGGGTTTTAATATAAGGAGGGTGGATGGAATTTCTAATATGCAGCCACGAAGCCCATTGAGTGGTAATGATTATTTCTTGGGGCCTGGTCAGCATTTGCTTGGAGGAGCGCCTGAATTGGTTATAAATTCCATATCAACATCGATACCAGTAGCTATAGGAGTATAGATAAAATGAATAAGATGCCAGAAAACTCCATTATCGTGACAGATATTGCTGGCGGTTTCGTAAAAATTAGAGTAATAGGGCAGAGCTTGGTCGATAAAATGAAGTTGTTAGGGTTTTCAGCAATGAAACAATCTATGACTTTATTTGTTAGTGATGATCAGGATAAACAAAAAATAATAAAGAAGTTAATTAATGAAGGCGCTCTTTTTTTGTATGGACATGGTTGGTATCCATCAGAAGTGATGGAGTATTATAGAGATCAAAATGTTAGTTTCGGAAAATATAAAATCATATATTGGAAGGATAAAGACATATATCATATAGAAGAGCGGTAATCGAAGTCGCCGGTCCCGTCACTGGGATTACGACTACCGCAATAACCCCGTGCGCGAGGAGCGCGATGATGACCCGTTCAGCGCGTATCACTGGCAGTACGACAGCGCCGGGCGGCTGCTGTCTCAGGACGGCACGCTGCCGGGCCGGGAGCAGTGGCAGTGGGATGTAGCGGGCAACCCGCTGGACAATATCGGGGAGAAGATAACCCACAACCGCGTCACACAGCTGAACGGCATCCGCTGGCGCCACGACATCCACGGCCGCACGGTGGAGAAGGACGACGGCCGGACCCGCTGGCACTACCGCTACGACGGCGAGCACCGCCTGACAGAGGTCATCAGCCAGCCGCGCGACCGCACCCGGCCGCAGGTGGCGGTCAGCTTCCGCTACGATCCGCTGGGCAGGCGCATCAGCAAGACCCGCCGCCGGACGCTGGCAGGGCAGCCGCACGGCAAAACGGTCACCACCCGGTTTGTCTGGGAGGGGTTCCGGCTGCTGCAGGAGATCCGCGATGAGGTGCCGCTGACCTACGTTTATACCGACCAGAACAGCCATGAGCCGCTGGCCCGTATTGACGGCGTGAATGCCCCGGACATCTACTGGTTCCATAACCAGCCTGACGGCACGCCGGAACGCCTCACGGATGCGGAAGGCCGTGTGTGCTGGGAGGCACAGAACAGTGCGTGGGGCAAACTGCTGAGTGAAAGAGAGGTGCAGCTTGCAGGCTGTGCCCAGAACCTGCGGATGCAGGGCCAGTACCTGGATCGTGAGACGGGACTTCACTATAATCTGTTCCGGTACTACGACCCGGACTGCGGCAGGTTCACGCAGCAGGATCCCATAGGACTGGCGGGAGGGCTGAATCTTTACCAGTACGCGCCGAATCCGCTGTCATATATAGATCCGTTAGGTCTTACAAAATGTAAGGCAACATCTTTTAAATCGAGAAATGAAGCGTTCAGGGCAGCAAAAAGAGATGTCGGCATACCAATGAACCAGCAACCATTGAAAGTTGAATTAGTGCCTTTAACAGAGAGAAATGGAAAGCTTCTTCTAGGAGATGATCATTTACCCGTAAAGACAAGAGAATATACGTTCTCAAATCTAGGAGGTGGATCTATTGTGATTCAGGATCATTCACCCGGACATATCTATGGGCCTCCCGGCACACCTGGTAATCAAGGGCCTCATATAAATGTTAGGCCGGCTAACGATACTCGAAATGGTACTATACCGGGAACATTAGAACATTATTTTTTTAAGGAGCAAAAATGAGTTCTTGGATTGATTTTTTGATTGATAAAAGAAATATTTCTTCTATCTTTACTGATAAAGAACCATCATTGCATAATGTTAATCTTCATGATGTTGTTTTTCATAGAGATGGTCCTAGCATCACGCTGAGATTCAATATAACGAGTTATCCTTCGAAACCCCCGAAAAAATGGATAATGCAGAAATGCAATGTTGTTCAACTGCAATTAACAGCTATTGATATAGAAGAGGTCAATCTGTCCGGATGGAAGAAGACTAGCTATATATTAGATATTAATATATCTAAGGAAAATGGCTTTATCATTATATCTGCTATAGATGGTGTATTTTCGCTATATATAAAAACAAAATTTATTGATATTTCTTCAGTATCTGCATATGCAATACCCAATTAAAAGGGAGGGTATCTATTTCCTTCCATTGACCTATATATTTATAAGGGGGCACAGATTTAGGTCAGCTTCCGCTACGATCCGCTGGGCCGCCGCATCAGCAAGACCAGCCGCCGGACGCTGGCAGGGCAGCAGTACGGAAAAGAGGTCACCACCCGCTTTGTGTGGGAGGGGTTCCGGCTGCTGCAGGAGATCCGCGATGACGTGCCGCTGACCTACGTTTACACCGACCCGCACAGCCATGAGCCGCTGGCCCGTATTGACGGCGTGAATGCTCCGGACATCTTCTGGTTCCACAACCAGCCCAGTGGCACGCCGGAACGCCTCACGGATGCCGAAGGTCAGGTGTGCTGGGAAGCACAGAACAGTGCCTGGGGCAAACTGCTGAGTGAAAGAGAGGTGCAGCTGGCAGGCTGTGCCCAGAACCTGCGCATGCAGGGGCAGTACCTGGATCGGGACAAATTTGTCAGGAACAAATTTGAATGCGTGTAGCGCAACCCCGGAGGGGCGAGCCACAGGGATGTGGCGAGTAAAACGGACTTCACTATAATCTGTTCCGGTTCTACGACCCGGACTGCGGCAGGTTCACGCAGCAGGATCCGATCGGACTGGCGGGAGGGCTGAATCTTTACCAGTATGCACCGAATCCGCTGGGGTGGGTGGACCCGTGGGGGTTGAGTAAGTGTTCTCTTGGTAAGGAAACAGGTAGGTACTCCGCAATGAAACTAGGACCATTGACGGATGAAATGGCTGGAACTTTTGTTGGCGGTAGATATAGAGAATTAGTTCTTTCTAAAGATACAGAATTTTACAGGGCCGGAGTATCAGGTAAGCCTTTTGGTCAGTTTTTTAGTATGGAACGGCCACAAAATGTTATTCAGACACGGGTAGATAAAGCTGTGTTACCAAGATGATCTAATGGAACGGAGTCACCTCTTAATACCGTCTATAAAATAAAAATGCCTGCTGGTACAAAGGTTTATGTCGGTGATGTTAGTTACCAGGATGGTTATTATCTCGGCGGAACCGAACAGATTGTTATACTTAAACCATGGGGAATACTTGGCGGAGAAGTTTTAGGGGAGTGGCCTTTGTTATGAAAAGTAAAATAAAGAAAGTTCTATCCGAAATAGTGAAGATATTATCTGATAATGATGAGGGCTCTTGGGCTACGTATTTTAAAAGGTGTGAAAACAAGCTGGATGTAGATTATCAGGTGGGCATTTATAATATACGTCAAGTATATAGGGGGATGGAATCTTTTAATGACCTGATCCTACACAAACATGGGCCTCCTCTACAAAAAGAGAATGATAGATTAGATCAACTCAGGCATGAGTTGTATGAGTTATCACGATAAATTGCGGCCGAAAAAGATTTTAAAAGTCCTTTAGGCTTTTATATCCACTGCACCCAGAAGCTGTCAATCATGTCTTTGGCTGGAGCGCGCAGGCCAGCCGGTGGCGTGTACCGTACCTGAAGGCTAGATCAAATTAGCCTATAACCACATGGTTTTTAGGGGGCTGCTGCAGGATCTCCGAGATAACGTGCCGCTGAACTACGTTTACAGCCTCCAGCACAGCCATGAGCTGCTGGCACGTATTGATGGCATGAATGCTCCCGACATCTTTTGGTTCCACAACCAGCCCAACGGAACGCCAGAGAGGCTGACGAATGCGCAAGGCCGGGTGGCGGCTACGCCTTACCCGGCCTAAAAATCTTACCTGACCTACAGAATGCAAATTACTGCGGGAACCACTGGTCGCTGATTTTCTGATAGGTGCCGTCGGCTTTGATGGCCTTCAGGGCAGCGTTCAGTTTCTCCAGCAGGGCTTTGTTATCCGGACGCACCGCAATACCCAGGCCGGTACCAAAGTACTGCGCATCGGTCACCTTCGGCGTAGCGGTACCCAGCTGCGGGTTATTTTTCAGCCACTCGTTCACTACCGCAGTATCCCCGAAAACGCCGTCGATACGGCCATTTTTCAGGTCGAGGATCGCGTTCTGGTAGCTGTCATAGGCCACGGTCTTCACTTCCGGGTGCTTATCCTGGAGGTACTTCTGGTGGGTCGTACCGTTCTCCATGCCGATGCGCTTGCCTTTCAGATCGTCAAACGATTTAAACGCGTCTTTCTTGGCGATCACCACCGCCGAGTTGGCGTAGTACGGGTCGGTGAAGGAGACCTGCTTGCTACGCTCTGGGGTAATGTCCATGCCCGAGATCACCGCATCATACTTCTTGAACTTCAGCGCTGGGATCAGTGAGTCAAACGCGTGGTTGGTGAAGGTGCACTCGGCCTGCATCTGCTTGCACAGCGCTTTCGCCAGGTCGATATCAAAGCCCACGATCTGGTTGCTGGCATCCAGCGACTCAAACGGCGGATAGGTGGCAGAGGAGCCGAAGCTGATTGTATCTGCTGCGCTGGCACCGGCAGCAAAGGTGGCGAGGATGGCGGCCAGAATTAACTTTTTCATTATGGAGCTCCTGTCTGTCAATCTTATCGTTTTTACCGTATCTGCGGCATGGAATTACAATGCCACTTAATGAATGGATATGCAATATTATTGATTAATTATATTTACAGGGACGTAAAAAAGGCGGGTTGCCCCGCCTCTGTAGTGTGTGGCTGTGTTTTAGCTGCGTCGTTCAAACGCCAGCGCCCGCCGCTCGATTAACCGCATCAGCAGGGTCAGCAAACCGTTGACGATCAGGTAGATAACCCCCGCCGCGCCAAAGACCATGACGTCGTAGGTACGACCGTACAGCAGCTGTCCGTGCCCCATGACCTCCATCAGCGTGATGGTGTAAGCCAGCGAGGTACTTTTGAATACCAGTACCACTTCGTTAGAGTAGGAGGAGAGGGCGCGTTTGAACGCATATGGCAGCAGGATCGCCAGCGTATCCTTCTTGCTCATCCCCAGCGCGCCGCAGGATTGCCACTGTCCCTCCGGGATCGCCCGAATGGCACCGTAGAAGAGCTGGGTGGTGTACGCGGCGCTGTTCAGCGACAGGGCGATCAGCGCGCAGAGCCACGGCTCAGAGAGCAGGTGCCACAGCCACGGATAGGCCTGGATCGATGGAAACTGACCCGGCCCGTAGTAGATCAGGAAGATCTGCACCAGCAGCGGAGTGCCGGTAAAGAGCGTGATATAGCCGCGCACGATCCACACCAGCCCCGGCGTTTTCAGCGTCAGAACGATGGTGAAAATCAGGGAGAGGATCAGCGCCACCACAATCGATGCCACGGTGAGCGTCAGGCTGGTGTGCAGCCCCTTCATCAGTTCAGGTAAATACTCAAGCATCAGCCTGGCCTCCGTTCGAAACGTGTCGCGCGTTGGTCAATGCGTTTGAGAATGTACTGACTGAGAAGCGTAATCACCAGGTAGATGGCCGCCGCCACCAGAAACCAGGTAAACGGCTCCTGGGTACGGGTCGAGATGCTGCGGGTTTGCAGCATCAGATCGTTAACGCTGATAAGCGAAACCAGCGCCGTATCTTTTAGCAGCACCAGCCACTGGTTGCCCAGCCCTGGCAGGGCGTGACGCCACATCTGCGGCATCACCAGCCGGAAGAAGATGGCACTTTTAGACAGCCCCAGCGCCTGACCGGACTCCCACTGCCCCTGCGGCACCGCCTTCAGCGCCCCGCGTAGGGTCTGAGAAGCATACGCCGCGTACAGCAGGGAGAGGGCGATCACCCCGCACAGGAACGGACTAACGTCGAAGTTTTCAATCTGCATCTGCACCGGGATCTGCACAAACCCCAAATTCAGGGTAAAGCCATCCGAGAGCACCAGCAGCAGCTGTGACGAGCCAAAATAGATAAAGAGCACCACCAGAATTTCCGGCAGGCCGCGCAGGATGGTCACCAGCCCCGATCCCAACCATGCAATAGGACGCCACTTAGCGGACTCCCAAACGGCAAACAGCATGGCCAGCACCAGGCCAATGGCCAGCGCGCAAACGGCAAGGCCGACGGTCATCCCGGCGGCGCTTGCTAAAGGAAAAAATTCATTCATCAAGGATTACTTCTGGAACCATTTTTTATAGATGGTCTCGTAAGTCCCATCCTTCTTCACTTTTTCCAGCGCGGTATTAAATTTCTGCTGCAACTCGGTATTGCCCTGACGCACCGCAATGCCGAGACCCGTGCCGAAATACTCTTTATCCGTCACCTTATCGCCGACCGCTGCCAGCTTGTCGTTGGCCTTCAGCCACTCGGTCACCACTGCGGTATCGCCGAACACGGCGTCAATGCGGCCGTTTTGCAGATCCAGACGCGCGTTCTGGTAGCTGTCGTACGGTACGGTAGTGATTTCCGGATGCTTGTCGGTAATGAATTTCTGATGGGTGGTACCGTTCTGCACGCCAACGCGTTTGCCTTTCAGCGCATCGATGCTGGCATATTTACCCTGCTGGCCGATAAACAGCGCCGAGTTGTCATAGTACGGGGTAGTGAACAGAACCTGCTTCTGACGCTCTGGAGTAATATCCATACCCGCCATCACCGCGTCAAAGCGGCGGAACTTCAGGCTGGGGATCAGGCTATCAAACGCCTGGTTAGTGAAGGTACAGGTCGCATCAATCTCTTTACACAGCGCGTTCGCCAGATCGACGTCGAAGCCAACAATTTTGTTATTGGCATCGGTGGATTCGAACGGAGGGTAGCTCGCTTCGGTGGCGAAACGAATAGTTTGGGCTGCTGTAGCAGAGAGGCTTACGCTTGCGAGCAGCGCGGCAATCAATACTTTTTTCATTGTCACTTCCCAAAAAAATATCAGTGAGATAAGTAGTTTTTAAACGCATCGGTCTGCGGGGCAGTAAAGGTGCTGGCATCGCCCTGTTCGACGATATAGCCATTTTCCATATACACCACACGGCTGGCGGTTTTACGCGCCACTTCAACTTCGTGAGTCACAATAACCTGGGTAATCTTAGTCTGCGCCAGCTCGCGAATAATGCTGACGATCTGCGCGGTGATCTCGGGATCCAGCGCTGCCGTCGGCTCGTCAAACAGCAGCACCTGCGGCTCCATCATCAGCGCTCGGGCAATGGCCACGCGCTGCTGCTGGCCGCCGGAGAGGTGCAGCGGATAGCGATCGCTGTAAGGCTTCAGGCGCAGGCGCTCCAGCAGCTTATCGGCACGGGCATGGGCCTGCTCTTTGCTCAGGCCCAGCACGCGGCAGGGCGCTTCAATCAGGTTCTGCACCACGGTGAGATGCGGCCAGAGGTTGTACTGCTGAAACACCATGCCGACGTTTTGCCGCAGCTCGCGGATCGCTTTATCAGAGGGCGTTTTAGCAAAATCGAAATTGTTACCCGCAATGCTCAGGGTGCCGGAGCGCGGCATCTCCAGCAGGTTAAGCACGCGCAGCAGCGAGCTCTTGCCCGCGCCGCTTGGGCCGAGCAATACCAGCGTCTCGCCCTCTGGGCAGTCGAGTGTGATATCAAACAGCGCCTGATGTGCGCCGTAGAAGCAGTTAATGCCGTTTAATTTAATACTCATCGAGGCAATCTGATAGCAATTGAGGCCGCAAATAGTAACGTCGACAGAATAGTTATGCAATATTTATGCGTTAAAACTTAACTACAGGCCGTGTTCCACCTTAAAAATAGCACAAAATCGCGGAGGTCCGGCCTGTACAGACGATTAGCGGTGTTCGACTGACTGGCGCAGAGAGCCTGCCGGGGCGTGAACGCTGCCGCCGAGATAGCGTACGTCATCTACCGCCCAGCACTGGCCTTCACGCACCATCAGCACCTCATCCAGCCAGCGCTGATTGCCCTGGGTCAGCTCTACGCGCAGAGGAATATTGCGCGCGTCGGTATTGGGAATGGTTGAGGCGCTGGCGACCCTGGCCGTTTGGGCTGGCGTCGCACGGCTGGAGAAGGGATCGGCGCTCAGCAGGGCGCTATTGCGGCTGTCGCGGGAGGCGGCGGTCAGCATCGCGGCGAGATCGTCGCTGAGGTAAGGACGCAGCGCTGTCAAATCGTTACTGCGATGCTGGATGCGGTAGTCGTAAAACTGCTGCGCCACGGCATCAGGACCGCCTGCCACGCAGGGGCCGCTGCGCGTGCCGATATCCTTAAACGCGGGCGTCACGGGAGTGGTGCAGGCGGTGAGCACCAGCGCACAGGGTGCAATGACGGATAGAAAAGAGTAGCGCATAATGATTTCCTTATAAGCTAACGACATGTGTATAGTTTTATCAATCATAGCCCTGGCTGTTTGATTATGCATCGCTTGTGGCATCGAAGGTTAAAAAGGAGAGTAAAGATGCGGCTATTCCCCGCCCCTATGCCGCAGCCGGCGTGGCAACGATTCTGGCTGTTGGTGTTGGCCCTGCTGCTTACCGGTTGTGCAAGCAAGAAGAGCGAAATAAGTGACAAGGGCGTGGTTAAGAAGGTGAGCTATGAGCTGGATACCCAGCGTCGGGCTCAGGCGGCTTACCCAAGGATCAAAGTGCTGGTGATCCACTACACGGCGGGCGACTTTGATACCTCTCTTACGACCCTCACGGATAAAGAGGTCAGCGCCCACTATCTGATCCCCGAACATCCGCCGGTTCACAACGGTAAGCCGCGCATCTGGCAACTGGTGCCCGAGGATCAGCTGGCGTGGCACGCCGGGGTGAGCTACTGGCGGGGCGCAACACGTATCAACGATACCTCAATAGGCATTGAGCTGGAGAATCACGGTTGGCAGAAGATAGGCAGAGAGAAAGACTTTACCCCCTTTGCCCCGGATCAAATTGCCGCGCTGATCCCATTGGCGAAGGATATCATTAATAGTTACAACATACTTCCTGCTAACGTTGTGGCACACTCGGACGTCGCGCCTCAGCGTAAGGTCGATCCGGGTCCGCTCTTTCCATGGCGCGAGCTGGCTGCGCAGGGGATAGGTGCCTGGCCGGACGCCCAGCGCGTGACCTTCTACCTCAACGGCCGTGCGCCTTATCAAAGAGTGGATAGCGCAACCCTGCTGGATGTGCTCTACCGTTACGGCTACGAGGTGGTGCCGGGCATGACGTTAGCTCAGCAGAAGCGGGTGATCATGGCCTTCCAGATGCACTTCCGCCCAGCGCGCTATGATGGCGTCGCCGACGCGGAAACCCTGGCCATTGCCAATGCGCTGCTGGAAAAATATGGTCAGGGGTGAGGCGCTTCCTTCAATACTTCTCAGGGAGGCGTGCAACGTTTATCAGCTTCCCTTTTTTAATCAGCACGAACTTCCCTTTGCGCAGCTGTGAAAGAATGCGGAAAACCGAGCTGCGGGAAAGACAGGTATGATGGCGGATATAGCTCTCAACGGGCGTAGTGACGCGAATGTCATAGGGCAGCTTCATGAGATTCAGAAGCTGCCGTCTGACCATTTGGTACGCATCCCCAGAAGAGATCCAGCCATCCCGGAAAAGCAGCAGCTCCAGTAGCCACGCTTGAATATGCGCCACGTCCTGCCAGAGATGGTGCTGGTCGATGCATTGAAAAAAAAGATCGCGTTCAACGGCTATTCCCTGACAGCTATTTTGCGCCATCAGGCTATAGCCTCCGCCATGCGTAGAAAATAGTCCGCTTATGCCGACGATAAAGGGTGCGGAGGCGGTTCCCAACCAGCTGGCGTCCGACTCCCTGACCACGGTAAATACGCCCCGCGTAATGAGCCAGATTGTGCTTTCAGCAGCCACGTTTTTTTCGGCACTCTCGCCTGGCGCCAGGCTAAAAGCGTGCCCGTTATCTTCGAGGGCAGAGAAAAGTCTCTGATATGCCTGAAGCGGGCGGCGGGAAAGAATATCAGAGAGGTTATTTTCAGGCGCTGTGCTCATTTTTTATGTCCTCTTCCAGTAATTCCATTTTCCTGTTATTCATGCCGCTAATAAATTAAGTAATTATTAGAACCGTACACTCTATTTAGGCTGGGGCGCTCTGGCAAGAGTATTGATTTTACTTAGAAAAATCCTTTCTTATCAAAGGGATATAAAAGTCCCAAATAGAGCATTTTTTTTGTTTTGTTTTATATCCATGATAAGAAATAATTGAGCCAATTTTGGGCTGGTGTAAAGCTTTTTTAGCCTTTCAAGAGAGAGTGTTGTCAACCTGATAAGGGAGTGTACTACTTATTCCGTTTTGAAATGTAAATTCAAATTTCAATTAATTCCAAAGTGCAAACGTGAATGTTATGCACGCTTTCGGCATTGTGAAAAAGAGACTTGTCTAATGAAAGTAAAATCGAAACCCAAACCGCTTATCCGGGAGCGGAAAACGCACCTGTTCGAGAGGATACGCCGGTCCAACTGGCAACAAACGTTCGTCCTCTTCTTTATTTGTATTTTTTCCCTGACAACCTATCCGGTTTCAGCCTCTTTCCTACTCAGTCCCCCAACGACTTCCTCTACCGAAACACAGGCGGACAGTACGACACTGCCCGGCAGCGATACGCTCAGCACCACGGCATCGGCGCTCTCCTCTTCCGGTGCCGACGGCATGAAAGGCGTTGCGGCTTCAGCGGCAACGGGCTACGCGGCCTCCTCAGCGCAGGACTGGTTGAGCCAGTTTGGTACGGCGAAGGTGAAGCTCAACGTTGATGATAACGGCAACTGGGACAACAGCTCCCTGGATTTCCTGCTGCCGCTATATGAAAACCAGCAGCAACTGCTGTTTACTCAGCTCGGCTACCGTGCGCCAGATGGTCGTAATACCGGTAACTTTGGCTTAGGGGTCAGGGTATTTAACCTTGAACATTGGATGTTTGGCGGGAACGTCTTCTTTGATGACGACTTCACTGGGAAAAACCGCCGGTTTGGCGCGGGGGCTGAGGCCTGGACTGACTTCCTGAAGTTAGGTTTTAACACCTATGCCGGAACCACGGACTGGCACACTTCGCGTGATTATGCTGACTATGACGAAAAACCTGCCGACGGGTTCGATGTCCGCGTTGACGGCTATCTTCCTGCCTATCCGCAGCTGGGCGGCAAACTGATGTATGAGAAATACTACGGCGATGACGTGGCCCTGTTTGATAAAGACACGCTGCAAAACGATCCTTCGGCAGTGACCGTCGGTCTTAACTATACGCCTATTCCGTTAGTCACCGCGGGCGTTGACTACCGTCGCGGCCAGGATTCAGTGGATGAGACCGAGTTTAGCCTCAACTTCCGCTATGCCCTGGGCCAGCCATGGGGCGCGCAGATCTCGCCCGATCAGGTTGCCGTTCGTCGTAGCCTGGCAGGCAGCCGTTACGATCTGGTCGATCGTAACAACGAGATTGTGCTGCAGTATAAGAAGAAACAGAACAACGATGCCCTTGCTGATATGACCCTAACCAGCATTCAGGATAACAGCCCGGCCGATGGCGCGACCAATAATACCGTTATGGTCCATGCGGTTACATCGGACGGATCTGCCGCACGAAATGCGGCCATTCTCTGGAGCGTCAGCGGAACGGGTAAACTGAGTGCCACATCCGGCGTCACGGATGGTAACGGGAACGCTACCGTTGCCATTACCGATACCACCGCCGAGCAGGTCACGGTCTCGGCCACATCCGGCTCGATTACCCGCAGCACACCGAGCAGCTTTAACGAGTCTGTCAGCTCACTTAATCTTAAGCTGACCGACAATAACAGCAAAGCCGACGGATCCGACGCAGATAGCGGCCAGGTAACGGTGCGCGATGCCAGCGGTAAAGTGATGTCGGGCGTGCAGGTAAGCTGGAATGTAGATCACAGTGCAACGATTGTGCACAGCGATGCGGTGACTGACGGCGAAGGTCATGCCACCGTCGACTTTACCGATACTAAAGCGGAAACGGTGAAGCTGACCGCCCGCGCTTCGGGTAAGACCGAGTCAACGGATTCTGCTTTCGTTGCCGATGCCAAGAACAACACGATCTCCGTGACCATGACAACGGATAACGCGCAGGCCGACGGCGTAACGGCCAACGTAGCCCGTGCTACGGTGAAAGACAGCACCGGCAAAGTCCTCTCTGGGGTGACGGTGAATTGGAGCACGACCGGCAGTGCAAAACTGTCCGCTGGCTCTTCGGTGACCGACGCCAATGGCAATGCTACCGTTAACCTGACCGATACCGTGGCAGAGAGTGGCCTGACCGTGACCGCCACGGCAGGGGAGGCTAGTGGCACCACGACGACTACGTTCGTGGGGATCCAGCAGAACATCGCCGTTGAGATGACCACCGACAACTCTCCGGCAGATGGGGTAACGTCGAACGTGGCCCGTGCCACGGTAACGGACAGCAGCGGTAAACCGCTTTCTAACGTGACCGTCAACTGGGCCACCACCGGCAGTGCAAAACTGGCTGCGGCATCCTCCGTGACCGACGGCAGCGGCGTTGCCACTGTTAACCTGACGGATACCGTTGCAGAGAGCGGCGTGACCGTGACTGCCACGACGGACAATGCCAAAGGCTCAACCACCACCACCTTTAAGGGGATCCAACAGAACGTCGCCGTTGAAATGACCACTGATAGCTCCCCGGCAGATGGCGTTACGCCGAACGTGGCTCATGCCACAGTGACGGACAGCAACGGCAAAGCACTTGCTAATGTAACCGTTAACTGGGCCACCACCGGTAGCGCAAAACTGGCTGCGACCACCTCCGTAACCGACAGCAGCGGGGTTGCCACTGTTAATCTGACGGATACCGTCGCGGAAAGCGGCTTGACGGTGACGGCGACGACGGAGAATGCCAAAGGTTCGACCACCACAACCTTTGTTGAGATCCAGAAAACGATCGCCGTCGAGATGACAACGGATAACTCTCTTGCTGACGGCGTAACGCCAAACGTGGCTAGCGCCACGGTGAGGGACAGCAGCGGCAAACCGCTTGCTAATGTGACCGTGAACTGGACAACCACAGGCAATGCGAAACTGGCCGCGGCCTCTTCGGTAACCGACACCAACGGTATTGCTACCGTTAACCTGACGGACACCGTTGCCGAGAGTGGTCTGACCGTGACCGCAGCAGCGGGAAGTGCAAAGGGTTCAACGACGACTACCTTTAAGTCCGCGCTGGACACCCTTACCGTCACCACGCTAACCGATAACTCACCGGCCGACGGCATGTCAACCAACGTGGTTAACGCGATGGTCAAGGACGCTAACGGCAAGGCACTCTCTGGTGTCACCGTCAACTGGTCTGTTACCGGTAGTGCGGCACTCAAGGCCCCGACATCCGTCACTGACAGCTCCGGTAATGCGACGATGAGCCTGACGGATAAAGTGGTGGAGAGTAACCTGACCGTTACCGCAGCGGTAGGTGACGTGAAAGGGACCACGGTGACCACCTTTAGCCAGCTTCAGCAGGACGTGACCGTCACCATGAAGGTGAATAACTCAGCCGCCGATGGCAAAACGCAGAACATTGCTCAGGTTGTGGTGCTGAAAGATAACAGACCGGTTTCTGGCGCAGAGGTTAGCTGGACTAAAGACTCTAATAACGCCAAGAACGCCTCTTCACCAACGGCATACACCGACAGTAATGGTATAGCCACCATGATCTACACCGACACCGTTGCCGAGACGTTTAATGTTGTGGCGACTGTAGGGGATGAGACAGGTAAGACGCAGTCAACCTTTGTTACGCCTGAATTCGGTCCTGTCAATCTGCTCATGCCGGAAGTCACTGGAGGTAAAGTCAACTACGATATCGCATTAGGCGGCTCTCCGGTTGTTATCCAGCACTACAATGGCATGGCGGCTGGCGACCAGATTGCCGTGACCTCTAACGTTACCTATGACAAAAGCGGTAAAACGCTGGACTATAGCGCACCGGTTCATACGGTAACAGCCGGTGAGGTGGGCCAGGACATCAGCGTAACGCTGCCGGAGAGTGCAATGATGGGCGTTGCTGGATCCGAAGATGGTACAGCAAACGACACGGCTTATCTGAATGTTAAGGGTGTTGTTACTCAGGGAGACAATCACCAAACGGGGACGCTGAAATATGCGATTGATACCTGCCGTCCCGGTGTAGGATGTCAATCTGATTAACCCCGATATTGCTTAATGAATATCCCTGCCATGCAGGGATATTTTTTTAGATAGATAAGCATCAATTAACAATGCGCATTCATTGCACTCGCCTTTACTCAATATTGAACAATCACCTCATTACGCCTGGCGTACTCTGTTCCTGTCGATAAGACAAGCCTATTAACACTATGAGGTATTAAACATGACTAATAAATTAAAAGTTAGCGCAACTCCGGTAGCGCCTACCGTACTGAATGCGACTTCTGACGATGGTTACACCATTGACCAGTATGATATTACATCCGGTATTACCCTTATTATTCCGCAATATGCTGACGCAGAAGATGGCGATCTGGTCATGGTTCACTGGGGCGAGTATCATGAGCAGTATGTTGTTTCCAGCATCGCTGAACTGCCGATGGAGATTGACGTTTATAATAACTATCCGCCTGCCTACCACGCCGATGGTAAGTATGATGTCTATTATACCGTTACCGACCACTATCAGAACCACACGGATTCCGAGCATCTCACTCTGACCATCGCTACCGGCGAAGTCGTCGCAACCCTGCCAGCGCCGGTTGTACCGGATGCCGATCCGGGCTATATCAACTACGATGCGGCCTCTGACGGCGTTATCGTAAAAATCAGTTATACGCCGATGACCACCGGTGATATCATCACCCTGATCATGAAGGGCTATGACAATGCATCTAATATGGAGAAATCCAGCGTTACGTACGATTACACCGTGACGGCGATAGATGCGGCAACTGGCACCGCCACCGTTGATTCGATCACGCTGGAAGATATGCAGACGATCGGTGAAGATGCCTATGCACTCTTCTGGTATACCGTTGCACCGGCTGATGGCTCAGCTGTTGAAACATCAGAAACCTTCCAGACTATTGTTGACGTTGTACCGCCGGGATCAATGTAATAATCCCCATTAATAAGGCTTCCTTCGGGAAGCCTTTTTTATTCTCATAATAAACCACTTCAAAAAGAAGTGGTTTATATGTGTTAATGATTAAAAGCACTAAATACCAGGCTGCTGGTAATATAAGAGCCAGAGACGTTAATCAATGAAAGCGTAAATTCAACGGTTTCTGCCACGCTGTCGGTTAAATCAAATCCGCCTGCATGGGTACCGCTAACGTTAATGAACGCCGTTTTATCACCGCTCACGGTAATTACCGCACTGTTATTATTGGTAAGAGACAATTCTGCCCACGTTGCCTCACACGGCTCGCTGGTGACGAGGTAAACACTACACAAACTTTTACCATCCGCAGCGGCTCCGGTTGAAACCCCGTAATATTGCAATTCCCCCTGGCCGTCAAGCCACCAGGTAAAGGTCATGTTAGCTCGGGCACTCATCTGCGGATCGCTAACGACATAAGCACTGACCGGAACGTTCCCCGTCTGGTAAGAGTAGACCTGAGCAAAACCAAATCCTGTCTCATCCAGGCGAACCGTCAGGGTCTGCGCATCGTTGGCGTTGAAATAAGCACCAGATGTACCAGAGACGGAAAGCTGGACATCTGCGCCCGCTGGGCCTTGCAGCGTGACCGAGTTCAGCGGACGAACGGCTACATGAGGATTAAAGAGCGGGGCGCCTGTGCCGCAGATCATCCACAGACTGGCTGTCGGCGTGGTATCTATTTTAACGTCGGTGGTGGCGGAAGAGGCAATGCCCTCCTCGTCGTGGAACAGCACCTGATAGCGCCCTTCACCGTAGCCTACGCCAACCGGCGTAATATACGCGGCGGGAATATGGAACACTGCTTGCTGAACCTCGGCTTCACTGGCAACAAGGGTGCGGGTTTCAGTCCAGCTGGTGTTCGCTACCGGCTCGCTGGGAGAGGTAACGTACCCGAACCAGAATGCGGTTACCGTATCACCTGCGGCCATGCCGGGATAGGAGACGGTCATCTCTGTACCGCTATCGGCGGTAATTTCATCCGCGTCAATCACACCATCATCCGCCGCTGCCGGGAATTCAGGGGCAGGCAGCAGAGAGCAGTGCTCGGTATCAACGCTCACCTGCGCCAGCTCAGACACGCCCGGTATTGAAGGCGAGTTGACCTGGTACCAGGCCTGACCATAGCCGATACCTATTGGCGTTACGTAGGCAGGCGGAACCGTAACGGTAAAGCCATCGGTCACGTCAGCTGCGGCAACAACATGCGCAATAACGTCGTAGGTATTGGCAACGGCGCTTCCGTCTCGGGCATAGCCTTGCCAGTAGATTGTTATCACGCTGTTGGCGACGAAGCTGCTGCTTGCCGGTACCGTAATATCGACGCCCATGCTGCTTTCGGCGCAGTCGAGCCAGCCATCGCCGCCTGCCGGAAAGATTGGAGCAGGGTAGAGCACGGAGGGGGCCATATCGATATTTACCGATGCGCTGTCAGAGTTTTGCACAATGCCGGAGGCGTTGGTTACCGAGTACCACGCCTGGGCGCTGCCCTCGCCAATTGGCGTAATGTAAGACGGAGCAATGAGGACGTCGAACCCTTGCAGATCGGCGCTGGTCACGGTATGCGTGACGCTGGTGACGCTAGCGGGTACGGTCACGCCGGTTTCATCAAAGCCAACCCAGTAGAGGATAACCGTATCGCCAACGGCAAGGGCATCGCCCGGTATCTCGACATGCGTGCCGCTGTTGAGCATCACCGAGCTATAGGTGATGACGTCGTCGACGGCATCAATGAACACCGGTGGCGGCAGCGACCCGGTATGGCTGCGATCGACGATGGCGGTAGTCGTACCCGAAGCCGCTATATTCTGGTAGGTGTCGGTGGAGGTGTACCAAACGCTGTGGCTCCCGTCTGGAACCAGATCTTCTGGAATAATCACCTGCCAGGGAAATGCCGTGTCGATATTATTCTCGGTCAGCCAGAGCGAGCTGGCCGCTTCCCCATCCCAGAACAGAGAAAGATAGTCTCCCACGGCGGCATCGCTATAGCGGTTGACCATGACGGCAACGCCGCCAGAGGATAAAAGTTCTACTTCATTGATATAGCCGTCATCGCTCATCTGGGGCAGTGAGGGAGAGGGTAGGGGTGCTGCTGTAATCATGATGCCTCCTGTTTATATAAAATAAACTGAAGGTATCAGCACCAGGCACGCGGAAAGTCACAAAGGGTGACTGACACTGGCTATAAAAGAAACGCAGTTAGCGGTGCAGCTTGCCGTGATCCTTTAACCACAGGGCGGTGCGCCGGATCCCTTCATCGAGGGTGACCAGCGGGACATAGCCCAGCTCGTCACGGGCGCGGGTGGTATCAAGGGTGAAATCAAAGTTCAGCTTTGACACGCCATAGTGGGTCAGGGCAGGCTCTTTAGCCCGCTTGTCACAGAAGCGCTCCATGCTGCGAGCAATGATATCCAGCATCGGGTAGGGCACCGAGCGGATACGGCAGTGGATCTCCAGCTCGTCGATCAGCCGCTGCACGATGCTGCGCAGGGTACGCCGCTCGCCGTTGGTAATATTGTAGGCGCGTCCGGAGGGCAGACCGTCACAGCTCTCCTGGCTTGCAAGCCACATCGCATGCACCGCGTTCTCGAAATAGGTCATATCCACTAAGGCATCGCCGCCGCGCGGCAACAGCACGCTGCGGTAGTGGTGCATCATCTGCGCCAGCCGGGGAATAAACACCTTATCGTGAGGGCCAAACAGGCTCTGCGGACGCAGAATAGTAAAGCGCGTGTTAGGGTTGGCCTGGGCAAGGAGCTGGATCACCTCTTCCGCAGCGGCTTTGCTGCGGGCAAACTCGTTGGCAAACCGCGCCGGGCGAAAGTTCTCGTCGATATCATGATGGTGATGATAATCGAAATAGAGCGACGGTGAGGAGACGTGGATAAAGTTCCGCACGCCCCAGGCCACGGCCCACTCACCGAGGCGGCGGGTTGCCCGCACGTTGGCGAGGTCGAATGCTTCCTGCGTCCCCCAGGGTGAGGTAAAGCTGGAGCAGTGCCAGAGCGTATCAACGCCAGCCAGCATCACCTTTGCCTGTGAGGAGACAAGCTCGGTCAGATCGGCCTGGACGAACTCCGCGCCCATCTTTTGCAGCAGCTTGCCCATCGCCTCGTTGCGACCGCTTGCTCTGACGCTCACGCCTCTCTGACGCAGATACTCGACCGCGTGGCGGCCTAAACCGCTGGTTGCGCCGGTGACCAGAACCTTCATAGCAATCCACTGTGTTGAAAAGAATTTCGTGCGCATTCTTCCGTGAATTACGCCGCTATGCAATGGAAAGATGACAGATAAAAGCCCACTTTCGGACTTTATCTGTCAAATATTCTATACCCTTAACGTTTCAGTAACGCCTGCCAGTGACTAACCAGCTCTTCCAGCTGTACGCGACTGACGTCGAGATGGGTAACGATGCGGGTAATCGGCGAGGCGTTGAGCAGCACGCCGCGCGCCTGCATAAACTCGCCAAGGGCCGCGGCGTTCTCCTCGCCTACGCGAACAAACAGCATATTGGTGTCGTGACGCATGACGTCAGCGCCAATCTCCTGCAGCTGCGCCGCCAGCCATGCGGCATTCGCGTGATCCTCTTTCAGGCGCTCCACGTTGTTCTTCAGCGCAAACAGGCCCGCCGCCGCCAGGAACCCCGCCTGACGCATGCCGCCGCCGGTCATCTTGCGCCAGCGGTTAGCGCGCTTAATGTACTCGTGGCTGCCTACCAGCAGCGAGCCAACCGGCGTGCCGAGGCCTTTAGAGAGGCAGATGGTAAAGGTATCGCAGTACTGGGTAATCTCTTTTAACGGGCAGCCATACTCGACCACTGCGTTAAAGATGCGCGCGCCGTCGACGTGCAGCGCCAGACCTTTCTCCCGGGTAAAGTGCCACGCCTCAGCGAGGTATTCACGCGGCAGCACCTTGCCGTTGTGGGTGTTCTCTAAGCTCAGCAGGCGGGTACGGGCGAAGTGGATATCGTCCGGCTTGATCTTCGCCGCCACCTTATCCAGCGGCAGCGAGCCGTCCGGGCTGGCGTCGATGGGCTGAGGCTGAATGCTGCCCAGCACCGCTGCGCCGCCGGCCTCGTAAAGATAGTTGTGCGCCCCCTGACCAACGATATACTCCTCGCCGCGCTCGCAGTGGCTAAGCAGCGCTACCAGGTTGGCCTGGGTGCCGGTAGGCAGAAACAGCGCTGCCTCTTTGCCCGAAAGCTCGGCAGCGTAGCGCTGTAGCTCATTAACGGTGGGATCGTCACCATACACGTCGTCCCCGACCGGGGCGGCCATCATCGCTTTCATCATGGCGCGGCTCGGTCGGGTCACGGTATCACTACGTAAATCAATCACGGCACTTCCTTATCATTTTCAGGATCGTGCCCATTGTTTTACCTGAGCCAGTTGGTTTTCGCCAGTTCCACGACCTCATCGCCGCGACCGTTGATAATAGCGCGCAGCATATAGAGGCTGAAACCTTTGGCCTGCTCAAGCTTGATCTGTGGCGGAATAGAGAGCTCCTCTTTTGCCACCGTCACGTCCACCAGCACCGGGCCCTCGGTGGCGAACGCACGCTGCAGGGCGCTGTCGACGTCGGCGGACTTCTCGACGCGAATACCGGTAATGCCGCAGGCCTCTGCGATGCGGGCGAAGTTGGTCTCATGCAGGTCGGTGCCGTCCGTCAGGTATCCCCCGGCCTTCATCTCCATCGCCACAAAGCCCAGCACGCTGTTGTTAAAGACGATGATTTTTACCGGCAGCTTCATCTGCGCCAGCGAGAGAAAATCGCCCATCAGCATGCTGAACCCGCCGTCGCCGCACATCGCCACCACCTGACGATCGGGATGCGTCGCCTGTGCCCCCAGCGCCTGCGGCATGGCGTTAGCCATGGAGCCGTGGTTAAAAGAGCCCAGCAGGCGGCGCTTGCCGTTCATCTTCAGATAGCGCGCGGCCCATACCGTTGGCGTCCCTACATCGCAGGTGAAGATAGCGTCGTCGTCAGCAAAGTCGCTGATCCGCTGGGCCAGGTATTGCGGGTGAATGACCTTGCTGCTGGGCTTGGCCAGGTCGTCCAGGCCCTTACGGGCGTCGCGGTAGTCTTCCAGCGCTTTATCGAGGAAGCGGCGGTCGGTTTTCTCTTCCAGGTGCGGCAGCAGGGCAGCCAGCGTGGCTTTGATATCGCCCACCAGCGCCATGTCGACCTTGCTGTGCGCGCCAATGCTGGCCGGGTTGATATCAATCTGGATGATTTTGGCATCGGTGGGGTAGAAGGCCCGGTAGGGGAACTGGGTGCCGAGCAATATCACCGTGTCGGCGTTCATCATGGCATGAAAGCCGGATGAGAAGCCGATCAGCCCGGTCATGCCTACGTCGTAAGGGTTGTCATACTCCACGTGCTCCTTGCCGCGCATGGCATGGATAATCGGTGCTTTCAGCTTTTCCGCAAAGGCGAGCAGCTCGTCATGGGCCCCGGCGCAGCCGCTGCCACACATCAGGGCGATATTGCTGGAGTAGCGCAGCAGCTGGGCGAGCTTGTGCAGCTCCGTTTCAGCAGGGGTGACCACCGGCTGCGGGGCGCTATACCAGTGGCTGCTGGCGCTCTCCGGTGCGGGCTTCAGCGCCACGTCGCCGGGCAGAACGATCACCGAGACGCCGCGATTAAGGATCGCCTTACGCATGGCGATGGCTAATACCTGTGGGATCTGCTCCGGGCTGGAGACCAGCTCGCAGTAGTGGCTACATTCGCGGAACAGCTCCTGCGGGTGGGTCTCCTGGAAGTAGCCGCTGCCGATCTCGCTGGAGGGGATATGCGCCGCAATCGCCACCACCGGCACATGGTTGCGATGGCAGTCAAAGAGGCCGTTGATCAGATGCAGGTTGCCTGGTCCGCACGAGCCTGCACACACCGCCAGCTCGCCCGTTAGCTGTGCTTCTGCCCCAGCGGCAAAGGCGGCTACCTCTTCATGACGGGTCGACATCCATTCGATAGTGCCCATCTTGTTCAGACTATCGCTCAGACCATTCAGTGAATCACCGGTAACGCCCCAGATGCGTTTTACCCCGGCCTGCTCCAGCGTTTTTGCGATATAGGCGGCGACGGTTTGTTTCATCTTCTTCTCATCTCCATTTTGTGATGTTGGTAACAAGCTTAGATGAAAAAGTAAAAACGACGCGTCGTTGCCCCTTTATTTGCTGTGGTTTTTTGCTGGCTGAACGTAAGATGATTTTTGCCAATGGGTAATGAAAACAGGAATCATTTCAAATGGTTAAATCAATGTTAAATTCGGTTAATAGAATGTGTGCACATGAAGATGCAGGCCGTTTTTTACTGCGTCTGACGGTGGGCGGGCTGATGCTGTTTCACGGCCTGCATAAGCTGATTGACGGTGTGGACGGCATCAGCGGCATGCTGGTGGCGAAGGGGCTGCCGGGGTTTATCGCCTATGGCGTGCTGGTGGGAGAGGTGGTGGCCCCGGTGCTGATTATTCTCGGTATCTTCACCCGCCCGGCGGCGCTGGTGCTGGCCTTTACGATGATCGTTGCCTGGATGATGGTGGGGGTGAATATCACCGGACAGCTGGATAAAACCGGTGCCTGGGCGATCGAGAGCATGGTTTACTTCTTTATCGCGGCGCTGGCAGTGGCCTTTTTAGGGGCCGGGCGCTACTCCGTGGCACCAAAATATTCGTAATCTACCGCTACGTCGGGCGGCACTGCGTTTGCCCGGCCTACAATGGGCACGATGTAATTTGTAGGCCCGGCAAGCGTTAGCGCCGCCGGGCGTTTACCTTACGCTAATACCAAATCGCTCTCTGGCTGGCAGGAGCAGGCCAGCACGTAGCCTTCAGCAACCTCGGCATCCGTCAGCGTCATGGTGCTGGTCACCGAATACTCCCCGGAAACCACCTTCGTTTTACAGCAGCCGCACACGCCCGCCCGGCAGGCCACGTTAACCGGGACCTTATTGCTCTCCATCGCCTCCAGCAGGGTAGTGCCGACCGGCGCGTAGAACTCCCGCGCCAATTGCAGGGCGCTGATCTTCAGTCCACTGCTGGCCGCTTCCGCCACCGGAACAAAGAACTGCTCTTTGTAGAAGCGCGTTACGCCCAGCGACTTCACCGTGCTTTCCACCCACGCCATGTAGGGGGCAGGGCCGCAGGTCATCACGGTACGCGAGGCGAGATCCGGCACGCGCTGGAGCAGTTCGGCGGTCAGCCGACCGGGAATAAACCCCAAGGTGGCGTCATGCTCTGCCAGCAGGGTGACCGGATAGTCACGCCACTCGTCGGCGAAGATGACATCCTGCGGTGAGCGCACGCTGAAGATAGTCTGCACGTCAGCCTGCGGGCGGTGTTTCGCCAGCCAGCGGCGCATCGACATAATCGGCGTAACGCCGCAGCCTGCTGCCAGCAGCAGCACTCGGTCGTCAGGTTTATCGTCACAGGTAAACTCACCCTGGGCGTCAGAGAGCCAGATAGAGTCCCCGCGCTTCACCTCCCGCGTCAGCCACTGTGAGCCTACTCCGTCGTCAAGACGGCGAACGGTCAGCGTAATGTACTCGCTCACCCCCGGCGTGGAGGAGAGCGTATAGGCGCGCAGAGTATCGGCGGCGTTGCCGATGCTGACCAGCGCATACTGTCCGGCACGGTACGGATAGTAGTCGTGGCACAGCAGGGAGAGCGTCCAGACATCCGGCGTCTCCTGATGGATGTGGTGAACCTGCATCCGCCACGGACACTGTGAGGTTGGCATCGTCATCATCTCCTCCTTACGCGCTCAGCAGCTGCTGCATATCTTGTTCAACGGTGGTGACCGAACGCAGGCCAAACTTCTCGTTCAGCACCGCCAGCAGATCCGGGGTCAGGAAGCCCGGCGCGGTTGGGCCGGTCACGATATTGGTGACGCCCAGCGAGAGCAGGGTCAGCAGAATGACAATCGCTTTCTGCTCGAACCACGAGAGCACCAGCGACAGGGGCAGGTCGTTGACGCCGCAGCCCAGCTTCTCTGCCAGGGTGACTGCCAGAATAATCGCCGAGTAGGCGTCGTTGCACTGACCGGCATCCACCAGGCGCGGCAGCCCTTCGATATTGCCAAAGTCGAGCTTGTTAAAGCGGTACTTGCCGCAGGCGAGAGTCAGGATCAGGCAGTCTTCCGGCACGCTGGTGGCGAAGTCGGTAAAGTAGCTACGCTCTCCGCGTGCGCCATCGCAGCCACCCACCAGGAAGATATGACGCAGCTTCTCCCGGCTCACCAGGTCGATCAGCGTATCGGCTGCGCCAAGCAGGGTCTGACGGCCAAAGCCGACGGTGATCAGGTGTTCAATTTCGCTGTAGGGGAAGCCTGCCATCTGCTGGGCCTGGGCGATCACCGGCGCAAAATCATCGCCTTCGAGGTGGCTAACGCCCGGCCAGCCGACGATGCTGCGAGTCCAGATACGATCGTCATAGGCACCCGGAGTCGGGTCAATGATGCAGTTGGAGGTCATCACGATCGGGCCAGGGAAGCGGGCAAACTCCACCTGCTGGTTCTGCCAGCCGCTGCCGTAGTTACCCACCAGATGTTTGTACTTACGCAGCTCCGGATAGCCGTGCGCTGGCAGCATTTCGCCGTGGGTATAGACGTTCACGCCCGTGCCCTCAGTCTGCTGCAGCAGGTTGTGCAGATCCTTCAGATCGTGGCCGGAGATGAGAATGCATTTCCCGGCTACCGCCTTGACGTTAACCTGGGTCGGGGTCGGATGGCCGTAGGCGTTGGTCTCCCCGGCGTCGAGGATGCTCATCACCTTGAAGTTCATCTGCCCGATCTCCATCGCACACTCCAGCAGGGCATTCATATCCGCCGGCCAGGTGCCGAGCCACGCCATGATTTTATGGTACTGGGCGTAGATGGCGTTGTCGTACTGGCCGAGCACGTGGGCATGCTCCATGTAGGCCGCCGCACCTTTCAGGCCGTAGAGGCAGAGCAGGCGCAGGCCAAGAATATTGTCGCCGATCTCGGCTTTGTCTCTGTTCGGAGTAAAGACCGCAGCCTGGCGCTGAAGATCGCCCAGGTCGTCGCTGACCAGCTGTAATCCCGCCATCGGGTTATCCACGGAAGCGGCCGGATCGATGCTCAGGCACAGCGCTTTCAGCGCTTCGCGTTTGGCGATGGCTTCCTGGGCATAGCCGACGATGCGCGGTGAATCAAAGTTCACGTTGGTGAGGGTAGAAAAGAAGGCGCGCGGGGCGAAGCTATCGATCTCATGATCGATCACATCGTAATCGCGGGCTTTAAGCGCCCAGGCGGACAAGCCTTGCAGCGCTGCGATCAAGAGATCCTGTAGGTCAGAGGTCTCTGCGGTTTTACCGCACATACCCTGCGCATAGGAGCAGCCGTTGCCAGCCGGGGTACGGATAGTTTGTTCACATTGCACACAAAACATAGTCACACCTTTAAAGTTATATTTTAAATACATGTTTAAGATTATGCCCCGGCGAAAGGTGGTGAAAGCGATATTTATGCTATCTGCAGGGAGATTGATTTAGCGCAATTTTGCTGAGGGGCGGCTAACCCTAAAGGGGTAGTGAGAGGAATAATATCGTTAAGCATCCTGCAAATTTATGTAATGATTAAAAAACAATTTGTGGGAGGCGAAATGCGACTTGAGCGGGTAGAGATTGTAGGGTTTCGCGGCATCAACCGTTTGTCGCTGATGCTGGAGCACAATAACGTTCTGATAGGGGAAAATGCGTGGGGGAAATCGAGCCTGCTGGACGCGCTCACGCTTCTGCTTTCACCGGAAACGGATCTGTATACGTTTACCCGCAACGACTTTTGGTTTCCTCCTGGTGAGGTTCAGGGTCGCGAGCGCCACCTGCATATTATTCTGACCTTTTGTGAAGCCGAGCCGGGTAACTATCGCGCTCGTCGCTATCGCCCGTTGGCTAACTGTATGGCTGAGGGATCGGATGGCTATCGGCGTATTTTCTACCGCCTCGAAGCAGAGCAGACCCATGAGGGCCATGTCACTACCCGGCGCAGCTTTCTTGATGCTGAAGGCCAGACGCTGGCGCTGACGGAAGCCGACGACCTGGCTCGGCATCTGGTCCGGCTGATACCGGTTCTGCGTCTGCGCGATGCCCGTTTTATGCGCCGTATTCGCAACGGTAGCGTGCCGGATCTGCCGGAGGTAGATATTACCGCCCGTCAGCTCGACGTGCTGGCTCACGATCTGGTCTCGCGCCCGCAGAACCTCAGCGACGGACAGATCCGCCAGGGGCTATCGGCGATGGTGCAGCTGCTGGAGCACTATTTTGCCGAGCAGGGGACCGGTGAATCGCGCCAGCGTCTTATGCGCCGCCGCTCCCACGATGAGCAGCGCAGCTGGCGCTATCTTGATATCATCAACCGGATGATCGACCGGCCCGGCGGCCGCAGTCATCGGGTGATCCTGCTGGGCCTGTTCGCCACCCTGTTAAAAGCCAAGGGAACCGTGCAGCTGGACAGGGACGCGCGCCCGCTGCTGCTGATTGAGGATCCCGAGACGCGCCTGCACCCGATTATGCTCTCGGTGGCCTGGCACCTGCTCAACCTGCTGCCGCTCCAGCGCATCACCACCACTAACTCCGGGGAGCTGCTCTCCCTGACGCCCGTCGAGCATCTCTGTCGGCTGGTGCGCGAGGCCTCGCGGGTTGCTGCCTGGCGGCTGGGGCCGGGCGGGCTGAGCGCAGAGGATGGCCGCCGTATCGCCTTTCATATTCGTGCCAACCGTCCCTCGTCGCTCTTTGCCCGCTGCTGGCTGCTGGTGGAGGGGGAGACCGAGACCTGGACCATCAGCGAGCTGGCCCGCCAGTGCGGACACCACTTCGATGCTGAAGGGATTAAGGTGATTGAGTTCGCTCAGTCCGGCCTCAAGCCGCTGGTTAAGTTTGCCCGCCGGATGGGCATCGCGTGGCATGTGCTGGTCGACGGCGACGAGGCGGGGAAAAAATACGCCGCCACGGTGCGCAGCCTGCTCGATAATGACAAGGCCCAGGAGCGGGAGCATTTAACGGTGCTGCCCGCCCTTGATATGGAGCATTTTATGTATCGCCAGGGCTTTGCCGACGTCTACCACCGCGTGGCCGAGCTGCCGCAGGGGATCCGCATGAACGAGCGGCGAGTGATCATCAAGGCGATCCACCGCGCCTCGAAGCCGGATTTAGCCATCGAGGTCGCGCTGGAGGCGGGACGGCGCGGCGTTGAGGCGGTGCCGCCGCTGCTGCGCAGCATGTTCTCCCGCGTGCTGTGGCTGGCGCGAGGGCGGGCAGACTAACCTTGAAACGTTAAGGCAAAAAAAGAGAGGGTTTCAGCGGCAGGCGGTTCATATAGAATTGTTTCAGTGTAGCCAGGTTAACTATCCGGAATTTTTATGAATCTTAAGGGAAAACGCAGGAAGATTTACGTCATGCTGGCGCTGCTCCTGCTGATCGTCGCCATCTGGGGATGGCAGAAGCTCAATGCGCCGATCGCGCAGTACCAGACGCTGATAGTCCGGCCTGGGGAGCTTCAGCAGAGCGTGCTGGCGACAGGCAAGCTGGATGCGTTGCGCAAGGTAGACGTAGGTGCCCAGGTAAGCGGACAGCTAAAAACCCTGTCGGTTAACATCGGCGACAAGGTGAAAAAGGATCAGCTGCTGGGGGTGATCGATCCCGAGCAGGCGCAGAACCAGATCCGTGAAGTGGAGGCGACGCTGATGGAGCTGCGCGCCCAGCGTCGTCAGGCGGAGGCGGAGAAGAAGCTGGCGGCAGTAACGCTCTCCCGTCAGCAGCAGTTGGCGAAGACCCAGGCGGTATCTCGCCAGGATCTTGACAGCGCCGCCACCGAGCTGGCGGTAAAAGAGGCGCAGACCGGCACCATCGAGGCGCAGATCAAGCGTAACCAGGCCACTCTTGACACGGCAAAAACTAACCTCGACTACACGCGGATTATCGCCCCGATGGCGGGCGAAGTGACGCAGATTACCACCCTGCAAGGCCAGACGGTGATCGCTGCCCAGCAGGCACCGAATATTCTCACCCTGGCGGATATGAGCACCATGCTGGTCAAAGCCCAGGTGTCAGAAGCGGACGTTATTCACCTTAAGCCGGGGCAAAAGGCGTGGTTTACCGTGCTGGGGGATCCGCTGACGCGCTACGAAGGGGTGCTGAAGGATATTCTGCCGACGCCGGAGAAGGTCAACGACGCCATCTTCTACTATGCGCGTTTTGAGGTGCCAAACCCGCAGGGGGTGCTGCGCCTGGAGATGACCGCTCAGGTGCATATTCAGCTCTCGACGGTGAAAAACGTGCTGACCATTCCGCTGGCGGCGCTGGGTGAACCCATTGGCGATAACCGTTACAAGGTCACGCTGCTGCGCAACGGTGAAACCCGCGAGCGCGAGGTAACGCTCGGGGCGCGTAACGACACCGATGCGGAAGTGGTGAAGGGCCTGGAGGAGGGCGATGAGGTCGTCATCGGCCAGGACAACGCCGGAGCCGCACCATGACGACCCTGCTTGAGCTGCGGGATATTCGCCGCAGCTACCCGTCGGGCGAAGGCATGGTCGAGGTGCTGAAAGGCGTCACCCTGGATATCGCCGCCGGTGAGATGGTTGCCATTGTGGGCGCATCCGGCTCCGGTAAATCGACGCTGATGAATATTCTTGGCTGCCTGGATAAACCCACCAGCGGCAGCTATCGAGTGGCGGGAGTGGATGTCGCCACGCTGGACGGTGACGCGCTGGCCCGCCTGCGCCGGGAGCATTTCGGCTTTATCTTCCAGCGCTACCATCTGCTCTCCCACCTGACGGCGGCGCAGAACGTGGAGGTGCCTGCGGTCTACGCTGGCACCGAGCGCAAAGCACGGCTGGCCCGCGCTAATGCGTTGCTCAAGCGGCTGGGGCTGGCGGAGCGGGAGAGCTATCAGCCCTCTCAGCTCTCCGGCGGCCAGCAGCAGCGCGTCAGTATTGCCCGAGCGCTGATGAACGGCGGACAGGTGATCCTTGCCGATGAGCCTACCGGGGCGCTGGATAGCCATTCGGGGGAGGAGGTCATGGCCATCCTCCATCAGCTGCGCGATGCGGGCCACACGGTGATTATCGTCACTCACGATCCACAGGTGGCGGCGCAGGCCGAGCGGATCATTGAGATCCGCGACGGCGAGATTATCCGCAATCCGCCGCCTGCCGTGAAGCCGGAAGCCGTCCGCCAGCAGCCCAGCGTGCAGCCCGACAACGGCTGGCAGCAGTTCAGCAGTGGTTTTCGTGAGGCATTGACCATGGCGTGGCGGGCGATGGCGGCCAACAAGATGCGCACCCTGCTGACCATGCTAGGGATTATTATCGGCATCGCCTCGGTGGTGTCGATTGTGGTGGTGGGGGACGCCGCCAAGCAGCTGGTGCTGGCCGATATCCGCGCCATCGGCACCAACACCATTGACGTCTATCCAGGGAAAGATTTCGGCGATGACGATCCGCAGTACCAGCAGGCGCTGAAGTATGACGATCTGATTGCTATTCAGAAGCAGCCCTGGGTTCGCTCGGCGACCCCAGCCGTGTCCCAAAACCTGCGCCTGCGCTACGGCGGTACCGACGTGGCCGCCAGCGCGAATGGCGTCAGCGGGCAGTATTTCAACGTCTACGGGATGACCTTCAGCGAGGGGACCACCTTCAACGATCAGCAGCTTACCGGCCGCGCTCAAGTGGTGATCCTCGACGAGAACACCCGACGTCAGCTCTTCCCGAATAAGGCCAAGGTGGTGGGCGAAATTGTGCTGGTGGGCAATATGCCGGCGACGGTGATCGGCGTAGCCCAGGAGAAGCAGAGCATGTTCGGCAGCAGCAAGATCCTGCGCGTCTGGCTGCCCTATACCACCATGTCCGGACGCATTATGGGCCAGTCGTGGCTGAACTCTATCACCGTGCGGGTGAACGAAGGCTACAGCAGCGAACGGGCTGAACTTCAGCTGACGCGACTGCTTACCCTGCGCCACGGCAAAAAAGATTTCTTCACCTGGAACATGGATGGGATCTTGAAAACCGCAGAAAAGACCACACGTACTCTACAGCTGTTCCTGACGCTGGTGGCGGTGATCTCTCTGCTGGTGGGCGGCATTGGCGTGATGAATATCATGCTGGTTTCGGTCACCGAGCGCACCCGGGAGATCGGCATCCGCATGGCGGTCGGGGCGCGTAAAACCGACGTGCTGTCACAGTTTTTGATCGAGGCGGTGCTGGTTTGCCTGGTCGGTGGCGCGTTAGGCGTCTGCCTGTCGATGCTCATCGCCTTTACGCTTCAGCTCTTTTTACCCGGCTGGGAGATTGGCTTCTCCCCGGTTGCGCTGATCACGGCGTTTGTCTGCTCAACCTTTACCGGGGTGCTGTTTGGCTGGCTGCCGGCGCGTAACGCTGCCCGACTCGATCCCGTTGAGGCGCTGGCGCGGGAATAAGGTGATAAAAATGCCAGCGTGTGGCTGGCATTTTAGGTGCGGGATGTACACAATTAAACTAAGCGGCGTCAGGCAACGGCCTCGACGAACGCCATCGCTTCAACGGGCACGATGACGCTGGCATGATTGCCTTTCGGCCCCTGGTGTACATCAAACTGGACGGTTTGTCCTGCCTTGAGCGTTCTGTAACCCTCCATCTGGATGGTAGAGTAGTGGGCGAAGATATCTTCGCCGCCGCCCTCAGGGCAGATAAAACCGAACCCTTTAGCGTTGTTGAACCATTTAACAGTACCCGTTTCCATGCTTCGACATCCTTCGTTAATCTTCTTTGAGTAAGATGGAATGAACCGGTGGCAGAGTCTGGGTTTGTTCAAAACCTCGCCAACTCTCGCCTGTACAATTTAGATAAATCGGGGTTAGCGTCAAGCGTTTGGCAGTGTCCGGCAGGATGATTCACTCGAAAATTTGAAGCAGTTAACGCTATTGCCTGGGTTTGTGACAGGCCTCGCGAATAGCAATGATAGATGTTAGTTATTTGGATCCTGATGTAGATTCAAAATGCATCTAGACTCAAGTCAACGACAGGGTGCACTCTGTCGGAAATGGCAACCTTAGATGAAAGCGAACAACGATGGGTAAGTCTAATAATTGGCTGGATTTTGACCAATTGACGGCGGATAAGCTGCGCGACGCGCTAAAACCGCCATCTATGTATAAAGTTATGTTAATGAACGATGATTACACGCCGATGGAATTTGTTATTGACGTGCTACAAAAGTTCTTTTCTTATGATGTAGAACGCGCTACGCAATTGATGCTCACGGTTCACTATCACGGGAAAGCCATCTGCGGCATTTTTACTGCTGAAGTAGCAGAGACCAAGGTGGAGATGGTGAACAAATACGCCCGGGAGAACGAACATCCGTTGTTGTGTACGCAGGAACTCGCCTGATTAAGGCAAACTATTGAGGGGGTGCCCAATGCTCAACCAGGAACTGGAACTCAGTTTAAATATGGCTTTCGCCAGAGCGCGCGAGCACCGACATGAGTTTATGACCGTAGAGCACTTATTGCTGGCTCTGCTCAGCAACCCATCGGCTCGCGAGGCGCTTGAAGCGTGCTCTGTGGATCTGGTGGCGCTGCGTCAGGAACTCGAAGCCTTCATCGAACAAACCACACCCGTGCTGCCCGTCAGCGAAGAGGAGCGCGATACACAACCGACGCTCAGCTTCCAGCGTGTATTGCAGCGCGCGGTCTTCCACGTTCAGTCCTCCGGCCGTAGCGAAGTGACCGGCGCGAACGTACTGGTCGCCATCTTTAGCGAACAGGAGTCTCAGGCTGCCTATCTGCTGCGCAAGCATGAGGTGAGCCGTCTCGACGTGGTGAACTTTATCTCCCACGGCACGCGGAAAGATGAACCGAATCAGGCTTCCGATCCCGGCAGCCAGGCAAATCACGAAGAGCAGGCAGGCGGGGAGGAACGTATGGAAAACTTCACCACCAATCTCAATCAGCTTGCTCGTGTCGGCGGTATTGACCCGCTGATCGGTCGCGAAAGGGAGCTTGAGCGAGCTATCCAGGTCCTGTGCCGTCGCCGCAAAAACAACCCGCTGCTGGTGGGTGAGTCCGGCGTAGGTAAAACGGCGATTGCGGAAGGCCTTGCCTGGCGTATCGTGCAGGGCGACGTGCCGGAAGTGATGGCCGACTGCACCATCTACTCGCTGGATATTGGCTCGCTGCTGGCCGGGACCAAGTACCGCGGTGACTTTGAAAAACGTTTCAAGGCGCTGCTGAAGCAGCTTGAACAGGACAGCAACAGCATTCTGTTTATCGACGAGATCCACACCATTATCGGGGCGGGTGCCGCGTCGGGTGGTCAGGTCGATGCCGCAAACCTGATCAAACCGCTGCTCTCCAGCGGCAAGATCCGCGTGATGGGCTCTACGACCTATCAAGAGTTCAGCAACATCTTTGAGAAAGACCGTGCTCTGGCGCGTCGCTTCCAGAAAATTGATATCACCGAGCCGTCTGTCGAAGAGACGGTGCAGATTATCAACGGCCTGAAGCCGAAGTATGAAGCGCACCACGACGTGCGTTATACCGCGAAAGCGGTGCGTGCGGCGGTGGAGCTGGCGGTGAAATACATTAACGATCGCCATCTGCCGGATAAGGCTATCGACGTGATTGACGAGGCGGGGGCGCGTGCGCGTCTGATGCCGGTCAGCAAGCGTAAAAAAACCATCAACGTGGCGGATATCGAAACGGTGGTGGCCCGCATCGCGCGGATCCCTGAGAAGAGCGTTTCCCAGAGCGACCGCGATACGCTGAAGAGCCTCGGCGAGCGCCTGAAAATGCTGGTCTTTGGTCAGGATAAAGCCATTGAGGCCTTAACCGAAGCCATTAAGATGAGCCGCGCCGGACTCGGCCAGGATCATAAGCCGGTGGGCTCGTTCCTGTTTGCCGGGCCGACCGGGGTCGGTAAAACCGAAGTCACGGTTCAGCTCTCCAAAGCGCTGGGTATTGAGCTGCTGCGCTTTGATATGTCCGAGTATATGGAGCGTCATACCGTGAGCCGCCTGATTGGTGCACCTCCGGGATACGTTGGCTTCGATCAGGGCGGGCTGTTAACGGACGCGGTGATCAAACATCCGCATGCGGTACTGCTGCTCGATGAGATCGAGAAGGCGCACCCGGACGTCTTTAACCTGCTGCTGCAGGTGATGGATAACGGTACGCTGACCGATAACAACGGGCGCAAGGCGGACTTCCGTAACGTGGTGCTGGTGATGACCACCAACGCCGGGGTACGTGAAACCGAGCGCAAATCCATCGGCCTGATCCATCAGGACAACAGCACCGATGCGATGGAAGAGATCAAGAAGATCTTTACGCCGGAGTTCCGTAACCGTCTCGACAACATTATCTGGTTCGATCACCTCTCTACCGAGGTTATTCATCAGGTGGTGGATAAGTTTATCGTCGAGCTTCAGGTGCAGTTGGATCAGAAAGGCGTTTCGCTGGAGGTCAGTCAGGAAGCACGCGACTGGCTGGCAGAGAAGGGCTACGATCGCGCCATGGGTGCACGTCCAATGGCACGCGTGATTCAGGACAACCTGAAAAAACCGCTGGCCAACGAGCTGCTGTTTGGTTCGCTGGTAGACGGTGGCCAGGTCACGGTCGAGCTGGATACAGAGAAAAACGAGCTGGTTTACGGCTTCCAGGGTGCGCAGAAGCACAAGCCGGAAGCGGCGCATTAATCTCTCACTCACGCCAATAAAAAAGGCCGGGATAATTCCCGGCCTTTTACTATCCAGAGGCTGAACCGTAGGCCGGGCAAGCGCAGCGCCGCCCGGCGGTCCGCAATGCCGGATGGCGGCTATGGCCTTATCCGGCCTACGAAGGGCTATGTGCCACTGGATATAACGGCAATAAAAAAGGCCGGGATAATTCCCGGCCTTTTACTATTCATAATCTGTGCAATTACCGCACAGCAGCGATGCGATTAGCGACTACGGAAGACAATGCGGCCTTTGCTCAGGTCGTACGGGGTCAGCTCAACAGTCACTTTGTCGCCCGTCAGAATGCGGATATAGTTTTTACGCATTTTACCGGAGATATGCGCAGTTACCACGTGACCGTTTTCCAGTTCTACGCGAAACATGGTATTAGGCAACGTATCAAGTACGGTACCCTGCATTTCAATATTGTCTTCTTTGGCCATCTAGTCCTCGGGGGTATCACTACCAAAATTTTTGAACCGGCAAGATAATGCCGAAGTTCGTCTGTTAAGTAAAGATTTGTGCTGATAAAACGCAGCAAAGTAACCTTGGCGTATTACCCTCGCGCCAGCGAAGCGGCGCAAAACGCGCAAACCTAAAGGGGAGCGATAAGATAAACGATGGGCGTTACCTGATTCGAGCTATTCCCAAGCGGCGGCGGGGCAACAGGCAGAAGCTACTCTGCGCCGCTATTATAGCACTCTGAAAGAAAATATGCCGAAAACATTCACAGACCTGGCGTAAATAAGGTGCGCGGTAGCCAGCAGCGTGGAGAAAGCGGCTGGTGACGCAGGCGCTCCAGATGCTGAAGGTATTCCCGACGCGGCATTTCACCCACGCCCAGCGAGGCAGTATGCTCGTTCAACACCTGACAGTCGATCAGCCCACCCCCCTGGCGCAAGAACTCCGCGCAGAACACCAGCAGAGCGGTTTTCGAGGCGTTGACCCGGCGGCTGAACATCGATTCACCGCAGAACAGCGCCCCCTGAGCAACGCCGTACATGCCGCCAACCAGCTCATCTCCCTCCCAGACCTCAATCGAATGAGCATGGCCCAGCTCGTGCAGACGCAGATAGGCCAGCACCACGGCGGGGGTGATCCAGGTCCCTTCATTGCGGTCAGCAGCGCAGCCGTCGATCACCCGGCTAAAATCGTGGTTCAGCGTCACGCGGTAGGGCGAGTTTTTATGAAAGCGCTTCATGCTGCGGCTAACGTGGTAGTGAGCAGGCCACAGTACCGCCCGGGGATCGGGAGACCACCAGAGGATCGGATCGCCGGGAGAAAACCAGGGGAAAATACCTCGCTGATAGGCCATCAGCAGGCGAGCTGGACTGAGATCGCCTCCCAGCGCCAGCAGTCCATTGGGTTCACGCAGCGCGCCCTCAGGAGAGGGAAACGCAAGAGAGTGATGAGATAGCTGAACCAGGCGCATAGCGACAACGCTCCGCAACGCAACAATAGTTAATCCATAGAACCAGGCACCCCGTGCCTGGTCACTCCTCTACAGCCGTTGCTTAAACTGGTAATAACGACCCTGTTTGGCCAGTAACGCTGTGTGATTACCTTGCTCAATTATTTGACCATTGTCCATCACAATAATGCGATCGAAACGCGATAATCCACGCAGGCGGTGGGTCACCATCAGCACGGTTTTACCTTGGGTAACTCGCTCAAGTAAATCAAGAATTTGACTCTCGGTGGTCGCATCCAGCCCTTCGGTAGGCTCGTCCAGCAGCAGCAGTGGCGCATCATGCAGCAGCGCGCGTGCTACCGCCAGCCGCCGCAGCTCGCCCCCGGAGAGTTGTCGGCCGCCTTCGCCGAGCCAGCTGTTTAGCCCGCTGTCGTCCAGCAGCTTCTCCAGCCCCACCTGCGTGAGCACCGCCGTGAGGGCGTCATCCGTCGCCTGCGGCGAGGCCAGCAGCAGGTTATCCCGCAGGGTGGCGCTAAACAGGTGCACGCGCTGGGGCACGACGCCGATCGTTGCCCGCAGAGCGGATTCGCTCAGGGACGCCAGCGGCTGGCCGTTAAGGGCTATCTCGCCTGCAACAGGATCCCAGGCGCGCGTCAGCAGTTGCAGCAGCGTGGATTTACCGCAGCCGGTGCGCCCCAGAATGGCAACGTGCTCCCCGGCGTTGATCTGTAATGAGAGGTCGTCCAGCGCCTTTTGCGGCTGCTGGGCGTAGCTAAAGCTAACGTTATTCAGGGTTAGCGCTACCTGGGCAGGCGGCGGCGTGGAATTTTCACTGAAGCGCACCTCCGGCGGATGCTGGGTAATCTGCGTGATCCGCACCGCCGAGGCAATGACCTGCCCCAGGTGCTGAAACGCCCCCGTCACCGGGGCCAGCGCCTCAAAGGCGGCCAGCGCGCAGAAGACAAACAGCGCAATCAGCGCCCCCGGCTGGGTATCGCCCCCGACGCCACCCGCCGCGAGCCACAGCATGGCAAGCACGGCGACGGCGTTGATCAGCAGCATCACCGCCTGCGACAGCGCGGTAAGCTCTGACTGACGGCGCTGAGCATCGTGCCAGCTCAGTTCGGTGTTCTCCATCTGCGCTCGGTAGCGTTCGCTTGCGCCGAAGATCGTCAGCTCCGCCTGGCCCTGCAGCCAGCTCGTTACCTGCTTGCGATACTCGCCGCGCAGGGTAGTCAGCTTCTCGCCGGTGGGTTTCCCGGCACGATAGAACAGGGGCGGGAGCAGCAGCAGCGTCAGCAGCATAATGCCGCCGAGGGTCAGGGCCAGGGTGGCATCCAGAATGCTCAGGCCAATCGTCACCACCACAATGGTCACCAGCGCTCCCACCAGTGGGGAGATCACCCGCAGGTAGAGATGGTCCAGGGTATCCACGTCCGCCACGATGCGGTTAAGCAGATCGCCCTGGCGAAAGCGCGCCAGCCCGGCGGGGGAGAGCGGCAGCAGCTTGCTGAAGGTCGAGACGCGCAGGTGTTGAAGCACCCGGAAGGTCGCATCGTGGCTCACCAGCCGTTCAAAGTAGCGTCCTGCCGTACGGGTAATCGCCGCGCCGCGCACCCCGGCGGCGGGGAGCATGTAGTTGAAGCTGTATAGCCCGCTCACGCCAACCACCGCCGAGGCGGAGAGGAACCAGCCTGAGAGGGTGATCAGGCCAATGCTCGCCAGCAGGGTAACGATCGCCAGCACCACGCCGAGCGTCAGCAGCCATATATGGCGCTTATAGAGCGCAAGAAAAGGGATAAGCGCGCGCATTTAAATCTCCTCCTGACGATGAGCGAGCAGGGCAGCAAAGGCCCCGTTGGCAGCGGAGAGCTCGGCAAAGGTTCCCTGCTCCACAATTGACCCATCCTGCATGACCCAGACGGCATCCCAGTCGGCAAGCCCCTCCAGCTGGTGAGTGACCATCAGCGTGGTCTGGCGCAGGGAGGCGGCGTTTAATGCCTGCATCACGCGCTGTTCGCTGTGCGCATCCAGGCTGGCGGCAGGCTCATCCAGCAGCAGCAGCTGGCAAGGATTAAGCAGGGCACGAGCCACCGCCACCCGCTGAGCCTGGCCGACCGAGAGACGTGCGGCCTGATCGCCCACCGGCGTGTCGATCCCCTGCGGCAGCAGCGGCAGGAATTCACTGACCCAGGCGCTATCCAGGGCGGCGTTTAGCTCCGCATCGCTGGCATCGGGCCGCGCCAGCAGCACGTTTTCACGCAGCGTGGCCGCCGGAAGCTGCGGGTTTTGCCCCACCCAGCTCAGGCGCTGACGCCATGCCTCAGGGTTAAGATCGCGCAGCTCGGTGCCGTTAATCTGCAATGACCCCCGGTAGGGGAGGAAGCCGGAGAGGGTATTGATAAGCGAACTTTTACCCGAGCCGCTCTGACCCACCAGCACCACGCGCTGGCCTGCGGGCAGGGTAAAGTTGAGCGGACCGGCCAGCACCGCACCTTCAGGGGAGGTGATCCAGAGATCGCGGGCGCAGAGGCCGATGCCGTTGCTATCGTCCGGCACGGCTTCGCCACGCTCTGGATGAGCGAGCGGTGTCTCCAGGAAGGTTTTCAGGCTATCCGCCGCGCCGACGGCCTGCGCTTTCGCATGGTAGAAGGTGCCTAAATCACGCAGCGGCTGGAAAAACTCCGGGGCCAGGATCAGGGCCAGAAAACCAGAGAACAGCGTTACGCCGGTGCCATAGTGGCCGAAGTTCAGCTCGCCAAGGTAGGAGAAGCCAAAGTAAACCGCCACCAGCGCAATAGAGAGCGAGGTGAAAAACTCCAGCACGCCGGAGGAGAGAAACGCCAGGCGCAGCACTTCCATGGTGCGGCTGCGAAAATCTTCCGAGGCTTTACGGATATTGTCCGTCTCTGCTGCGCTGCGGCCAAAAATGCGTAGCGTCTCCATTCCACGCAGGCGATCGAGAAAGTGACCGCTCAGGCGGGCCAGCGCCTTGAAGTTGCGGCGGTTAGCATCGGCCGCGCCCATGCCCACCATCGCCATAAAGGTAGGGATCAGCGGGGCCGTGGCCAGCAGGATCAGCGCCGCAACCCAGTTAAAGGGGAAAATGACAATCACGATCAGCAGCGGCACGCTCACCGCCAGCGCCATCTGCGGCAGATAGCGGGCGTAGTAGTCGTGCATATCGTCAATCTGCTCAAGGATCAGCGTGGCCCAGCTGCCTGCCGGTCGCCCCTGGATCCATGCCGGCCCCGCCTGCTGCAGGCGGTCGAGCACCTGGCGGCGGATCTCATACCGGATGTGCAGGCCCGCGTGAAAGCCGACGCGCTCGCGCAGCCAGACCACCCAGGCGCGCAGGACAAACACCAGCACCAGCTGCACAAACGGCAGCAGCAGCGCCTCGCGCGGGATATTTTCCATGATCAGGTGGTTGAGAATGCGCGCCAGCAGCCAGGCCTGGGCAACAATCAGCAGACCGCTCGCCAGACCGAGCAGGCGTGACGCCAGCAGCCAACGGCGGGAGAAAATACTTTGCTGTTTTAACCAGCGGGTTAATTCTTGTTGACGGGTTTTATTCATTGCGCGCTTAGCAGGTGGCTTGTCAGATTTTTGAGCTGCGCAATGTTACAACGGGACAAAAATAAAGGCGACTCATAGTCGCCTTTTTTACCTTTGTTACTGACTTGTAAAGATTATTTAGAGAGTTCAGCCAGCCCGTCGAGATAGCGCTCTGCATCAAGCGCGGCCATGCAGCCAGTGCCCGCAGAGGTGATCGCCTGACGGTAGATGTGATCCATAACGTCGCCCGCAGCAAACACGCCTGGGATGCTGGTCTGGGTGGCATTGCCGTGAATACCGGACTGCACCTTGATGTAGCCGTTTTCCAGCTCCAGCTGGCCGTCAAAAATCGCCGTGTTCGGGCTGTGGCCGATAGCAACAAACAGGCCCGCAACCTCTAACGACTCGACGTTGTCGGCATTCTGCGTATCACGCAGGCGCAGGCCGCTCACGCCCATCTGGTCACCGGTCACCTCTTCCAGGGTACGGTGGGTATGCAGGACGATGTTGCCGCTTGCTACTTTGTCCATCAGGCGTTTGATCAGGATCTTCTCCGCGCGGAAGGTGTCGCGACGGTGGATCAGATGCACCTCAGAGGCGATGTTCGCCAGGTAGAGCGCTTCCTCAACCGCCGTGTTGCCGCCGCCGATAACCGCGACTTTCTGGTTACGGTAGAAGAAACCGTCGCAGGTGGCGCAGGCGGAGACGCCGCGGCCTTTGAACGCCTCTTCAGAAGGCAGGCCCAGGTAGCGGGCAGACGCACCGGTCGCCACGATCAGCGCATCGCAGGTGTACTCGCCGCTGTCGCCGGTCAGGCGGAACGGACGGTTCTGCAGATCGACCTTGCTGATGTGGTCAAACAGAATTTCGGTCTCAAACTTCGCAGCGTGCTCGTGCATACGCTCCATCAGCAGCGGCCCCGTCAGATCGTGCGGGTCGCCCGGCCAGTTTTCCACTTCGGTGGTGGTAGTCAGCTGGCCGCCTTTTTCCATACCGGTAATCAGTACCGGCTGAAGGTTAGCGCGTGCGGCATAGACCGCAGCGGTGTAGCCGGCAGGTCCAGAACCAAGAATAAGCAGCTTAGAATGTTTAGCTGTGCCCATGAGATCCCCATTGTTGGTGGCAGAGACTGCTGTTGGCAGACAATGGGCAGGATTGTAGGGAATTTACGGCGGTAAAAAAAGAGCATGACGGTTTTGTTAACGATATGTGCAATAGGCGCGACCAATGGCGTAGACCCTTTTACTCTCTATGGCTATAACAAAATCTACTGAAATTGGTAGTGTTATAAGAAGATTCCATGAGGTTTAGGGAGGGTCGATGATGAATATCTGGCATGTTGTACTAAAAAACGATGTTTTACTTTGACAATCCGCTGCGCATTTGCGAAAACATTCGAAGAAGACAAGAGCAGCGTTTCGCGCGTGGGACAAAATCACGCATAAAGATGCGCTTAACAGGGCCAGTGAAATAGTACAGGGCGTGGACAGACTCTCTGTGCAATCTCTCTGGCTGCGGCTGGCAACCGTCTTCTTAATGCAGGCCCCGTGATGCTCCGCGCAAATAATGATAATGCGGAATGTATAGCGACGGGCAAAGACTCTGAACAGTGAAGTGCACAGGGTCAAGACAGGAGTAGGGAAGGAATACAGAGAGACAATAATAATGGTAGATAGCAAAAAGCGCCCTGGCAAAGATCTCGACCGCATCGATCGTAACATTCTGAATGAATTGCAGAAGGATGGGCGGATCTCAAACGTCGAGCTTTCAAAGCGAGTGGGACTTTCTCCGACGCCGTGCCTTGAGCGCGTGCGCCGACTGGAAAGACAGGGTTTCATTCAGGGCTATACCGCACTGCTGAACCCGCATTATCTGGATGCATCACTTCTGGTATTTGTTGAGATTACTCTGAATCGCGGCGCGCCGGATGTGTTTGAGCAATTTAACGCCGCAGTGCAAAAACTTGAAGAAATTCAAGAGTGTCATCTGGTTTCCGGTGATTTCGACTACCTGTTGAAAACCCGCGTGCCGGATATGTCGGCCTACCGCAAACTGCTGGGTGAAACCCTGCTGCGTCTGCCGGGCGTCAACGACACGCGTACCTACGTGGTAATGGAAGAGGTCAAACAGAGCAATCGTCTGGTGATTAAAACCCGCTAACACGGAACAGGTGCAAAATCGACGCAGTTTGATTACACTCCTGGTAATCCATACAGCAGCAGTGTCAGGGCAACCTGACACTGTTCTCCGTTTTAGCATCAAGGACCTGGAGAGCCTTTCTTGAGCCAGGAATATACTGAAGACAAAGAAGTCACATTAAGCAAGTTAAGCAGCGGACGCCGGCTCCTTGAGGCGTTACTGATACTTGTCGCCCTGTTTGCAGTCTGGCTGATGGCCGCACTGCTCAGCTTCAACCCCTCCGATCCCAGCTGGTCACAAACCGCATGGCATGAGCCTATCCATAATCTGGGTGGCGCGCCGGGCGCGTGGCTTGCCGATACGCTATTTTTCATCTTTGGCGTCATGGCCTATACCATCCCGGTGATGATTGTCGGCGGCTGCTGGTTTGCCTGGCGGCACCGTGCCAACGAAGACTATATCGACTACTTCGCCGTCTCGCTGCGTTTGATTGGCGTTCTGGCGCTGATCCTGACCTCCTGCGGGCTGGCCGCTATCAACGCCGACGACATCTGGTACTTTGCCTCTGGCGGGGTGATTGGCAGCCTGCTGAGCACCACCATGATGCCGCTGCTGCACAGCAGCGGAGGCACGATCGCGCTGCTCTGCGTCTGGGCTGCCGGGCTGACGCTGTTTACCGGCTGGTCATGGGTTAGCATCGCCGAGAAGATCGGCAGCGTGCTGCTCAATATTCTCACCTTCGCCAGCAACCGTACCCGCCGGGATGATACCTGGGTCGATGACGAAGAGTACGAAGACGAAGAGGAGTACGACGACGAGCCAGCCGCGCAACGGCGTGAGTCTCGCCGTACCCGCATTATGCGTGGCGTTCTCGCCCGCCGTAAGCGTGTGGCAGAGAAGTTTGCCAACCCGCTTGGCCGTAAAACCGATGCAGCGCTGTTCTCGGGCAGGCGCATGGACGATGAGGAAGAGGTGCAGTACAGCGCCCGTGGCGTCGCTGCCGATCCTAACGACGTGCTCTTCTCCGGCCACCGTGCCACCCAGGGCGAGCAGTATGATGAGTACGATCCGCTGCTGAATGGCCCGAGCATAGCAGAGCCGCTTGCCGCCGCCGCGCTGGCTACCGCGGATGCCCAGGCGCACATTGCGCCATCGCAGCCGGTCATGCCTACGCCGCCGGTTATGCAGACGGCCCCCATCCCGGCCGCTGCTACCTTCTCTGAGCCTGCGCCTGAAACCCAGTGGCAGCCTGCCCCTGCCGAGCCGCAGCAACACTATGTTCCGCCGATGCAGGCGCAGAACTCACCCGAGATGCACGTTGCCAGCGTTGCGCCGCAGCCGGAGCCCATTTGGTCACCTGAGCCCGTCTGGCAGCAGGAGCCCGTCGCCGCTGCGCCCGCACCGATGCCAGAGCCTGCTGTAGCCGTGCCAGAGCCGGAACCAGAGCCAGAGGAAGAGGTTAAGCATACCCGTCCGCCGCTCTACTATTTTGAAGAGGTTGAAGAGCGACGCGCCCGCGAACGCGAGCAGCTTGCTGCCTGGTATCAGCCGGTTCCCGAACCCGCTGCGCCAGAGCCGTTTGTTCCCGCACCCGCCGCGCCTGTGACGCCGCCACCGGTTGCAGAGCCGACCTTTGCGCCAGCCGTGCCCGATGTCAAGCAGGCCGCCGCCACTGCCGTTGCCGCGTCCGCCGCTGCGGCACCTGCGTTTGGCCTGGCCGACGGTGGTGCACCGCGTCCGCAGGTGAAAGAGGGTATTGGCCCGCAGCTGCCGCGTCCGAACCGGGTCCGCGTGCCAACCCGCCGCGAGCTGGCCTCCTACGGGATTAAGCTTCCTTCGCAGCGTATCGCTGAGGAGCGCGCCGCTCGTGAAGCCGAGCAGCAGCCCGATCCGTTTAGCGATGACGAGGCGGATACGCTGCATCAGGACGAACTGGCTCGCCAGTTTGCCGCTTCCCAGCAGTCACGCTATGGGGAAGAGTATCAGCATGAAGTACGCGCTGATACAGGGCATGATGATGCATGGCAGGATGATGAGGACGATGCCGCCGAAGCGGAGCTGGCCCGCCAGTTCGCCGCCTCGCAGCAGCAGCGCTATTCAGCCGAACAGCCACCGTCGGCAAATCCGTTCTCGCTGGCCGATTTTGAGTTTTCGCCAATGAAAGCGCTGGTAGACGATGGCCCGAGCGAGCCGCTCTTTACGCTACCGCCGGAAGAGCCTGTTCAGCCGTCGGCGCCTGTGCAGCAGCCACAGCAGCACTATCAGCAACCTGTTGCACCCGCGCCGGTACAGCCACAGCAGCAGTATCAGCCTGTGCAGCAGCCCGTCGCCGCGCCCGTTGCGCCGCAGCCAGCCCCGCAGGACAGCCTGATCCATCCGCTGCTGATGCGTAACGGCGACAGCCGCCCAGCGCAGCGCCCGACAACGCCGCTGCCGTCGCTGGATCTCCTGACCCAGCCGCCATCGGAAGTAGAACCGGTAGATACCTTTGCTCTGGAGCAGATGGCGCGCCTGGTTGAAGCTCGCCTGAACGATTTCCGCATCAAGGCTGACGTGGTGAACTACTCGCCGGGTCCGGTGATCACTCGCTTTGAGCTTAACCTTGCGCCGGGCGTGAAAGCGGCGCGTATCTCTAACCTCTCCCGCGATCTGGCCCGTTCTCTGTCAACGGTGGCCGTCCGCGTCGTGGAAGTAATCCCCGGTAAGCCTTACGTGGGCCTTGAGCTGCCGAATAAAAAACGTCAGACCGTCTACCTGCGTGAGGTGCTGGACTGCGCCAAGTTCCGTGAGAGCCCGTCGCCGCTGACCGTGGTGCTGGGGAAAGATATCGCGGGCGATCCGGTGATTGCCGACCTGGCGAAAATGCCGCACCTGCTGGTCGCGGGGACCACCGGCTCGGGTAAATCGGTGGGGGTCAACGCCATGATCCTCAGCATGCTCTACAAAGCTTCGCCGGAAGAGGTGAAGTTCATCATGATCGACCCGAAAATGCTGGAGCTGTCGGTCTACGAAGGTATTCCACACCTGTTGACCGAGGTGGTGACCGACATGAAGGACGCCGCCAACGCCCTGCGCTGGAGCGTCAACGAGATGGAGCGTCGCTACAAGCTGATGTCCGCGCTCGGCGTGCGTAACCTTGCAGGCTACAACGAGAAGATCGCGGAAGCTGCACGCATGGGCCGCCCGATCCCGGATCCATACTGGAAGCCGGGCGACAGCATGGACGCCACCCATCCGGTTCTGGAGAAGCTGCCGTACATCGTTGTGCTGGTGGACGAATTTGCCGACCTGATGATGACGGTAGGTAAAAAAGTTGAAGAGCTGATTGCTCGCCTGGCACAGAAGGCGCGTGCGGCCGGTATTCACCTGGTACTGGCTACCCAGCGTCCGTCGGTGGATGTGATCACCGGCCTTATTAAGGCCAACATCCCGACGCGCATCGCCTTTACCGTATCGAGCAAAATTGACTCCCGCACCATTCTCGATCAGGGCGGCGCGGAATCGCTGCTGGGCATGGGGGATATGCTCTACTCCGGGCCTAACTCCTCCTCTGCGCCGGTGCGCGTGCATGGTGCCTTTGTCCGTGACGAAGAGGTGCATGCCGTAGTGCAGGACTGGAAAGCGCGCGGTCGTCCGCAGTATGTCGAGGGGATCACCTCCGACAGCGAAAGCGAAAGCGGCGGTGGCGGCCTGGATTCCGGTGAAGAGCTGGATCCGCTGTTCGACCAGGCGGTCAACTTTGTGACCGAGAAGCGCAAGGCCTCGATCTCCGGCGTGCAGCGTCAGTTCCGCATCGGTTACAACCGCGCGGCGCGTATTATCGAGCAGATGGAAGCCCAGGGCATTGTCAGCGAGGCGGGCCACAACGGTAACCGTGAGGTGCTGGCTCCGCCGCCGTTCGAGTAGCGCTTCCAAGTGCAAATTTGGGTAAATTCGTCAAAAATCAGCTTTTTCCTCTTTCACTCTTTGCCGGTTTAGCCTGCAATGAGTGTCAGAGGTTCTCCCGGATCGGGAGTGACGTAGCAGACGTAGCTAAAGGAATAACAATGAAAAAAATCGCAATGACCTGTGCATTACTCTCTTCCCTGGTAGCCAGCAGCGTCTGGGCTGACGCCGCCAGCGATTTGAAAAGCCGCCTCGATAAGGTGAGCAGCTTCCATGCCAGCTTCACGCAAAAAGTGACCGACGGCAGCGGCGCGGCAGTGCAGGAAGGTCAGGGGGATTTATGGGTCAAGCGCCCGAACCTGTTTAACTGGCATATGACGCAGCCGGATGAAAGCATCCTGGTCTCCGACGGCAAAACCCTGTGGTTCTATAACCCGTTCGTTGAGCAGGCGACGGCCACCAATCTCAGCTCGGCGACCAGCAACACGCCGTTCATGCTGATTGCCCGTAACCAGACCAGCGACTGGCAGCAGTACAACATCAAGCAAACCGGTAACGACTTCGTGCTCACGCCGAAAAGCAAAAATGGTAACCTGAAGCAGTTCACCATTAACGTGAGCCAGAACGGTACCATTAATCAGTTCAGCGCCGTTGAGCAGGACGATCAGCGCAGCCTGTATCAGCTGCAGTCTCAGCAGAATGGCGCTGTGGATCCCTCTAAATTTACCTTTACCCCGCCGCAGGGCGTAACGGTGGACGATCAACGCAAGTAGAGGCCTGAGTGAGCAATCTATCGCTCGATTTTTCAGACAACGCGTTTCAACCTCTGGCCGCCCGTATGCGGCCAGAAAACTTAGCGCAGTACATCGGGCAGCAGCATCTGCTGGCGCCCGGTAAGCCACTGCCGCGCGCTATCGAGGCCGGGCATCTGCACTCGATGATCCTCTGGGGGCCGCCCGGAACCGGCAAGACGACACTTGCTGAGGTCATTGCTCACTATGCCAACGCCGACGTTGAGCGTATCTCGGCGGTCACCTCCGGGGTGAAAGAGATCCGCGAGGCCATCGAGCGTGCACGTCAGCGGCGTAACGCCGGTCGCCGCACCATTCTGTTTGTGGATGAAGTCCATCGCTTTAATAAAAGCCAGCAGGATGCTTTCCTGCCGCACATTGAAGACGGCACCATTACTTTTATCGGCGCGACTACCGAAAACCCCTCGTTCGAGCTTAACTCAGCGCTGCTCTCCCGCGCCCGCGTCTATCTGCTGAAATCCCTCTCCGTTGAGGATATTGAGCTGGTGTTGGATCAGGCTATCAGCGATAAAGCTCGCGGCTACGGCGGGCAGAATATCGTCCTGCCGGACGAGACCCGGCTGGCTATCGCCCAGCTGGTCAACGGTGATGCCCGGCGTGCTCTGAACACGCTGGAGATGATGGCCGACATGGCCGAGGTCGACGAGAGCGGCAAGCGGGTGCTGAAGCCTGAGCTGCTCACGGAGATTGCCGGGGAGCGCAGCGCGCGCTTCGATAACAAAGGCGATCGCTTCTACGATCTCATCTCGGCCCTGCATAAATCCATACGCGGCAGCGCGCCGGATGCCGCCCTCTACTGGTATGCCCGCATTATTACCGCCGGGGGCGACCCGCTCTACGTCGCGCGCCGCTGCCTGGCAATCGCCTCTGAGGATGTCGGCAACGCCGATCCTCGTGCGATGCAGGTTGCGCTTTCGGCCTGGGACTGTTTTACCCGCGTCGGGCCAGCAGAAGGGGAGCGCGCTATCGCTCAGGCGATTGTCTACCTTGCCTGCGCGCCAAAAAGCAACGCCGTCTATACCGCCTTTAAAGCGGCGATGGCCGATGCCCGTGACAAGCCGGACTATGACGTACCCGATCATCTTCGCAATGCGCCAACCAAGCTAATGAAGGAGATGGGCTACGGCCAGCAGTATCGCTATGCCCACGATGAGCCTAACGCGTATGCGGCTGGCGAGGACTACTTCCCACCTGAAATAGCACAAACGCGCTATTATCATCCCACCAGCAGAGGTCTTGAGGGTAAGATTGGCGAAAAGCTCGCCTGGCTGGCCGATCAGGACAATAAAAGCCCCACAAAACGCTATCGCTAATTGAGGCGTTGCGGTAAGGTTACCTGTGAATTCTTGTGGCTGCGTCTGCGGCCACTCCCTCTAATATCAATTCGATAAGCACAGGATAAGCATGCTCGATCCCAATCTGCTGCGTACCGAGCCAGACGCAGTCGCAGAAAAACTGGCACGCCGGGGCTTTAAGCTGGATGTAGATAAACTGCGCGCTCTTGAAGAGCGTCGTAAAGTTTTGCAGGTCGACACGGAAAACCTGCAGGCGGAACGTAACTCGCGATCGAAATCCATTGGCCAGGCGAAAGCGCGTGGGGAAGACATTGAGCCGTTACGTCTGGAAGTGAACAAGCTGGGCGAAGAGCTGGATGCCGCTAAAGCCGAGCTTGAAACGCTGCTGGCGGAGATCCGTGACATCGCCCTGACCCTGCCGAACCTGCCGGACGACTGTGTGCCGCTCGGTAAAGACGACAGCGAAAACGTGGAAGTGAGCCGCTGGGGTGAGCCACGTAAGTTTGATTTTGACGTCCGCGATCACGTCACGCTGGGCGAGATGGCTAAAGGCCTCGACTTCGCCGCGGCGGTTAAGCTGACTGGCTCCCGCTTTGTGGTGATGCAGGGGCAGATTGCCCGCCTGCACCGCGCCCTGAGCCAGTTCATGATCGATCTGCATACTGAACAGCACGGCTATATCGAGAACTATGTGCCGTACCTGGTCAACCAGGACACGCTGTACGGTACCGGCCAGCTGCCTAAATTCGGTGGCGATCTTTTCCATACGCGTCCTCTGGACGAAGAGGCAGAGAGCAGCAACTATTCGCTGATCCCAACGGCGGAAGTGCCGCTGACCAACCTCGTGCGTGATGAGATCCTCGAAGAAGAGGCGCTGCCGCTGAAGATGACGGCCCATACGCCGTGCTTCCGCTCAGAAGCAGGCTCTTACGGACGTGACACCCGCGGTCTGATCCGTATGCACCAGTTTGATAAAGTTGAGATGGTGCAGATCGTGCGTCCGGAAGACTCCATGGATGCGCTGGAAGAGATGACCGGTCACGCTGAGAAGGTGCTGCAGCTGTTAGGCCTGCCGTACCGTAAAGTGCTGCTGTGCAGCGGCGACATGGGCTTCGGCGCGCGCAAAACCTACGATCTGGAAGTGTGGCTGCCGGCGCAGGGTACCTACCGTGAAATCTCCTCCTGCTCTAACTGCTGGGATTTCCAGGCGCGCCGCATGCAGGCTCGCTGCCGTAGCAAAGCCGACAAGAAAACCCGTCTGGTGCATACCCTGAATGGCTCTGGTCTGGCGGTAGGGCGTACGCTGGTGGCTGTGCTGGAGAACTACCAGCAGGCTGATGGCCGCATCGAGATCCCTGCGGTGCTGCGTCCGTACATGAAAGGTCTGGAATATATCGGTTAACCGATACGCCGGAATTGAAAAAGCGCCTGCGGGCGCTTTTTTTATGTCTGGTAGCTAACAAACTTAGCGAAAAAAGTGCTGCTGGAACCATGAAATTTTTCGACTAAGCGCAGCGTGGGATTTTTTACTATCTATTATTAAAACAACGGGTTGAATTACAGTCCGCGTGACGTCACTCACCGGATAATCAGTATTTCAAATCGATCTCTCAAAAAGCACCTGCTGCGGCTATTCAGGCCGATTGACAATGTTTTTGCCGGTGGCATGATGCGCTCGAAATCAGAACTTCCTCACGGTTTATATCCATGCCTATCTATACCCGCCCGGTGCTACTGCTGCTCTGTGGCCTGTTGTTGTTGACCCTGTCGATCGCGACGCTAAACACGCTCGTGCCGCTTTGGCTCGCCCATGAAAACTTGCCGACATGGCAGGTAGGTATGGTTGGCTCCGCCTTTTTCACCGGTAATCTGGTCGGCACGCTGCTCTGCGGTCGCCTGATCAAACGCTTCGGTTTCAACCGCAGCTACTACATCGCCTCGCTGATTTTTGCTACAGGCTGCGTGGGGATGGGTCTGATGGTGGGCTTCTGGAGCTGGATGGTATGGCGCTTCGTGGCTGGCGTCGGCTGTGCCATGATCTGGGTGGTGGTTGAGAGCGGCCTGATGTGCAGCGGCACCTCGCGCAACCGTGGCCGCCTGCTGGCTGCCTATATGATGATCTACTACGTGGGTACGGTGCTGGGCCAGCTGATGGTCAGCAAGCTGCCAACCGGGCTGATGCAGGTTATGCCGTGGGTTACCGGGCTGATCCTGGCCGCGATCCTGCCACTGCTCTTCACCCGGATTGTAAATGAGCATAGCGAGCATCAGGAGGCGACGACAATGTGGCCGATGCTGCGCCTGCGTCAGGCGCGTCTGGGCGTTAACGGCTGCGTTATCTCGGGTATTATTCTTGGCTCGCTGTATGGTCTGATGCCGCTGTGGCTGAACCATCATGGGGTGAGCGATGCCGGAATTGGTTTCTGGATGGCGGTGCTGATCAGCGCCGGTATTTTCGGCCAGTGGCCGGTGGGCAAGCTGGCGGATCGCTTTGGCCGTCTGCTGGTGCTGCGCGTGCAGGTGTTTGTAGTGATCGTCGGCTGTCTGGCGATGCTGGGCAACGCCGCGATGGCTCCGGCGCTGTTCGTGCTGGGTGCGGCGGGCTTTACGCTCTACCCGGTAGCCATGGCATGGGCCTGTGAGAAGGTTGAGCCGCATCAGCTGGTGGCGATGAACCAGGCTTTGCTGCTGAGCTACACCGTCGGCAGCCTGCTGGGGCCGACTCTGACCTCAATGCTGATGCAGAACTACTCCGACAACCTACTCTTTGTGATGATCGCCAGCGTGTCGTTTATCTACCTGATGATGCTGCTGCGCAAAGCGGGCCAGCATCCAACGCCTGTGGCACACGCCTAAACTCTTTTGCCCGGCGGCGCTCTGCTTGCCGGGCCTACTAACTGCTCCGTACATACCGTAGGCTGGGCAAACGAAGTGCCGCCCGGCATTGCAGCGTCAGCACATTAACGCCCGGTGGCGCTACGCTTACCGGGCCTACACGGCATGATGGCGTTAATACATGACCTTGTGGCCGTACTGCTCCAGGATGCCTTTTACGCGATCCATGGTCTCTTTCTTCGGCGGATGGATACCATCAAGCTTGTACTCTTCGCCCATCGCGACCCATTTGTGCTTGCCCAGCTCGTGATAGGGCAGCAGCTCAATCTTCTCAACGTTGCCCATATCGCGGGTAAACTCACCCAGGCGATGCGCAGAGTCGTCATCGTCTGACCAGCCCGGCACCACCACGTAGCGGATCCAGACCTTAATGTTCTTCTTCGACAGATACTGGGCGAACTCCAGCGTGCGGTGGTTAGAGACGCCGACCAGATTCTGGTGGATCTCATCGTTCATCTGCTTGAGATCGAGCATCACCAGATCGGTAACCTCCAGCAGCTCGTCGATCACTGGATCGTAGCGGCGAACAAAGCCATTGGTGTCCAGACAGGTGTGAATGCCTTCCTGATGGCAGGCGCGGAACCAGTCGCGCACAAACTCGGCCTGCAGGATAGCCTCGCCGCCGGAGGCCGTTACGCCGCCGCCGGACGCGTTCATAAAGTGGCGATAGGTCACGACCTCTTTCATCAGCTCTTCAACGGTAACCTCTTTGCCGCCGTGGGTGTCCCAGGTATCACGGTTGTGGCAGTAGAGGCAGCGCATCAGGCAGCCCTGAAAGAAGGTGATAAAGCGGATCCCCGGGCCATCAACTGTGCCACAGGATTCAAAGGAGTGAATGCGACCGATAACTGACATTGCGAGGTTCTCCGGATATGGCCCGTCCCGGGCCTGTATTTGCACAGCTTTCCGCTATGTTTAAGTCTGTTTTGCCAGCGGCCCGGAGGCAGGACAGTTGGCAAAGCAGGCTCGAAGGAGAGGGCGCGTTTACTAAAAAGGCCCCACGATCGTGGAGCCTTTATTGTACGCTTTTTCAGTCAACCATTACATGGTTTGCGTGAAGGTACGGGTGATAACGTCCTGCTGCTGCTCTTTCGTCAGGGAGTTAAAACGTACCGCGTAACCGGAAACACGGATGGTCAGCTGCGGATATTTTTCCGGGTGCTCCATCGCATCAAGCAGCATTTCACGGTTCATAACGTTCACGTTGAGGTGCTGACCACCTTCGATGGAAGACTCGTGATGGAAGTAACCGTCCATCAGGCCTGCCAGGTTGGTTTTACGCACTTCATCGTCTTTACCCAGCGCGTTCGGAACGATAGAGAAGGTGTAAGAGATACCATCTTTAGCGTAGGCGAACGGCAGTTTAGCAACGGAGGTCAGAGAGGCAACGGCACCTTTCTGATCGCGACCGTGCATTGGGTTAGCACCTGGGCCAAACGGCGCGCCAGCACGACGACCGTCCGGGGTGTTACCGGTTTTCTTACCATACACGACGTTAGAAGTGATGGTCAGAACGGACTGGGTCGGGATAGCGTTGCGGTAGGTAGTCAGTTTCTGAATTTTCTTCATGAAACGTTCAACCAGGTCAACCGCCAGGTCATCAACACGTGAATCGTTGTTACCAAACTGCGGGTATTCACCTTCGATTTCAAAGTCAGTCGCCAGACCGTCTTCATCACGAATCGGTTTTACTTTCGCATATTTGATAGCGGACAGGGAGTCAGCCGCAACGGACAGGCCAGCGATACCACAGGCCATGGTGCGGATAACGTCACGGTCGTGCAGCGCCATCAGGGAAGCTTCGTAGCTGTACTTGTCGTGCATGTAGTGGATGATGTTCAGGGCAGTCACGTACTGCTTAGCCAGCCAGTCCATGAAGTGATCCATACGCTCCATGACTTCGTCAAAGTTCAGAACATCGCCTTTGATCGGTTCAGATTTCGGACCCACCTGCATTTTCAGTTTTTCATCAACGCCGCCGTTGATAGCGTACAGCATGGTTTTCGCCAGGTTAGCACGCGCGCCGAAGAACTGCATTTGCTTACCAACAACCATCGGGCTTACGCAGCAAGCGATAGCGTAGTCGTCGTTGTTGAAGTCAGGACGCATCAGGTCATCATTTTCATACTGCAGGGAAGAGGTGTCGATAGAGACCTTCGCTGCGTATTTTTTGAAGCCCAGCGGCAGTTTTTCAGACCACAGTACGGTGATGTTCGGCTCCGGAGACGGCCCCATGGTGTACAGGGTGTTCAGGAAGCGGAAGCTGTTTTTAGTCACCAGGGTACGGCCATCAACGCCCATACCGGCGATGGATTCGGTTGCCCAGATCGGGTCACCGGAGAACAGCTCATCATACTCAGGGGTACGCAGGAAGCGAACCATACGCAGTTTCATGACCAGGTGGTCAATCATCTCCTGCGCGTCCTGCTCGGTGATTTTACCGGCTTTCAGGTCGCGTTCGATGTAAACGTCAAGGAAGGTAGAGACACGGCCGAAGGACATGGCTGCACCGTTCTGGGATTTCACCGCGGCCAGGTAGCCGAAGTAGGTCCACTGAACCGCTTCCTGAGCAGTGGTAGCCGGACCGGAGATATCGCAGCCATATTTCGCTGCCATCTCTTTGATCTGGCCCAGTGCGCGATACTGTTCGGAGATCTCTTCACGCAGACGGATGGTCGCTTCCAGATCTTCGCCGTTTTCCAGTTTATCTTGCAGAGAGAGGAACTGAGCGTATTTGTCTTTCATCAGGAAGTCGATACCGTACAGCGCAACGCGACGGTAGTCACCGATGATACGGCCACGGCCGTAGGCGTCCGGCAGACCGGTCAGCACGCCAGATTTACGGCAGTTCAGGATGTCTTTGGTGTAAACATCAAATACGCCCTGGTTGTGGGTCTTGCGGTATTCAGTGAAGATCTTTTTCAGCATCGGGTCCAGCTCGCGGTTATACGCTTTGCAGGAACCTTCAACCATTTTGATACCACCGAACGGGATAATCGCACGTTTCAGCGGCGCTTCAGTTTGCAGACCAACGATTTTCTCCAGCGCCTTGTTGATGTAGCCAGCGTCGTGAGAGGTGATGGTGGACGCAACAGAGGTGTCGAAGTCAACTGGCGCATGAGTGCGGTTCTCCAGTTTGACGCCTTCCATTACTTTGTCCCACAGCGTGGTGGTAGCTTCAGTGGCACCGGCCAGGAAAGATTCGTCGCCCTCGTAAGGAGCGTAGTTTTTCTGGATAAAGTCACGGACGTTGACCGCGTTCTGCCAGTCACCTTCAACGAAACCTTCCCATGCTGTGGCTAACTTTTCATTAAGCTCGGACATGTAACACCTACCTTCTTAAGTGGATTTTTTATTTACTGCCTGGAACAGCCATCAATGATGGTTATTGCCACGCAGGTAAATGACCCAGTATGTCAACCCAACCAGTAAACCCCCGCCGATAATGTTCCCGATCGTTACGGGGATCAGATTATCAGTGATGAAGTTCATCACGGTCAGATGAGAAAAATTGGCTGGAGACGAACCGACTGCGGTCCAGAACTCCGGCGTAGCAAAATCACGAATTACGATACCCAGCGGGATCAGGAACATGTTTGCGATGCTGTGCTCAAAGCCGCTGGCAACAAACATGGCAACCGGCAGGACCATAATCATGGCTTTGTCCATCAGGCTGCGGCCTGAGTAGCTCATCCATACGGCCAGACAGACCATCAGGTTTGCCAGGATGCCGAGTGCGACGGCTTCAATAAAAGTATGGTGCATTTTGTGGTCAGCGGTTTGCAGGACGTTGAGTCCCCAGCCGCCGTTGGCGGTCATGTACTCACCGGAGAGCCACATCAGCAGCACAAAGAGCAGACAGCCAACCAGGTTGCCAACGTAAACGTTGATCCAGTTGCGTGCCAGCTGGCCCCAGGTAATTTTGCCGCTGGCCTTTGCCACCACGATAAGTACCGTCGAGGTAAAGAGATCCGCGCCGCAGATAACGCACAAAATCAGGCCCAGTGAGAAGCAGATACCGCCAATCAGTTTAGCAACACCGTACGGCATCGCGGCGGTGCCGGTGGTGGAGGTAATATAGAAAACAAAGGCGATGGAGATGAACACCCCGGCGGTAATCGCCAGGAAGAACGTCGTCATCGGACGCTTTGTGGCTTTATAGACACCCGCCTCTTCGGCAACTTTTGCCATCGCAGGGGGAAGTATCAAATCAAAAGGGTTGTCAGCTTTCACACTAACTCTCTCTTCATTAAGTTGGCAATGAGATACTAACAAAGCATTATAGGAGAGAACTTGATATGGATCATATCTCGTCCGTGTTATAGGCCTTTAGAGTCTAAGGTTTTAGCTGTTTTTATTGGTAACCTGTTGATTTTGAATGAATAAATAAAGTTTAAAAATTATAAAATGTTTTGAATATTTTTTTGGCCTCACCGCAGGCGCGTTAATTACAATGGAGTAATTCTGCCAAAAAGTAACAATATGCCTGAGTATTAATAAAGAATATTACTTATGAGTAACCTAATTATTACATTTATAATTCTTTGCAAAAATATATAAAAAACGGGGCAATCAAATTGCCCCGTAATATAGCCTGGCTGTCGCAATACGCCTACAGCTTATAGTGTTATTTACGCTTCTTTTGGCCAGAAAGCCTGTTTTGCCCGCTGCAGCTTCTCGTAGGCTGCCAGCAGGGAGCGGTGAGCCGGGAACGCTTCCAGCGTACCGTCTGCCGCCTGTAGGCCATAGAACGGCGCTTCGCCGCTCATCGCTGCACTGGCGGCCTCTACCGCATCCGCGCCGTACATGCGGACAAAGGCGTTGAGATACTGCAGCGGCTGGCGCTCTTCTTCCTGCGCCAGCAGCAGCAGAGTCTGCAGGCAGCGGTAGTAGTTCGCCCGCGCTGGGGTAAAGACGGAGGCGTTGAACTCCATCGTCCATTCGGTCCAGATCAGGGCCTGCTCAAGATCGCCCCCCGCCAGCGCCAGCATCGCCTTCAGCTCGCCAATGCGCAGGGTGTACCAGCCGTTGTCTTTCCCGGTGGCAATACCTAACAGCTCACGTACGCGGGTAAAGTCATCGTGGCCCTCTTCGTCCAGCTGGGCGATCAGGTCGAGGTACGCCTCTTTCTCCCACTCGCTGCCCGGCAGAGCAAGGATAGTTTCGCGCAGATGACTCCCCATGCTGTTGTTCGCCAGCCAGAGATCCTCTGCCGGATAGATGTCGGACATGCCCGGCACGATAATACGGCAGGCGTAGACGCTCAGATGCTCGTAGTCGGCGATGTAGACCTCTTTATCCTCGGCACGGAAGATGGCCATCAGGGTCGCAAACTCCTCTTCGGTGGTGCCGGAGAAGCTCCAGTCCACGAACGGATAGTCGGCGTCCTGCTTGAACATATCCCAGGAGATCAGGCCGCTGGAGTCGATAAAGTGGGTCTCCAGGTTAGCATGCTCTGCGACCTCTTCATCATCGAAGGTCGGCGGGGTGAAGACGTCGAGATCCTTCAGGCCACGGCCCTGCAGCAGCTCGGTCACGGTACGCTCCAGCGCCACGCCAAAGTCCGGGTGCGCGCCGAAGGAGGCGAAACAGGTGCCGTTAGCCGGGTTGAACAGCACGACGCAGATCACCGGGTATTTGCCGCCCAGCGAGGCGTCGTAGGCAAAGATCGGGAAGCCTTCTGCTTCCAGGGTGGCAATAGACTCCACCACGCCCGGATAGCGGGCCAGCACCTCCTGCGGGATCTCCGGCAGGCTGATGCTCTCCGCGATAATGCGGTTCTTGATGTGGCGCTCAAACACTTCCGACAGACCCTGCACGCGGGCTTCGTTGCGGGTGTTACCGGCGGACATACCGTTGGAGACGTACAGGTTACCGACGATATTCATCGGGATGTAGACCGTCTGCTGGTCTGACTGACGGGTAAACGGCAGGCCACAGATGCCGCGTTCGTCGTTGCCTGACTGCAGGTCAATCAGCATGCCGGCGGCCAGCTCGCCTTCCGGATCGTAGAATGCGCGCAGGCGGGCATCGAGAATACCTTCCGGCAGCGAGTCGTCTTCCGGCAGCGGGAACCACTTCTCGTTCGGATAGTGAACAAACGGGCCGTTAGCGATCTCATCGCCCAGCCAGAAGTCGGCAAAGAAGTAGTTGGTTGAGAGACGCTCGAAGTACTCGCCAAGGGCAGAGGCCAGCGCGGCTTTTTTGGTTGCGCCTTTACCGTTGGTAAAGCAGAGGGCGCAGGCTTTATCGCGGATATGCACGGACCAGACGTTAGGCACCGGGTTCAGCCAGGAGGCCTCTTCGATATCGAAGCCAAGGTCGAGCAGTTTCTGCTGGAAGCGGGCGATGGAGTCTTCCAGAGCGGCATCTTTGCCGGGGATAAATGTTTGCGTCATGAGCGTCACTTTATTCGTACGGAAAGCGCGCAATGATACGGGTTTTAGCTGAACGGCGCTATCTTCCTGCGCCAGAGGACGAAAATAAAAGCGCGAGCTATGCTTGTAGAAACTAACGTCCTGTTTAGGCAAAAGAAAATGAAAGCATTCGATTTGCATCGCATGATGCTGGACAAGGTGCCGCTCGACTTCCTGGGAGAGGTTGTGCTGCGAAGTCTCTACACTTTTATCCTCGTTTTTCTGTTCCTGAAGATCGCCGGACGGCGCGGCGTGCGCCAGATGTCGCTCTTCGAGGTGCTGATCATTTTAACCCTCGGGTCGGCGGCGGGGGACGTTGCCTTCTATGACGACGTGCCGATGCTGCCGGTGCTGGTGGTCTTTATCTCGCTGGCGCTGTTCTACCGGCTGGTGATGTGGCTGATGGCCCACAGTGAACGGCTGGAAGATCTGCTGGAAGGCAAGCCGATTATCATTGTAGAGGAGGGCGAGCTGGCGTGGGACAAGCTGAGAGCAGCCAACATGACCGAGGTAGAGTTCTTCATGGAACTGCGAGTGAATGGCGTAGAGCAGCTGGGGCAGATTCGGCTGGCCATCATGGAAACCAACGGGCAGATCAGTACCTACTACTACCGCGATGAGGACGTACGCCCTGGGCTGTCGCTGCTGCCGGCGGGACTTGTGCCGCGCTTTATCGTCGCGCCAGAGACGGGCGACTACGCCTGCGTAAAATGCAGCGAGGTGATTGCGATGCAGGCAGGAGAAAAACAACCCTGTCCGCGCTGCAAAAATCCAGAATGGACGAAGGCCAGCCGGGCGATTCGCATCACCTGACAGGGTTTTTCGCCACCGCCGCAGAACAGCACAAAATATTCTGCTATGTGACTGAGCGCACATTTCTTCCCGCTGTCGGAATACCCGTTGCGGCGGGTGACGCGCAATGGTACAACCGATGTCACAGGAATAACTTATTGCTTTCAGCGTGGTGAGAGGAAATGACACAGGTCTTTAATTTTAGTTCTGGTCCGGCGATGTTGCCGACAGAGGTGCTTAAACAGGCTCAGCAGGAGCTCTGCGATTGGCAGGGTCTTGGCACGTCGGTCATGGAGATTAGCCACCGCGGTAAGCCATTTATCCAGTGCGCAGAAGAGGCGGAGCAGGATTTTCGCGATCTGTTAAGCATCCCTGAGAACTATAAGGTTCTGTTCTGCCACGGTGGCGGTCGCGGTCAGTTTGCGGGCATTCCATTGAACCTGCTGGGGGATAAAACCACGGCGGATTACGTTGATGCCGGTTACTGGGCCGCCAGCGCGGTAAAAGAGGCGCATAAATACTGTACGCCGAACGTGATTGATGCCAAAACCACCGTCGACGGACTGCGCGCGGTGAAGCCGATGCGTGACTGGCAGCTCTCCAGCGATGCCGCCTACCTGCACTACTGCCCGAACGAGACCATCGACGGCATCGCCATTCACGAAGAGCCTGCGTTTGGCGATAACGTTGTCGTTACGGCGGATCTCTCGTCGACGATCCTGTCCGCGCCGCTTGACGTCAGCCGCTACGGCGTGATCTACGCCGGGGCGCAGAAAAACATCGGCCCGGCAGGCCTGACGCTGGTGATTGTGCGCGACGATCTGTTGGGTAAAGCCCACAAATCCTGCCCGTCGATTCTGGATTACAGCGTGCTGAACGACAACGACTCTATGTTCAATACCCCGCCGACCTTCGCCTGGTACCTCTCTGGTCTGGTGTTCAAGTGGCTGAAGCAAAACGGCGGCGTCACGGCGATGAATGCCATCAACCAGCAGAAATCCGAACTGCTGTACGGCGTTATTGACGGCAGCGACTTCTACCGTAACGACGTGGCAGTGGCGAACCGCTCGCGCATGAACGTGCCGTTCCAGCTGGCGGACAGCAAACTCGACAGCCTCTTCCTGGAGGAGTCCTTCGCCGCCGGTCTGCATGCCCTCAAAGGCCACCGCGTCGTTGGCGGAATGCGTGCCTCCATCTACAACGCCATGCCGCTGGCGGGCGTCAAAGCCCTGACCGATTTCATGGTCGACTTCGAACGTCGCCACGGTTAATTGCGCTTTTTTTCACCCCCGCACGCCTGCTGCGGGGTTTTTATTATGTTGAGTTGAGAGTTAAGTTTCATGGAATCCCTAACGTTACAACCTATTGCGCGCGTAGACGGCACCATTAATCTGCCTGGTTCTAAGAGTGTCTCGAACCGCGCTCTGCTGCTGGCTGCGCTGGCAAACGGCACCACCGTCCTCACTAACCTGCTAGACAGCGATGACGTGCGCCATATGCTCAATGCGCTGAAAGCGTTAGGCGTTCATTACACGCTCTCTGACGATCGTACCCGCTGTGAAGTGACCGGCAACGGCGGCGCGTTACGCTCTGCAGAAGACCTTGAATTGTTCCTCGGCAATGCCGGTACCGCGATGCGTCCGCTAGCGGCAGCGCTGTGTCTCGGCAGCAGCAACGTGGTGCTGACCGGCGAACCGCGCATGAAAGAGCGTCCGATTGGCCATCTGGTGGATGCGCTGCGTCAGGGCGGTGCCCAGATCGACTATCTTGAGCAGGAGAATTACCCCCCGCTGCGCCTGCGCGGCGGCTTTACCGGCGGCCAGGTCGCGGTAGACGGTAGCGTCTCCAGCCAGTTCCTTACCGCGCTGCTGATGACCGCGCCGCTGGCGTCCCAGGACACGGAGATCGTCATCAAGGGCGATCTGGTTTCAAAACCCTATATCGATATCACGCTGCATCTGATGAAGACCTTTGGCGTCGAGGTAGAGAACCAGCATTACCAGCGCTTTGTGGTACGCGGCGGGCAGCAGTATCGCTCTCCGGGCCACTACCTGGTGGAAGGTGATGCGTCATCCGCCTCCTATTTCCTGGCGGCGGCGGCCATTAAAGGCGGCACGGTGAAGGTGACTGGCATCGGGCGCAACAGCGTGCAGGGCGATATTCGCTTTGCCGACGTGCTGGAGAAGATGGGCGCGACCGTGACCTGGGGTGAGGATTATATCGCCTGCACCCGCGGCGAGCTGAAAGCGATTGATATGGATATGAACCATATTCCGGATGCGGCAATGACCATTGCTACCGCCGCGCTGTTTGCCAGCGGAACGACCACGCTGCGCAACATCTATAACTGGCGGGTGAAAGAGACCGATCGCCTGTTTGCCATGGCGACCGAGCTGCGTAAGGTGGGGGCGGAAGTCGAAGAGGGCGAGGATTATATCCGCGTCACGCCGCCTGCGGCGTTGCAGGCGGCGTCGATTGCCACCTATAACGATCACCGGATGGCAATGTGCTTCTCGCTGGTGGCCCTGTCGGCGACGCCGGTAACGATCCTTGACCCGAAGTGTACTGCGAAAACCTTCCCGGACTATTTCGACCAGCTGGCGCGGATTAGCACCTTTGCATGATTATCTCTGCCGCATCCTTCGATGCGGCATTTCCTTACGCTTTCTCACACTCATCCCTGTCCATTTCTTCTACACTCTGTCTCATTAATTCCGTAATTTACACGCAAAGATAACAGTTGCGTACGTTGGCGCGTATAATGCGCGGCGTTTACGTTCATGGTAAGCCTTTAATAAGGAGCAAAAGATGGCGGCAACTGCCCCGGTAATCACCATTGATGGGCCAAGCGGTGCGGGTAAAGGGACTCTGTGCCAGGCGATGGCCGAAGCGCTGCAGTGGCATCTTCTCGACTCGGGTGCGATCTATCGCGTGCTGGCGCTGGCTGCGCTGCATCATCACGTTGACGTTACCTCGGAAGAGGTGCTGGTCCCGCTGGCTGCACATCTTGACGTACGCTTTGTGTCCACTAACGGCCAGCTAGAGGTGATCCTTGAGGGCGAAGACGTGAGCGGTGAAATTCGCACCCAGGAGGTGGCGAATGCGGCCTCCCAGGTGGCCGCGTTTCCGCGCGTTCGTGAGGCGCTGCTGCGCCGCCAGCGTGGCTTCCGCGAGCTGCCCGGCCTGATTGCCGACGGTCGCGACATGGGTACGGTGGTATTCCCCGACGCGCCGGTGAAGATTTTCCTCGATGCCTCCTCGGAAGAGCGCGCGCATCGCCGCATGCTGCAGTTGCAGGAGAAGGGCTTTAGTGTTAACTTTGAACGCCTTTTGGCCGAGATCAAAGAACGCGACGATCGCGATCGTAATCGCCCCGTAGCGCCGCTGGTCCCCGCTGCCGATGCATTAGTGCTGGATTCGACCAGTTTAAGCATTGAGCAAGTGATTGAAAAAGCGTTACAATACGCGCGCCAAAAGTTGGCTCTCGCTTAAAGCGACCGAATTTGTAGTAGCAAGAATATATAGTAGCAAGTTTATGTAGTACCCCCGCTGCAACGGAGTGACAGCGGGTATGTGAAACAACCCCATCCGGCATGGAGCCAGGTGGACGTTATATTAACCTGAAGATTAAACATGACTGAATCTTTTGCTCAACTCTTTGAAGAATCCTTAAAAACAATCGAAACCCGTCCGGGTTCCATCGTTCGTGGTGTTGTTGTTGCTATCGACAAAGATATCGTACTGGTTGACGCCGGTCTGAAATCTGAGTCTGCCATTCCGGCAGAGCAGTTCAAAAACGCCCAGGGCGAGCTGGAAATCCAGGTAGGTGACGAAGTTGACGTTGCACTGGATGCAGTAGAAGACGGCTTCGGTGAAACTCTGCTGTCCCGTGAGAAAGCTAAGCGTCACGAAGCTTGGATCACGCTGGAAAAAGCTTACGAAGACGCTGAGACTGTAGTTGGTGTTATCAACGGCAAAGTTAAAGGTGGCTTCACTGTTGAGCTGAACGGTATTCGTGCGTTCCTGCCAGGTTCTCTGGTAGACGTGCGTCCGGTACGCGATACGCTGCACCTGGAAGGCAAAGAGCTTGAGTTCAAAGTGATCAAGCTTGACCAGAAACGCAACAACGTTGTTGTTTCCCGTCGTGCGGTTATCGAGTCTGAAAACAGCGCAGAGCGCGATCAGCTGCTGGAAAACCTGCAGGAAGGCATGGAAGTTAAAGGTATCGTTAAGAACCTCACTGACTACGGTGCATTCGTTGATCTGGGCGGCGTTGACGGCCTGCTGCACATCACTGATATGGCATGGAAACGCGTTAAGCACCCAAGCGAAATCGTGAACGTTGGCGACGAAATCACTGTTAAAGTGCTGAAGTTCGACCGCGAGCGTACTCGTGTATCCCTCGGCCTGAAACAGCTGGGCGAAGATCCGTGGGTTGCTATCGCTAAACGTTATCCGGAAGGCACCAAGCTGACCGGTCGCGTAACCAACCTGACCGACTACGGCTGCTTCGTTGAAATCGAAGAAGGCGTTGAAGGCCTGGTGCACGTTTCCGAAATGGACTGGACCAACAAAAACATCCACCCGTCTAAAGTTGTTAACGTTGGCGACGTAGTGGAAGTGATGGTTCTGGATATCGACGAAGAACGTCGTCGTATCTCCCTGGGCCTGAAACAGTGCAAAAACAACCCATGGCAGCAGTTCGCGGAAACCCACAACAAGGGCGACCGTGTTGAA
>Ga0209281_1000405_pt1 | contig 65772 bp, 62 predicted proteins | sample MedtruBG_FD_187514 | JGI IMG/M metagenome (GOLD analysis project Ga0209281, IMG submission 187514) | Root nodule microbial communities of legume samples collected from California, USA - Medicago truncatula BG (SPAdes) (version 2) | ecosystem: Host-associated > Plants > Roots > Nodule | place... | reverse complement strand
AGGTGAGCCGTTCGATGCATCAAGACACTGCGGCGTAACGGCTTAAAGGCATGAAGGGAAGAAATAACAGCGCCTGACGGCGCTGTGGCTGGCATGCCTGCAATCCGGGAACCCGGTATATAAAAAAAGCTTGCAGGCGATAACAGTATCTACAGACGACATCATGCCCCTGTAGGCCCGGTAAGCGTAGCGCCACCGGGCAAGACAGCTACTTATTTTCTATCAGCAACGCTTCCAGCAGATCAAGATCGTGCAGCAGCTTCTGCATCGTCTCGTTGCTGATCTGTCGCGTTGCCCGCAGGTGATACAGCTCGGCGCGCTCGGAGCGCAGCGCGGCCAGACGGAAACGACGCTCAAGGTTCTCCTCCAGCATCGATCCCTCGGCGTTATTACGCCCGTCGGCCCGGCGACGCAGGTTCCCGATCACCCGCGAGCTTACCTCGGTCAACAGCTGGTCATCGATATTCTCTTCGCTGTTGGCCGCCAGACGCTCCTGCATCTTCTGGATCGCCACAATCGCGACATCGGCAGTGACCGAACGCGCCAAACGTTCTTCTTTTGCCTGCTGGGCATGATCGCCCACTTCCATATGCTGGAGCAGCATCGGCAGCATCACCACGCCGATAAACAGCGAGAAGAGGATCACACCGGCAGCGAGGAACACCAGCTCGTAGCGGGCCGGAAAGACGTTACCGTCCGGCAGCAGCAGCGGAATAGAGAGCACGCCCGCGAGGGTAATGGCCCCGCGCACCCCGGCGAAAGAGGCGATCAGCAGCTCGCGGGTGGTCCACGAGCCGAACTCCATCGGCTTCTTGGTTAAGAAGCGCTGACTGAATTTTTTCATCGTCCACAGCCAGCCGAAACGCACCAGCATCAGCGCGGCATAGATCAGCACGATGTCGGTAAACAGCATCCAGGTTTCGACGTTAGGATCGGCCTCGGCGGCCACCAGCGAGGACTCGAGGATCCCCGGCAGTTGCAGGCCCAGCAGCAGGAACACCATGCCGTTAAACACAAACTCCAGCATCGCCCAGGTGCTGTTGGCGCGCAGGCGCATCGCCAGCGGCGCGCGGCGCATCACCCCGGAGCGGGTGATGGTCATCCCTGCTGCCACGGCGGCCAGAATGCCCGAGAAGCCAATGTGTTCTGCAATCAGGTAGGAGGCAAACGGCAGCAGGAATAGCAGCACGATCTGCGTCGCTGGCTCATCGCCGCCCCAGCGGCTCAGGAAGCGCAGCGAGCGGCCGTACAGCCAGCTCACGATGAAGCCTGCCAGGATACCGCCTACCGCCACCTTAAGGAACTCTACCGAGGCCCCGCCGACGGTAAACACCATCGTGCCCATCGCCACCGCGACGGCAAACTTCAGCGAAACCAGGCCCGAGGCGTCGTTCATTAACGCTTCGCCCTGCAGAATGCCCATGATTTTTTTCGGGATGCGTCCTTCTCCAACGATGCCGGAGAGCGCCACGGCGTCGGTCGGGGAGAGTACGGCCGCCAGCGCTAAGGCCGGCACCAGCGGAATACCCGGTACGATCCAGTAGATAAGGAAGCCGATGCCCACGACGGTGACCAGCACCAGCGCCAACGCCAGACCGAGGATCTCACGCCCGTGTTCGAGGAACTCCCGCGTCGGCGTTTTCCAGCCATCGGCGAACAGCAGCGGTGGAATGAACAACACCAGAAAGAGTTCGGGATCGAACTCAACGTGCAGGCCAAACGTCGGCAGCGCCAGCATTGCGCCGATGGCAATCTGCATCAGCGGCAGCGGGATCTGGAACGGTAAAACGCGCGTGATGACGCCGGAGAGAGAGACCACAAGGGTCATGATGAGAATGGTAAAGAAGATTTCCATGCGTTCCCTGTTTGCGATGTTTTTTATATCGAGAGGTGACGAACGATGACGAGGCATCATGCCTCTCATAATAGAACATGCAGGCTAACGCAAAGGAAACAAGATGTGCCTTAAAAAATAAAAATGGGCGGCCTAAGCCACCCATTTTAAAGCGCAGAGAGGCTTAAATTGCCCAGCCGCCCGCGTAGAAGGCTACCAGCGCAATGGCGATCACCACCGTACCGATATTCAGACGACGCCATTCGCCAGAGACGATACGGCCAATCACCAGCGAGGCGAAGCCGATCATGATGCCGGTAACGATGTTACAGGTCAGCACGATAAAGACGGCGGTGATCAGACCGGCCATCGCATCAACAAAATCGGCAAAGTCGATTTTAGCTACGTTGCTGAGCATCAGCAGGCCTACGTACATCAGCGCCGGGGCCGTGGCGTAGGCCGGAACCAGGTAGGAGAGCGGAGAAAGGAACAGGATCAGCAGGAACAGCACGCCAACGGTAATCGCCGTCAGGCCAGTTTTACCGCCCGCCGCCGTACCGGCCGCCGATTCGATATAAACCGCTGCCGGGGCTGCGCCCACCAGACCGGAGAAGACGCTGCTCAGGGAGTCGGTGGTCAGCGCTTTGCCGCCGTCGATAATCTGGCCGTCTTTATCCAGCAGGTTTGCCTGGCCAGCTACCGCGCGGATAGTTCCGGTGGCATCAAACACCGCCGTCATCACCAGCGCCAGCACGCTTGGCAGCACCAGCGGATTCAGCGCGCCAACGATGTCCAGGCTACCGATCAGCGAGTTGCCTTGATCGTCGCTCAGCGACGGCATGGCGAAAATGCCGGAGAAGTGTACGGTCGGATCGAAAATCAGGCCCACAATCGACACGCCAATGATGGTCAGCAGAATGCCGCCCGGCACCTTCAGCTTCTCCAGGCCAATAATCACTGCCAGGCCAATCAGAGACATGATCACCGGGAAGCTGTCGAAGTTGCCCAGCGCCACCGGCAGCCCTTCAATTGGGTTTTTCACCACCAGGCCAACGCCGTTGGCGGCGATCAGCAGCAGGAACAGGCCGATACCGATCCCGGTACCGTGCGCCACGCCCTGCGGCAGGTTGCGCAGGATCCAGCTACGAATGCCGGTGGCAGAGATCACGGTAAACAAGACGCCCATCAGGAACACTGCGCCAAGGGCGACCGGAACGCTGATCTGCTGGCCCAGCACCAGGCTGAAGGCGGTAAAGGCGGTCAGTGAAATAGCACAGCCAATCGCCAGCGGCAGGTTTGCCCACAGTCCCATGACGATAGAGCCCACACCGGCCACCAGACAGGTAGCAACGAACACCGCGGCGGGTGGGAAACCCGCTTTTCCTAACATGCCAGGAACGACGATCACGGAGTAGACCATCGCGAGGAAGGTGGTTAACCCGGCGACCACTTCCTGACGAACGGTGCTGCCACGAGCAGAAATTTTAAACCAGGCGTCAAGCGAACCGCCGGTACGCGCTGAAGGCGTAGACATAGAAAACATCCCCTGAAGAGTTTTATTTTTCGTTGTTAGCATGGTGGACAATCCACTGCCCGTTAAACGTCATCGTTCCGAAACAGGTTGTGGCTAAGCAGAGCCACAAAAAGCAAACGTTTAACTCCGCGCAAACAAAACGGCTGTAAAAAAAGGCAAACGATTATCTAGCCTTCATAGGGGGCATTTCAACTTAACTTTAGCGGTTTTTACTAAATTTCCCTTATGATGGTGAAAAAGCAGGCAGTAGATGCGCAAACGTTATCGTCTATGCGCAACCCTACAACAATTTGACCAGGTACGTGCCCGCGTCTCGCCATCCATCATCCTTTCGCATGATTACGCGCCGGGAAGCGCGAAGGGGCCACCCTGGGCGATAGCGCGCTGCCAGGCCGGACGATTTTCAACCCGCGTTTTCCACGCCTGAAGGTTGGGCAGATGGTCGACGCCGCCGCGCGCCAGCAGGGCAAATACTGGGAAGCTCATCTGAATATCCGCCATGCTGGGCTGCTCGCCGGTAAACCACGGCTGGCTGCCGAGCTGCGACTCAATGTAGCGCGCATGGGTTTCAAGCTGCTTATTGAGCCAGGCTTTCTGCACCCCTTCCCCTAACGCCTTGCCCAGGGTACGCAGACCAAAGGGCACCGGCGGTTTGCCGAGGCTGCCAAACACCAGCTTCATGAGCAGAAGCGGCATCAACGATCCTTCAGCATAGTGCAGCCAGAAACGGTACTGGAGCTTCTGATGCGTATCCGTTGGCTTGAGCTGACCGCGGGTGTCATAGGTTTCCTGCAGATGCTCAAGGATCGCGCCGGATTCAGCAATGATTGTGCCGTTATCATCCAGTACCGGTGATTTCCCCAGCGGATGTACTTTCTTTAGCGCCTCGGGTGCCATCATGGTTTTTTCGCGCTGGTAGCGCACAATTTGGTAGGGCAGACCCAGCTCTTCCAGAGCCCAAAGAACGCGCTGGGAACGCGACTGATTAAGATGATGTACAGTGATCACGGTTGTCTCCTGCTATCGATATGAGATAAGGCCTTGTCAGGCTTGCCCTCGCCTCCCCTAACTATAGAAAATTGCACATGATCCGCGAAAAATTTCGGCAAAACAGACGGGTTTATCTCTGGCAATCCCGGTCTGGTGGCATAGACTAAAAGTGTCAGCACAAACCGGAACCTCAACAACGCGTTCGAGCGAGGGGTGTTGATGTCGGGGGAAACCCTCCTGTAAACGAGCGGGATAGAGCGAAAGACAAAGACCGGAAATAACTAAAGCGCCCTTGTGGCGCTTTAGTTTTATCTGTCGTTTGCCTCATCCTCTAACAGCCGGGCCCCCGTTCCCTGCTCTCCCAGCCGATCGCCTGGGTTACGCAGCGGACAGTCGCTGCGCGACAGACAGCCGCAGCCGATACAGCCATTAAGATCGTCCCGGAGCGCCTCAAGCGTATGGATACGTCTATCCAGCTCTTCTCGCCACTGGGAAGAGAGCTGCTCCCACGTTTTGGCATTCAGCGTATGGCCTGCGGGCAATACGCTTAGCGCTTCGCCGATGGTCGCCAGAGGAATGCCGATGCGCTGGGCAATCTTGATGATAGCCACGTAACGCAGCACGTCACGGGTATAACGCCGCTGGTTGCCCTCGTTACGGACGCTCTTAATCAAGCCTTTACTCTCATAAAAGTGCAGAGCCGAGACGGCGACCCCGCTACGTCTCGCCACCTCGCCTGGGGTCAGCATCGCTTTTATGCGCGGCAATTTCTTTTCCATAAAGCTCTTTACCTCAAGTTAACTTGAGGAATTATACTCCGCTTCAGACCAAACGACGACTTCAGCACTGAAAAAGAGGCAGCAGTATGTCCCATCAGCAAATTATTCAAACGCTTATTGAATGGATTGATGAACATATCGACCAACCCCTGAACATTGATGTAGTGGCCCAGAAATCCGGATACTCCAAGTGGTATTTACAGCGGATGTTTCGTGCGGTGACTCACCAGACGCTAGGGGATTATATCCGCCAGCGGCGGCTGGTGATGGCAGCAGAGGCGCTACGGACGACGCAGCGGCCAATCTTTGATATTGCGATGGAGCTGGGGTACGTCTCGCAGCAGACCTTTTCCCGCGTATTCCGTCGGGAGTTTGATCGTACGCCGAGCGATTACCGGCATCAGATGTAGCGCGGGCGGATCAGCGCAGCGGCTGCCGGGTCCACGCCATAAAGTCCTGGGGCGACAGCGCCTTTGCGAAGTACCAGCCCTGGCAATACTGCACGCCGCGCTTTAATAGCCAGGTCACCTGCTCTGAGGTTTCCACGCCTTCGGCAATGATCTTAAGGCGTAAGCTTTGCGCCATCTCGATGATGTGTTCCGCAATCAGGTGGCTGGTACTGTTGGTAGTCAGCGTATCGATAAAAGATTTATCGATTTTCAGAATATCGACGTTCAGCGAATATAAATTGTGCAGGTTGGAATAACCGGTGCCAAAATCATCAATCGCCACCTCATATCCGGCCTGACGAAACGCCTGGATAACCGGTGTTGTTTTCGGCACATCAATAAACCCACGCTCGGTCACTTCAATTTTAATTTGCTGGGCCTTGACGGCATGCTGTTGGGCTTTATCAGAAATTAAAGCAATCAGGCGAGAGGAGTGGAAGTCCGAGGCGGATAGGTTAATTGAGATATAGAGCTGTGGGTTTTCAGATAAGAAACGACCTAAATCAGCGAAGACTTCCTCAACGGCATAATCGGTTACCCGTTCAATGAGCCCCTCTTTTTCCGCCAGCGGTATGAATTCCGCCGGGCTCATCACCTGCCCTTCAAATCCTGGCCAGCGTAACAGCGCCTCGGCCCCCACGCACTGGCCGGTTTTAATATCAATAATTGGTTGATAATTGAGCCGCAGCTGGCGTTTTAGCAAGGCGCGATGCAATAGACGGCGCGGTGAATTAATTTCCTGGTGGGTTCGGGACCACATTAGCAAAATAATAATGCTGCAAATCATCCCCAGCGGCAGCGTGAGCGTCGCCTGGTGATAGAGAAACTGGAAATAGCGATCGCTGGAGGTGGAGACAATAATCGCTATAGGACGCTTTTCCGAGTGGGCAATGGTATAGAAGCGGCCATCCTGCTGAAAGGTAAAGTCGTTGTTCTGCACCAGACCTGCCAGTACCCGGACATCCGCCGTCGGACTCACCGAGAAGAACGCCTTTGTTACCGTGTCGTATACGCCGTAGGCCAGCGAGTGGTCATCCGACATCACCTCGCTGTAGGCCAGCGGATTGACCACCAGTGCATAGTGGCCGCGCTGCATATAGACCATCTTATAGCCAGCATAAAACGGGGTATCGCGGTAATAATAGATAGAGACGTCCGGAGAGCGGGTATATTCCGCAGCGGAAATAATATAGGGCTCAACGGGTGCCATTGAGGTAGAGCATAAAAACCGATCGCCATTAGCGTATATTATATCGGCAACGTAAAGCTGCCCGCGGATAATATTGAGCATATTATCGCGATGCGCTGGCGAGCAGATCCTGCCGTTAAATTTCTCTGCTTTGCTGCGAGCGATATCGACCTGTTGGATAACCAGCTCGGTTTTATCCAGCGCAAGTTGCGCAAATGAACGCAGCTGTATGCCAGTCTCTTTAACGGCGCGGATGTGAGCAAACCATAGCGCCAGCATCACAGGCAGCAAAACTACCATGATGATCCCGACAATCCTTAGCGCCTTGCGGCGTGCGCTATGATTCATTTCCGCCCTATATCCCTGCTTTATGTGTGCCTGCATGGTCGGCAGGAAGCTTTGATAAACAGGTGATTACGTTGCATGAATCATCAGACATTAGCAACCGACTTTTATCATTAATAACCTAATATTTAGTTATGACGATAATATTTGTCCGTAAGCCAAACTAAAAGTGTTCGCCCTGTTTATATTAAAGAAAATAATTATCCAGCTATCGATAAGGTTTTTCGTTAACGCCACAGGGGATCGCTGATTAAGCCAAACTGCCAGTGCGATAAAAAAGGATGAGCCCTGCGTTTATTTTTTCGTCTATGGAAATCCGCATTGAGCGAATAATGTTCGCACCTATTTCCACACATTTTTAATGGTTAAATCACGCTCAAAAAGCCTACACCACGACTGGCTAATAAAAGAACAAATGTGATATAGTTCACATATCTTATGAAACCGAAAAAAGTGTTTCATTCTATCCCGTCAGTCCCTGCGAGCCTCACCCCAACGAAAGCGGCCCGCAGACGTGTGAGGTTACAAACTATGGCCACCATTACGACTAGCCTTGTTCTGCTGCGCTGGCAGCTTATGAGCGCGATCCTGATGTTTCTAGCCAGCTCGCTGAACATCAAGTTCCGTAAGTCCGACTATATTGGGCTGGCGATCGTCAGCAGCGGTCTCGGCGTGGTAGCGGCCTGCTGGTTCGCCACCGGGCTGCTCGGCATTACCCTGGTCGACGTGGCCACTATCTGGCACAACATCGAAAGCATAATGATTGACGTTGCCAGCCATGCGCCGCCAGAGTGGCCGGTGGTCATCACCTGAGTTAAAAAACAAAAAACCCCGACGCGTCGGGGTTTTTTATAGTTTACGCGAGCTCAGCGCGCACTCAGAACGGAATGTCGTCATCGAAGTCCATCGGCGGCTCGTTGTTAGACGGTGCCGGAGCGGACTGCTGCGGACGCTGCTGTGCGCCGCCGCTGAACTGGTTCTGGTTGCCGCCCTGCGGCTGCTGAGGCTGACCCCAACCGCCCTGCTGGCCCTGGCCACCGCCCTGCTGACCACCTGCCGGTGCCCCGCCGCCCTGACGGCCACCGAGCATCTGCATGGTGCCGCCCACGTTCACCACCACTTCAGTGGTGTACTTTTCCACGCCGGACTGATCGGTCCATTTGCGGGTACGCAGAGCACCTTCGATGTAAACCTGAGAACCTTTACGCAGATACTCACCGGCCACCTCGGCCAGTTTGCCAAACAGCACAACCCGGTGCCATTCGGTCTGCTCTTTCATCTCACCGGTCGCTTTATCACGCCAGGATTCGGAAGTAGCCAGCGTAATGTTGGCTACTGCGCCCCCATTCGGCATGTAGCGTACTTCCGGGTCCTGGCCCAGATTACCGACGAGAATCACCTTGTTTACGCCTCTGCTGGCCATGGTTGTGTCTCCTGAATACGTTTCTTAATCTCAATAGTGTAAGCGCGCGATTGTAACTTACCAAGCGACGCTTTGATACCTTGCGAGGAGGATTCCAGTAATCCGCCCGCCGTGCGCTATTTTCGCACAAATGCGCCGGGGATGCATTCTTATACTGTATATCCATTCAGGTTTTTTTGTGTCATAATTAACCGTTTCAGTTCAGTTCGCCGGATGTCCTTCAAACATACCGAGCGCCGAGTCTCTTACCGGGAAAGGTGAATGGATAAGATAGAAGTACGGGGCGCGCGCACCCACAATCTCAAGAATATCAACCTCGTTATCCCACGCGACAAACTGATTGTCGTCACCGGGCTTTCAGGTTCAGGTAAATCATCCCTGGCTTTCGACACCCTCTATGCCGAAGGTCAGCGTCGCTACGTTGAATCGCTCTCCGCCTATGCGCGCCAGTTCCTGTCGTTGATGGAAAAGCCGGATGTCGATCATATCGAGGGTCTGTCGCCCGCGATCTCCATTGAGCAGAAGTCGACCTCGCACAACCCACGCTCTACCGTCGGGACCATTACCGAGATCCACGACTACCTGCGTCTGCTGTTTGCCCGCGTAGGCGAACCGCGCTGTCCGGATCACAACGTACCGCTGGATGCGCAGACCGTCAGCCAGATGGTGGATAACGTGCTGTCGCAGCCGGAAGGCAAGCGCCTGATGCTGCTGGCGCCGATCATCAAAGAGCGTAAGGGTGAGCACACCAAGACGCTGGAGAACCTGGCAAGCCAGGGCTATATCCGTGCGCGTATTGATGGTGAAGTGTGCGACCTCTCGGATCCGCCGAGCCTTGAACTGCATAAAAAACATACTATTGAAGTGGTCATCGACCGCTTTAAGGTACGGGACGATCTGACCCAGCGTCTGGCCGAGTCGTTTGAAACCGCGCTGGATCTCTCCGGCGGGACGGCGATTGTCGCCGATATGGACGATGCGAAGGTTGAAGAGCTGCTCTTCTCCGCTAACTTTGCCTGCCCGATCTGCGGCTACAGCATGAACGAGCTGGAACCGCGCATGTTCTCCTTTAACAACCCGGCCGGTGCCTGTCCGACCTGTGACGGGTTGGGCGTGCAGCAGTATTTCGATCCCGACCGCGTGATCCAGAACCCGGAGCTGTCGCTGTCCGGCGGCGCGATCCGCGGCTGGGATCGCCGTAACTTCTACTATTTCCAGATGCTGCGCTCGCTGGCGGATCACTACAAGTTTGACGTTGACGATGCCTGGGAGAGCCTGAGCGCGTCGGTGCAAAAAGTGGTGCTGTTCGGCTCCGGTAAAGAGAGCATCGAATTCAAGTACATGAACGATCGCGGCGACACCTCCGTGCGCCGTCATCCGTTTGAAGGCGTTCTGCACAACATGGAACGCCGCTACAAAGAGACCGAGTCCAGCGCGGTACGTGAAGAGCTGGCGAAGTTTATCAGCAACCGTCCGTGCGCCTCCTGTGACGGCACGCGCCTGCGTCGTGAAGCACGCCACGTCTTTGTTGAGGATACGCCGCTGCCGGCGATCTCCGACATGAGCATTGGCCACGCGATGGACTTCTTTAACAACCTCAAGCTGGCAGGCCAGCGGGCGAAGATCGCCGAGAAGGTGCTGAAGGAGATTGGCGACCGTCTGAAGTTCCTGGTGAACGTCGGCCTCAACTACCTGACTCTCTCTCGCTCGGCGGAGACCCTCTCCGGGGGCGAGGCGCAGCGTATCCGTCTGGCAAGCCAGATCGGCGCTGGACTGGTCGGGGTAATGTACGTGCTGGATGAGCCGTCTATCGGCCTGCACCAGCGCGACAACGAACGCCTGCTGGGCACGCTGATCCACCTGCGCGACCTTGGCAATACGGTAATTGTCGTTGAGCATGACGAGGACGCCATCCGCGCCGCCGATCACGTGATTGACATCGGTCCAGGTGCAGGCGTCCACGGCGGTCAGGTGGTGGCGGAAGGCCCGCTGGATGCGATTATGGCGGTACCGGAGTCGCTGACCGGCCAGTTCATGAGCGGCAAGCGGCAGATCGCCGTGCCGAAAGATCGCGTGCCTGCCGATCCGTCGAAGGTGCTGAAGCTCTCCGGTGCACGCGGTAACAACCTGAAGGACGTGACGCTGACCCTGCCGGTAGGCCTGTTTACCTGCATCACCGGCGTCTCCGGCTCGGGTAAATCCACGCTGATCAACGATACGCTATTCCCGATTGCCCAGCGCCAGCTTAACGGCGCGACCATTGCCGAGCCGGCACCCTACCGTGAGGTTCAGGGGCTGGAGCACTTCGACAAGGTAATTGATATCGACCAGAGCCCGATTGGCCGTACTCCGCGCTCAAACCCGGCGACCTATACCGGCGTCTTTACGCCCGTGCGTGAGCTGTTTGCCGGTGTGCCGGAGTCACGCTCGCGCGGGTACACGCCGGGGCGTTTCAGCTTTAACGTGCGCGGCGGCCGCTGCGAGGCCTGTCAGGGCGACGGCGTGATCAAGGTCGAGATGCACTTCCTGCCGGATATCTACGTGCCGTGCGACCAGTGCAAAGGCAAACGCTATAACCGCGAAACGCTGGAGATCAAATACAAGGGCAAGAGCATCCACGAAGTGCTGGATATGACCATCGAAGAGGCGCGTGAGTTCTTTGATGCCGTTCCGGCGCTGGCGCGGAAGCTGCAAACCCTGATGGATGTGGGCCTCTCCTACATCCGTCTCGGCCAGTCCGCCACCACGCTCTCGGGCGGTGAGGCGCAGCGCGTGAAGCTGGCCCGTGAGCTATCGAAACGCGGTACCGGCCAGACGCTCTATATTCTGGACGAGCCAACCACCGGTCTGCACTTCGCTGACATCCAGCAGTTGCTGGAAGTGCTCCACCAGCTGCGCGATCAGGGCAACACCATCGTCGTCATTGAGCACAACCTCGACGTGATCAAGACGGCGGACTGGATTGTCGATCTCGGTCCGGAGGGGGGCAGCGGCGGCGGCGAGATCCTGGTCTCCGGCACGCCGGAAACGGTCGCAGAGTGCGAAGCCTCGCACACTGCCCGCTTCCTTAAACCGATGTTGAAATAGCTAGACGGAAAGCTGCTGCCTGACCGTGTCAGGCAGCGCTTCAACCGCCAGCTTGTAGGACGCATCTACCAGGTAGTAAATCTGCGACTTCGGTAGCGATCCATCGAGAAACACCGTGCTCCAGTGCGCCTTATTCAGACGCGCGCTTGGCCGCACGTCTGCATTTTCACTGCGCAGCAGCTCGGCCAGTTCCGGGCTGGTTTTCAGCGACACCGCCGGGCGGTTGTCAACGTCATGCACCATCGCAAACAGCACGTCTGCCACTTTGATCTGCGTAGCCTTCCAGTCGCTGTGTACGCTCTGCTCCGCGCCTGGTTTACCCATGCAGTAGGGCAGCAGTTCCGAATTGATCATTTCTCTTCCCCTTGTAGTGTTGCGATGATTTTGCGTGACCCGCCGTGAATGCGGTGCTCTCCTAACCAGATACCCTGCCATGTCCCCAGCTGTACGCGACCGTTCTGCACCGGTAGCAGCAGCGATACGCCAAGCGTCGAGGATTTAATATGGGAAGGCATATCGTCCGGCCCCTCCGCGTCGTGCTCGTAGCGGGCGCTGTCCGGTACGGCCTGCAGAAAGTGCTGCTCCATATCGTGACGCACGGTGGGATCGCAATTTTCATTCAGCGTGAGGGAGGCAGAGGTGTGCTGTAGCAGCAGGTGCAACAAACCCGTTTTGATGCGGTTAAGGGAAGGAATTTGTTCCAGCACCTCGTCCGTCACCAGATGGAAACCGCGTGGCTTTGTGCCAAGCCTGAGAGTTTGTTGATACCACATAGAGTGCTCCAGAGTTATTTCACCTGATGCTAAGTGTGTAACACGTAGGGCAGAACAGCCAGAAAAGGGAGAAAATAAGGCAACCTGGCGATTGCCTTTTGCCGATCAATACTCGGAATTGGCGATGACCTCTTCGTTATACATTCCCGCCTGCGGCAGTGGCCGGTAGGTGGAGTTAGAGGCGCGCAGCACGCGAATGCCTCGCGCACCCACTTCCCGCGCAGCGCGGATGTCGTTATCCGAGTCGCCGTAGAACATCTTGATCTGCTTATCCTGTAGCCATTGGGTTTTGGTGTTCTGGCCCGGCTGGTCCCCGGCAAAGATCACCGGATTCATATTCTCGGCGGGGATTTGAAAATCATCCCGCAGCGTTTTTGACACGGTCTCGGTTTTGGTCTGGCTACGCCCGGTCACGAAGTAGATCGCATCGCCACGTTTGACGTGCATGGCGATCAGCGTCCGCGCCACCTCTTTGGGAATGCTGAACTCATCCCAGCCGTTGTTCATCTTCTCCCAGAATGCGGGATTGTGCAGATACTCCTCGCTCTGCGGAGAATAGAGTTCCTTTCCACGCCAGAAGCCCGGGCTGGAGAAGAGCACGGTGTCATCGATATCAAACCCGACGGCCATCGGCGGGCGACCCTGAAGGCTATTTTCGATTTGTGCGACGGAAACCCAGTGGATGGGGGCTTGCTCAGCCAGCTTCGCGACGTTGGTTCCCGGATAGAGCGGCGAGGGAACGGAAGCGTGAGCGCTGGCAGTGCCCACGGCAAGCAGAAGACAGAATGCACTGAGAGCGAGGGGCATTTTACGCATATTCATCCTTAAACCTGAAAGTTTGGCAGAATTTTCCCCGGCATTGCGCCGGGGAAGGCACTGATTATGCCATCACAGCAGCAAAGGCCTGTGCGACGCGGTGCACATTACTGCTATTCAGGCCAGCAAGGCACATGCGTCCACTGGCAATCAGGTAGACACCAAACTCCTCACGCAGGCGGGTAACCTGCGCTGCGCTCAGCCCGGTATAGCTGAACATGCCGCGCTGCTGCAACAGATAGTCAAAGTTATGACCCGGTACCGCCTCGCGCAGTACGTTCACCAGCTCATGGCGCATGGCAGAGATACGCAGGCGCATCGCTTCAACTTCCGCCAGCCACTGGGCTTTCAGGGTTGCATCACCCAGTACGGTCGCTACCAGCTGCGCGCCAAAGTTTGGCGGACTGGAGTAGTTGCGGCGTACGGTGGCTTTTAGCTGCCCCAGCACGCGCCCGGCGGTGTCGGCATCGTCACAGATGATAGACAGGCCGCCAACGCGCTCGCCGTAGAGAGAGAAGATCTTCGAGAAGGAGTTGCTCACCAGCGCGGGCAGCCCGGCATCGGCGATGGCACGAATCGCGTAGGCGTCTTCTTCCATCCCGGCACCGAAGCCCTGATAGGCGATGTCGAGGAACGGGATCAGCTCATGCGCTTTCAGCACCTCAATCACCGCGTCCCACTGAGGATTGGTCAGGTCAGCCCCGGTTGGGTTATGGCAGCACGGATGCAGCAGAACGATGCTGCGGGCCGGTAGGCTTTGCAATTTTTCCAGCAGCGCGTCAACGCGCACGCCGTTGGTTTCGCTATCAAACCACGGGTAAGTACTTACTTCGAACCCAGCCCCTTCAAATATGGCGATGTGGTTTTCCCAGGTTGGATCGCTGACCCAGACGCCGGAGTCAGGGAAGTAGCGCTTCAGGAAATCGGCCCCCACCTTCAGCGCGCCGGAGCCACCGAGAGTCTGAATAGTTGCCACGCGGTTCGCCTTCAGCACCGGATGTTCAGCACCAAACAACAGTGGCGCGATGGTGTGACGGTAGCCCGGCAGGCCTTCCATCGGCAGATAGAGCGATGCGCCATGCGGCTGGGCGTTCAGGCGTGCTTCCGCTTCGGCAACGGCCTGAAGCTGAGGGATCAGACCCTCTTCATTGTAATAGAGGCCGATGCTGAGGTTTACCTTATCGCTACGGGGATCTTCTTTAAAACGCTCCATCAGCGTCAGAATGGGGTCGCCAGCGTAGGCGTCAACTTTTTGAAACACGCGGTGGTTCTCCAGATTTACAAAACTAAAGAGACACAATAAACCTTAACCCGATAGAAGATCGAGAGGTTTATTTTACACCCGCGCCTCGGCTATTTAGCCCGTCACAGCCTGTCCATCTGGCAAATATTTCATTCTATAAAATTGGCGTAGTTTTACTCCTGCAAATTTGCATAACCTTAAAATTAACAGGAGTAAATATCATGGATTCACAATTCATTGGTTCAGTGATCAATGCCCTGCCGCTCGAACATATGATTGGCGGCCCGCTGCAGGCGATGATTAAAGCCCAGGTTCAGGCTAGCAAAGCTTACACAGATTTCCTGCTTTCAGTCTGTATTAAAGATGGTAAAGCGGTGGCAATCGAATTCGATTACGACGAAACCATTGTTAACGAGCAAGGCGTAAGCCAGGGCGTCGTGAAGAAGAGTATGAGCATCCCTCTGCTGGCGGCCGTCTCCCACCCGATCATTTGCATTGAGGAAGGAACGATTGATTTTGAACTCGAGGTCAGTCAGAGCGAATCGAGCAAAAGCAATACCGAAGCAGAAGCCTCTCTTGAAGCCTCAGTAGGTTGGGGTCCCTTTAAGGCGCGGATTACTGGCAAGGTTTCCCACAAAGCAGAGCAGACTCGTCAGTCAGATACACGAGCAAAATACTCCATTCATACCGAGATAAAACGTCAGCAGCCACCGGAAGCCCTGATGCGTGTTATCGATTTCCTCACCGAGGCGGCAACGAAGCCGGTCATGCAACAAGATGAGGCAAAGCGTCTTGAGAAAGAGGCCGCTTAATCTCTTTTAATGTCCGGGGCCACACGACGTGGCCTCTGTTTAGGAGTGTGATATGTCGATAAAAGATTGGCTATGGGGCGAGGAAAAAGAGAATACCTCCTCCACTGGGTCAACAAGCGCATCTGAACAGCCCCCCGGCCCGCCGCCGATAACGCCTAATACCCCCGTCACGCTGGAGGATATTACGCGGGGGATGCAATACGCTGCGACGGCAGCGAACAGAATGATTGCTCATCAATATATGCAGGCGCTCGATCCCTTTTTTGAACCGATGCCTGATGGCAGTTTGATGCCCAGAACGGTAGCGCTTCAGCTTGACGAAAATCATCAATTCCAGCTTCCACTGGTGGCGCTGGCAACGCCGCGAGGACTGATGCTCGAGAAGATGAACGTGCATCTGACCGTACGTTCAGAAGGTATTGAGCAGGCGGCTCAACAGACGGCGGCTGAAGATAATCAAGCAACGCGCTTTCACGTTACGCTCTCCCCTGCCACCGATGAAAAAGCGGGGCGTGATAGTCGCCATGTTGATATTGAAATGCAGTTTACCGTTCTGGAACCACCAGAGAGCGTGATGCGCCTGATTGATGAATATACCAACCGGATCGTTCCACAAAAAATAGGGAGTGCATTATCTGATGAGCAAACTACCTGATCGTACCGGTGAACGAGGCCTACAGTTGATAACCACGTTTGAGGGTCTAAAGCTAAAACGCTATCGTGATTCAGTAGAAAAATGGACCATCGGTTATGGTCATTTGATCCTTCCGGCAGAAGAAAAGAAGCTTATCACCATCACTACTGGCGAAGCTAAAGCGCTATTAAGAAAAGACCTCAGAAGAACTGAAGCAGGTGTTAATAAATATCTTAAAAGAGAAGTTACACAAAACCAGTTTGATGCATTAATTTCCCTGGCGTTTAATATTGGCGTGGGTAATTTACAAAAATCAACGCTGCTTAGACGAATCAATCAGGGTGATATAAAAGGGGCTGCGCAACAGTTTTTGGTCTGGAACAAAGGAGGAAAACAGGTGCTGCCTGGCCTGACTCGCCGTCGGGAAGCAGAGCGGAAACTTTTCTTATCCGACAAAGGCTAATTTTCATTAAAAACGGCAAATTAAATAAAGGAGAAATGCGTGAACAACCGCTATTTTAATGTTCTGCCGGGTGCACTGCTGTGCGCGATGCTTGCTGGCGCCTCCGCGCAGGCAGTGGCAAAACCTACCTGTGAACAATCCATTGGAGACGTTAATACTTTTTTAAAGGAAAAGGGTGAACCCACGATTCAAAACGTGCCTGCGCTGGCCGCCACGTTGCGTTATTTAAATGAAAAGGGCACGCTACCGATGAAATACATTACTCGCCAGCAAGCAAAGGATCAAGGCTGGAGCGGTAACGATAGCGATAGCCTGTGGGGTTTTAATAAACCAAATGAGAAATATATTGGTGGCGAGGTGTATACCGGACGGAAGCCAACAGAAGGAGATACCTGGCGCAGCGCAGATATTGACGTCATCAGTGGTTATCGAGGTGAAAAGCGGATGCTTTATACCAACAACAGCAATCAGGAAAAATATATTAGCCCCGATAACTACAGACATCTAGTTCAATTATCACCCTGCGAATAACTGATTACTGCACTACATATCTATAACCACCGCGCAATAGCGTACCTTTAATTAACACTTAATAAGCGAGAAACACATTATGTTTGAGAAATATACTTTAAAACAGACGGCTGAAAGCAACCACTGCGGCGGCTATGCACTGGCAGCAATTATTAACGATAAAACTAAAGACGCCGAGGATGTACCGGATGGTAAAGCAGTATATGACACGTTGATTGCTAAACAGCATAGTGACACTATCAAAAACCACTTTTCATTCTTCTACAAGGATAGCTCACAAGGCGCAATGACCCTCCCCTCCAGCCTGGTCACTGAGGCAAAAATGCGGTGGCCCGATAAGGAGATCAAGGTAACTATCAGCTCAGCATTCCTTAAAAGCAACGCCGGACTTTGTCATTTTGAAACGCTCAATATTACTGACTATGCTGAAATTAAGATTAAAAAAAGTGAGCCACTGAAAGATCATATCGATAAGAAGGGCTACTATCTGTTGGTAGTTAATGAAGGAAAGCACTGGGTGGCAATGGGTAGGGATACTTCTGGCTTATATATGTATGAGCCTGCTACAGGGCAAAGCGGTAAACCCGTAATGACAGAGAACGATCTGTTTTCTCTCGATGGAAAAAATTATACCTGGTCCGGGGTAATCATCCGTATTTCATAAATCACCAATAAAGAATGGCGATAATTCTATCGCCATTTTTTTAACCTATTTTAGCACCTACGTAGCCGAACGCTTCTCACTGTTCCTATAAATTCCGCAGGAAGCATGACAAGATAGCTGTTCGCCTGTCCAGGCTCGATGATATTTACTCGATCGTTTCGCGATGGTTCAGCACAAACCACATTCAACCCGGCATCACTCGCCATTATACCTTCGATATATTGATCGGTAATGCTCGTGATGTTCAAAAATACATGTTCGGTTGCTACTTCGGCTCTCATTTTAAATCTCCTTGTTAGTTTAAATGGCCAGAGCAGAATACTAAAACCGCACAAACAAAGAATCATCTTCTTGTCCTGGGCCATTTAACAGACTGACTATGAGTGATTACTATGATATACCATTGCGGCCTGGGTTCGGTTGTGAACATTCAGCCGATTAAAAATAGACTCAATATGCGCTTTAACTGTACCAAGGCTAATATTTAACAGACGGCTGATTTGCTTGTTTGAGTCACCTGCGGCAAGCAGCCTTAAAATCTCTAACTGCCTCTGCGTCAAAAGATGGGTTTTATTATCGCTGTGAGTAGACGGAATTAAAATATCAGGTAGGCAGACCATACCACTTTCAACCATGGCGAGTACCTGACTTATTTTTTCTGCTGAAGCACCTCTGGCCACGACGCCTTTTACCAGATGCTGGAAGGGTGAACTGGTTATCTTCCTGAGCATTAATACTACCGGTAACTCTGGATAACTGAGCGAAAGTTGCTCCAGTAGGCCCATACAGCATAAGCTTTCAATATCACCATCAAGTAAAATTACAGTGACTTTTAATCTCTCTAAAAATAACCAAACCTCATCCATGTTTTTAGCACTCTGCATCTGACAGTCTGGCAGTATTCGCTTCAGTTCAGCGCACAGCCCTTGAACATACACAGGCAGCTCATCAATTATCAGTATATTCATACTGTTTCCTCATACTTTCTCGCTAGCAAAGTATAAGTATCTCTTTAATCTATAAAATATAAAAATGGCATTTATCATAGGCTATTATGAATAAATATATTTTTAAGGGGAATGTTTTTAATATAAACTATTTGTTTGGATTATTAATTTGAGCGATAACACCTGGCACGATGCTACCGCTCTGGTAGGTAAAACGTCGCTTAATCGACGTATCGCATCGCGACTCGTGACGTCAGTCGCGTAATAAGTTCGTAAGCACTTACTTTTGTAAGCTCAGCGATGCGCTCTACCGGCAGCCCTTCCCCCCACATCACTACCGGATCGCCCGCCCGCTCCTGGGCCTCTGGTCCAAGGTCAACGCAGATCATATCCATCGCCACGCGCCCAACGATAGGCACTTCGCGGCCGTTGACCAGTACCGGCGTACCGGACGGCGCGGCGCGAGGATAGCCATCGCCGTAGCCCATCGCCACTACGCCAAGACGCGTATCGCGCTCGCTGGTCCAGGTCCCGCCGTAGCCTACCGGCTCACCCGCACGGTGCGGACGCACGGCGATCAGCTTTGAGGTCAGGGACATCACCGGCTGGAAGCCAAAGTCAGCGCCCCAGGGCTTTTGATCCAGCGGCGAGACGCCATAGAGAATGATGCCGGGACGCACCCAGTCAAAATGGGCCTGTGGCCAGAGCAGAATGCCGCCGGAGGCCGCAATAGAACGTAGGCCCGGCTTGCCTTCGGTGAAGGTAGTGAAGATATCCAGCTGCTGCTCGGTTGCGCCACACTCTGGCTCATCGGCCCGGGCAAAGTGGCTGACGATATTCACCGGCTGGCGCACGTTTTTACAGGCGCAGAGACGCTGATAGAACGCGCTGGCATCTTCGGGACGCACGCCCAGCCGATGCATGCCGGTATCGAGCTTCATCCAAACGGTGATGGGTTCAGGCAGCACCGCCCTCTCCAGCGTCTCTAGCTGCTCGATATTGTGCACGGCGGTGTGCAGCTTTTGGGCTGAGAGCGTGGGGAGATCGTCAGCGGAAAAAAAACCCTCCAGCAGCAGGATCGGCTGGGTAATGCCGCCTGCGCGTAGCTGCAGAGCCTCTTCGAGACGGGCAACGCCAAAGGCGTCGGCGTCGGGGAGCGTTCGCGCGGTCTCCAGGAGACCATGTCCGTAAGCGTTCGCTTTCACCACTGCAACCAGTTTGCTGGCAGGAGCCAGTTCGCGCAGGCGTTGCAGATTGTGTCGCAGAGCGCGGCGGTTAACTACTACGGTTGCCGCTTGCATGTTAATCCTTCTAAAAGCCGAATCCTCAAAATCATTCGCGTTGCAGGAAGGCGACAAGTCCGGGAAGCCCCAGGAGCTTACTGAAGTAAGTGACTGGGGTGAGCGGACGCAGTCAACACACCTGCGGCGTGAAAGATGAAGAGGATTTATTCGTCATCGTACTGCGGTCCCGCATAGTTATCGAAACGCGACCACTGCCCATTAAAGGTCAGACGTACCGTACCGATCGGGCCGTTACGCTGCTTACCAATAATAATTTCCGCGATGCCTTTCAGATCGCTGTTCTCGTGGTACACCTCATCACGATAGATAAACATGATCAGGTCGGCATCCTGCTCGATAGAGCCGGATTCACGCAGGTCGGAGTTGACCGGGCGCTTATCGGCACGCTGCTCCAGGGAGCGGTTAAGCTGCGACAGGGCGACGACCGGCACCTGTAACTCTTTCGCCAGCGCCTTCAGCGAGCGGGAGATCTCTGCGATCTCAAGCGTACGGTTGTCAGAGAGCGACGGAACGCGCATCAGCTGCAGGTAGTCGATCATGATCATGCTCAGGCCGTCATGCTCGCGGAAAATACGCCGGGCGCGCGAGCGCACCTCGGTCGGCGTCAGGCCAGAGGAGTCGTCGATATACATATTACGCTTCTCTAGCAGGATGCCCATGGTGCCGGAGATCCGCGCCCAGTCCTCGTCGTCGAGCTGGCCGGTACGGATGCGGGTCTGATCGACGCGGGAGAGCGACGCCAGCATACGCATCATGATCTGCTCGGCGGGCATCTCCAGGCTGAAAATCAGCACTGGCTTATCCTGGAGCATCGCGGCGTTTTCGCACAGGTTCATGGCGAAGGTGGTTTTACCCATCGACGGACGCGCCGCCACGATGATCAGATCCGAACGTTGCAGGCCCGCCGTTTTTTTATTCAGATCCTGGTAGCCGGTATCAACGCCGGTAACGCCATCGTGAGGCTGCTGAAACAGCTGCTCGATACGCGCAACGGTGGCCTCAAGGATCTGATCGATGCTTTTCGGCCCTTCGTCTTTATTCGCCCGGTTTTCAGCAATCTGGAAAACGCGGGATTCGGCGAGGTCGAGCAGATCTTCACTGGTTCGCCCCTGAGGGTCAAAGCCCGCGGTGGCTATTTCGTTAGCCACCGAGATCATTTCCCGCACAACCGCACGTTCGCGAACAATGTCAGCATAGGCGCTGATGTTCGCCGCACTTGGTGTATTTTTCGATAGCTCTGCAAGGTAGGCAAACCCGCCTACGCTGTCCAGCTGACCCTGTTGCTCCAGCGACTCCGCCAGAGTGATCAGGTCGATGGGCTTGCTCATCTCCTGCAGGCGGTGCATCTCAGTGAAGATGTGTCGGTGTGGGCGGGTATAGAAATCTTCCGCAACAACGCGCTCGGCAACGTCGTCCCAGCGTTCGTTATCCAGCATTAAACCGCCCAACACCGACTGCTCCGCTTCGATTGAGTGTGGCGGCACTTTCATCCCCTCGACTTGCATATCGCGGGGTTCAGTCTGTTTGTTGAAGGGTTTATTTCCTGCCATAGTGAATGGAGTACCGAGATAAATTGTGGGTCGAAATTTTATCACATATTGGATTATGACACCGACCCTAATGTCACCCTGGTTTAGGATCTTTGGGAGGAAGCATGGCAACAAGAATTGAATTTCACAAGCATGGTGGCCCTGAGGTATTAAAAGCGGTGGAGTTTACCCCCACCGATCCGGCAGAGAACGAGGTGCAGGTCGAGAACAAGGCTATCGGTATCAACTACATTGATACCTACATCCGCAGCGGCCTCTATCCGCCACCGGCGTTGCCAAGCGGGCTCGGTACAGAGGCAGCAGGCGTAGTCAGCAAAGTAGGTAAAAACGTTAGCCACATTAAAGCGGGCGATCGGGTGGTCTATGCCCAGTCGGCCCTGGGTGCCTACAGCTCGGTGCACAACGTGCCTGCGGATAAGGTCGCTATTCTGCCCAATGCGATCTCCTTTGAGCAGGCGGCGGCCTCGTTCCTGAAAGGGCTGACGGTCTTCTATCTGCTGCGTAAAACCTATGAGATCAAGCCCGACGAGCCGTTTCTGTTCCATGCGGCGGCGGGCGGCGTGGGGCTGATCGCCTGCCAGTGGTCCAAGGCGCTGGGTGGGAAGCTGATCGGCACCGTGGGCAGTGCGCAGAAGGCGCAGCGGGCGTTGCAGGCCGGCGCATGGCAGGTGATTAACTATCGCGAGGAGAGCATCGTTGATCGCGTCAAGGAGATCACCGGCGGTAAAAAGGTGCACGTTGTCTATGACTCGGTGGGAAAAGATACCTGGGAGTCCTCGCTGGACTGCCTACAGCGTCACGGCCTGATGGTCAGCTTCGGCAATGCCTCTGGCCCGGTCACCGGCGTTAACCTTGGCATTCTTAACCAGAAAGGTTCTCTGTATGCCACTCGCCCTTCCCTTCAGGGTTACATCACTAACCGGGAGGAGCTGGAAGAGGCGAGCAACGAGCTCTTTTCGCTGATTGCCAGCGGCGTGATTAAGGTGGACGTGGCGGAGGAGCAGAAGTTCCCGCTGGCGGAGGCGCAGCGCGCGCACGAAACGCTGGAGAGCCGATCAACGCAGGGGTCGAGTTTGCTTATCCCTTGATTCCCTCTAAATAATTCGAGTAGCAGGAAGACGGCAAGTGCGCGAGTCCCCAGGAGCTTACATAGGTAAGTGACTGGGGCGAGTAAGCGCAGCCAACGCACCGGCTGCTTGAAGTATGACGAGGGAAAAGAATTAGGGCTTCACTGTAAAACAGAGAAGCCCTTTCTTTTTTTAGTTCGGCTGTATGTAGGGTACAGCTCGATGAATTCAAAAGCCGCGCAATAGTGACAGATTCAATACCTAAATCCTATGCGGTTTGGCTGAACCTGCCCGAGAAAAGTGCCAGGATGTGATCAAGACCGCATTACTTAGTAACGCCAGCGGCTATTACGCTGATACAGCGGCAGTTTTGGCTTTTTCACCGCCCGAATAACCCAGACGATGGCCACCGCCAGCAGCAGCCAGGGCAGCAGTTTAAACATTAAGGCAAACAGACCACCGACAAACATTAGCGCCGTGGCGACTGCCAGAGCAACGATAATGCCCAGCAGCGAGACGCCCGTAACCAGCAGCATCATAAAAAATCCAATAACAAACAGTAGTTCCAGCATGGCTCTTCCCCCTCAATAGTTACCTGAGTTATTACAAGAATCGTGCCAGAATATAATCCATTGATAATAAAACAAAACGCCCCGCAGAGCGCTGCGAGGCGTGGTCAATTTAGCTAACTTTTAGCGAATTTCTAACGCTTATCGGCGACCAGCTTTAGCGCCTGCTCCAGCACGTTAATATCTGCCCCTGCCTTATGCGCGTTTTCACTCAGGTAGCGACGCCACTGGCGCGCGCCTGGAACGCCCTGGAAAAGACCCAGCATATGGCGAGTAATATGCCCGAGATAGGCACCGCTGCTCAGCTCACGCTCGATATAAGGATACATGGCGCGCACCACCGCGACCGGATCGGCATCGTCACGCACTACGCCAAATATCTCACGGTCAACCGCAGCCAGGATGCCTGGGTTTTGATACGCCTCACGCCCTACCATCACCCCGTCCATATGCTCAAGGTGCGCCTTCGCCTCTTCCAGTGATTTGATGCCGCCGTTAATGGACATAGTCAGGTGTGGGAAGTCGCGCTTAAGCTGATAGACACGCGGGTAGTCCAAGGGCGGGATCTCGCGGTTCTCTTTGGGACTGAGCCCAGAGAGCCAGGCCTTACGGGCATGAATAATAAACGTCTCACACTCGCCCTTGCCGGAAACGGTATCAATAAAGCTGCAAAGGAATTCGTAGCTGTCCTGATCGTCAATGCCGATGCGGGTCTTCACCGTCACCGGGATAGAGACCACGTCGCGCATGGCTTTGATGCAGTCTGCCACCAGCTGCGCATTGCCCATCAGGCAAGCCCCGAACATGCCGTTCTGCACGCGATCGGACGGACAGCCAACGTTGAGGTTGATCTCATCGTAGCCGCGGGCTTCGGCCAGCTTCGCACAGTGGGCCAGCTGCGCCGGATCGCTGCCGCCCAGCTGAAGCGCTACGGGATGCTCTTCGTCGCTGTAAGCCAGGTAATCGCCTTTGCCATGGATAATCGCCCCGGTGGTTACCATCTCGGTATAGAGCAGCGTCTCCCGCGACAGCAGGCGCAGGAAATAGCGACAGTGGCGATCGGTCCAGTCGAGCATGGGCGCGATGGAGAAGCGGTGAGCGGCGAAGGCGGTAGCGGGCGTGACTGGCGGCATAGCGTACGTTTTTTCATCAAAATAGAAAAGGGGCGCTACTATAGCATACTCATTTCGCCTGAACAGCACGCTGGGAACGTTGCGTCTTCGGCGGATAGTCATGTTGTTGCCGTTCCATCATCTATCAGCACGATAGTTTGTAAGGCAATCTTCTGGCTTACTCGATTAGGCAATGCACTTGCTTTTCTCGCTTTTTTGTATAAAATTTCATACAAAAGGGAGGGGTTATGTCAGTGAAGACAACGCTTAAAGCAAAAGACATCGTATGGTTGGGCTCGTCACGAGAAGATGTATTGGCTTTTCCCGTAGAAGTTCGTAGAGAAGTCGGGTACCAATTGCACAGTATTCAATTTGGGATTGAACCAGCAGACTGGAAACCTTTTTCAGAAGTAGGTGTAGGCGTTAATGAAATTAGGGTACGTGATATCAGTGGAATCTATCGTGTCATGTATGTAGCAAAGTTCGATGAGGCTATCTATGTTTTGCATAGTTTTCAGAAAAAAACATCGCAAACAAGTAAGTCCGATAAAGATACCGCTAAAATGCGTTACAACACATTGATTCAACAGCGGAGAAACAAAAAATGACCGCAAAAATAGAGACTGACGTTCGTCATGTCACGCCTTCGGGAAGCAATGTCTTTGCTGATTTAGGTTTTGACGAACAGGAGGCGATAGCGCTTCATGCTGACTCGTTACGCAAAATTGAAAACACACTCGCTATTAAAGAGCAGCTGATGGAAGAGATTGCCGTCTGGATTTCTGATAAGAATATGAAGCAGGCTGATGTAGCTACCGTTTTACATATTTCTCGTCCCCGCGTATCAGACGTCGTGAACAAAAAAACCAATAAATTTACTATTGATGCGTTAGTAAACATGTTGAGCCATATCGGTAAACCCGTTCGGGTTTCTGTCGGTTAATTCTATTTTTATGACGCCGGAGGCATTGCGCCTCCGGCGGGTAGAGCATTAGAACGTCAGGCTGAGCTGCGCGCCTGCGCCCCAGGTTTCATCTTCACCGTACAGACCCATCAGGTCGACGTGAACGCGGTTAAACGGCGCAAAACCGATACCGGCGGTGGCGACGTTGCTGTCGTCCCCTTTCACATCGGCACGGTAGCCTGCACGCACCGCCAGCCAGTCAAGCGGACGCACTTCAGCACCCACGCCAACGTACTGAGAAGCCTCTTCGCTCTTAAAGCCTTTCGTTTCGGTGACATCGCCGTCGGCGCTGAGGGTCACCAGATCCGTATGCCAGGCCACGCCTGCGGTCACTACCGGGCTGATCTGGTAGGTATCTTTGTAGTTGCGTACTTCCCCAGTACGGCCGTTGCGGATTTGGATATCTTTAGTATCGATATCGCGGGAGATCAGGTTCTGCCCGCTCAGGCCTACGGTCCAGTTATCACCAAAATCAGCGGCAATACCGGCATCAACGTTGAAGCCGGTATCGTCGTTACGGTAGCGGCTGCTGTTGAAGTCGCTGCTGTCGTAGTCGTAGATAGAGGTGGTGTAGTTGAACAGCCAGGTTTTTTGCAGCTTCGGCGTCACGCCGATGGAAACCGGCACGTCGCCAAACTGGAACTGACGCGCCACGGCCACGCCGTAGTCGGAGACGATAGCGGCCCGTCCAGAAGCGGTGGAGTTCAGGTTACGGGTGATCTCATCCGAGCCAGCAGGAGAGAGCGCAGCGTTCAGCGCCACGCCTGCCGCAACCAGATCGCTATTCTGGATGTTGCGCAGGTAGCTAATATCCTGCTGATCGATATCAGAGCTCACGCGAGCATGCGCATACGCTTTGGTCACGAACGCAAAGGAGAGAACATCGTTGGGAATGCTTACTGCAATGCCTGCTGCGGCATGCGCGCGCGCCGTTTTACCTTGCAGAAAATCCAGCTCGTCAGCAAGATCGCCCGCTGCACCCTGGAACTGATCGATAGTGCCTAGCGGATTGGCAATAATCTGCGCCGTGGTCAGGTTGTCGATAACGTCGTCGTAATAGTCGACTTTGTCGTTGATGTCATCGATTTCGTCCTGCAAATTGTCTTTATCGCTAATCTGCGCCTGAACGCTCGGCAGGATAACGGTCACGTTATCATCTGGTTTGGCCTTAGCTAGCAGCGCCGGGTTAATCAGTACGCCGCTGCCGTAGCTGGCGGATGCGACACCGGTTCCACCCATCGCATCGCTACGCGCTTCTGCCCATGTATTTGCTGCCCCTGCCTGAGTGACTACCCCAAAAGAGACCGCAAGTGTTACCACTGAAAGCTTAAAAATTTTTTTCACAGTTTGCCCTGTCTTATTGATCAAAGGTCGATTTATGCCCTGCCAGTTATCGCCTGGCGAGAGGTGAACTATTGCTGTGAAAAGCGATGCTAAATGCAGCTAATTCGTTTTTTTACCTGCATGAGGATATTTTTATTCGTAACAATCTGCGTCTTTTTATAAACGCTCTTTACTTATAGAGGAGGAAATTCGATTCGGGAAGTTTTTCTGCTTCGAGCGTTGAAAATTTCAGGAAAATGCCAGGGGTAAGATCGACCTTGCGGGCGGAAGGAGCGCTCCGATCTCGGCGTTTACCGCAAAATATGGTAAAGTAGCGGTTTCAACGTTATTACATTACGTCACTCGAGGATGCCCCATGGATAAGACCACTTCGCAGCAGATGCTGGCACATGCTGAAACGCTGTGCGCGCAGCGCAACGTGCGCCTGACTCCGCAGCGCCTTGAGGTTTTGCGCCTGATGAGCCTGCAACAGGGTGCGATCAGCGCCTATGACTTACTCGATCTGTTACGCGTATCTGAGCCACAGGCCAAGCCGCCGACGGTTTACCGCGCCCTCGACTTCCTGCTGGAGCAGGGATTTGTGCATAAGGTTGAGTCGACAAATAGCTACGTGCTGTGTCACCTCTTCGACCAGCCTACGCATACGTCGGCGATGTTCATTTGCGATCGCTGTGGCGTAGTGAAAGAGGAAGCGGCTGAGGGCGTAGAAGATATCATGCACGCGCTAGCAGCAAAGATGGGCTTTGCGCTACGGCATAATGTCATTGAGGCGCACGGGCTTTGTGCAGCATGTTCGGAAGTAGAAGCCTGCCGTCATCAGGGCGAATGCCAGCACGATCACAGCATTTTAGTGAAGAAAAAACCGCGTTAATTTAGGGATAGAGACAGGAGATAGGTCGGTACATCCTTGTACCGTCGGGCAGGGCATCCAGGCTGTTAATCTAAGAGATTACCAGCGATACTCGTTACGGGTTTCCCATTCACCAACTTCTTTCTCGGCCTGGTCTTTCTGATAACCGTAGCGTTCTTGAATTTTACCGACCAGCTGGTCGCGTTTACCTTCAATAACGGTCATGTCATCGTCCGTTAATTTGCCCCATTGCTCTTTCGCTTTACCTTTGAACTGTTTCCAGTTACCGCCGACTTCGTCTTTATTCATAATGGTATCCTCATCATCGTTCGGTGTTGAATAGCAATATTCGTTGGTCCTTCGTTACGTTCGTTATCTGCTGAACGTGATAATAATTGTAGCTAAGGATTTTCCAGGCTGGGATTTATTCGGAATATTTAACCATTCAGAGGTGTACAAACGACAGGAAGACAAGGCAAAAGAAGAGAAATGAAACGCGGGAGCAAAAAGAGATTAAGCGCTGTGACAGAATAAAAGTAGCTGCCACAGTCACTTATAGGATATCAGAGCCATTCGCCGTTGCGAATAACGCCGACCGCCAGCCCTTCAATACTGAAGTTCTGCTGACGCAGGTCAACAACAATAGGATCGAAGTCGCTGTTTTCAGGCAGCAGCTGTACGGTATTGCCCTGCTTTTTCAGCCGCTTTACCGTAACTTCATCATCGATACGCGCCACGATTACCTGGCCGTTACGCGCTTCCTGAGTTTTATGCACTGCCAGCAGATCGCCATCCATGATGCCGATATCTTTCATCGACATCCCGCTAACCCGCAGCAGGAAATCAGCGCTGGGCTTAAACAGGGAGGGATCGACCTGATAGTGGCCTTCAATATGCTGCTGCGCCAGCAGCGGCTCACCGGCAGCGACGCGGCCAATCAACGGCAGCCCCTCTTCCTCTTCCTGCAGCAGTCGGATCCCGCGCGATGCGCCGGACACAATCTCAAGAACGCCTTTACGCGCCAGTGCTTTCAAGTGTTCTTCCGCCGCGTTTGGCGAACGGAATCCCAAACGCTGCGCAATTTCAGCACGCGTCGGCGGCATGCCGGTCTGGCTGATGTGATCGCGAATGAGATCAAACACCTCTTGCTGCCTGGCTGTTAACGCTTTCATCCCGCCCCCTGGGTGTATATACAGTTATGCTGTGAGTATATACAGCAAAAACCGTTTTTGAAACCAAATTTTGAGCAAAATCGCCGCGGAAGCCCGATTTTGCGCGCCTTAGCGGTAATGTGACCAGAGCAGCATGCCCCAGGTTGCCAGCGCAAGCAGAATAGACATCAGCACCGCCGCCGAGCCCATGTCTTTGGCCCGTCCGGAAAGCTCATGAAAATCAGTGCCAATACGGTCGACAACCGCTTCGATCGCGCTGTTCAGGATCTCCACTATCATTACCAGCACAACGGACCCAATGAGCAGCACACGGGTAATGGCGTCTACGTCGAGCCAGCAGGCGATAACAATGGCGAGGATCACCGCGACGGACTCCTGGCGGAAGGCGGCTTCGTTAAGCCATGCCGCACGAACGCCCTTCCATGAGTACCCTGCGGCTTTAATGATTCGGGTTAAACCAGTGGTATTATTGGCCATCAAAAGAACCTTTTTACGTAATTATCGTCAATGTCTATGCGAGCGTACCGAGGTACAAAAGATATTCTGCGCGCTTTCTGATATTCTTGCGGCGCAATGGCATTATTAACCAGAGGCTTCACATTGTTTATGTCCGGCTGGCCACGAATTTACTACAAATTACTGAATTTACCATTAAGCGTGTTGGTAAAAAGCAAGTCGATTCCGGCAGAACCTGCCCAGGAACCTGGACTCGATACCTCACGCCCTATTATGTACGTTTTGCCTTATAACTCGAAGGCAGACTTACTGACGTTGCGTGCTCAGTGTCTGGCACATGAGCTGCCCGACCCGCTGGAGCCGCTGGAGATCGACGGCGCGCTGCTGCCGCGCTACATCTTTATCCATAGCGGCCCGCGTGTTTTTAGCTGGTACACGCCGAAAGAAGAGTCCGTTAAGCTGTTCCATGACTATCTGGATCTCCACCGTAACCACCCGGATCTGGATGTACAGATGGTGCCGGTATCGGTGATGTTTGGCCGCTCGCCGGGGCGCGAAAAAGGCGACGTTAACCCGCCGCTGCGCATGCTGAACGGCATCCAGAAGTTCTTTGCCGTCTCCTGGCTGGGCCGCGATAGCTTTGTGCGCTTCTCTCCGCCGGTCTCCCTGCGCCGGATGGCCACCGAGCATGGCACGGACAAAATCATCGCCCAGAAGCTGGCCCGCGTAGCGCGCATGCATTTTGCCCGCCAGCGGCTTGCCGCCGTGGGCCCGCGTCTGCCGGCACGCCAGGATCTCTTCAATAAGCTGCTGGCATCAAAAGCAATTGCCCGCGCGGTAGAAGACGAAGCACGCAGCAAAAAAATCTCTCATGAGAAAGCACAGCAGAACGCCATCGCCCTGATGGAAGAGATTGCCGCTAACTTCTCCTATGAGATGATCCGCCTGAGTGACCGTATCCTCGGCTTTACCTGGAACCGGCTCTATCAGGGCATCAACGTGCATAACGCTGAGCGGGTCCGCCAGCTGGCGCACGACGGCCATGAAATTGTCTACGTGCCCTGCCACCGTAGCCACATGGACTACATGCTGCTCTCCTACGTGCTCTATCATCAGGGGCTGGTACCGCCGCATATCGCCGCCGGGATTAACCTCAACTTCTGGCCTGCCGGGCCGGTTTTCCGCCGTCTCGGGGCGTTCTTTATTCGCCGTACCTTCAAGGGCAACAAGCTCTACTCAACGGTGTTCCGTGAGTACCTGGGCGAGCTGTTTAGCCGCGGCTACTCCGTGGAGTACTTCGTCGAGGGTGGACGCTCACGTACGGGCCGTCTGCTGGATCCGAAAACCGGCACCCTGTCGATGACCCTGCAAGCCATGCTGCGCGGCGGCACGCGCCCTATCACCCTGGTACCGATCTATATCGGTTACGAGCACGTGATGGAGGTGGGCACCTACGCCAAAGAGCTGCGCGGGGCGACCAAAGAGAAAGAGAATGTCTTTCAGATGCTGCGCGGCCTGAGCAAGCTGCGCAACCTTGGCCAGGGCTACGTTAACTTTGGCGAGCCGCTGCCGCTGATGAATTATCTCAATCAGCACGTGCCGGAGTGGCGCGAGTCGATCGATCCGATTGAGGCGATACGCCCGGCCTGGCTGACGCCGACCGTTAATACCATTGCCGCCGATCTGATGGTGCGCATTAACAACGCGGGCGCGGCAAACGCCATGAACCTTTGCTGTACCGCGCTGCTAGCCTCAAGGCAGCGCTCGCTGACCCGCGAGCAGCTGACCGAGCAGCTGGACTGCTATCTCGACCTGCTGCGCAACGTGCCCTACTCGCCTGATGCCACCGCCCCGGCGGCAAGCGCCAGCGAGCTGATTGCCCACGCGCTGCAGATGAACAAGTTCGAGGTAGAGAAAGACACCATCGGCGACATCATCATTCTGCCGCGCGAGCAGGCGGTGCTGATGACCTACTACCGCAACAACATCGCGCATATGCTGGTGCTGCCCTCCCTGATGGCGGCCATCGTGACCCAGCATCGCCAGATCTCGCGCGAAGAGCTGCTGCGCCACGTTGACGTGCTCTATCCGATGCTGAAAGCGGAGCTGTTCCTGCGCTGGGATAACAGCGAGCTGCCGGAGGTGCTGAACGCGCTGATCGCCGAGATGGTGCGCCAGGGGCTGCTGGTGGATAAAGACGACCGTCTGTATCTCAACCCGCAGCGCTCACGCACCCTACAGCTGCTGGCGGCTGGCGCACGCGAGACCCTGCAGCGCTACGCCATTACCTTCTGGCTGCTGAGCGCTAACCCGGCCATTAACCGTGGCACGCTGGAGAAAGAGAGCCGCACCCTGGCCCAGCGCCTGTCGGTGCTGCACGGGATCAACGCGCCGGAGTTCTTCGATAAAGCGGTGTTTAGTACCCTGGTACTGACGCTGCGTGACGAAGGCTACATCAGCGATACGGGAGATGCCGATCCGGCTAAAACTATGCAGGTCTATCTCCTGCTGGCGGATCTGGTGACGCCTGACGTGCGATTGACCATCGAGAGCGCGACGCAGGCGGAAGCGTAATAGTGAGGCCCGGCACGCTTGCCGGGCCTCTTTTTTAGGGCAGGTAACTCACCGCCAGCCCGACAAACAGCGCCAGGCCCACGTAGTTATTGTTCAGGAAGGCTTTGAAACAGGCGTCGCGATCGCGATGCACAATCATCTTCTGCTGCCAGATAAACAGCGCCCCTGCTACCGCAATCGAGGCATAGAAGGCCCAGCCCAGACCGTTCAGCCAGCCCACCGCCGCCATCAGCACCAGCACCAGCACCTGCAAAATGCCGACAATCAGTTTATCGTGACGACCAAAGAGAATAGCCGTCGATTTAATGCCGATCTTAACGTCGTCGTCCCGATCCACCATCGCATAGAGCGTATCGTAGGCCACCGCCCACAGGATGTTGGCGAAGAACATCAGCCAGCAACTTAGGGGAACCGACTCGCTCACGGCGGCAAAGGCCATGGGAATCGACCAGCCAAAAGCGGCCCCTAGCACCACCTGCGGCAGGTGGGTATAGCGCTTCATGAAGGGGTAGGTCCAGGCCAGCGCCAGCGCCGCTATCGACAGCAGGATGGTCATCAGGTTGAGGGTCAGCACCAGCATAAACGCGAGCAGCACCAGCACGATAAACAGGTTACGCGCCTCTTTTTCGCTCACCGCGCCGCTCGGCAGCGGTCGGTTGGCGGTGCGCTTCACGTGGCCGTCAAACTTGCGGTCGGCGTAGTCGTTCACCACGCAGCCAGCGGCGCGCATCAGCCAGACCCCGGCGATAAACACCACAAGGATCCCTAGCGGCGGTACGCCCGGCGTCGCCACCCACAGCGCCCACAGGGTGGGCCACAGCAACAGCAGCGCGCCAATTGGCTTGTCCGTGCGCATTAAGCGGTGATAAGCCAGCAGCTTACCCTGCGTAAGACTCCACTCCATTTCTACTCCTCTCGATACAGCGGCGATGCAGGTAAAAACAGCTCCGTCAGCAGCAGCGGCTTGCCGCCGAGGCGCAGCCGGGAGCGGCGTCCCCAGAGATCGGCGTGACGGCCTATTTCAATAAAATCACGGGTCAGGGTTGATGAGGTAAAGAGATAGCGTCCCAGCGGCGTATTGCCTAGCCGCTGTAGCGCCAGCTCTGGACCGGACAGGGTTGACTCCGGCACCACCGTACGCCCGGCCAGCCACGGCTCGCCGTCGGCACAGAGCAGGATCTCCCGCAGCCAGTAGCGTGATGCTTCGGGCAACAGCGGGCGCTCTTCCGGCACCTCATCGGCGGTGACGAACGCCTCTCTTATGAGCGTAACACTCACCTGGCAACCCTGCTGCTCAAAACGCTTGGTCATTGAGTCTTCCAGCAGCAGCCAGTCAAGCAGGTGCGGTTCAAGGGCGGGGATGTCGTCAAAATAGCGCAGTGCGCGCAGCTGCGTTAGCGCAGGGTGTGGCATGCCTTACTCTCCGGTACATAACGTAGCAACAGTGTATCGCAGAACAGGCAGATCGGGAAAAAGGGTGCACCGGTGAAGGTGCACCAAACGGACAAAATCAGCATTGTGGGGAGACGATCACCCCTTGCCTTTTACACTGCTGATAAACGTAGCGCGGGCGGAGGTAGAGCCCAGGCTCTCAGCCTCATTCAATAGTTTCAGTGCCTTATCGATATTGCCGCTGGCGACCGCCTGCTTAATACCTTGGTTGAAGTAGTTTTCCGTATCGTTCAGTACCGGTTCACGCTTCGCTGCCGGGGCCGGAGCCGGGGCTTGAGCAGGTGCTGCTGCCGGAGCAGGTGCGGCCGCCGGAGCGCTGTAGGCGGTGGCCGGAGCGGCGGTATTGCCAACGGTCACGGCAGCATGGCCGGAAGAGCCAAAGATCGGGCCGACCAGGATGCTGGAGGCAGAGTTAGTGCTGACTTTGAGTTTTACCGTACCGTCCGGCGTATGGCGCGCCTGCGGATCCGGAATATCCGGTACTGCGTTACCCACGCCTTTGGCGTAGGCCTTCGCCGGGTTGATCATGGTGGTGGTGCGCTGCAAATCTTCCGGGGTAGTAAAGACCAGCAGGTAGATTTTTTGCTGGCCCAGCGCCGGTGTCAGCTTGATGATCCCCTCAAGACGGTCGGCAGACATCACGCCCGGCTCCTGATAGGTAAAGTAGCTGCTCGGGAACCACGCGGCAGGGGTCAGGTTTTGATCGAGCACCAGCACGTTGGGGGCAAAGATCGATTTTTGCTTATCCGCGACGCTGGTCAGGGTAATGGTTAGCTCACCGATATTAGCCGGTACGCTGTAAGCGGCCACTTTACCAGTGATGCCGGACACGTTCAGGGTTTGACCTGCCGTCGCCAGGTTGGTGGTCTGGGTTTGTGAATTGGCAACCGGCGTCCAGGCGAGCTGCTGGAGCGTCCCTGTCGGGATGGCCGGTGCGGCTGACGTGTCCTGCGGAACCAGATTCACGTCGGCGAAGCTCACTGCGGGCACGCAGGCGAGTAGCCCTGCCCCGAGGCAGAGCGCGAGAAGCGTTTTTTTCATTTTCATTATGGTGACCTCTGTAGAGATGACGGGACGGTAGCCAGGCAATAGCGCGCCGCGTCAGAGATGGATCTTTACTGAGTTAAGAGGGGCCGAAGCCCCTCCTTGGTACTGCATTAGATCAACGCTGTCTTACCACCAGATTTCCATCTGGGCACCGAAGGTCCACTCGTCATCATCGCCGCGGCTGAAGGTACGGGCAGAGGTATCCTGGTAAGCGTAACCGGCGGTGTAACCAGCCGTTCTGTCGCTGCCATTGTTAGCGAAGCCGAAGGACTCATCCCACTTGGCGTAGGTGGCGAACACGCGCAGCGCCGGACGGGACCAGATGCTGTCGCCTGCCTGCCACTGCTGGGCCAGGGTCACTTTGACCTGGTCGTTGGTGGAGTCGGTGCGCTGGGACTTCACGTTGTCATAGCCAACTTCCAGCAGGGTGCTCATGATCGGCGTCCATTTGAACATCGGACGCACGCCCACGGTCCACCAGCGGGTGCCGTTGCCGTTATCCAGATCGATATCCTGGTACATACCGACGTACATCATGTCCCAGCGGTCGCCCATAGAGATAGAGCCGTGGTCGATAAAGCGCAGCAGGTGGCCGTCGTTGTTAAGCTGAGCGCCCTGCGGAATGCCTTTACCGTTAGAGGTCATGGAGTCGGTAGCGTACTGCACGATGAACTTGTTGAAGCCGGTGCCGATGGTCTGTACGTGCTCACCGGTGAACAGCCAGCCATCTTTACTTGCGTTTGGCTGCAGGTAGTAGTTATCCGGCAGGTTGGTGTGACCGTAGTCAACGCCAAGCTCCAGGGTGCCGCCTGGGTTCACTTCCATACCCGCTAAACGCACGTCAAAGACGTCGTTCGGCACGATATTGTCATAGGTACGATCGCCGGTAATCGGATCGCGATCGGCGAAGGTTGAGGAGCCGCCGGACTCAGACGAACGGGTGCCCGCCAGAGAGAGCTTACCGAAGCCGAGATCGATGTTTTCGATACCTGCGCCTGGGCCGGAGATATCCCAGTAGTAGAAGTCGATCATGTGGACGTCATGACGCTGGTAGAAGCGTTTACCTGCCCAGATGGTAGAGCCTGGCAGCGCTTCGATCAGGTTTTTACCCTGAACGTTGGCTTCGCGGAAGGCCGGGCTGGTGGCTTCCCAGTCGTTCTGCTGGGAAACGGAGTAGGCTACGTTCGTGTCGAAGTAGAAGCTCTTATCGCCCTCTTTCCACACTTCCTGGCCCAGTTTTATTTCAGCATAGGTTTCGCATTCGTTACCAAGACGGTATTTACTTTGAGCCCCGGTTGCCTGGAAACACTCTTGCGGGCCGCCGCTGCCGGTCCAGCCGATGCCGGAACGTGCGTAGCCTTTGAAATCAACAGCACCCGCCTGGGCAGCCATCACGCCTGCTGCTATGGCGACGGCCAGAGGGAGTTTGCGCAGAGTAATCATCGTTCTATCTCCTGAAGCTTTGCTTGCTTTTCTTTGTAATGGGAATGCTTAAACGCCAGGCTCCTGATGCAATCTCCGACAGGCGCTGCCGTCCTCACGGAACAGATGGCAGCGCTCCGGCGGCAAGCCGATAGCGAATGTGGCACCCTCTTCTACCAACACCACGTCCCCCTGGCGGTAAACCAGGTTTTGACGGATGGCGGGGATCTGGATATGAATTTGCGTTTCGTGACCTAACTGCTCAACAACCTGTACCTGCCCCTCCAGCGTGACATCGGCGATGTCGCTGGGCAGCAGATGCTCGGGACGGATCCCAAGAGACATATTTGCGCCCACCTGAACGTGAGCGCTGTCTACCGGCAGCCAGATCTGCTGGTGGTTCGGCAGCTCTACCTGCACCTGCTCAATGGCGGTAGCGGTCACCTTGACCGGCAGGAAGTTCATCTTGGGCGAGCCGATAAAGCCCGCCACGAAACGGTCTGCCGGGTAGTGATAAAGCTCCAGCGGCTTGCCAATCTGCGCCACGCGTCCGGCGTCCAGCACCACAATCTTGTCCGCCAGGGTCATCGCCTCGACCTGATCGTGGGTCACGTAGATCATCGTGCGCCCGAGGCGCTTGTGCAGGCGGGAGATCTCAATTCGCATCTGCACGCGCAGCGCCGCATCAAGGTTTGAGAGCGGCTCATCGAGCAGGAACACGCGCGGCTCTGCCACCAGCGTACGGCCAATGGCGACGCGCTGGCGCTGACCGCCAGAGAGCGCTTTCGGCTTACGATCCAGCAGATGGCCCAGCTGTAACACCTCGGCAACCTGGTTGACGCGCTGGTTAATCACCTCTTTCTTTGCGCCGGCCAGCTTCAGGCCGAACGACATATTCTCTGCCACCGAGAGGTGGGGATAGAGCGCATAGGACTGGAACACCATGCCAACGCCGCGATCCGCAGGCGGGATCTCGTTCATTCGCGTGTCGCCAATCATTAAGTCGCCGCTGGTAATGGTCTCCAGCCCGGCAATCATGCGCAGCAGGGTCGATTTTCCGCAGCCTGACGGTCCGACAAACACCACGAACTCCCCCTCCTGGATGTCGAGGTTGATGTCTTTTGACACCACTACGTCACCCCAGGCCTTCGTCACATTCCTCAGCTGCACGCTCGCCATGCCCTTCTCCCTTCCTTCGTTACAACCCTGAAACATTCAGTTGCAGTGACTATGCGTCATGTGTAAGTCAGGCGAATCCTCCACCCCCCGGTTTTTTATGGGGGAGGAGACGGGAGGATGAGCGGCACGTCTCTGCCACCGCGGCCGCGGGCTGCGGGCAATTTTCGTGATGCCGCCAGCAAAAATTGCGGCGCTTTTGTGTGCGCCGGTACGCATAACTCTGTTTTATGTAACAACGATCACACATCGCGACGGCAGGGCGTAGGTCGGGGGAGGATGAGAAGCGCTTGTCAAACCGGGAGACTGAGAGGCGTCAATTTATCGCTACCTAAAGGACGGGATTTATGAACATGAAAACTGGCGCTCGCATCCTTGCGCTCTCCGCGCTGACGACGATGATGTTTTCCGCCTCGGCCCTTGCCAAAATTGAAGAAGGCAAGCTGGTGATCTGGATCAACGGCGACAAAGGCTATAACGGCCTCGCGGAAGTCGGCCAGAAATTCGAGAAGGATACCGGGATTAAGGTCACCGTTGAGCATCCGGACAAGCTGGAAGAGAAATACCCGCAGGTGGCGGCGACCGGTGACGGCCCGGACATTATCCTTTGGGCGCATGACCGTTTTGGTGGCTATGCCCAGTCTGGCCTGCTGGCGGAAATTACCCCCGACAAAGCCTTCCAGGACAAGCTGTTCCCGTTCACCTGGGACGCAGTGCGCTATAACGGCAAGCTGATCGCCTATCCGATCTCCGTTGAAGCCCTGTCGCTGATCTATAACAAAGACCTGGTGCCGAACCCGCCAAAAACCTGGGAAGAGATCCCGGCCCTGGATAAAGAGCTGAAGGCGAAAGGCAAGAGCGCGCTGATGTTCAACCTGCAGGAGCCGTACTTCACCTGGCCGCTGATCGCTGCCGACGGTGGTTACGCGTTTAAATTTGCCGACGGCAAGTATGACGTGAAAGACGTGGGCGTGGACAACGCCGGTGCTAAAGCGGGCCTGGGCTTCCTGGTTGATCTGATCAAGAACAAGCACATGAACGCCGACACCGACTACTCCATCGCCGAAGCCGCCTTTAATAAAGGCGAAACCGCGATGACCATCAACGGTCCGTGGGCGTGGTCAAACATCGACAAGAGTAAAGTGAACTACGGCGTAACGCTGCTGCCGACCTTTAAAGGTAAGCCGTCGAAACCGTTCGTTGGCGTGCTGAGCGCGGGCATCAACGCCGCCAGCCCGAACAAAGAGCTGGCGAAGGAGTTCATTGAAAACTACCTGCTGACCGACCAGGGCCTGGACGCGGTTAACAAAGATAAGCCGCTGGGTGCCGTGGCGCTGAAATCCTTCCAGGAGACCTTAGCGAAGGATCCACGCATTGCCGCCACCATGGGCAACGCCGAGAAGGGCGAAATCATGCCTAACGTTCCGCAGATGGCTGCCTTCTGGTACGCGGTGCGTACGGCAGTGATCAACGCCGCTAGCGGTCGCCAGACCGTGGATGCCGCGCTGAAAGATGCGCAGGGTCGTGTTACCAAGTAATAAAAATGGCGGGTGGCAAATCGCTACCCGCCCTACAACTGACAATGTTTTCCACGGTTGTTGAGGAAGTGTCTCATGGATGTCGTTAAAAAGAGTGCCTGGTGGCAAAGCAACGCGCTGAAGTGGTCAGCGATCGCCCTGCTGGGGCTGCTGGTGGGCTATCTTGTGGTTTTGATGTACGCCCAGGGAGAGTACCTGTTTGCCATCACGACGCTGATCTTAAGCTCGGTTGGCCTCTATATTTTCGCCAATCGTAAAGCTTACGCCTGGCGCTATGTCTACCCTGGTCTCGCCGGGATGGGCCTGTTTGTTCTCTTTCCGCTGATCTGCACCATCGCTATCGCCTTCACTAACTACAGCAGCACCAACCAGCTGGCGCAGGAGCGCGTTCGCGACGTGCTGATGGATCGCGTCTATCAGGCGGGTAAGACCTTTAACTTTGGCCTCTATCCGGCAGAGAATAAATGGCAGCTGGTGCTGACCGACGGCGAGAGCGATAAGCACTACGTTTCGGAACCCTTTACCCCCGGCGGCGAGCAGACCCTGTCCCTGAAAGAGGCAGCGGCCCTGCCTGCGGGCGAACGCGCCAACCTGCGCGTGATTACCCAGCAGCGCCAGGCGCTGACGCAGCTGACCGCCGTGCTGCCGGATGAGAGCCACGTGGTGATGAGCTCCCTGCGCCAGTTCTCCGGCACGCGTCCGCTCTATACCCTTGCCGACGACGGCATGCTCACCAACAACCAGAGCGGCGTTAAATACCGTCCCAATAACGAGGTCGGTTTCTATCAGGCCGTCAACGCCGACGGCGGCTGGGGCAGCGAGCGCCTCAGCCCAGGCTATACCGTGACCATCGGCTGGGACAACTTTATGCGCGTCTTCACCGACGAAGGCATTCAGAAGCCGTTCCTGGCGATCTTCGTCTGGACCGTGGTCTTCTCACTGCTGACGGTAGTGCTGACCGTGGCGGTCGGCATGGTGCTGGCGTGTCTTGTGCAGTGGGAAGCCCTGCGCGGTAAGGCTATCTACCGGGTGCTGCTGATCCTGCCCTATGCCGTACCGTCCTTTATCTCGATCCTGATTTTCAAGGGGCTGTTTAACCAGAGCTTCGGTGAAATCAACATGATGCTGGGGGCGCTGTTCGGTGCCAAGCCCGCCTGGTTTAGCGATCCCACCACCGCCCGCGCGATGGTGGTCATCGTTAACACCTGGCTCGGCTATCCCTACATGATGATCCTCTGCATGGGCCTGCTAAAAGCAATCCCTGACGATCTCTATGAGGCTTCATCAATGGACGGCGCAGGCCCGATGCAGAACTTCTTCCGCATCACCCTGCCGCTGCTGGTCGTGCCGCTCACGCCGCTGATGATCGCCAGCTTTGCGTTTAACTTTAATAACTTCGTGCTGATCCAGCTCCTGACCAACGGCGGCCCGGATCGCCTGGGCACCACCACGCCCGCAGGCTATACCGACCTGCTCGTGAGCTACACCTACCGCATCGCCTTTGAAGGCGGCGGCGGCCAGGATTTCGGTCTCGCAGCGGCGATTGCCACGCTGATCTTCCTGCTGGTTGGCGTCCTGGCGATTGTGAATTTGAAAGCCACGCGCATGAAATTTGATTAAGGGAGAGACAGACAATGGCTATGGTTCAACCCAAATCGCAAAAGCTACGCCTTTTCCTTACGCATCTGGGGCTGCTGATTTTTATCGCGGCGATCATGTTCCCGCTGCTGATGGTCATTGCCATCTCGCTGCGTCCCGGTAACTTCGCTACCGGCAGCCTGATCCCGGATCAGATCTCGTGGGAGCACTGGCGTCTGGCGCTGGGCTTCAGCGTTGAACATGCGGACGGGCGCGTTACTCCGCCGCCGTTCCCGGTGCTGCTGTGGCTGTGGAACTCGGTGAAAATCGCCGGTATTACGGCGGTGGGCATCGTGGTGCTCTCCACCACCTGCGCCTACGCCTTTGCCCGCATGCGCTTTACCGGTAAGTCAGCGCTGCTGAAAGGGATGCTGATTTTCCAGATGTTCCCGGCGGTGCTCTCTCTGGTGGCGCTCTATGCCCTGTTCGACCGCCTCGGTCAGTACGTACCCTTCATCGGCCTGAATACGCACGGTGGAGTGATCTTCGCCTATCTGGGCGGCATCGCTCTGCATGTCTGGACGATCAAGGGCTACTTTGAAACCATCGACAATTCGCTGGAAGAAGCGGCTTCGCTGGATGGCGCGACGCCGTGGCAGGCGTTCCGTCTGGTCCTGCTGCCGCTTTCGGTACCGATTCTGGCGGTGGTGTTTATTCTGTCGTTTATCGCCGCCATCACTGAAGTTCCGGTCGCCTCGCTGCTGCTGCGCGACGTCGATAGCTACACCCTGGCAGTAGGGATGCAGCAGTATCTCAACCCGCAAAACTACCTGTGGGGCGATTTTGCCGCGGCGGCGGTGCTCTCTGCTATTCCGATTACCCTTGTCTTCCTGCTGGCCCAGCGCTGGCTGGTTAACGGCCTGACGGCAGGCGGGGTGAAAGGCTAGATTTCATCATGTAATGCCACTGTTATCCTCAACGTTGATCTATCCATTTGTACTTTGACTTGTGACTGTTATTGGCGCTCTTAGGAGCGCCATTTTTTTGCCCACCTCTATTCCCACGAAAAGAGTAAGCGTTTAATCTGCTCACAGCTGCGCTTTTGGAATTACTTAAAAAATCCATGATATCAGGAGGGTACATGCGCCAAAGGATCATAGTCTGTCCAATCATTAAAAATAATGGCGACTATCTACTATGTAAAATGGCCGATGACCGCGGTGTGTTTCCCGGCCAATGGGCGCTATCTGGTGGAGGAATGGAACCTGGAGAGACGATCGAAGAGGCCCTCCGCCGCGAAATCCGCGAAGAGCTTGGTGAGGAACTTCGGATAACGGAGATAGCCCCCTGGACGTTCAGAGACGACATTCGTGTGAAAACGTATCCTGACGGGCGTAAAGAGGAGATCTATATGCTCTATCTCATCTTTGACTGTATTAGCGCCAATCGCCAGGTCACGTTTAACGACGAGTTTCAGGAGATTAAATGGGTGAGTCCCAACGACATAGGGCAGCTCGATCTAAACGAAGCCACCCGCATGACATTTAAACAGAAGGGAATTCTGTAATCACGTAGACATCTTGCCCGGTGGCGCTTCGCTTACGCGGGCCTACAAACCGCACCGCACCCGCCGTAGGCCGGGCAAACGCAGTGCCGCCCGGCGTTGCAGCATCAGTACCGTCACGCCCGGTGGCGCTTCGCTTACGCGGGCCTACAAACCACACCGCACCCGCCGTAGGCCGGGCAAACGCAGTGCCGCCCGGCGTTGCAGCATCAGCCTAGCCACGCCCGGTGGCGCTTCGCTTACGCGGGCCTACAAACCGCACCGCACCCGCCGTAGGCCGGGCAAACGCAGTGCCGCCCGGCGTTGCTGCATCAGCACCGTCATGCCCGGTGACGCTTCGCTTACGCGGGCCTACAAACCGCACCGCACCCGCCGTAGGCCGGGCAAACGCAGTGCCGCCCGGCGTTGCAGCATCAGCACCGTCACGCCCGGTGACGCTTCGCTTACCGGGCCTACAAACCACACCGCGCCTGCCATTTTTACTCCCGCTTCAGCCGTTTCGAGTTACAGAGCCAAAGGGTAATGACCAGCAGCAGGATAGCGCCGGAGTAGATCAGCACGTCCATCGGCGACTTGTGGTCGACGATGATCAGCCGCACGATGGCAGTAATACCGATATAGACAAAGTAGCGCAGCGGGAAGTGAAAACCGGACTGAAAATACTTAACAATCAGGGCGATAAATTCGAAGTAGAGAAAGTAGACGACCAGCCCCTCAACCAACTCATATTTGCTGGTCTGCTCGGGCGCAAAGAGCACGTCCGCAAGGTGCACCGTCTCTTTACCGAGAAAAACCACCAGGATCAGGCCAAGGCTCAGCAGCCCAAGATTAAGCACGGTCTGTAGGATGGTGGAGATGAACTCAACGCGTGGACGAATAAGCGATGTCATACGGCACCTCATTCTCAGTGGCGAGCTCTATGTATAGCGCAGAAGTGTGATCCAGATCTAGATTCTTTACTTATGGTATGGCCGGGCAGCGTTGCGCCGCCCGGCTCAGCGTTAGCGGAAGTTGACGCTCCGATCGCTGGTCATGTCATACAACTGGAACTTACGTCCAAGCTGCTGACCGCCGTCGCGGGTAAGCGGCGTCCAGCCGATAGCCGCCCGGCTGCGGGTTGGGCCAGAGGCAAAGAGATCCAGCGGAATCGATACGTAGACCCCTTTGGTGAAATCCCCTTCCCCGTACTCGTCCGGTGACACGTTAGTCAGCGTGGCATAGGTACCTACGACAACGCCGCTGTCGAAGTGTTTCGATACCTCCAGCGTGCCGCCCTTATCCCCCGCCAGATACTGCCCGACGCTGGCTTTAATCAGCACGTCCTGCGCAAAGGAAGGCGTCCAGTAGGCGGTCAGGTGTCCCGTCTTCGCGCTATAGTCGGTGAACTTCATCATCTCCTTCGGGCTGCGCCAGTCACGCTGCTTGACGTAGTTAGCATCAATCCCGAAGGCCCAGTTGCTGTCCACCGGTCGCCAGAGCACCTCGGCCCCGGCCCCACCGTACATCGTCTCCAGATAGCCGCCATACACCTGACCATAGAAGCCGTTGCCAAGATACTGGAAGTAGTTGGCCTGGAGATTGTTAACGTAGTAGTCATTCGCTACGTAGTCACGCACGTGGGTACGCACGCGAGGCAGATGGGAGTCGTCCGGCGGATCGGTGTAGTTGAATTTGTCGTAGTTGTTGGCAATATTGCCAAACAGGCTGCCGGTGGTCAGCAGGTGGTCGGTCAGCCAGAGATCGGCGGTTGCCATCACCCCAAGCTGGTACATATAGAAGCTTTCCGGGCCGCCTACGGACTGGTTCAGCACCGGATCGATATGGAAATCGAAGCGGGACTTCTCCATATACCAGCCCTGCTCGGTGCTCTCCGGCACCTCTGGCTCAACGCGTTTCTGCACCAGGGTCGTCTCATGTCCCAGCGGCTCTCCGGCCAGATGGCGTTGCAGGCTTGCCACGTCAGTTTCGGTAGTCACCTGCGGCAGGTTGAGGCGGTTCTCGGTCACGCGGATGGTTTTTACGCCGTCCGGTAGATCGTTGGCGATGATCCGGTTCGCCCGCTCAATACCTTCCTCAGTATTGCGGTATTTCACCTGTTCGCCGGTCACGTAGAGCGTGTCGCCTTTCACCTGAATTTTTGGATCCGCCAGCCCGGCGTTGTACTTCAGCTGCGTGAGCTGATTCGCCACCACCGCGTGCTGCATAATGGCGTCCTGCGGCTGCGGCTCATACTGCGGGCGGGCGTTATCATTGTAAGAGGGACGCAAATCATTAAAGTTAGAGTGTAGGGTAAAGCCAAACATCACCGTGTTGCCGCGCTCGTAGCTCAGGTTGACGTCGGCCCAGTCCGCCACGCGATAGGTCGCCCCAACGTTAACTTTGCTGCGCTGCGGCAGACGACCGGCAAAATCCTGCTGATAGTTATTGCCTTCATACTCCAGCTTCAGGCGCAGCGGCTGCCATGGCGTCTGGTACTCCACGCCGCCAAAAAGCGATGCCGGGCCGTGGAACATCTGGCTACCGTCAATGGAGCCCGCCTGGTTGTAGCTGTTATCGCGGTAACAGTACTTCTCATCGTAGGAGCAGAGCGGGTTTTTGATATTGCCCGCCGTGCCAAGGTAGCCCCAGCCCAGCCCGAGGGTGAAATCAAACGGCCCCCAGGCTTTGCTAGCCACAAGGTATTCGGCATCGAACAGCCCGGTCCCGCCGATATCCCGTGCACCCACCGCCACCTGCGGCAGCCAGTACCCCTCTTCCCATAGGCGCAGCTTGAGATCGAACGCTTTGTCTTTATAGGTTTGATCGCCGGAGAAGGCGTCCACGCTGCTGTACTGCCGGGTACGCACGTCAGTGTAGCGCAGGGTCGTCTCTAGCCACGGAAAGAGCTGAATCGAACCGGAGTAGTAGCGGTACTGATCGTTATCGCGATAGTTAAGGCTGATCTCACCCTCACGCGCCATCCGAGCGGTGGGCGTTTGCAGCAGCCCCACGCCGCCGAAGTCGGTCTGGGTAGGCCCTGACGGCGCTGGATACGTTTCCGCATGGCAGGCGGCGCTAACGCTGAGCGCCAGCAGGCTGTAAAGAGAAATTTTCTTCATTAATCCGGTATCCGATGCGTCAGGGAGGTGAGAATATCGGCGTTAATGCCGTCCCGGCTTTTCGTCCAGACGCTTTCAGCAAAGCCAACAAAAATCGTGCTGCCCGGCATGGGTTCCACATGGCGTTTGTTCCAGTAGGCCACCGGCACGCTCTGAGTGCGGCCATCGGGATAGATCACCCACGCCGTATTGCGATCGGCCCCGCTCAGCAGGCCCATCTCATCTAAATATCCCGCCACGTCGCGTCCCGGCGTGAACGGCTTTTTGCCAGGGCTACTCACCAGTCCCAGCACGGTGACCGTAGAAGGCTGTGCGCCAATCCACAGGGTATACTCGCCCTCCAGCGGCGGGTTCGCGCCGGGCTGAACCCGGACCCGATCCGGATCGAGGGGCACCAGCTGGCGTCCCGTAACCTTGATGCCCTGCAGCTGCTGACGAAGGGCGTTAATTGCGGCGGCATCCTCTCCCTCTTCATCCGCCGCGAGGGCGGCCAGACGCGCCAGCAGCGCCTGATGCCGCTGCGTTTCACGCTGGGTGGCGTGCTGCTCGCTAATGACCGCGCCCGGCCACCAGCTGTTGGCCAGCCGAGGCTGCCCCACTAAATCGATAAGATGCGCGGCATCGGTGAGCGTCTTAGGCTCCGCGCGCTCGGGGGTGTAAACCTTAACGGTGCCCGCTGCGAAGGCAGCAGAGGAAGCAAGGCTAAAAATAAGCGAGGCGATTGCGGTTAGCTTCATTGTTTTGCCGCCTTGATGAGCGTGGTCTCAACCGGGAACCAGTCCGCGCCAAGGTACTGTAGCGATCGCCGGATCTGTCCCTCGCTGTCTATCCAGAAGCGGTTGGTCCAGGATTTTTGCTCTGTCTCCACGTGCTCTTCCAGCACGCGTACCACGGTGACATCGCTGCCCACCGTCACCGTATCCTGCCCGGCCCAGCGGAACTGCGAGCGGGCCGTGGCGTAGCGCACCTGGCCATGCTCGGTCCAGCCCAGGGTGCGCGTCCAGTCTGCGCCATCGGTAATGCGGTTCGGTTTGATCAGCGGGTCCGCCGCCAGGTTGTTCACCTCAAGCAGGTTATCGCCGGGCAGCTGGGTTTTAACGAGGCGACCATGCTGGGTCACCAGAATCGACTGATCCTGAGTCGCCCACTTCTGCTGGCCGTTTTCAGAAAAAGCGAGCACCACAAACAGCTGAGGACCGCCGTTTAGCTGCATATACTGGCTGGCATAGGGCATATCCTGAATATCTTCATCGGTAAGATGCACGCCGGGGGTGCCAAATACGCTGTCCCACAGCGCACCGCCCAGCCCTTTGGTCGTGCCGGAGCACGCCTGCAGCAGCAGACAAAGCAGAATAATTCCCGGTCGCTTCACGACAATTCTCCAGGGGCAAAATAACCACACCGAAGTGTGGTTAGAGTTAAAGCACTGATGATTACTGAGTGCTGGTCGTTGTGGTGGTGGTGGTTCCGGTATTAGAACCGTCGCCGCCACCGGTCGCCGCGAGGGCGACGCCTACCGCTGAGCTGACGGTGCTAACGCTGGTTGCGGAGGAGCTTCCCGCCGAAACCGACGTTGCCGCCGACCCTGCTGCGTCACCTACTTGTACCGGAGCGGCATAAGCAGAGGTCGCGGCAAGCGCGGTGATGGCAAAAATGCCATACAGGACTTTATGCATATCAATTTCCCTTCATTGAATGAATGGATATTTACCTGAACGGAGTCAGGCGCAGTCGAGTATACACAACCGATACGCGTGATTGGCGTCACAGAGAATTACAAGGCGGGTTTTAGGATTAATGGAACCCGGAATTTTGCTGAAACATATATTTATTATATGGACACTAAAATCAAACAGTTAGAATAGACAACCAAAACTGCAATATCCGTTTACTCCTAAAAAAAGGATGAAGTAATAACCTACCGCGGTGGATTTTCAGAATAAACTCACGCGCATAAAAAATGCCGGCGTTATGCCGGCACTTTTATTTATTACGACTTAAGTAATATTAACGCCAGGATTTATAGCGATTAATTAAACCGTTGGTCGAGCTATCATGGCTGCTGATATCGCTGTTGTCGCCCAGCTCCGGCAGAATACGGTTTGCCAGCTGTTTACCCAGCTCTACGCCCCACTGGTCGAAGGTGAAGATGTTGAGGATCGCGCCCTGAGTGAAGATTTTGTGCTCATAGAGCGCAATCAGCGCCCCGAGGCTAAACGGGGTGATCTCACGCAGCAGGATGGAGTTAGTCGGGCGGTTGCCTTCAAACACCTTGAACGGCACAACGTGCTCCAGCGTGGCCGGATCTTTACCCTGGTCACGATACTCCTGCTCAACCACATCGCGGGATTTACCGAATGCCAGCGCTTCAGTCTGTGCAAAGAAGTTAGAGAGCAGCTTCTGATGATGATCCGACAGGGCGTTATGGGTGATGGCCGGAGCGATAAAGTCGCACGGTACCATCTTGGTGCCCTGGTGGATCAGCTGGTAGAAGGCATGCTGGCCGTTGGTGCCAGGCTCACCCCAGATGATTGGGCCGGTCTGGTAGTCCACGGCGTTGCCGTTACGGTCAACGTACTTGCCGTTGGACTCCATGTTGCCCTGCTGGAAGTAGGCTGCGAAGCGGTGCATATACTGGTCGTAAGGCAGGATCGCTTCCGTCTCCGCGCCGAAGAAGTTGTTGTACCAGATACCGATCAGCGCCAGCAGCACCGGCAGGTTTTTCTCCGCCGGGGTAGTGGCGAAGTGCTGGTCCATGGCGTGCGCACCGGAGAGCAGCTCAACAAAGTTGTCGTAACCCACAGAGAGAATGATCGACAGACCAATCGCCGACCACAGGGAGTAGCGCCCGCCTACCCAGTCCCAGAACTCAAACATGTTGGCGGTATCGATACCAAACTCACCCACCGCTTTCGCATTGGTAGAGAGCGCTGCAAAGTGTTTCGCCACGTGCTGCTGGTCACCGGCCGTCTTCAGGAACCAGTCGCGCGCACTATGGGCGTTGGTCATGGTCTCTTGCGTGGTGAAGGTCTTGGACGCCACCAGGAAGAGCGTAGATTCAGGATTGACCTTTTTCAGCACTTCGGCGATGTGCGTCCCGTCGACGTTGGAGACAAAGTGCATGTTCAGGTGGTTTTTGTACGGACGCAGCGCTTCGGTCACCATGAACGGGCCGAGGTCGGAGCCACCGATACCGATGTTCACCACGTCAGTGATCGGTTTGCCGGTATAGCCTCTCCACTGGCCGGAGATGATGGCCTCAGAGAAGGTTTTCATCTTCTCCAGCACGGCGTTGACTTCCGGCATCACGTCTTTACCGTCGACAATAATCGGCGTGTTGCTGCGGTTACGCAGCGCAACGTGCAGTACCGCACGATCTTCGGTGCGGTTGATCTTCTCGCCGGAGAACATGGATTTGATCGCGTCGGCCAGCTCGGTCTCTTTGGCTAAGTCCAGCAGCTTTGCCAGCGTCTCTTCGGTGATGCGGTTTTTAGAGAAGTCCACCAGCATCTGATCGTTGAAGGTCGCGGAGAATTTGCTGAAGCGGTCGCTATCGCTGGCGAACAGCTCGGCGATAGTGACCTCTTTCATTTCATCGAAGTGTTTCTGTAATGCCTGCCAGGCAGAAGTCTGCGTTGGGTTGATGTTTTTCATAGCAATACTCTTCTGATTTAGGATCCTAACTGCGGTCGATTGTAGCGCCTGCGGACGAAAATTGTGACGGTTTTTATGCTTTTGCCCGAAAGGGGCCGCCATGCACTCATGAGAGCGGAACAGGGCAAAGTATAGCGTTTATAAGTTATTTTCCTGGGATAACCCTGAACATGAAAAATCCGCATAACCGTAGCGTTGACAGCGCCCCCTGGAAACCTTTATTTATAAAGGATTACTTATGTTATCAAAGTATGTATTCCCATAGGGAATAGCCAGAAGAGGCGCGTCGTCCAGGGTAGTGTGCTTGAGGAGCCAGTCCGCAGAGAGCACAGGAGGGGGAACAACGCCGAGGTGGTAGAGCGTCTGGCCGCGCTTGCCATCGGCTACAGGGGCTGAATCCCCTGGGCTGTCACCAGAGACGTTCGCAGTCGTGCGTCTCGCAAGGTGGAGCGCTTCTGGGTGTAATCGTAGCGGTTTATTGCTCTGCGCCTACCCCGTTTTTCGCTCTCTCCTTGTTCCAGGGCTGACTATTTGCACCTGATACGAGGTTGTTATGATCAACGCAGTTTCCCCGCTTGGTGTTACTAAGCCTATTGTTGCTAAATTTGGCGGGACCAGCGTCGCCGATTTCGATGCCATGAACCGCAGCGCCGACGTGGTGCTCTCCGACGCCAGCGTTCGCCTGGTGGTGCTCTCTGCCTCTGCGGGGGTAACCAACCTGCTGGTGGCACTCGCCGAAGGGCTGGAGGCCAGCGAGCGCTTCGTGAAGCTCGACGCCATTCGCAAAATTCAGTTCGATATCCTTGATCGCCTGACGCGCCCTGACGTCATCCGCGAGGAGATCGAACGCCTGCTGGAAAATATTACTACCCTGGCGGAAGCCGCTTCCCTTGCCACCTCTACCGCGCTGACCGATGAGCTGGTCAGTCATGGCGAGCTGATGTCGACCCTGCTGTTTGTGGAAGTGCTGCGCGAGCGTAGCGTGCAGGCGCAGTGGTTTGACGTGCGTAAAGTGATGCGTACCAGCGATCGCTTTGGCCGCGCCGAGCCGGACGTTGCCGCCCTGGCGGAGCTGGCGGCCCAGCAGCTGGCCCCGCGCCTCGCCGAAGGGTTAGTGATTACGCAAGGCTTTATCGGCAGCGAGCCGAAGGGGCGCACCACCACCCTGGGCCGCGGCGGCAGCGACTACACCGCCGCCCTGCTTGGCGAAGCGCTGCATGCTTCCCGGGTAGATATCTGGACCGACGTTCCCGGCATCTACACTACCGATCCGCGCGTCGTGCCAGCCGCCAAGCGCATCGACGAAATCGCCTTTGAAGAGGCCGCTGAGATGGCGACCTTCGGCGCGAAAGTGCTGCATCCGGCCACCCTGCTGCCTGCGGTGCGCAGCGATATTCCCGTATTTGTTGGCTCCAGCAAGGATCCCAACGCGGGCGGGACGCTGGTCTGCAATGAGACGCAGAACCCGCCGCTGTTCCGCGCCCTGGCCCTGCGCCGTAAGCAAACGCTGGTGACCCTGCACAGCCTTAACATGCTGCACTCCCGCGGCTTCCTGGCCGAAGTATTTGGTATGCTGGCACGCCACAATATCTCTGTCGATCTGATCACCACGTCGGAAGTGAGCGTGGCCCTGACGCTGGACACCACCGGCTCGACCTCCACGGGCGACACGCTGCTAACTCAGGGACTGCTGACCGAGCTGTCGTCTCTGTGCCGCGTAGAAGTGGAAGAGAACCTCGCCCTGGTGGCGCTGATTGGTAACGATCTGTCGAAAGCCTGCGGCGTGGGCAAAGAGGTGTTTGGCGTGCTCGATCCGTTTAACATCCGCATGATTTGCTACGGCGCATCCAGCCACAACCTCTGCTTCCTGGTGCCTGGCGCGGAAGCCGAGCAGGTTGTGCAGAAGCTGCATCATAATTTGTTTGAATAAAATTTCAGCACACGATAAAAAATACCTATAGCCGGGCTCGAACCCGGCTTTTTTATAACTAAATGACACAACGACACGACAATACTGCAAGGAATTCATTATGTTAACCGCCATCACCCGGCTGTTCCCCCTGTGGGCGCTGCTGCTCTCTGTTCTCGCTTACTACACCCCAACGACGTTCACCGGCATCGGCCCATGGGTGACCACGCTGCTAATGCTGATTATGTTCGGCATGGGCGTGCATCTGAAGATAGAGGATTTTAAGCGCGTGCTGTCGCGCCCAGCTCCGGTCGCAGCGGGCATTTTTCTCCACTATCTGGTGATGCCCCTCGCCGCCTGGCTGCTGGCCATGCTCTTTAAGATGCCGCCGGATCTCTCCGCCGGGATGGTGCTGGTGGGCAGCGTTGCCAGCGGCACGGCCTCCAACGTCATGATCTACCTGGCCAAGGGGGACGTGGCCCTGTCGGTCACCATCTCGTCGGTCTCTACGCTGGTGGGCGTGGTGGCGACGCCGCTGCTGACGCGTCTCTACGTGGATGCGCATATTCAGGTGGATGTGATGGGGATGCTGCTGAGCATTCTACAAATCGTGGTGATCCCCATTGGCCTGGGGCTGATTGTCCATCACCTCTTCCCGCGTCTGGTGAAGGCGGTGGAGCCATATCTGCCAGCGTTTTCGATGCTCTGCATTTTGGCGATCATCAGCGCGGTGGTTGCAGGCTCTGCATCGCACATCGCCTCCGTTGGCTTTGTGGTGATTATCGCAATCATTCTGCACAATACCATCGGCCTGTTGAGCGGCTACTGGGGTGGGAAGATGTTTGGCTTTGATGAGTCCACCTGCCGGACGCTGGCAATTGAGGTGGGAATGCAGAACTCGGGCCTGGCCGCTGCGCTGGGTAAGATCTACTTCTCACCGCTGGCCGCCCTGCCCGGTGCGCTGTTCTCGGTCTGGCACAACCTCTCCGGCTCTCTGCTGGCGGGCTACTGGTCGGGCAAACCGCTTAATGAGCACAAAAGAAGCGATGCGGTGAAAGAGCGCTAATTCACTTCGCGCCAAGTCGGGCATGCTTTACACTGAAGCCTCTTCTACAGGAGGCTTCAGCGATGGCTACACCAAGATTGACGCAAAAAGAGATGACGGAGAGCGAGCAGCGGGAGCTGAAAACCCTGCTGGATCGCGCCCGTATCGCCCATGGCCGTACGCTAACCAATGCGGAAACCAATCAGGTCAAGAAAGAGTACATTGATAAGCTGATGGCGCAGCGCGAGACCGAGGCCAAAAAAGCCCGCAAGCTAAAAAAAGAGCAGGCGTATAAACCCGACGCAGAAACGACCTTCTCCTGGTCAGCCAATACCTCAACCCGTGGAAGGCGCTAATTAGCGCCCTTTCTTTTTACGCCCCGGCTGCACGAACCGTTTTCCGGCCGGTTTGCTGCGCTCTTTTTCAGCTGATTTCGGGGCGTTCACCACAGGACGTTTAACCCCCTGGGTTTTCGGTTTCGCTTTCGCTTTCGGCTTCGCCTCTGACGATGAGTTTTCGATAAGCTTGAACAGCTCTACCAGCTCATCGTCGGTCAAGTCACGCCACTCGCCCACGGGGATCCCGGTCAGGCTGACGTTCATAATGCGCGTACGCTCTAGCTTGGTCACTTCAAAGCCAAAGTGCTCGCACATCCGGCGGATCTGCCGGTTTAAGCCCTGAACCAGCGTAATGCGGAAGGCAAAGGGCGCCTCTTTTTTGACTTTACACTTTTTGGTGACGGTGCCCAGGATCGGCACGCCTGCGCCCATGCCGCGGATAAACTCGTCCGTGATCGGCTTATTCACCGTGACCACATACTCTTTCTCATGATCGTTACCGGCGCGCAGAATTTTGTTTACCAGATCGCCGTGGTTGGTGAGAAAGATCAGCCCCTGCGAATCTTTATCCAGGCGGCCAATGGGAAAGATGCGGCTACTGTGGTTAACGAAATCGACAATGTTATCTTTCTCACTCTCTTCCGTGGTGCTGACAATTCCCACCGGCTTGTTCAACGCGATAAACACCAGATCGTCCTCTTCCCGAGGCTCGATAAGCTGGCCGTTGACCTTGACCACGTCGCCTGCGACAACCTGATCCCCTATCCCGGCACGCTTGCCGTTGATAAAGACGTTGCCCTGCTCAATGTAGCGATCGGCTTCGCGACGCGAGCAGATCCCGCTCTCGCTGATGTATTTGTTTAGTCGGGTGGATTGTGGTGTCAGCATAGTTTCTCCTGTAAAGGCGAAATATACCCTGGGTGCCGTTTTGTGTGCCAGAGGGAAATCGGTACTGATTGTAGGCCGGATAAGCGCAGCGCCATCCGGAAATATTTACACCTTACCCGAATACGACTTTCATCGTGCCTGGTATGGTTTGCGCCTTACCGACGACAATATCGACATCTCTTCCCAGCCGCGTCAGGCAATCGAGCATTTTCGCCTCGCTGATCCCGCGAAATTGACCACGCAATAAGTTCGACAGTTTAGGCTGGGTCATACCTAAAATACGGGCTGCCTGCTGCTGAGTCAGCCCACGCTCTTGTAGAATGTTATGAATCGCCATTGCCAACTGCGCCTTAAGCTGCATCTCCTCGGCGTTAGCGTAACCTAAATCGGTATAGACATTCCCACTACCCGTTTCGATTTCATTTTGCATATCAGGATCCTTGCGCATGATTCTGAGCAGCCTTGAGCCGCTGGTAAATGAGTGCAGCATCTGGCTTCGGCATTGCTTTACCCGATACTGATTTTTTCTGAAAAACATGCAGCACATAAACGGCATCTTTAAGCATGATGGTGTAGACGGCTCTCCATGTGTTTCCTTGATAGTCCTCAACAACTTCAAGTACCCCGGCTCCGCCAAATCCCTTTAACGGCTTCGCTTGATTATGCCGCTTACCTTGTTGGGCAAGCCAAAGCGCATAACCAAAAACATCCTGCACATTTTCCGGTTGCGCCAGTAGATCCTTCTTCGACTGACCAACCCAATACAATGGTTTTATCATTCCCTCTCCTTAATTATACCCATTTGGATATAAAAAGCATCGTGTCAAAGGAAAGATAAACAAAAAGCCCTGCATGATGCAGGGCTTAAAGCAAAATCTACGAGGCGGTTTCCAATATCAGTATTCGCCGCGCTCCTCATCCTCGTCCGGCTGCTCCAGCACGCTGTAGGCCACCGCACAGAAGAGCGAGTTGAGGCGTTTCATATCGCCCAGCAGGCCTAAATGCAGCGAGCTGGTTTCGATACTCTGCACGTTCTGCTGATGCAGACGATCCACGTGGGCGTGGGCGTAACGGCGGTTGAGAATACGGAAACGGTGCTTGCGGCGGCGCAGGCGGCGGGCACCCGCCACGTCGCTGGAGAAAAACACCGACATCGCCATCTGTAGATTACTGCGCAGCTGCTCCAGCAGACTATCCAGCTCGTTAAGACCCTCAACGGAGAAGGCACGCCGGGCTGCCAGCGACTTATCGGCAATCTCGCTGCCCATCCGCTCAATGATGTCTGACGCCTGCTCAAGGTTGAGCGACATCTCAATAATCTCCGCCCAGCGGCGCGACTCTTCGTCGGCTAGCTCATCCTTCGGCATCCGCGCCAGATAGAGTTTGATGGCGGTATAGAGTACGTTGATATCATCGGCGATTTTACGCAGCTCTTTCTCCTCGCGCGGTTCGCCGTGCATGATCTTCTTCAGGCCGTCGAGCATCTGCTCCATGGCATCACCCATACGCAGCGACTCGCGGGCGGCGTTAGCCAGCGCCAACGTGGGCGTATCCAGCGCCGAGGTATCAAGATGCTTCGGCTTCAGGCGCATATCCAGCTCAGGTTCGTCGCGGATCAGCCGCTCACACAGGCGGGCCATCGGCCCGGCGAACGGCACCATCACCAGGCAGCGGATCAAGTTATAGAAGACGTGGAAATAGATGACCAGCTCCGCATCCGGCAGCGGCAGCCTGTCCAGGATCACGGCCAGCGGATGCACAAAGGGAAGGATCAGCAGGCTACCCACCAGCTTAAACAGCAGGCTGCCCATTGCAACGCGACGCGCAGCGGCGCTGCTGGCGCTATTGTTGAGTACCGCCAGCAAGCCCGAGCCGAGGTTGGCCCCAATCACCAGGCACAGCGCCACCGGAAACGAGATGATCCCCGCCGCGGTCAGCGTCGCGGTCAGCAGTACCGCCGCAAGGCTTGAGTAGCTGATAATGGCAAAGACCGCGCCAATCAGCGCGTCCAGCATAATATCGCCGGTCAGCGAGGCGAAAATAACCTTCACGCCGCTGGCCTGGGTTATCGGCGTTACGGCCTGCACGATAAGCTCCAGTGCCAGCAGGATCAGCCCAAGGCCGATGCTGACCCGACCAAGCTGCCCTACGCGGGACTGCTTGCGTCCGAGGAAGAAAATAACGCCAATAAAAATCAGCAGCGGTGAAAGCCAGGAGAGATCGAAGGTGAGGATCCGCGCCATCAGCGCGGTACCGACGTCAGCCCCCAGCACAATCACCAGCGCCGGGGTCAGGGCCACCAGATCCTGCGCTACAAAGGAGGTGACTAGCATCGTAGTAGCGTTGCTGCTCTGCACCAGCGCGGTGACGCCAATGCCCGCGCAGAAGGCCAGCGGTTTTTTCTCAACGCTGCGGCCCAGCACGGTACGCAAACGCGCGCCAAAAACGCGCATCACGCCCGTACGTACGATATGCGTGCCCCAGACCAGCAGTGCAACGGCGGACAGCAGGTGTAAAAGCGTTAGCACAGGGTTACGGCCTCCTTATCGTATACGTTTTCTCCTAGTATAAGAGCTTAATGTCAACTAGTCCGCGTCGTAGCCGAGATTCGGCGCGAGCCAGCGCTCAACCTCACTCACGCTCATTCCTTTCCGCTGGGCGTAATCCTCGACCTGGTCGCGCTGGATCTGCGCTACGGCAAAGTACTTGCTGTCAGGGTGGCTGAAGTACCAGCCGGAAACCGACGCGCCGGGCCACATGGCGAAGGATTCGGTCAGCTTCATGCCGGTATGCTTCTCAACGTCCAGCAGCGCCCAAATAGTGCCCTTCTCGGTGTGCTCCGGGCAGGCCGGATAGCCTGGTGCAGGACGGATCCCCTGATAGTTTTCGCGGATCAGCTCCTCGTTGCTAAGGTTCTCGTTCGGCGCATAGCCCCAGTAGACCTTACGCACGCGCTCATGCAGGTACTCTGCAAAGGCTTCCGCCAGTCGGTCGGCAATCGCCTTCACCATGATCTTGTTATAGTCGTCATGCTGAGCATCATAGGCCTCAGCCAGCGCATCCTCTTCCAGCCCGCCGGTGACGGCAAACGCGCCGATGTAGTCCTCTTTGCCGCTCAGCTTCGGTGCAACGAAATCGGCCAGGCAGTAGTTAGCAAAGCCTACCTTTTCGGTCTGCTGGCGCAGATGGCGTGCCACCGTCAGTAACTGAGTACGTGATGCATCGCGGTAGATCTCAACGTCATCGCCGACGCGGTTCGCGGGAAACAGCCCCACCACCCCGCGCGGGTTAAGACGTTTTTCTACGCTGAGCTGGTCGAGCATGTCATTAGCATCTTTAAATAGGCGCTTCGCCTCTTCACCAACGATCTCATCTTCCAGAATGCGCGGATACTTGCCCGCCAGCGACCAGGTCATAAAGAACGGCGTCCAGTCGATGTAGTTGCGCAGCGTCTCAATGCTGGCGGTCACCTCCTGCACGCCCAGACGATGGGCTACCGGCGGGGTGTAGCTCTCCCAGTCGAAGGCGAGATCGTTATCCCGTGCCGCCTGCAACGTTACCGGCGGCGTGCGTGGCTTTTTACGTGCATGTTGGATACGCACGGTCTCATACTCTTTGCGGGTGCGGGCAACGAAATCATCCCGCTGGGTTGCCGACAGCAGCGCGGATACCACGCCCACGGTGCGCGAGGCGTTCTGCACGTAGACCGTAGGGCCGCTGTAGTTCTGCTCGATTTTTACTGCCGTATGGGCTTTCGAGGTGGTCGCCCCGCCAATCAGCAGCGGAATGGTAAAGCCCTGACGCTCCATCTCTTTCGCCACGTTGACCATCTCATCCAGCGAGGGAGTGATCAGCCCGGAGAGACCAATCAGGTCAGCATTCACTTCTCGGGCGGTCTTCAGGATTTTATCCGTCGGCACCATCACGCCCAGATCGATAATCTCGTAGTTATTGCACTGCAATACCACGCCAACGATGTTTTTGCCGATGTCATGCACGTCGCCCTTCACGGTGGCGATGACCATTTTACCGTTGGTCTGCCCCTTCTCTTTGCTGGCTTCGATATAGGGTTCGAGGTAGGCCACCGCCTGCTTCATGACGCGGGCAGATTTCACCACCTGCGGCAGGAACATCTTTCCCTCACCAAAGAGATCGCCCACCACGTTCATGCCATCCATCAGCGGCCCTTCAATCACCTGAATAGGCCGTTCGGCCTGCTGGCGCGCCTCTTCGGTATCTTCCTCAATAAATTCGGTGATGCCTTTAACCAGCGAATACTCCAGCCGTTTTTTAACGTCCCAGGTGCGCCACTCCGCCTGCTGGGCGTTAGCGCCATCGTCACTTTTGCTGCCTTTGTATTTCTCGGCCAGATCCAGCAGCCGCTCGGTGCTGTCATCCCGACGGTTAAGGATCACATCCTCCACCGCGTCACGCAGCTCGGCGGGCAGATCGTCATAGATGGCCAGCTGCCCGGCGTTGACGATCCCCATATCCATGCCGTTGCGGATGGCGTAGTAGAGAAAGACGGCGTGGATCGCCTCACGCACCGGATCGTTGCCACGGAAGGAGAACGAGACGTTAGAGACGCCGCCGGAGATCAGGGCGTGTGGCAGCTCACGCTTGATGTCTTCACACGCGCCGATAAAGTCCTGGGCATAGTTGTTGTGCTCATCAATGCCCGTTGCCACGGCAAAGATGTTGGGGTCAAAAATGATATCTTCCGGTGGAAAACCGACATCCTGGGTAAGAATGGTGTAGGCCCGGCGGCAGATCTCAATCTTCCGCTCGCGCGTGTCGGCCTGGCCGACCTCATCAAAGGCCATCACCACCATCGCAGCGCCGTAGCGGCGCACCCGCTTCGCATGGTGGACAAAGGCCTCAACGCCCTCCTTCATCGAAATGGAGTTAACGATGCCTTTGCCCTGGATGCACTTCAGCCCCTTCTCGATGACCTCCCACTTAGAGGAGTCGATCATGATCGGCACGCGAGCGATGTCGGGCTCGCCGGCAATCAGGTTGAGGAACTTGACCATCGCCGCCTCGGCGTCGAGCATCCCCTCATCCATGTTGATGTCGATGATCTGCGCGCCGTTTTCCACCTGCTGGCGCGCTACGTCCAGCGCCTCGCTGTACTTCTCTTCTTTAATCAGGCGCTTGAATTTTGCCGAGCCGGTAACGTTGGTACGCTCGCCAACGTTCACAAATAGGCTATCGTCGCCGATGTTCAGCGGCTCCAGCCCCGCCAGACGGCAGGCAACCGGCAGATCGGGCAGCTGACGCGGCGGCAGCCCTTCTACCGCGCGGCTCATGGCGGCGATATGCTCCGGCGTTGTACCGCAGCAGCCGCCCACGATGTTCAGGAAGCCCGCTTCGGCCCACTCGCGGATCTGCGCGGCCATCGGCCCGGCGTCGAGATCGTACTCGCCAAAGGCGTTGGGCAGCCCGGCGTTGGGGTGGGCGGTGACGTAGCACTCGGCAATGCGCGACAGCTCCTGCACGTACTGGCGCAGCTCATCCGGTCCCAGGGCGCAGTTCAGCCCAAAGGTCAACGCATCGGCATGGCGGAGTGAGTTATAGAATGCTTCAGTCGTCTGGCCGGAGAGCGTGCGTCCGGAAGCATCGGTAATGGTGCCGGAGATCATGATCGGCAGCTCAATGCCCAGCGCCTCGAACTCCTCTTTCACGGCAAAAATTGCCGCTTTCGCGTTGAGCGTATCGAAGATGGTTTCGATCAGGATCAGGTCGCTACCGCCCTCCACCAGCGCCCGGGTCGACTCCCGGTACGCTGCCACCAGCTGGTCGAAGGTGACGTTGCGGTAGGCCGGATTGTTAACGTCCGGAGAGATTGAGGCTGTGCGGTTGGTTGGGCCAAGCACCCCGGCCACGTAGCGCGGCTTATCCGGCGTGCGGGCGGTCCACTCGTCGGCGCAGGCACGGGCCAGCTTTGCGGCGGCAAGGTTGATCTCTGCCGACAGGGACTCCATCTGGTAGTCCGCCATCGCAATGGTCGTCGAGTTAAAGGTGTTGGTCTCAATGATATCCGCGCCTGCCGCAAAATAGGCGTCGTGGATTGCAGAGATCACCTCCGGCTTGCTGAGCACCAGCAGGTCGTTGTTTCCTTTGAGATCGCAGGGCCAGTCGGCGAAGCGATCGCCGCGAAAATCCTGCTCACTCAGACGATAGCCCTGGATCATGGTGCCCATGCCCCCGTCCAGAACCAAAATACGTTTTTTTAACTGCTGATGCAGTTGATCAACTTTGCTGCTCACACGTGCTCCCGACGACGCTCAACCAGGCCAGAAAGGCCAGCAGGACATACTGGCATAAAGCCAGCAGGTGGAAAAGAGAACAGCATGAAACATGAGAGATGTTCACCTGAACTCATCCGATCAGTCTGACGGCAGGTTGCATTATAATCAGATAAAACGAAAATGATTTCCACGATACAGAAAAGGAGTTGGCCATGGTGGCTTCCGTACCCGCGAAACGCGGTAAAAAACCTCGCACCGCTGCAGCCGCAGCCACCCCGCCTGCAACCGGCCAGGTGCAGTCCCTGACGCGCGGCCTGAAGCTGCTGGAGTGGATCGCTGAATCTCAAGGCAGCGTGGCGCTGACCGAGCTGGCTCAGCAGGCTGGCCTACCCAACTCTACCACCCATCGCCTGCTGACGACCATGCAGCAGCTGGGGTTTGTCCGCCAGGTTGGGGAGTTGGGCCACTGGGCGATAGGCGCGCATGCGTTTGTCATTGGCGCCAGCTTCTTACAGAGCCGTAACCTGCTGGCGATTGTGCACCCCATCCTGCGTAAGCTGATGGAGGATTCCGGCGAGACGGTGAACCTGGCAGTGCTCGACCAGAGCGATCATCAGGCCATCATTATTGACCAGGTACAGTGTACGCAGCTGATGCGCATGTCTGCTCCTATCGGCGGCAAACTGCCGATGCATGCTTCCGGGGCGGGAAAAGCCTTCCTGGCCCAGCTGGAGGAGGATCAGGTTACCGGTCTGCTGCACCGTCAGGGGCTGCACACCTACACGCACGCTACACTGGTCTCGCCCCTGCACCTGAAAGAGGATCTGGCCCTGACCCGCAAGCGTGGCTACTCCTTTGACGATGAGGAGCATGCCCTGGGCCTGCGCTGCGTGGCGGCCTGCATCTACGACGAGCATCGCCAGCCCTTTGCGGCCATCTCTATCTCCGGGCCGATCTCACGTATTACTGACGATCGCGTAACCGAGCTGGGCGCGCTGGTGATCAAGGCGGCGAAAGAGGTGACGCTGGCGTATGGCGGAATGCGATAAGGTAAAGGCCCTGTAGGCCCGGCAAGCAGAGCGCCGCCGGGCGTTACGCCGCAAACCGTACGCTGAAACGCTGCCGACGGCGGTAGGCGTAGACATCCTCCACGTGACCATCTTTGATCCGCGTTTGCAGCGCCCGCCAGTAGCTGGCGCGGAACAGATCGGCGTGCATCTCCTCAAAGAGCGGTCCAACTCGCGGATCGGCACAGAGCCAGTGGCGAAACTCCTCCGGGAAGACATCCCCTGGCGATACGCTGTACCACGGCTCGGCGCTCAGCTCATCCTCCGGGTAGCGCGGCGCGGGAACGTCGCGGAAGTTAACCTCGGTCATGTAGCAGATCTCATCGTAGTCATAGAACACCACGCGCCCGTGGCGCGTCACGCCAAAGTTTTTAAACAGCATATCGCCAGGGAAAATATTGGCGGCGGCCAATTGGCGAATGGCGTTGCCATACTCTTCGATAGCATCCCGCAGCGGCTGACCCTCAACCTGCTCCAGCCAGATATTGAGCGGCACCATGCGCCGTTCAATATAGAGATGGCTGATAGAAATGCTGTCGCCCAGATCGGTAATTTTCCCCGCCGCCTCCGTCATTAACAGGGTCATCAACGCAGGCGAAATCTGCCGCTTCTCCAGCACAAAGTTTTCAAACTCCTGGGTATCGGCCATCCGCCCGACGCGATCGTGCTCTTTTACCAGCTGATAGCAGGCGCGCACGTGGGCGGCGGTCATCTCCTTCTGCGGGGCAAAGCGATCCTTGATCACCTTGAAGACCCGGTCAAAGCCCGGCAGGGTAAAGACCAGCATCACCATGCCGCGAATGCCCGGCGCTTCAATAAACTGCTCGTCGCTGCTGGCGATATAGTGCAGATACTCCCGGTAGCTCTCGGTTTTAGCGTGCTTCTGGCAGCCAATCGCCATATAGAGCTCAGCGGTGGTTTTGCCTGGTAGGATCTCCCGCAGCCACTCCACCGTCGCGGCGGGCAGTGGCGCATAGACCATAAAGTAGGAGCGGGCGAAGCCGAACACAATGCTGGCTTCGTCGCGGGTGGTCAGGCAGGCATCGACAAAAAGCTCGCCCGCCTCGCTGCGGTGGATCGGCAGTAAAAAGGGAACCGTACCGTCGGCAAGGATAAGCTTGCCCACCAGCCAGGCGGCTTTATTGCGGTAAAAAAGCTCGTTTGCCACCTGTAAATGCGCCTGCGCTAGCGCCACGTCGCCAACGCTCTCTGTTAGCTGCGTGAGGATATAGCCCACATCGCGAGTGCGATCCTGCCACGGCAGACGCAGGGGCAGATCGGCAAGCAGCGTGTTTAGCAGCGAGCCCCAGCCGCCGGTAGGATAAAAATCCCTGGCCAGCGGACGAGGAATGGTGCGAAAGCGGCGCTCGGGCTGGGAGCTGAAGATAAACAGCCGTTCAGGCGTCAGGGCCCGGTGATCGAACAGCCGACAGTAGACCGAGTTGAAAAAGCTTTCGGCAATTTCGAAGCGCGGATAGTCCGGCAGCAGCTGAGTATAGTGCGCCTTTACCCGCAGCAAATAATCCGCGTCAAGGCGTCGACCCTCGGTGATACAGCGTAGCTGCTCGACCACCAGCCCAACGTGATGGTCATAGAGGTGGATACGGCTCTTCATCGCCTGCTGGACCGCGTGCCAGTCCGCCTGTTCAAAGCGCTGCTGCGCCCCGGCGGTAATCTCCAGAAAGCGTCCGTACTGGGCGTCAAAACCCTGCAGGATAGTTTGGGCGATCAACAGCTCTCGGCCACGCGTCATACGTTCCCCTCATCGGATCCGTGCGTAGGCCCGGTAAGCGTAGTGCCACCGGGCGTTTCCGTTATCAGAACTGCTGCTCTTCCGTCGATCCGATCAGCGCGGTCACCGATGATGCGCCGCCCTGAATAATCGTCGTCACCTTATCGAAATAGCCGGTTCCCACCTCCTGCTGATGGGAGACAAAGGTGTAGCCCTCCTTCGCTGCGGCAAACTCCGGCTGCTGCACTTTCTCGACGTAGTGCCTCATACCCTCTCCCTGCGCATAGGCGCGGGCGAGATCGAACATGTTGAACCACATGCTGTGGATCCCCGCCAGGGTGATGAACTGGTACTTGTAGCCCATCTCCGCGAGCTGCTGCTGGAAGCTGGCAATGGTGCTATCGTCCAGGTTCTTCTGCCAGTTGAACGACGGCGAGCAGTTATAGGCCAGTAGCTTGCCGGGGAATTGGGCATGGATGGCATCGGCAAAGCGCCGGGCCTGCTCTAGATCTGGCGTCGAGGTTTCGCACCAGACCAGATCGGCATAGGGAGCGTAGGCCAGACCGCGGCTGATGGCCTGCTCTATCCCGGCTCGGGTACGGTAGAACCCTTCGCTGGTGCGTTCGCCGGTAATAAACTCGCGATCGTACTCATCGCAGTCAGAGGTGATCAGGTCCGCCGCGTCGGCGTCGGTACGGGCGATCAGCAGCGTTGGCACGCCCATCACGTCCGCTGCCAGCCTGGCCGCGACCAGCTTCTGGATAGCCTCCTGGGTGGGTACCAGTACCTTGCCACCCATGTGGCCACACTTCTTCACCGAGGCCAGCTGATCCTCAAAGTGTACCGCCGCCGCTCCCGCTGCAATCATCGACTTCATCAGCTCAAAGGCGTTCAGCACGCCGCCAAAACCCGCTTCGGCATCGGCCACGATCGGCAGGAAGTAGTCCACGTAGCGCGGATCGTTTGGATCGATCCCCGCCGACCACTGGATCTGATCCGCCCGGCGAAACGTGTTGTTGATCCGATCCACTACCGCCGGAACCGAATTGGCCGGGTAGAGGGACTGATCCGGATACATGCTGGAGGCCAGGTTAGCATCCGCCGCCACCTGCCAGCCGGAGAGGTAAATGGCCTCAATCCCTGCCTTTGCCTGCTGGAGCGCCTGCCCTCCGGTCAGCGCACCGAGGCTGTTGATATAGCCCTTTTTAGACTCGCCATGCAGCAGACGCCACATTTTCGCCGCGCCAAGCTGTGCCAGGGTGCACTCCGGATTCACCGAGCCGCGCAGTTTAACCACCTCTTCCGCGCTGTACGGGCGGGTAATGCCCTCCCAGCGTGCGGTTTGCCACTCTTGCTGTAATGCTTCTGTTTGTTGGGTACGGGTTTTCATGGCTGTGCTCCACTGTTTTTATTAGGCTAAGAGGCGGTAACCCGGCAGGGTCAGGAAGTCGATCAGGTCATCAGAGGTAGTGATCTGCTCCATCAGGCGAGCGGCATCGGCAAAGCGACCATGGCTGAACCGGTGCTCGCCCAGCTCCTGCTGGATCACCTGCATCTCTTCGCCGAGCATCTGGCGAAACAGCGCTTTGGTCACCGGCGTACCGTTGCTGAGCGTCTTTTGATGATGGATCCACTGCCAGATAGAGGTACGGGAGATCTCTGCCGTTGCGGCATCCTCCATCAGGCCATAGATTGGCACACAGCCGTTGCCGGAGATCCATGCTTCGATGTACTGCACCGCAACGCGAATGTTAGCCCGCATCCCCTCTTCCGTGCGCTCGCCGTCGCAGGGCGCAAGCAGCTCCTCGGCAGTAATGGGTGCATCCTCCTCCCGAGTGACAAAGAGTTGGTTTTTATTGTCGCCAAGCGCGGTATCGAAAATGGACATCACCGTATCGCCCAAGCCGGGGTGAGCAATCCAGGTACCGTCGTGGCCGTTTTTCGCCTCCAGCTCTTTATCCGCGCGTACTTTATTCAGTACCCAGCTGTTGCGTTCGCTCTCTTTGCTGGGGATAAACGCCGCCATGCCGCCCATCGCAAACGCACCGCGCCGGTGGCAGGTCTTAATCAGCAGACGAGAGTAGGCGTTGAGGAAAGGCTTATCCATGGTGACTGCCTGCCGGTCAGGCAGTACGCGATCGGGATAGTTTTTTAACGTTTTGATATAGCTAAAGATGTAGTCCCAGCGGCCGCAGTTGAGGCCCACAATGTGATCCTTCAGAGCATGGAGGATCTCGTCCATCTGAAAGACCGCCGGCAGCGTTTCAATCAGCAGGGTGGCCTTGATGGTGCCGCGCGGCAGGTCGAAGCGATCTTCCGTATAGCTAAAGACCTCGCTCCACCAGGCTGCCTCCTGCCAGGCCTGAGTTTTAGGCAGGTAGAAGTAAGGGCCGCTGCCCTTGGCCAGCAGATTTTTGTAGTTGTGGAAGAAGTAGAGGGCAAAATCAAACAGGCTGCCGGGAATGGCCTCATCACGCCAGGTGACATGCTTTTCCGGCAGATGCAGACCGCGCACGCGGCAAACCAGCACCGCCGGATTGGGCTTGAGCTGATAGATCTTGCCGGCTTCGTTGGTATAGCTGATGGTGCCGTTCACCGCATCGCGCAGGTTGATCTGCCCGTCGATCACTTTCTGCCAGTTGGGCGCCAGCGAATCTTCAAAATCTGCCATAAAGACTTTGACGTTGGCGTTCAGCGCATTGATCACCATCTTACGTTCGACCGGACCGGTGATCTCCACCCGACGATCCTGCAGGTCAGCCGGAATACCGCGAATTTTCCAGTCGCCTTCACGTATGGAAGCCGTTTCCGAAATGAATCCGGGTAGCGTGCCGCTATCGATCGTCTGCTGCTGCTGGATGCGTGCGGCAAGCAGTTTATTACGCGCCGGGGTGAAGCGCGTCACCAAATCGGTAAGAAAGGCGGTGGCCTCTGGCGTCAGGATATGCTGCTCCTGCTCACCATACGGCTGGGTAAAGGTCAGTTCATCGGTAGTCGTTGCCTGTTGCGCCATAAGCGGGCTCCTCGTCGTTGATCCGAATAGATTTCCATCCTGAACAAAAGATCGTGTTCAGTTTTCGTTCAGCTTCGTTAAGCCTACTCAATTAAAAAACAAAATCAAAAACAATTTCCATTTTCAGTTTAAGAACGTTGCAACACTTTGATAACACTAAATTTAAAGTTGCGCTTGAGTGTGAAGTGATTTTCAGGAATAAAAAAAGCACCCGAAGGTGCTTTTTTGTTGGCTGAAACGCTTAATCCAGTGTGGGATTCATATGTCGCAGATCGAACGGTGTGATCTGGTAGACGTAATAGTTGAGCCAGTTGGTAAACAGCAGGTTACCGTGACTGCGCCAGGTGGCACGCGGCGTGTTCTGCGGATCGTCCTTTGGGAAGTAGTTATAGGGGACAACCGGATCGAGACCAGCTTCAAGATCGCGGAAATACTCCCCGGCCAGGGTATTGGCATCATATTCAGGATGACCGGTAACAAAGGCAATGCGTTTGTCCTTGCTGGCAAACAGGTAGGCATCACCCTCACTCGATTCAGCAAGAATATCCAGATCGGTATAGTCGCGGATCAGTGCTGACGGGAAGTCGGCATAGCGCGAATGCGGAGCCAGGAACGTGTCGTCAAAGCCACGGGTTAGAAGCGCATGCTGCTGAGTGATGTAGTGTTCATAAACGCCGGAGAGTTTGTCTTTGCGTGTCTGCTTGGGGATACCGTAAAGGATATTGAGTGCGGCCTGTACCGCCCAACAGACAAACAGCGTAGAGGTGACGTGGTCTTTAGCCCACTCCAGCACCTGCTTAATCTGCGGCCAGTAGGCGACATCGTTGAACTCAACCAGCCCCAGCGGCGCACCGGTCACGATCAAACCATCGAAGTTCTCTTCGCTGATCTCATCGAAGTTACAGTAGAAGTTGTTCAGATGTTCAGTAGGCGTATTACGAGATTCACGCGCGTCGATACGCAGCAGGCGAACGTCTACCTGTAGCGGTGAGTTAGAGAGCAATCGCAGGAACTGGTTTTCCGTTTCGATTTTCTTGGGCATCAGGTTGAGGATCAGCACCTTCAGAGGGCGTATCTCCTGACCTGTCGCACGTGATGTCGTCATAACAAAGACGTTTTCATCTCGCAAGAAATTGACGGCTGGCAGCTCGTCCTGCACCCGAATCGGCATAACCTTATTACCTCACAGCATACGTTTAAACGTGTAGACATCCAGATAGCTGACAATAACCAGGAATAGGCAAAATGTCGAGCCTGCATGTGCCAGGTGAGAAAGTTTCAAGAAGAACAGGAGAAGTATAATCTGAAGGAATTGTAGGTAGGCCCGGTAAGCGCAGCGCCACCGGGCGTCTGCCTGCCGCAACGCAAAAAGGCCATCCTTGCGGATGGCCTTTTTGCTTGTTTGATGCCTGGCAGTTCCCTACTCTCGCATGGGGAGGCCCCACACTACCATCGGCGCTACGGCGTTTCACTTCTGAGTTCGGCATGGGGTCAGGTGGGACCACCGCGCTAGTGCCGCCAGGCA
>Ga0209281_1000404_pt1 | contig 65885 bp, 61 predicted proteins | sample MedtruBG_FD_187514 | JGI IMG/M metagenome (GOLD analysis project Ga0209281, IMG submission 187514) | Root nodule microbial communities of legume samples collected from California, USA - Medicago truncatula BG (SPAdes) (version 2) | ecosystem: Host-associated > Plants > Roots > Nodule | place... | reverse complement strand
ACCGTTAGGATCTATGCGGGTGAGCGTATAATCCATCTTATTGCCTCGCTGTTACTGCTGACGATTAGAGATACTGTTTTCCGGGTTGATGTGTTCACGACGTGAACGCGCAGGCGTCCAGTCAAGCGCGCCAATACGCACCAGATAAACCAGACCGGCCAGTAGCACTAAAATGAAAATTGCGGCCTCGACAAAGCCCACCCAACCACTTTCGCGGATGGACGTTGACCATGCGAAAAGGTAAAGCGCTTCCACGTCGAAGATGACGAAGAACATGGCTACCAGATAGAACTTGGCAGACAGGCGTAAGCGAGCGGAACCTACTGAATCAATACCTGATTCGAAAGGTGTGTTTTTGTGCCTTGCACGGGCGCGACCGCCCAGGAACCAGCCGCCGACTAACATCAGGCAGCACAGGCCAATGGCTACAATAAGAAAGATTGCGAATGCCCAGTGATGAGCGATGACTTCTGTGGATGTTGACATACTCATTGCTTACTCATCAAAAGTGATACCAACGACACTGCTCTTGCTGGCAGATGGGCATCACATCGATTCATGGGGAGGAACAAATAACCTTACACTAACTGTCAGAAATGAGACGTAGACAGCAAAATGATGGGGTTTTTTACTCCTTTCTATAACCTATTGTCAACTTTAACAAAGGTTTCTTCACATTAAATTACATCGAGCGATTCTCATTAACATTTGGTGCCCTTTAACCCTGGTGGGTGCATGACATTCCGTCAAATGTATGTTGTTGAATCGTGTCCGTTTCGGAAGTAAAAAAAATAACCCTCCTATTTTGACAGGATTTGCCAACGATTCCTCCCCCCAAATAGGAGTATTTTCTTGATCTGCGACACGCTTTTGTTAATTCAACATGGAAAACGGCAACATATTTCCTGTTTTTTTAACATGAGAGGGATATGGGCGAAGTTAGAACGGAAAACGGACAAGTTTTAAGCAAAAGTATTCAGCTTATTGATAAATAAGAGAGTATCCTGAAAACCCTTGCGCCATAAGCGGGTATTATTGCGTAAAAAAAGCCACTGCATGTGAAAATCACACGAGTGGCTGTTTTTTACACTTACATTTTGTTACCAGAATATTGAGCTATCGATCACTCAAAATCCCCTTCGACGATCAGGGAGTCATCCCCCCCTTCGGAGGTAACGCGCTCGAATTGCCACGGGTTATGGTAGTTTTCCATCGCCTCGAACACCACTTTGGCCAACTCGTTATGGCTGGACGAATTGTGGCAGAGCAGATACTCCGTATCCGGCAGCGCAGGAAGACCGTCGGATTTCCCCAGAACGCGCAGATCGGGGCTCATCATCTCTACCGGACGGGCCGTTACGCCCAGACCGGCCTTCACGGCGGCACGAACCGCTGGCAGCGTGGAAGCCACATACGCCAGACGCCACGGAATGTTGGCCTCATTCAGCGCCGTGAGCACCATATCGCGGAACGGGCTCGGGTCATCCAGCAAGACCAGCGGAACCGGCTCCCCTTTTTGCAGCACGTACTCGGCTGCGCAATACCAGTGTGTAGGTGATGTGCGCAGCGTCAGGCAATCAAACTGCCCGGGACGATGCGTCGTCACCACAAGGTCGACTTTGTGCTCATTTAACATCTCAACCATAAAGGCATTACGTTTTACGCTAACGTCCAGCGCAAGCTTCGGATAAACCGAACTAATACGGTTGAGAAGAAACGGCAATATAGTATCCGCTGACTCATCAGATGCGCCTAACGTTAGCACCCCTTGAAGGTTGCTAAACATTAATGACATACATGCTTCATCATTAAAGCGAAGAATTTTCCTGGCATAACCCAGTAGCTGAATACCGTGTTCCGTTAAGAGCTTATTACGCCCGTGACGTGCAAAAAGCTCTTTACCAACCAGTTGCTCCAGCCGCTGCATTTGCTGGCTAACGGCGGACTGAGTTCGGCAAACGGCGGCAGCAGCTGCTGCAAAAGTGTTGAGATCGGCGACCGCAACAAACGTTCTCAGCAGATCGAGGTCGAGATTCATTATCGGACGATTTGCATTTATCATATCTATTCACTTTCAGGTTGCTCGTGCGGAGCTGCCCGGGTTGAAGCTGTGTGTAACAGTTAAGCAATTCCCTCTGAAGGTTTCCCTCGCATCCCGGCCCGGCAGACTGCCTGACAGATAGTTATTGTGCTGCTGTATATCAACAGTCAGAAAGCACGTTTCATGACGTTATTTTTATTCTCTTAAACGTTCAGAATATTTAGATGTTCGCAGGTTTCTGTAAATTACATTAAAGGTATGACACCTTTACGGCCATCTTTATCGCAGCGCGGTTAACGTAGCAGGATGTGTTCGGCACACACCAGCCAGAGATAAATCCAACAATAACAATCAATTAATTTAGAAAAGCGGATCCAGATATACAAAACATAGGGCTCTGGCGCCTGCTTTCCTGAAAGACATCTTAACCCAAATCCACTTTATTTATAAGTCTTATTGCAATATTAAGGATTAAGAGGGACTGTTAAGCCTCTCAACTAATTTTATTAAAATTAACTAAAGTTGCATTTTGTTGGTTAATAATAAATAAATTTTAATTTAGATTAAGACCATTCATTAATAACACTTAACATTAATTTCACATGAGTAACTTTTAGCCTAAGCATACTATTCCAACAGTCTGTCTCGAAGCATCTGATTTTACGAAAAGTCACTTAGAGGAACTTCTTACTGCGTATTGGGCATGTTTTTTATTTTTATCAGCACGATATGAAATAAAACCAACAATAAACAGCACAATAAACTTCAGAACATACTTATCACATTACTTTAGCACGACAGAACTCGCTGCAAGCAGTGAAATAGATTCCACAGGAATTGACGCATTGTACAAAATCTTCTCCTGTACACCCTTCAAAACGAAGCGAGGGGGGAGTACATTGTTCCGTGCAGACTTCCACGGCAGGGAGTGGCAATACTAGCGAAAAGGTTAAAGGTTCATGTCCCCTATCGAAAAATCCAGCAAACTAGATAACGTCTGTTACGACATCCGCGGCCCGGTTCTGAAAGAGGCCAAACGCCTTGAAGAGGAAGGCAATAAGGTTCTGAAACTCAACATTGGTAACCCTGCGCCATTTGGTTTTGAAGCGCCGGATGAAATTCTGGTTGATGTGATCCGCAACCTTCCTACTGCACAAGGCTACTGCGATTCAAAAGGACTCTATTCCGCGCGTAAAGCCATCATGCAGCACTATCAGGCGCGCGGTATGCGTGACGTTACCGTTGAAGATATCTATATCGGCAACGGCGTCTCTGAACTGATTGTGCAGGCGATGCAGGCGCTGCTGAATAGCGGCGATGAAATGCTGGTACCTGCGCCTGACTACCCGCTGTGGACGGCGGCCGTGTCGCTGTCGAGCGGTAAAGCCGTTCATTATCTCTGTGACGAGTCCTCTGACTGGTTCCCGGACCTTGATGATATTCGCGCGAAAATTACACCTCGCACGCGTGGCATCGTGATCATTAACCCGAACAACCCGACGGGTGCGGTCTATTCGAAAGAACTGTTGATGGAGATCGTCGAACTCGCCCGCCAGCACAACCTGATCATTTTTGCCGACGAAATCTACGACAAAATCCTGTACGACGCGGCACAACACCACTCGATCGCCGCGCTGGCCCCGGATCTGCTGACCGTCACTTTTAACGGCCTGTCTAAAACCTATCGCGTAGCCGGTTTCCGTCAGGGTTGGATGGTACTGAACGGTCCGAAAAAGCACGCCAAAGGCTACATTGAAGGGCTGGAAATGCTGGCGTCGATGCGTTTATGTGCCAACGTTCCTGCACAGCACGCGATCCAGACGGCGCTCGGCGGCTACCAAAGCATTAGCGAGTTTATCGTTCCCGGTGGTCGCCTGTATGAACAGCGTAACCGCGCGTGGGAATTGATCAACGATATTCCTGGCGTCTCCTGCGTGAAACCTAACGGCGCGCTCTATATGTTCCCGAAAATTGACGCTAAGCGCTTCAATATTCACGACGACCAGAAGATGGTGCTCGACTTCCTGCTGCAGGAAAAAGTGCTGCTGGTTCAGGGTACGGCCTTTAACTGGCCGTGGCCGGATCACGTACGCATTGTGACCCTGCCGCGCGAAGATGACCTCGAAATGGCCATCAGCCGCTTCGGGCGCTTCCTCTCTGGCTACCATCAGTAACGTTGCCTCTCTGCCGGGTGGCGCAGCGCTTGCCCGGCCTACAAAATCCGCAAATTTGCATCTTGCCTCCCCTCCCCGCACAATGAATGCCTGTCGCAGTAAAGACAAAAGGTAACCTATGAGTCAGAGTCATTTCTTTGCCCACCTCTCCCGCCTGAAGCTGATCAACCGCTGGCCGCTGATGCGCAACGTCCGCACGGAAAATGTTTCAGAGCACAGCCTGCAGGTTGCGATGGTCGCTCACGCACTGGCCGCCATAAAGAACCGCAAATTTAACGGGCAGGTCAACGCTGAACGTATTGCCCTGCTGGCGATGTACCATGATGCCTCGGAAGTGCTGACCGGCGATCTGCCAACGCCAGTGAAATATTTCAACTCGCAGATTGCGCAGGAATACAAGGCAATTGAGAAGATTGCTCAGCAGAAGCTGATCGATATGGTGCCGGATGAATTACGCGATATCTTTGAGCCGCTTATCGATGAACATCAGTACACGGAAGATGAAAAGTCGCTGGTGAAGCAGGCCGACGCGCTGTGTGCCTACCTGAAATGTCTGGAAGAGCTGTCTGCGGGGAATAACGAGTTTTTACTGGCGAAAACGCGTCTGGAAAAAACGCTGGAGTCCCGCCGCAGCGAAGAGATGGATTATTTTATGCAGGTATTTGTACCGAGCTTCCATCTGTCGCTGGATGAGATTAGCCAGGATTCACCGTTGTAATTTTTTCGCCGGGTGGCGGCTTCGCCTTACCCGGCCTACGTTTCTGCGCTCACGCTAAAACGGGAATAAAACCGGAATTAACACCACGCACACCACCATTACCAGCACGGTGAACGGCACGCCAATCTTAACGAAATCGCTGAATCTATAATTCCCGGGCCCCAGCACCAGCGTATTCACTGGTGAAGATACCGGTGTCATAAATGCCGCGGAGGCCGCCATCGCCACCATCATCGCGAACGGATACGGCGACACGCCCATGGATTTCGCCATCGCCAGCGCAATAGGCGCCATCAGTACCGCCGTCGCGGTATTGGAAATAAACAGGCCGATGGAGGCGCACATGATAAACAGACAGACCATCATCATGTACGGCCCATACCCGCCGCCAACGTCCATTAAGCCCTTAACGATCAAATCCACCCCGCCGGTTTTTTGCAACGCCAGCGCAAAGGGCATCATCCCGACAATCAGAATAATGCTCGGCCAGTGAATGGCTTTATACGCGCTTTCGGCGTCAATGCAGCGGAATTTCCCCATCAGCAGGCAGGCGATGATGGCCGCGACCGGATTGGGGATTTCATCGGTCAGCATGAGTGCGACCATCAGCACCAGACAGAAAATCGCGTGAGGTGCCTGGCTGTGCGCCGGGGACGCATCGCTCTCTTCAACCGGCATATTGAGCACCACAAAATCACGCCCTTTTTGCCCGAGTTGGCTAATCAGCTTCCAGTTACCGACGACGAGAAAAATGTCACCCAGCAGGATCGGCTCATCCACCACTGCGCCTTCCATCGCCACGCCATCGCGCTTCAGTCCCACGACGTTCAAACCATAGCGGGTGCGGAAGCCGACTTCGCGCACGGTTTTCCCCAACAGCTCCGATTCCGGGATCAGCGATACTTCGGCCATACCGACGTCCAGCGCCTGGTCGGAGAAATACTCGCCGCGGAGCACCATCGGCTCCAGCAGCTGTTCGCTGCAAAACTCACGCAGGTCTACCTCTGCGGTGGACATATCAATCAGCAGAACGTCCCGCGCGCGGAATTCCGACACCCCGTTAACGTTGACAATCACCCGGCGGAAACGACGCCAGCGCTCCACGCCGATGACGTTCGCACCGTAGCGTTCACGGAGCTTAAGATCGTCCAGCCGCTGGCCAATCATCGGTGAGCCGGGGCGAATAGCCAGACGTCGTGCACGCCCGGTGAGACGGTACTCTTTAATCAAATCGCGAAAGGTGCGTCGCTTCCAGCCCTCTTTGCTTTTATCCTGATTTTCGCCTTTCAGGGCAAAACGGGTCAGCAACATGTAGACCACGCCCATCACCAGAACGACCAGCCCAATCGGGGTAACGCTGAAAAAACTGAAGCCCTGGAATCCTTCGCGGATCAGTTCACTGTTGACGACCAGGTTTGGCGGCGTCGCCACCAGCGTCATCATGCCGCTGATCAAACCGGCAAAGCTCAGGGGCATCATCAGACGGGAAGGTGAGATCTGCATCCGCATGGAGACGCTCAGCACCACCGGAATAAAGATGGCGACCACGCCCGTTGAGCTCATAAACGCCCCCAGTCCGGCAACCGTCACCATCAGGTAGATCAGCATTTTGGTTTCACTGCTGCCCGCCACCTTCACCAGCCACGTTCCCATAATGGTCGCTACGCCGGTGCGCACCAGCCCGTCACCAATGATAAACAGGGCGGCGATAAGAATAACGTTGGGGTCGCTAAACCCGGAGAATGCCTCGGGTAGCGTGAGCGTGCCGCTCAGCACAAACGCGACGATGACAAACAGGGCGACGGCATCCATGCGCACCTTGCCTGTAGCGAAAAGAATGATGGCGATTAACAGCAGGCTCAGGACCCAAATCAGTTCACCGTTCACAACCTGTCCTTGTCAGTGGAAGATAAAGAATTCTGCCATAAAAAAGCCCCAACAATGTGGGGCTATATCATGGGATTACATTTTTAGCGAGACGGTTACAACTCCGCCGGGTCCCTTCGTGACGTTAATCGCGGTCAGTGTATTCAGCACAAAATCCGCCTCACTCAACCGGGGAGAGTCCGCCGGGACGTTAACGGCGATCACGTGGCTCCCTGCGTTAAGCCCGGCCAGCACGCCGGCTGCTGCATCTTCCACTACCACGCAGTCCGCCGGTGCAAGGCCCAGCAGCTCTGCCCCAAGCAAGAACGCATCCGGCTCTGGCTTGCCGCGCTTGACGCGCTCTGCAGTAATGAACACCTCTGGCTTCGGTAAACCCGCCGCCTTATGGCGAGCATGGGCTACGGGAATGGAGCCGGAGGTCACAATGGCCCACGGAATATGTGCTTCGTTCAGATGTTCAAGCAGCTCGCGCGCGCCCGGCAGCGCGGTGATGCCTTCCGTATCGGTAGCCTCAATGTTCTCGAGGTATTTGAACTCTGCCTGAATCTCTTCCTCAGTACGTCCCGCTAAGAAGTGTCGCAAGGAGGTAATGGCCTGTTTGCCATGGATGAAATTCAGTACGTCCTGATGGTCGATGCCGTGCCTGTCGGCCCAATGGCACCATGAACGCTCTACTACCGGCAGCGAATCCACCAGCGTACCGTCCAGATCAAACAGAAAACCTTTACACTGCACACACACCTCCGTCAGGCATTAATGATTTGTTGAATTTCGTTGCTGCTTAAATGGTACTGGCGCGGGCAGGAATGCCATACGCCCAGCATGCGCTGGTATTTTTCCCACATTGGGGTTTGCGCGTTAAAGCCGTGAGTACCCGCATCAAAATGGGTATAGCGCCCTTCGGTGTTCACCATAAAGCGAACGTAGCTCAGGTAGCGCGCTTCCGTTGCGGCATCAAAGCCTAAGAAGGTTACGCGGCGCTCGTCAATAGACTGGCGATCTTTGAGATTCGTCCAGGACACATGCAGCGCATGATACATCTCCATGATGTCGATCACGATGCGGCAGGTCTCTTCTTTCAGTTCGCCAAACTCGCGATCCAGTTCGCGCATCTGTAAACCAAACCCGCGTTCGACGATAGTTTGCAAGCGGCTGTAGCGTTCTGCGTTATCGGGATCAAGCATAGTCATCATCTTGTACTGGTTAGACAAAATCAGACGTTGGGCATGGGTCATTTCCATCTTTCGACTCCTGTAGCGCATTGCACTTTAAAAAAAAGACACGGTAACTGTTTGTTACTGTGCCTTCTTTTATTAGTCGTTTCGATGATCAATCACAAGTCATCAAGGAATGTTTTATCAAGTTGCTTAAAAGCGCGCTTGAGCGTGTCAGCCAGCGCCTGGTAATCCGGCTTGCCTTCGACCGGTGCCAACGCCTGTCCGGCTTCCTCAAGTTTTCCACGGACTTCATAAAACCAGTGTAAAATTGTAGGCGGCAGCGGCGTAATTGAGCGTTTCCCCAGCCACCATAGCCCCTGCATCGGCAGGCTCAGCGCAAAGAGCGCGGTGGCGACGGCGGGTCCAAGCTGGCCGCCGAGGGCAATTTGCCAGCACAGGGTAAAGATGGCAACAGGGGGCATAAAGCGAATCGCAAAGCGCGTGGCGCGGATAGTGCGGTTCTCTATAAACATCGGCGCGAGGCGCTTTTCCAGTGGCCACGTCTTCGCGTAATGCTGCCCCCGACGAAACAGACTAAAGAAATTCACGGATGGGTTTTCGGGTGTCGACATGGCTGTACCTCAACTTCACATATAAAAATTAAAATTTTTGTGCAAAACCACAACAGGCTATGACAACGTTCAAAATATTTTGTCATCGCTACCCCGTATCGGGTATCCTGTGCCAGCCTGATAAGGCCGTAGACGAGAACCGTTAACTCGTCAAATTATCGCATATTATGCCATTGTCTGAAAAATGTTCAAAATGGCATAAAATCATAGGTATTTCTTTCATCATGCCGGAATGTTCGCCTGGCATGATGTTAATCATAAATGTCTGGGTCATCATGCGTTACGCTTTTAGACTCACTGACGTTTTTTTAGCCACGTATCAATAATAGGTACTTCCATGTCGAGTAAGTTAGTACTGGTTCTGAACTGCGGTAGCTCCTCACTGAAATTCGCCATCATCGATGCGCTCAACGGTGACGAATACCTCTCTGGTTTGGCCGAATGTTTCCATCTGCCTGAAGCACGTATCAAGTGGAAGATGGACGGCAGCAAACAAGAAGCGGCTTTAGGTGCAGGCGCCGCTCACAGTGAAGCGCTGAACTTTATCGTTAACACTATTCTGGCACAAAAACCAGAACTGTCTGCTCAGCTGACTGCGATTGGTCACCGTATCGTCCATGGCGGCGAAAAATACACCAGTTCCGTCGTGATCGACGAATCTGTGATTCAGGGCATCAAGGACTCTGCGTCCTTCGCGCCGCTGCACAACCCGGCTCACCTGATCGGTATCGCTGAAGCGCTGAAATCCTTCCCGAATCTGAAAGACAAAAACGTGGCCGTGTTTGACACCGCGTTCCATCAGACCATGCCGGAAGAGTCTTACCTGTATGCCCTGCCGTACAGCCTGTACAAAGAGCATGGCGTTCGTCGTTACGGCGCACACGGCACCAGCCACTTCTATGTGACTCAGGAAGCCGCAAAAGTTCTGAACAAGCCGGTTGAAGAAGTCAACATTATCACCTGTCACCTGGGCAACGGTGGTTCTGTTTCTGCTATCCGCAACGGTAAATGTGTTGATACCTCTATGGGTCTGACCCCGCTGGAAGGTCTGGTGATGGGTACCCGTTCCGGTGACATCGACCCGGCGATCATCTTCCACCTGCACGACACCCTGGGTATGAGCGTTGACGACATCAACAAAATGCTGACCAAAGAGTCTGGCCTGCTGGGTCTGACCGAAGTGACCAGCGACTGCCGTTACGTTGAAGACAACTACGCAGAGAAAGCAGACGCTAAACGTGCAATGGACGTTTACTGCCACCGTCTGGCGAAGTACATCGGTTCTTACACTGCACTGATGGAAGGCCGTCTGGACGCGGTAATCTTCACCGGTGGTATTGGTGAGAACGCGGCTATGGTTCGTGAACTGTCCCTGGGCAAACTGGGCGTTCTGGGCTTCGAGGTTGATCACGAGCGTAACCTGGCTGCCCGCTTCGGCAAGTCTGGCTTCATCAACAAAGAAGGTACCCGCCCTGCTATCGTTATTCCAACTAACGAAGAGCTGGTCATCGCGCAAGACGCGAACCGTCTGACTGCCTGATTCCACACCGCCAGCAATGCTGGCGGTGCTGTTTTGTAACCCGCCCAATCGCGGCGGTAACGAAAGAGGATAAACCGTGTCCCGTACTATTATGCTGATCCCTACCGGAACCAGCGTCGGCCTGACCAGCGTCAGCCTTGGCGTGATCCGTGCTATGGAACGCAAAGGCGTTCGTCTGAGCGTCTTTAAGCCAATCGCCCAGCCGCGTGCCGGTGGCGATGCGCCAGACCAGACCACCACCATCGTTCGCAAGAACTCCAATCTGCCAGCGGCTGAACCGCTGAAGATGAGCCACGTTGAATCTCTGCTGTCAAGCAACCAGAAAGACGTGCTGATGGAAGAGATCATCGCCAACTACCACGCTAACGCGCAAGACGCGGAAGTGGTGCTGGTTGAAGGTCTGGTCCCGACGCGCAAACACCAGTTTGCCCAGTCTCTGAACTTTGAAATCGCGAAAACCCTGAACGCAGAGATCGTTTTCGTGATGTCTCAGGGCACTGACACCCCAGAGCAGCTGAACGAGCGTATCGAACTGACGCGCAGCAGCTTCGGCGGCGCGAAAAACACCAACATCACCGGCGTGATCGTGAACAAACTGAATGCGCCAGTGGATGAACAGGGCCGTACTCGCCCTGACCTGTCCGAAATCTTCGACGACTCTTCCAAAGCGAAAGTCATCAAAGTTGATCCGGCTCAGCTGCAGGACTCCAGCCCGCTGCCAGTACTGGGCGCGGTGCCGTGGAGCTTCGATCTGATTGCCACCCGTGCAATCGACATGGCGCGTCACCTGAACGCCACCGTGGTTAACGAAGGCGACATCAACACCCGCCGCGTGAAGTCCGTGACCTTCTGTGCGCGCAGCATTCCGCACATGCTGGAGCACTTCCGCGCAGGTTCCCTGCTGGTGACCTCCGCAGACCGTCCAGACGTGCTGGTTGCAGCGTGCCTGGCCGCGATGAACGGCGTGGAAATCGGTGCGATCCTGCTGACCGGTGCCTACGAGATGGACCCACGTGTCAGCAAGCTGTGCGAACGCGCGTTCGCCACCGGCCTGCCGGTCTTCATGGTGAACACCAACACCTGGCAGACCTCCCTGAGCCTGCAGAGCTTCAACCTGGAAGTACCGGTTGATGACCACGAGCGTATCGAGAAAGTTCAGGAATACGTTGCGGGCTACATCAACGCAGACTGGATCGAATCCCTGACGGCGACCTCCGAGCGCAGCCGCCGTCTGTCTCCTCCAGCATTCCGTTACCAGCTGACCGAGCTGGCGCGTAAAGCGGGCAAACGCGTTGTTCTGCCAGAAGGCGACGAACCACGTACCGTTAAAGCCGCGGCTATCTGTGCAGAACGCGGCATCGCGACCTGTGTGCTGCTGGGTAACCCGGATGAGATCACCCGCGTGGCGGCGTCTCAGGGCGTTGAGCTGGGCGCTGGCATCGAAATCGTTGACCCTGAAGTGGTTCGCGAAAGCTACGTAGCCCGTCTGGTTGAGCTGCGTAAGAGCAAAGGCATGACCGAAGCCGTTGCGCGCGAACAGCTGGAAGACAACGTGGTGCTGGGCACGCTGATGCTGGAGCAGGACGAAGTTGACGGTCTGGTTTCCGGTGCGGTTCACACCACGGCGAACACCATCCGTCCACCGCTGCAGCTGATCAAAACTGCACCGGGCAGCTCTCTGGTTTCTTCCGTATTCTTCATGCTGCTGCCTGAACAGGTTTACGTTTACGGCGACTGCGCGATCAACCCGGATCCAACCGCAGAACAGCTGGCGGAAATCGCTATCCAGTCCGCGGACTCTGCGATTGCCTTCGGTATCGAACCGCGCGTTGCGATGCTCTCCTACTCCACCGGTACCTCTGGTGCAGGTAGCGACGTAGAGAAAGTGCGTGAAGCGACCCGTCTGGCGCAGGAAAAACGTCCTGACCTGATGATCGACGGCCCGCTGCAGTACGATGCTGCGGTAATGGCTGACGTTGCGAAATCCAAAGCGCCGAACTCGCCGGTTGCAGGTCGCGCTACCGTGTTCATCTTCCCGGATCTGAACACCGGTAACACCACCTACAAAGCAGTACAGCGTTCTGCAGACCTGATCTCCATCGGGCCAATGCTGCAGGGTATGCGCAAACCTGTGAACGACCTGTCCCGTGGCGCGCTGGTTGACGATATCGTCTACACCATCGCTCTGACCGCGATCCAGTCTTCGCAGCAGCAGTAAGCTAAAAAGCCCGGTGGCGCTAGCGCTTTCCGGGCCTATGGTTTTGTAGGCCGGATAAGCGAAGCGCCATCCGGCAAGAAAGGCGACCACTCATCTGGTCGCCTTTTTTTATTTACAGCAGCTCTCTCGCCGCCGACACAATGTCATGTGCCGTCAGGCCATACTCCTTCTGCAGGAAATCCTGCGTACCCACCTGGCCGTAACGCTCCTTGACGCCCACCCGCCGCATCGGTACCGGGCAGGTTTCCACCAGCACTTCCGCCACCGCCGATCCCAGCCCGTTGTGAATGCTGTGGTTTTCACAGGTGACGATGCGCCCGGTTTTCTCGGCGTAGTTTTTCACCAGCATCCGGTCGATGGGCTTCAGGGTAAACATGTCGATAACCGCCGCGCTTACGCCCTCCTGCTCCAGCTGGCGAGCCGCCTCCAGCGCTTCCGCCACCATGATGCCGTTGGCAATCAGGGTAATATCGCTTCCTTCGCGCAGCACGTTGCCTTTGCCAATGGTGAAGGTTGAGCCCGGGGCGTAGACGCTCGGCGCCTGTTTACGAATGGTCCGCACCCAGTAGAAGCCTTCGAGGTCGATAAGCTGGCGCAGCACGTCCTCGAACATCACCGCGTCGGTCACCTCCAGCACCACCGAGTGCGCCAGGCCGCGTACGATGCCCATATCCTCAAATGACATATGTGTCCCGCCGTTGTGGCAGGCCGTCACGCCCGCGTCCGACGCAATCACCTTCACGTTGTTACGCTGGTAGTCCAGGGACATAAACAGCTGATCGAAGCAGCGGCGGCTGGCAAACGCGGTAAAGGTGTGCACGAACGGCTTACGTCCGGTAAGCGATAGCCCCGCCGCGGTGCCGATGACGTTGGCCTCCATAATCCCGCAGTTAATCACGTGCTGCGGATAATCGCGCGCCACGCCGTCCATCGCCATTGAGCTCATCAGATCCGCTTCCAGGGCGATAATCTCGCTTCCTGCCTCAATCTGCTTTGCCACAAAGCCCGCGTAGACCTTACGCATCTCAACGGCGTCTTTCTCTCCTGCCGGTGCAACCTTAATCATGTGAAGCCTCCAGTTGGCGAATCGTCTCGTTGAGGGCCGCTTTGCTCTCCGCGGTCAATCGCAGGTGGTGCGAGTTGCTGAGCTGCTCCAGATACGGCACCCCCTGCCCTTTGATGCTGTCGAGGATGACAACGAATGGACGCGCTTCGGCCTCGGGGACCCGCGACGTTACCGCCAGCAGACCCGGAATGTCGTCGCCCTTCACCGTCGCGACGTCAAAGCCAAAGGCGCGGAATTTCCCCTCCAGGTCGAACGCGCTGATGATCTCGTCCAGCTCGCCGTCGAGTTGCTGCTTGTTCCAGTCCACGAACACCGTCAGGTTGTTCAGGCGATGATGGGCGATAAACTGGAATGCTTCCCAGCATTGTCCCTCGTTCAGCTCGCCGTCACCGACGATGCAAAACACCCGATTCGGTCGCCCCGCCAGCTTGTGCGACAGCGCCATACCGCCCGCAATGGAGATACCCTGTCCCAGCGAGCCGGTGGTGGCATCCACGCCGCGCGTTTTCAGGCGGTCCGGGTGGCTTGGCAGCCGCGTACCGTTTTGGTTGAGCGTGCTCAGCTCTTCAACGGGGAAGTAGCCCTTGATCGCCAGCGTGCTGTAGAGCGCCGGGCCCGCGTGTCCTTTCGACAGGATAAAATAGTCTCGCTCTGGCCAGTCCGGATCCGCCGGGTCGATTTTCATCACCGCGCCGTACAGCACGGCCAGGGTTTCAACCACCGACATACTGCCGCCGTAGTGGCCAAAGCCCAGCTGCGTCAGGGATTTCAACGTCTCAAGACGGATCTGACGCGCGAGTTCGGTTATCTCTTTCTCATTCATGATTTAGCTCCGGTGTTTTCCTGCGCGTTACCGCCTGCAGGTTTGTTTTTCGCGAAGACGTTGTACGCCACCAGCAGCGCGAACAACGCCACAACCAGCCCGGTGATGGCAAGCGGCGACAGGAAGCGGGCCAGGTTGCCGAGGACAATCCCGACCGCGCCGAAGTCGGCGTCCGAGAAGGTGGTGTTGGCAAAACCAATTGCGCCCAGCACCGGCAGCAGCAGAACCGGCAGGAAGGTGATCAGCAGGCCGTTAGCAAAGGCGCCAATCATTGCCCCGCGACGTCCGCCGGTGGCATTACCGAACACGCCCGCCGTTGCGCCGGTGAAGAAGTGCGGTACCACGCCCGGGAGGATCAGCACCCAGCTGAACTGGCCGCAGATGAACAACCCCACAATCCCGCCGAGGAAGCTGAACAGGAAGCCAATCAGCACCGCGTTTGGCGCATACGGATACACCACCGGGCAGTCCAGCGCGGGGCGCGCGTTGGGCACCAGTTTTTCCGAGAAGCCGGTAAAGGCCGGGACGATTTCCGCCAGTATCAGGCGTACGCCCTGCAGGATGATGAACACACCTGCCGCAAAGGTTATCGCCATGATGATGGCGTAGACCAGGTAGTTCTGGCCGCCGCTGAAGGTCGCCTCTACGTACTCACGTCCGGCGCTCACCGCCAGGATGAGGTAGATAATCATCATGGTCAGGGAGATGGAGATCGAACTGTCGCGCAGGAAGCTCAGGTTCTTCGGCAGGTTCATCTCTTCCGTTGAGCGGGAGCCCTTACCGACCTTGCTGCCAATCCAGCCGGACAGCACGTAGCCCAGCGTGCCGAAGTGGCCGAAGGCAATCTCATCGTTGCCGGTTATGCGCTTCATGTAGCGCTGCGCAATCGCCGGGAAGAAGGCCATGATCAGGCCGAGGATCAGCGAGCCGGTAAAGACCAGACCCACGCCCTCAAAGCCCGCCACCGTCAGGATCACGCCAATCATGCACGCCATGTAAAAAGTGTGGTGACCTGTCAGGAAGATGTATTTCAGGCGGGTAAAGCGCGCGACGATAATATTCGCCACCATCCCAAAGGCCATAATCAGCGCGGTCGAGGCACCGTATTTTTCCAGCGCAATCGACACAATCGCTTCATTGTTTGGAATAATGCCCTGAATAGTAAAGGCGTGCTCAAACATTCCGCCCAAAGGATTTAACGACCCCACCAGCACCGTGGCGCCGCCGCCCAGCACAATAAAGCCGAGAATAGTTTTAATTGTTCCTTTCACCACGTCTGAAAACGCTTTTTTTTGCGCAACCAGACCGATTAAGGCAATTAATCCCACCAGCACCGAAGGGACTTTTAAAATATCAACAACGAAATTCAGCGTTTCAAGGATAAACATATCCACCTCGCCTAATCAGGGTTATTGTCTTTCGAACCAGGCACGCAGCTGCGCTTCAAGTTCGTTGATGTCGATGATGTTGTTGATCACCACCAGCTGGCTTTCCGGCACGCTGGCACTGGCCGCGATATCTTTTGCCATCACGAACAGGTCGGCTGCGCCAGGCGTGGCAGACGAGAGATCGGAGTGTTCAACCTCTGCCTCAATATCCAGCTTTTTAAGTACCTTTTTGATATTCATTTCGACCATAAAACTGCTGCCAAGGCCGGACCCGCAAATAGCCATGATTTTCATTGTTGTTCCCTTATTTTGAGTAGAGTACGCCCCACCACGCTGACGCGTAATGTTGTGAATAATCGGATTAAAGAATTAAATCAGAAGCGGTCAATAATGGTTTTTATCTCCTCCCGCGTATTCGCCTGATGTAATTCAGCCATATCCTCATCGCTGGAAAATAATTCTGCTAGCGCCGAGATCATTTCGATATGGCTATGTTTGTCCGGTGCCGCCAGCATGACTATCACGTCGACGGGGTCAAACTCACCGGCACCGAAAGAGACGCCTTTTTTCAGTTTTAATAATGACAGGCCAAGTCCTTTCGCCCCTTCTTCCGGCCGCGCATGCGGCATCGCCAGCCCTGGTGCCAGCACGTAATAAGGACCCAAAGTATGATGCTGCTCGATGATGGCCGTGATGTATTCCGGCGAAATCACCTGCAAATCCAGCAGCGGCTTCGCGCACAGCTCCAGCGCCTGAGGCCAGTCCTCTACGCTCTCCTGCAGCGTGATGGTTGTATCATATATCCATTTTTTGAGCACTTTGCCCTCCGGCTACAACGCTAAAGATGAGCAAACTTTATTCAACACCTCAACGAATGACTGCGATCAGGATCACAAAGATAGCGCTACCAATAGTTAACATGCAGAAATGTGATAGCGCTATCAAATTGCAATCACGGTGCTAAATCACAGCAAAAAAAGGGATTTAAGGCGTATACTGCCTTTCACGTGAAGCGAAGGATGAAAGTAGTCGCGTCCTGTTAGCAGGAAGGTGTATGTCTCTAACCCGAAAACGACGCAGTACCGGTAAGGTGACGCTGGCCGATGTCGCACTGCTTGCCGGTGTGGGCACAATGACCGTGTCCCGTGCGCTCCGCACGCCCGAACAGGTTTCCGATAAACTGCGAGAAAAAATAGACGCTGCGGTGCAGGAGCTGGGCTACATGCCTAATCTTGCGGCCAGCGCGCTGGCGTCAGCCTCTTCATGGACGATCGCAATGGTTGTTCCTAACCTCTCCGAAGCCGGTTGCTCAGAGATGTTCGCCGGGCTACAGCAGGTGCTGCAACCCGCCGGATATCAGATCATGCTGGCAGAGTCCCAGCACCGTCTTGAGCAGGAAGAGAAATTACTGGAAACGCTGCTGGCGTCAAATATCGCCGCCGCCATTTTGCTCAGCGTCGAGCACACGGATACCGTGCGCCACTGGCTGAAAAATGCCTCCATTCCGGTGATGGAAATGGGGGCGATGCGCGCCGATCCGATTGATATGAATATCGGCATTGATAACGTCGCCGCCATGTACGAACTGACGGAGATGGTGATTCAGCGCGGCTATCAAAATATCGGCCTGCTGTGCGCAAACCAGGAGCAGTGGATTTTCCAGCAGCATTTGCAGGGCTGGTACAAAGCCATGCTTCGCCACCATTTGTCGCCGAACAGAGTGATTAACGCCGCCATGCCGCCAAATTTCTCCACGGGCGCGGCACAGTTGCCGGAATTCCTGCTGGCCTGGCCGGAGCTGGATGCGCTGGTGTGCGTCTCGGACGAACTGGCCTGCGGGGCACTCTACGAATGCCAGCGTCGACGCATTAAAGTGCCGGACGATCTAGCAGTGGTAGGCTTTGGCGATAGCGACGTGAGCCGCGTCTGTCAGCCGCCGCTGACGACCATGGCGGTACCGCATCGTAAGATTGGAATTGAGGCCGGGAAAGCGTTGCTGGAACGTCTGAATGATGGAGACTGGCGCGACCATAAACCTATCGCGTCCAGCCTCTGTCTGCGGGAAAGTTGTTAAGGCTTACTCAGCCTCTTCCTCTTTTTCCGCTTTGCTTTCTGGCTTAGCGGATTCGTTTTTGGCGTTGCGGGTCATCCACAGCGCCAGTGCTTTTAAGGAGTCCGGGGTGAACTCGTCGCAACGCGCGGTGATCTCTTCCGGCGTCATCCAGCAGACTTCGCTCACTTCCTCTTCCTGCAGGGCGAAAGGCCCGTGAGAGACACAGCTAAACAGCCCGCCCCAGACGCGACAGTTTTCGTCCTCGAAATAGAACTGGCCGTGCTCGGCAAACGGCACACCGGCGATACCTAACTCTTCTTCTGCTTCGCGACGCGCGGAATCCAGCAGCACTTCATCTGCCTGCACAACGCCGCCCGCCGTGGCATCCAGCATACCGGGGAGAAAATCTTTGGTGTCCGTGCGGCGCTGGACCAGAATCTTGCCCATGCCGTCATGCACAACGATGTATGTTGCACGGTGACGCAGACGCTCCGCGCGCATTTGTTCGCGGCTGGCCTGCGCGATCACTTCGTTCTCTTCGCTGACAATGTCAACCCACTCAGTACTTGCCAAATGATTCTGCTCCACCATCGGGAAACCTTCTCGTCTAAGCGCTCTTTCGGCGCGTTTGCAGTTGAGGTGTAACTTACGGATTAATCGCTATCTGCGCAATAACTTGCTGATCATTAAGTGCGATAACGCTCAGGGTATTTCCGTCCAGCATGCCATAGCTCGCCGGATAACCGCCTTTCGGAATGCTGACCGAACCGGGGTTAAAGTGATAAATCTCACCGCGTTTTTCCGCTACCGGAATATGAGTATGACCATAAACCAGGACATCGCCAGCGGCGAGTGCCGGAAGGTTATCCGGGCTAAAAAGATGACCGTGAGTCAAAAAAAGACGGCTCTTTTCCAGCAGGACCTGCTGCCAGGGCGCGGTGATGGGAAAATGCAGCAGCATCTGGTCAACTTCACTGTCGCAGTTACCGCGCACCGCGATAATATGCGAGGCATGCTCATTCAGTTTTTCCGCCACCTGCGCGGGTGCATACCCTTCCGGCAACGCATTTCGCGGGCCATGGTTTAACACATCGCCCAGCACCACCAGCCACTGTGCCCCGCTTTCGGCAAACAGAGAAAGAACGCGCTCGGTTGCGGGCAGCGATCCATGGATATCCGACGCAAACATCAGTTTCATCAGTCACTCCTCAGGAAAACAGACTGCCCCTATCATACCTGAAGCGCCAGGCCTTATCAGCCCGCGCGCTTAGCGGAGAGTGCCACATAGCGCTGTACGGAAGCGCGCTGCCACTGGAATGCAGCATAATCCACCAGCAGTTGCGGAACCTCGTCGCCATTGAGGATCAGACGGTTCAGCATCAGCGCCAGATCGGTATCCGCAATGCACCACTCGCCGAAGAGATTCGGGTTACCGTGCGCCAGCAATGCAGACGCGGTCTCAATCAGCTTTTGCGCACTGGCGCTGCCCTCCGCGCTCAATGCGGGCTTTTTCACGGCGGCGAAAACCACGTCGGTGGAACGTTCAACGCGGATCGGTACCAGATCGCTACGCAACCACGCCTGGATCTGCCGTGCACGGGCACGCTTTTGCAGATCGTGAGGATAAATGCGCTCCCACTCCGGCGGCGCAAAGCGATCTTCAAGGTATTCATCGATCGCCGAGGATTCGCTCAATGCAAAACCGTCAATCTCCAGCACCGGCACGCGTCGGGTCAGGTCGTAACCCTGCCACTGCGGTTTCAGGTGTTCGCCACTGTCCAGATCGATGGTCTTCAGGGTGAAAGACAATCCTTTTTCCGCCAGAGCGACGTAAACGCTCATCACATAGGGTGAAAAATAACAGGCATCGGACCACAACGTTATCGCAGGCTGGTTCATAACTTCCTCATAGGCTGAACGGTTTTCACTCAACATATAATCTCTTTGGCTCGCTGTCACTTGATGAAAACTCACGATTTACAACAGGCACCTATACTGATTTTTATGGCATCACTTTTCACACTAACAGGAGTTGAGAATGATCGACCTTTACTATGCCCCTACCCCAAACGGCCATAAAATCACCCTTTTTCTGGAAGAAGCCGAACTGGAGTACCGGATCATTCGCGTGGATATCAGCAAAGGCGATCAGTTCAGGCCGGTCTTTCTGGCGATATCGCCCAACAATAAAATTCCGGCCATTATTGATAATCTTCCTGCCGACGGCGGCAGACCGTTAAGTCTGTTTGAATCCGGGGAGATTTTGCTCTATCTGGCGGAGAAATCCGGCAAGCTGCTTAGCGGTGAACTGCGTGAGCGTCACCACACCCTGCAATGGCTTTTCTGGCAGTCGAGCGGTCTCGGGCCGATGCTCGGGCAAAATCATCACTTTACCGCCTACGCCCCGCAGCCCATTCCTTATGCTATAGAACGTTATCAGGTTGAAACCCAGCGGTTATATGGCGTGCTAAATCGTCGGCTGGAGAAAACGCCGTGGCTTGGCGGCGATCATTACAGCATTGCCGACATCGCCTGCTGGCCGTGGATCAACACCCATGAAAAACACCGAATTGACCTGGCGACATACCCTGCCGTGAATAACTGGTTTGAACGGATTCGGACCCGCCCTGCGACCGAGCGCGCCATGCAAATAATCCAGCAGATTTAGACCACTGCCCCGTTGGGTGCATGACGCGCTCTCATGTATTATGGGCAGCAAATACTGACACGGAGAAGACCTGCAATGTCACAGCATGACGCGATTATACGTATAAAAAATTTACGCTTACGGACGTTCATCGGTATCAAAGAGGAAGAGATTGCCAACCGGCAGGACATTGTCATCAATGTGGTTATTCACTACCCCGCAGACAAAGCGCGGGCCAGCGAAGATATCAATGACGCGCTGAACTATCGCACAATCACCAAAAACATTATCCAGTACGTGGAGAACAACCGCTTCTCTTTGCTGGAAAAATTAACTCAGGATGTGCTCGACATCGCACGCGAACATCACTGGGTCACTTATGCTGAAGTCGAGATCGATAAACTTCACGCCCTGCGTTACGCCGACTCCGTTGCCATGACGTTAAGCTGGCGACGCCAGGCATAAACCTGGAGGTTGTATGAAGATTCTGCTGACCGGCGGTACGGGCCTGATTGGCCGTCATCTCATTCCCCGTCTGCACGCGCTGCATCATGAGATTACCGTGGTGACGCGCAGCCCGGAGAAAGCACGTCAGGTGCTGGGGGCAGGTGTCGACATCTGGAAAGGTCTGGCTGAGCAGCAGAATTTGGACGGCTTTGACGCCGTCATCAACCTCGCGGGTGAACCCATTGCCGACAAGCGCTGGACCGAAGAGCAGAAGCAGCGGTTGTGCAGCAGCCGCTGGACTATCACCGAGAGGCTGGTCGAGCTGATTCGCAACAGCCATACGCCGCCATCGGTGCTCATTTCAGGCTCTGCGACGGGCTATTACGGCGATCTCGGCGAAGTGGTGGTGACCGAAGAGGAGCCGCCGCATAATGAATTTACCCATAAACTCTGCGCCCAGTGGGAGCGTATCGCCTGCGCGGCGCAGAGCGATCGTACCCGCGTCTGCCTGCTGCGTACCGGCGTAGTACTTGCGCCGAGAGGCGGCATTCTGGGTAAAATGCTTCCTCCCTTCAAGCTGGGGCTCGGCGGGCCAATTGGCAACGGGCGTCAGTATCTGGCGTGGATCCACATCGACGATATGGTGAATGGCATTATCTGGCTGCTGGATAACGATCTGCGTGGGCCGTTTAACATGGTTGCGCCCTATCCGGTGCGTAATGAACAGTTTGCCCACGCGCTGGGGCATGCCCTGCATCGTCCGGCGATTTTACGCGTGCCTGCGACGGCGATCCGGCTGTTGATGGGAGAATCATCGGTGCTGGTGCTGGGCGGGCAGCGCGCGCTGCCAAAACGTCTGGAAGCGGCCGGGTTTGCCTTCCGCTGGTATGATTTAGAAGAGGCGCTGGGGGATGTGGTGCGCTGAATATGTTACAGTGATACGCCATGTTCCGATGAAATGGCGTAACAATGGCAACCATCACCACTCCCCGGCTTCACCTCACCCCTTTCGAACCCTCTGACTGGGCGTTCTTCCGCTCGCTGCGCGAAAACCGCGACGTCATGCGCTATATGGCCGCTATTGCACCCGAAAAAGAGACCCGACGCGTGTTTGCCGCACGCCTGATGGCGGAGTATGTTTTCGTTATTCGTTTTCAGGATGACGATACGCCGCTGGGCGATATCGGCCTGCAAATCAGCCCTGAGAACCGTGAAGAGGCGGATATCGGCTACACGGTTGTGCCTGCCGCGCAGGGAAAAGGCATCGCCAGCGAGGCGCTGCGCGCGGTATGTGACTATGCGTTTAGCCAGACCAGCGTAAAAGCGATTAACGCGTACGTGCTGGCGGACAACGGCGGATCTGTGCGGGTGCTAGAGAAAGCGGGGTTTGTGCGTACGCTGGTGCTGGAAAAGGCGTATGAGATTGACGGCGTACGGTATGACGACTGGGTGTATCGGCTGGAGTGTGCTGCGGTTTGATGCCCTCACCCCGGCCCTCTCCCACAGGGAGAGGGGGAACACGCGGTCGATTGGGCTGCACTGCTGTCTGATGCCCTCACCCCGACCCTCTCCCACACGGAGAGGGAGAAGGGCAAAATCTACTTCAACGATCCCTTCAGGAACTGCTGCAAACGCGGGCTTTGCGGGTTCGCTAACACTTCATCCGGATGCCCCTGCTCTTCAATTTTCCCCTGATGCAGGAAAATAACGTGGTTGGAGACGTTACGGGCAAAGCCCATCTCGTGCGTCACCACCACCATCGTTTTGCCCTCTTCGGCCAGTTTCTGCATGATGCGCAGCACTTCGCCAACGAGTTCCGGGTCCAGCGCGGAGGTCGGTTCGTCGAACAGCAGCACTTCTGGCTCCATCGCCAGCGCGCGGGCGATGGAGACACGCTGCTGCTGACCGCCGGAGAGATGCACCGGGTACTTCATCTGCTGGCGCTCGTCGATACCCACTTTCGCAAGGTATTTCACCGCGCGTTCGCGGGCTTCCTGCTTGCTCAGCCCCAGTACCTGAACCGGCGCTTCCATCACGTTCTCCAGCACCGTCATGTGGCTCCAGAGGTTGAAGTGCTGGAACACCATCGTCAGGCGCGTACGCAGCAGGCGCAACTGATGCTTATCTGCTACCTTCAACTGGCCGTCTTTATCGCGCACCAGATTGATATTCTGTCCGCTCACCACGATCGAGCCTTCGCTCGGCTTTTCGAGGAAGTTTATGCAGCGCAGGAAGGTACTTTTACCCGAACCGGATGAGCCGATAATACTGATCACATCGCCTGCGTTAGCCTGCAGCGACACCCCTTTCAGCACTTCATGTTCGCCGTAGCGTTTGTGCAAATCAATAACGTTTAATTTGTTCTCAGCCATCATCTTTCTCAGTGCGTCGAAGGTTTTATATGCTGCAACCAGCGTTTTTCAGCCTTACGGAACAGGCTAATCAGAACATAAGAGATAATTAAATAGAGCACGGCCGCAATGCCAAACGCAGTAAACGGCTGATAGGTCGCGGAGTTAATATCGCGCGCAATTTTGAGCAAGTCCGGCACCGTCGCGGTAAAGGCTAGCGCGGTGGAGTGCAGCATCAGAATCACTTCGTTGCTGTACGCAGGCAGCGCAATGCGCAGCGCCGACGGCAGAATGATGCAGCGATAGAGCTTCACCGACGAAAAGCCGTACGCCCGCGCCGCTTCGATTTCACCGTAAGGGACAGAGCGGATCGCCCCCGCAAAGATCTCAGTGGTATAGGCGCAGGTATTGAGCGTCAACGCCAGCACCGTACAGTTCAGACCGCTGCGGAAGAACGCATTGAGCATCTCTGTGCCTTTCACGATCTCCAGCGTGTACATTCCCGAATAGAACACCAGCAGTTGCACGTACAGGGGCGTACCGCGAAACACATAGGTGAACAGCCAGATCGGGAACTGGATAAATTTGTTGTTCGACACGCGGCCAATGGCGAGAAACACCGCCAGAATACCGCCCATCACCACGGAAGAAATCAACAGCCAGAGCGTAATCGCCACGCCGGTAAAGCGGTAGCCATCCGTCCACAGCAGGGATTTCCAGTATTCCTGAATAATCTCAATCACAGGTCAGCCCTCTTCACACCCACGGAGTAGCGACGCTCGAGCAGAAGCAGCACACCATTGGAGACCGTCGTAAACACCAGATAAATCACGCCACAGACTACCGCAAAGTAGAAGGGCTCCCAGGTACTCTTGCCCGCCAGCTGAGTCGCTTTGACGACGTCTTCCAGACCAAGCAGCGAGACCAGCGCTGTCGCTTTGAGGATAACCTGCCAGTTGTTTCCGATGCCCGGAAGCGCATAGCGCATCATGGCCGGGAACATGATCCGGCGAAACGTTTGTGAGGAGGTAAAACCAAATGCGGTTGCCGCTTCAATGTGCCCTCTCGGGACGGCCATGTAAGCGCCACGGAAGGTTTCCGTGAAGTAAGCACCGTAGATAAAGCCGAGGGTAATAATACCGGCTACCATCGGGTCGATATCGATCTGTTCCATGCCGACGGCGTCGGTAATACCGTTCAGCGCGATCTGCAGTCCGTAAAAAATCAGCAGCATCAGCACCAGATCGGGTACGCCGCGAATAAGCGTGGTATAGCCTTCGAATATGAGCGCCAGGGGTTTATTCGCCGACAGCTTTGCCCCTGCGCCCGCCAGACCTATCAGCACCGCCAGTACCACGGAGCTGATAGCCAGCTCAAGGGTGACAAGCGAGCCTTGTAAAATAACGCCAGAAAATCCGTACAGCATACCGCGTGCCCTGTCGTGTCGTGAGTAGTGGAACCGTGTCTTTTCCCCTCCCTGAGTGGGAGGGGCCGCACGTTATTTGACGGGGCGATTAGCCGCCGTAAACATTAAAATCAAAGTACTTTTTCGCCAGCTTGTCATAGGTGCCATCAGCACGCATTTCGGCGAAGGCTTTGTTCAGCGCTTCACGCAGCTCGTTGTCTTCTTTGCGCAGGCCCATACCGGTGCCCACACCAAACAGCTTCACGTCCTTAATGGACGGGCCGCCAAATTTGTAATCTTTACCCACCGGCGTTTTCAGGAAGCCTTCGCTTGCCGCGACTTCATCCTGGAATGCCGCATCAATTCGGCCTGCCGTCAGGTCTGCGTAGATATTTTCCTGGCCCTGATAAGAGACGATTTCGATCCCCTTCGGCGCCCAGTGTTCGTTGCCGTAGGTTTCCTGCGTGGTGCCCTGCAGCACGCCGACGCGTTTGCCCTTCAGCGACTCAAGGGTAGGCTGAATGTCTGAAGACTTAGCCACCACCAGACGAGAATCCGCTGCGTAGAGTTTGTCGGTGAAGGCAATCTCCTGCTGGCGTTTTTCAGTGATGGAAAGAGAGGACATGATGACGTCGATTTTTTTCGCTTTCAGCGACGGGATCAGGGCATCCAGCGGGTTCTCAACGTAGGTACATTGCGCTTTAATACGTTTGCACAGCTCATTGGCCAGCTCGATGTCAAAACCCACCAGTTCACCCTTCGCATTTTTCGATTCAAAGGGGGCATAGGTAGGGTCAGTACCAATACGAATTTTTTGCGGAACGGCTGCGAAAGCCGCGGTGGCGCTGGAAAAGGCCAGTACCAGAGAGAGTGACAACACGAGTTTTTTCATATCTATCCTCAACAAACTGTCTTCATACGGTTTTTTACGACGACGGGGTGCGGTTAATGTGCCATTAATCCACGCTGTCAGGCAAAGAATAATGCCTTTGGGGCGGGATTTTTTGCATTATAAATGCGTAAGTATGCACACGACGACCCAATATGGTGCACAAGCTGCACCATATTGGATCACCCACACCAGCGACGCACCAGGTCAGTGCATCACCGTTATGCGTCAGTCACCGTAGACGTTGAAGTCGAAGTATTTCTTCGCCAGTTTGTCATAGGTACCGTCTTTACGCAGCTCAGCGAAGGCTTTGTCAAAGGCGGCTTTCAGCTCGGTATCGTCCTTACGCAGGCCGATACCGGTGCCGTCACCAAAGTATTTTTTGTCTTTCACGGACGGGCCCGCAAAGGCGTACTCTTTACCGGCTGGCTGCTTCAGGAAGCCTTCGCTCGCGGCGACTTCATCCTGGAATGCGGCATCCAGACGGCCTGCTGCCAGGTCAGAGTAAATCAGATCCTGGTTCTGGTAAGCCACCACATCTACGCCCTTCTCACGCCAGTTGGCATTAGCAAAACCTTCCTGCGTCGATCCCTGAAGCACGCCGACATGCTTGCCTTTCAGCGAGTCGATGGTTGGTTGAATCGGGGAGCCTTTGGCGGCAATCAGACGAGAATCCGCAGCGTAGAGCTTGTCAGAGAAGGCGATCTCCTGCTGACGTTTTTCGGTGATGGAGAGAGAAGAGATAATGGCGTCGATTTTTTTGGCTTTCAGCGACGGGATCAATGCGTCAAAGTCGCTACCCACCCATGTGCATTTCACCGCAATGCGTTTGCACATTTCATTTCCCAGATCGATATCAAACCCCACGAAATCGCCTTTCGCATCCTTGGAAGAGAATGGCGCGTAGGTTGCGTCTGTACCGATACGAACCGTCTGTGGCAGTGCTGCATAGCTACCTGCTGCTGCACTTAACCCCACGAGCAAAGACAGAGCCAGAACCGTCTTCTTCATACATTTACCCTCAAGTACCGTGATTTTATTATGTATTGTGTAGTGTGTTGTGTTGCAGGCTTCTCTTGCAGGTCTTATGCCACATTCCCGTCTGGTCAAAAATTCGACGTTAAATATGTTAATAAAACGTTGCGATATTGCCTTAGTGGTGAAAGATAGCAGGTCTGCCGAACGAACCGGAGAGGGAAGAAGGGAAAAAACGAATTAAATGTCGAGGATATGATCGCCGTTGCATAATTGCCCTGAAACAGGGCAACTTGTCTTTTCATGCACCTTGTTTGTGCACAAATTCAGGCCCCCTGCCAGCGGGTGAAGAGGTCTTCCGGCAGGTCTATATCAAACTGATCCAACACGCGGTTAACGGTCTGGTTGATGATGTCATCCAGCGTTTGCGGGCGATGGTAGAACGCGGGGACCGGTGGCATGATGACAGCCCCAAGTTCAGCCGCCTGCGTCATTAAGCGTAGATGCCCCAGATGCAGCGGTGTTTCCCGCACGCAGAGTACCAGAGGACGACGCTCTTTCAGCACCACATCCGCCGCACGCGTCACCAGGGTATCGGTATAGCTGTTCACAATGCCGGAGAGCGTTTTTATTGAACAGGGCAGGATAACCATACCCGCCGTTTTAAACGAGCCTGAAGAGATACTGGCCGCGATATCGCGGGCATCGTGGACGACATCCGCCAGCGCCTGAACATCACGCAGGGAAAGGTCGGTTTCAAGGGAGAGGGTCTGGCGCGCCGCCTGGCTCATCACCAGATGGGTTTCCACATCCGCTACGTCACGCAGCACCTGCAACAGACGTACGCCGTAAATCGCGCCACTGGCACCGCTGATCCCAATAATGAGTCGTTTCATGATTTTTGCCCTTACTGATTCAGGGCAGACTGTGCAGGATTTTGCGGGGAGTTGCAAGTGAGGGCGTCTGCCCTCACCTGCAGAAACATCAACCTTCGTTGTGCATCTCTAAGCTCTCAAGATCGTTCTGCAGCTGGACGGCTTTCGCATCGTCGTTACGCAGGGAATCCAGGTAGTCGAGATACTGCTGGTCAACGTCTTTGGTCACGTACACGCCGTTAAACACTGAGCATTCGAACTGCTGAATGTCCGGGTTCTCAGCACGCACCGCGTCGATCAGATCGTTCAGATCCTGGAAAATCAGACCGTCAGCACCGATGATCTGGCGAATTTCGTCCACTTCACGACCGTGAGCGATCAGCTCCGTCGCGGTTGGCATGTCGATGCCGTACACGTTCGGGAAGCGAATTTCTGGCGCCGCAGACGCCAGGTACACTTTCTTCGCACCGGCTTCGCGTGCCATTTCGATAATCTGCTCAGACGTCGTACCGCGAACGATGGAATCATCCACCAGCAGTACATTCTTGTCGCGGAACTCGGCGCGGTTGGCGTTCAGCTTACGACGTACGGACTTACGGCGCAGATGCTGGCCCGGCATGATAAAGGTGCGGCCAACGTAGCGGTTCTTCACGAAGCCCTGGCGGTAAGGCTTATCCAGAATACGCGCGATTTCCAGCGCGATATCACAGGAGGTTTCCGGAATAGGGATCACGACGTCGATATCGAGATCGTCCCACTCGCGGGCAATCTTCTCGCCGAGCTTCGTACCCATGTTCACGCGCGCGCTGTAGACGGAAATCTTGTCGATGAAGGAATCCGGACGGGCGAAGTAAACGTATTCGAACAGGCACGGGTTGCTGACCGGATTGTCAGCACACTGGCGGGTAAACAGCTGGCCCTTCTCAGTGATGTAGACCGCTTCACCGGGCGCAACGTCACGCAGGAATTCAAAGCCCAGCGTGTCCAGCGCCACGCTTTCAGAGGCGACCATATACTCCGTACGACCATCGCCGAGCTCACGTTTGCCAAGCACCAGAGGACGAATGCCGTTTGGATCGCGGAAGGCGACCATGCCGTGACCGATAATCATCGCCACGCAGGCATACGCGCCGCGGATCTGACGATTTGTTGCGGCAATGGCAGCAAAGATGTTGTCTGCTTCCAGCGGGTAGTGACGGAAGTTATCCAGCTCGCTGGCGAACACATTGAGCAGGATTTCAGAATCAGAGGTGGTGTTAATGTGGCGACGTTTCTCTTCGAACAGCTTTTTACGCAGCTCGTGCGCGTTGGTCAGGTTGCCGTTATGAGCAAGGGTGATGCCATACGGTGAGTTGACGTAGAAAGGCTGTGCCTCAGAGGCGCTGGAACTGCCAGCAGTAGGATAACGAACGTGACCGATCCCCATATTACCTTGCAGACGCTGCATATGGCGGGCTTCAAACACATCGTTTACCAGGCCATTCGCCTTGCGTAAACGGAAGCAGTTGTTTGCATCAATGGTGATGATACCCGCAGCATCCTGCCCACGGTGCTGAAGCACCGTTAACGCGTCATAAATCGACTGGTTTACCGGCATGAAACCGGCGATACCGACAATACCGCACATTCGTCTTTTCCTCGTTAAGCCACATCTCAGGGTTTATGCCCTGGGCAAAAAACTCGACGAGCTTTGCAGATAGTCAAAGAACCATCTGATGATGAAGCTGAACTCTGGAATGAGCTGCGATTTCTGCCAGTCTTCGCTTTTGGAGAACCCGGTGAAGGTATCCAGGAAGAACAGTATCGCGGCCACAATCAGCACGCCTCGCAACGCGCCGAAACAGATCCCGAGCACCCTGTCCGTTCCTGACAGACCGGTTTTCTCGACCAGCTGACCTATCACGTAATTGACGATAGCGCCAACAATCAGCGTCGCGATAAACAGCACCGCGATGGCGATTCCGTTTCGGACCAGTTCATCTTCAAAGCCCGTGAACCAGACAGACAGGTAAGTGTAGTAATGACTGGCAACAAAGAAAGCACAACCCCATGTCACCAGCGATAACGCTTCACGAACAAAGCCACGGATCAGGCTAACCAGACAGGAAAAACCAATCACCGCAATGATGGCGTAATCAATCCAGACCATATATGTCCCACGATTAAACGCCCTGTCATCCAGTTCGGGGCGAATTCTAACAGAAAAAGAAAACGTTTGCGTAGGGATTTCCTTCCCCCGCGTAAATAAAAAAGGCGCTGAAAAAATGTTCAACGCCGAGGGCTTCTTACGTCTCTTCGGACGGATGCCTGGACCTTCTCCTCTCACCGTCCCCCTCTCCTCAAAGGGAAAATGGGACGGTTTTCTCCCGCTCTTTTTAGAGAAAGGGACGGGATAAGGTCAATCAGTTTGCACTGTAATTCATCACCACGCCGCTCAGACCTGAAATCTGCTTCAGTTCGCCAAGCGACCCTTTCAGTTTATCTTTCGAGGCATCCGGGCCGACGAGAATGCGGGTAATTTTACCCTGCACTGGCGTCGAAGGTGAAGTGTAAACACGATATCCCGCACCGCGTAATTTACCGACAACTTCATTGACTTTATCGGCATTTTTTAACGCGCCCAACTGCACAACGTAGGCTTTTCCGGTTGGTGCAGCTTTTTCTTCCTGGACCGGTTTTTCCGGAGGCACTTCCGTCGCAGCAGCAATTTGCTCGCTGGCTTTATCTCGCTGCGGTTTCGGTTGAGGTTTTTCGACAGGTTTTGCTTTCTCGACAGGCTTCGGTTGCACCACCGGCTCTGCGACAGGATCCAGCTCGTTACTGCCGTTGCCGGTTAAGCGCGTGCCATCCAGCGATGGCGCAGCCGCGTCTCCGGCGCGCACTTCTTCCGCGGCACCTTCGGGCGGCTGTGCCGGCAGCGCCTGCGTTGCCGCAGGTAACATGTCAGGTTCATCACGATCGCCTGGTTTTGGCACCAGTGGGATTGCCGCAAATTCATCCTGATAATGTTTTTTTTGCCCATCCAACAGGCCAGGAAGAATAATCACGCCCAGCGCCACCAACACAATGGTTCCTGTTAAACGGTTCTGAAACTTACTCGCCACTGGTTCTCCCCGCGTCCATCACTTCCATGACATGTGCAACGGTATGGAATGACCCACATACCAGCACGGTATCTTCAGGTTTAGCATCAGCCATCGCCGCATGCCACGCCTGTGCCACGCTATCAAAGGCGGTTCCTGCGCTGATATGTTCCATCAGCTGTTCAGCAGTCGCACCGCGTGGCCCTTCCAGTGGAGCACAATACCAGCAATCGACAACACTCTCCATGCAGGCCAGCGTGCCGCCAATATCTTTATCATGAAGCATACCGATAACCGCCAGAACGCGCCCGTTTTTTGGCAATGATTTCAGGCGTTCTGCGAGATAGCCAGCAGCGTGTGGGTTGTGCGCAACGTCCAGAATCAAACGCGGCGATTCACTCACTATCTGGAAACGTCCCGGAAGCATGGCGTTTTGGATGCCGTCGCGGATGGCCTGCTCGCTGACGTTCAAACCGCTTGCGCGTATCGCTGCGAGCGCGGTGGCGGCATTGGGCTGAGGAACATGCGGGAGCGGAAGATGCTCAAGCACACCCTGCGCATCACTGAAGCGCCAGTCGTTTTCCGTCACGTCATACTGCCAGTCCACGCCACGATGCAGCAGGACAGAGCCCTTTTCTTGCGCCACATCGGCAATGGTATGCGGCATATCAGGCTCGCCCACGACGGCCGGTTTATTCGCCCGGAAGATGCCCGCTTTCTCACGACCAATACTTTCGCGGTCAGGTCCCAGCCAGTCGATATGATCCAGTGCGATGCTGGTGACCACCGAAACATCGGCATCAACCATATTAGTGGCATCAAGACGCCCGCCGAGACCGACTTCCAGGATCACTACGTCCAGCTTCGCCTGCTTAAAAAGCCACAGCGCCGAGAGCGTGCCGTACTCGAAATAAGATAAGGAGATCTCACCACGCGCCGCTTCGATTTCGGCAAAAGAGGCGGTGTGCGCAGACTCTGGCAGCTCGGTATTTTGAATGCGAACGCGCTCTGTGTAGCGTACCAGGTGCGGAGAGCTGTACACGCCGACCTTATACCCTGCCGCCATCAGCATTGACTCCAGCGTACGGCAGGTGGTGCCCTTACCGTTGGTGCCGGCGACGGTGAAAACGAACGGCGCGGGTTTCAACACATTAAGGCGAGCCGCCACCTGGCTGACGCGCTCAAGCCCCATATCGATGGTTTTACTGTGCAGGTTTTCCAGATAAGAAAGCCACGTGACCAGGGGCGACGTGGCTTGGGGAATGCTGTTGTTTTCCATGATACGCACTTTTCAGTTACGGTGAGAAAGCAAAAGGGCAGCGCCGTTTGGCCCTGCCCTTTCGAGTTATCAGGCTTCGGGTTCCTGATCCGGTACAACGACGCTTTCGCGTGGTTCATCCGGGCTCGGCGCAGGCAGATTCATCAGCTTCGCCAGGATACTTGCCAGTTTCAGGCGCATTTCCGGACGGCGAACGATCATATCGATGGCGCCTTTTTGGATGAGGAATTCGCTGCGCTGGAAGCCAGGCGGCAATTTCTCACGTACGGTTTGCTCGATAACACGCGGACCCGCAAAGCCAATCAGGGCTTTCGGTTCAGCGATGTTCAGATCGCCAAGCATGGCGAAGCTCGCCGACACGCCGCCCATGGTCGGGTCAGTCAGTACGGAGATATACGGCAGACCACGTTCCTGCATTTTGCCCAGTGCCGCAGAGGTTTTCGCCATCTGCATCAGGGACATCAGCGCTTCCTGCATACGTGCGCCACCCGAGGCGGAGAAGCAGATCAGAGGACAGTTGTCTTCCAGTGCCTGCTCAACGGCGCGGATGAAACGCGCGCCCACGACAGAACCCATCGAGCCGCCCATAAAGGAGAACTCAAAGGCTGCAGCGACAACCGGCATCTCGTGCAGAGTGCCTTTCATCACCACCAGCGCATCTTTCTCGCCGGTCTCTTTTTGCGCAGAAGCGATACGATCTTTGTATTTCTTGGAGTCACGGAACTTCAGCAGATCTTTCGGCTCAAGTTCACTGCCCAGCTCTACCATCGAGCCTTCATCCAGCAAGCTATGCAGGCGATTGCGCGCCGACATACGCATGTGATGGTCACACTTCGGGCAAACCTCAAGATTGCGTTCCAGCTCAGCGCGGTACAGAACCTGGCCGCAGCTATCACACTTGGTCCACACCCCTTCAGGAATACTCGCCTTACGGGTTGGGGCTATGTTGCTTTTAATTCGTTCAATCCAGCTCATTGATAACCTTTCTGCCTGAACCTGGTCGTATGCCAGTTTTGCTGTAAGCGGCGCATAATGCCATTTTTGCCACAAACAGACCATGAATGTTGCACATTAAAACATAACAGCCCGAAACTTTGGATAAAAAAGTGGTCGAACCGCAAATGCGTACTTACTTCGCTTGCTTTGCTGCTGCTCGTTTGTGTCGAATGATTTCGACCACACCCGGCAGAACCGAGAGCACAATGATAGCAACAATCAATAACTTAAGATTTTCCTGCACGATCGGTAGATCGCCAAAGATGTAGCCTGCATAGGTAAACAGCAGAACCCACAGCAGCGCGCCGATGACGTTATACGCCGCAAAATGACGATAGGACATGTGCCCCATTCCCGCAACAAACGGCGCAAACGTTCTAACAATCGGAACAAAGCGCGCCAGGATAATGGTCTTCCCACCGTGACGGGCATAGAACGCGTGCGTTTTGTCTAAATAACTGCGACGGAAGATCTTTGAGTCTGGATTACTGAACAGTTTTTCACCAAACAGCCGCCCAATAGTGTAATTCACCGCATCGCCAACAATCGCCGCAACGATCATGAGCATCACCATCAGGTGCACATTCAGATCGTTGGTCGGAAGCGCTGAAAGCGCACCCGCGACGAACAGCAGGGAATCCCCCGGCAAAAACGGTGTCACGACCAGGCCGGTTTCACAGAACAAAATCAGGAACAGAATGGCATACACCCAGACGCCGTATTGCGCGACCAGCTCCGCCAAATGCACATCAATATGCAGGATGAAATCGATAATAAAATGTATTACGTCCATATTGGTTAAGCCTTAATTGCAACTGCGTTAGTCCGCTAAAAACAGCGGGCCCATTGGCGGTTTTGGAAGGTCAAAACGTTCTGGATAATCAACTGAAACCAGATACAAGCCTTCCGCTTTTGCCGTTGCTGCTGCAAGCGTTCTGTCCTTCGCTGCCAGCAGTTCTGCAATCCAGCTCTCCGGCTGGTGTCCGGCGCCCACTTCCATCAGGCTGCCAACAATATTCCGCACCATATGATGTACAAAGGCATTTGCTTTGATATCCACTACCACATACGCGCCATAACGGCTGACGTTTATGTGCATCACGTTTCGCCACGGCGTGCGCGACTGGCACTGCACCGCGCGAAACGAGGTAAAGTCATTTTCACCAATCAGCGATTGCGCAGCGCGCTGCATACGTTCCGCATCCAGCGGCGCGTAAAAGTGCGTCACACCTTGCCCAAGTATCGCCGGGCGAAGGCGCTGATTGTAGATGATGTAGCGATAGCGACGCGCCGTGGCGCTGAAACGCGCGTGAAAATCATCCGGCACATCTTTCACCCAGCGCACAGCGATGTCACCAGGTAAATTCGCATTTACGCCTAGCGTCCATGCAGCGTCTTTACGCACCGACGTGGTTTCAAAATGCACAACCTGACCGGTACCGTGCACGCCTGCGTCAGTACGACCCGCGCAATAGACAGCGATCGGATGATTCGCCACCTGAGAGAGCGCTTTTTCGAGTTTTTCCTGAACACTGCGCACTTCATTTTGACGCTGCCAGCCATAGTATTTACTGCCATCGTACTCAATTCCAAGGGCAATTCTATGAACCGGCTTGAGTTCCACTTCTGACATCAGTACAGATACTCCTGCACCAGTTTCTCGGCGATTTTGACGGCCATTAGCGCGCCACCAAAACGGACGTTATCGGCAACCGACCAGAACTGTACTTCACCTGGTACACCGTAGTTATTACGCACGCAGGCGACGGAAAGATGCGCGCAGCCGGTGGCATCCCCCACCTGGGTCGGGAAATCCGTTTCATCGCTCAGGGAGATATCATCGCAGCGTTCAAACGCTGCGCGGGCTTCATCGGCGGCCAGCGGGCGCAGCGCTTCAAAGCTCACCATCTGCGCATGACCGTAAAATACGGGTGACTGTACGCAACTGACGGAAACCATCAGGCCTTCGTCCTGCATCACTTTCCGCGTCTCTTCGACGATACGGCGTTCTTCGCGCACGCTACCTTCGCGATCCGGCAGGATTGGCATCATGTTGAACGCCAGTTGACGACCAAAGAAATCATCTTCGTCAACCGGGATACCGTTCAGGAGTTTCGCGCTCTGCCCTGCCAGCGCGTCGACGGCTTTTTTCCCGCGCGCGGAGACAGAAAGCAGGTTGGTCACTGAAATACGCGATAAACCGCCATCGTCGATCAACGGTTTAAGCGCCGTCAGAAGCTGGCTGGTCAGGCTATCCGGTACGGCGATAATATTACGATTACGGTAATCTGCCAGCACAAACGGGTTAACGTCCGGCACGACCAAAGGGACGTCAGGCTCCAGCGCAAAATGGCCGCTCAAATCGATAACTAAACAACCTGCGTTGGCGGCTTCGTCGGCGTAAGCGGCTGATGCCTCAGCGCCCGCGGCAAAGAACGCCAGTTGGGCCTGCGACCAGTCAAACTGTGCGACATCCTGAACGCGCACCGTTTTTCCTTCATAGCGCAGCCCTTCGCCCGCGCTTTCTGCGCGCGCCAGTGCAAAAATTTCTCCCACCGGGAATTGACGCTCCGCAAGTGTTTCGAGCAGGGCTTCGCCCACAGCGCCAGTGGCACCCAGTACGGCAATATTCCAGCCTTCAGACATGGTGGTGTACTCCAGAAATGAATTAGCGTCCCCGCCAGATTATCCGGCAGGGAGCATTAAGAAGACATTAACGCGCCGGGTTATGTACGGCGTTAAAACCTAAGTTATTCAATAACGCTGCCGCATCGGCATCGTCACAAATCACATACAAAGAAGACCATTCGCGGCGCTCAAGATAGTTCTTGCGCAGCTTGTCAAACTCACCCGGAATTCCTGCTACTTTTCGCAGCAGCGCGTCATCGCGGCGCACATCATACACTAAATGCACCAGCCTTTTTAGCGAAGACGCGTCGAGTGGGCCATGGAGCGTAATACGGCCGAATTCCGGCGCGGGCAGCAGCGTATCCAGCGCCACCTGCTGTGGATTGCCAATAAACGCGCTATAGGCCTCAAAGACCTGCGTTGTGCCGCGTGCTTTACCTTCCAGCGTGTAGCCCGCGATGTGTGCGGTTGCCACGTCAACGCGATTCAGCAGCGCCACGTTGAGATCCGGTTCTGGCTCCCAGACATCCAGTACAACGCTAAGATTTTGCCCCTCTTCCAGACATTTCAGCAATGCTGCATTATCCACAACCGGGCCACGGCAGGCATTTATCAGAATAGCGCCAGGCTTAAGGCGACGAATCAGCGTCTCATCGGCCAGATGGAACGTTTTATATGCGCCGTCTTTAAACAGCGGCGTATGGAAGGTGATCACATCCGCCTGCTCGACCAGTTCATCAAGGGTGACAAAATGGCCTTCATCACCGCGATCGGCGCGCGGCGGATCGCACAGCAGCGTGCGAATCCCCAATGCCTCGAGACGTTTTTGGAGACGGCCGCCCACGTTACCGACGCCGACAATGCCCACGGTGCGGTTCTGAAGCGCAAAGCCATCACGCTCACCCAGCATCAATAACGATGAGAAAACGTATTCCACAACCGCAATCGCGTTACAGCCAGGCGCTGCCGAAAATCCAATACCGGCTTTGGCGAGCCAGGCATCATCCACATGGTCGGTTCCCGCCGTAGCGGTACCCACAAATTTGATGCCTTTTCCGGCCAGCAGCGTCTCATTCACTTTGGTCACGGAGCGCACCATCAGGGCATCCGCATCGTCGAGTTCAGCAACGGGAATAGGACGACCAGGAACAGCTTTGACGTCGCCCAGGCGGCTGAATAGCGCCTGAGCGTAAGGCATATTTTCGTCAACGAGGATTTTCACGTCTGAGTACCTGTTTGAGAGGAAGTTAACCGGGCAAGTGTGCCATAATCTCGCCCCCAGGCATACACGTACAGGTGGCCTGGATTACGGTGAGTAACGACTTTAAGGATTTATGACGATGCAGCCCATTTCAGGTACGCCGCCGCGCCCTCCAGGTGATGGCCCGGGAGTTCCCGCCGCCGCTGGCGAACAACCGCTTTCTACGCTGCAGCGCACCGTGCTGGAGCGCCTGATCGTCCGTCTTGTTGCCCTCACTTCGCAACAGAGTGCGGAAGTATGGGCTGGGGTCAAACACGAGCTCGGGCTGAAAAACGATGCGCCGTTGTTGTCGCGTCACTTTCCAGCGGCGGAACAAAACCTGAATTCGCGCCTGAACACTGCGCAACAAAATCACACCACGCGCCAGACAATCTCGCAGCTCACCGAGCTGCTAGGTCAGGGTAACAATCGCCAGGCGGTGAGTGATTTTATCCGCCAGCAATTTGGTCAGACGGCGCTGAGTCAACTGACGCCGGATCAGCTAAAAACCGTGCTGACGCTGCTGCAAAATAATGAAATGTCGATTCCGCAGCCGCAAACGCGCCCGGCGACAGAACGCTCGCTCTTGCCCGCAGAGCACAACACGCTCAAGCAGATGGTGACTAAACTCGCCGCTGCGACCGGGGAACCCACGAAGCTCATCTGGCAATCCATGCTGGAACTTTCTGGCGTAAAGGATGGCGAATTAATCCCAGCCAAACAGTTTACCCATCTGGTGACCTGGCTTCAGGCGCGTCAGACGTTGAGCACGCAAAGCGCGCCAACGCTGCACACCCTGCAGGCTGCGCTAAAACAGCCGCTTGAGCCACGGGAATTTGAAGCGATAGCTGATTACGCGCAACAAAACTGGCAGGTGACGCCGCAGGCGGTACTGACGACCGCGCAGGTGCAGGATCTCCTCAATCAGATTTTTGTCCGCCGCGCTGAGCGCGAATCGGGTGTGCCAGAAGCCCGTAATATCCAGCCAATTTACAGCCCGCTGTTTGCGCCCGTGGTGGAAACACTCAAATCAATGTCCGCGCGCCCAGGGCTGATGTTCATTGCCCTGATGATTGCGCTGGCGATCGTGTGGATTGTGATTTAAGCGCAAATGCTCGTGCAGGTGCGAAAAATTCGTTGAAAACGTGCTAAGTGGCATCTGTGCCGAGCGGCATAACACCCAAATACATATACAAAAAGGGAGCCATCTGGCTCCCTTTTTACGTGATGTTTAACGTGATACGGAAAACTTACGCTTTCAGTTTACGCATAACCAGCGTGGCGTTCGTCCCGCCGAAGCCGAAGCTGTTAGACATAACGGTCGTCAGCGTTTGCTCAGTTGGCTTAGTCACGATGTTCAGACCCGCAGCCTTCTCGTCCAGTTCTTCAACGTTGATGCTAGGTGCGATAAAGCCATGTTCCAACATCAGCAGTGAGTAAATGGCTTCCTGAACGCCAGCAGCGCCCAGAGAGTGACCGGTCATCGCTTTGGTGGCGGAAATGGCCGGGCTGTTGTCGCCGAACACTTCACAGATGGCACCCAGCTCTTTCACGTCGCCTACTGGCGTAGACGTCCCGTGGGAGTTCAGGTAATCGATCGGGGTGTCCAGACCTTGCATCGCCATCTTCATGCAGCGCACTGCGCCTTCACCGGATGGAGCGACCATATCTGCGCCATCGGACGTTGCGCCGTAGCCCACGATTTCTGCATAAATGTGCGCGCCACGTGCCAGCGCATGTTCCAGCTCTTCAACGACAACCATACCGCCGCCGCCCGCGATAACGAAACCGTCACGGTGCGCATCATAGGTACGGGACGCTTTTTCTGGCGTTTCGTTATATTTGGTGGACAGTGCGCCCATCGCATCAAACTCACAGGCCATTTCCCAGCCCAGCTCTTCGCCGCCGCCGGCAAAGACGATGTCCTGTTTACCCAGCTGAATTTGTTCAACCGCGTTACCGATGCAGTGTGCTGAAGTCGCACAGGCAGAGCTGATGGAGTAGTTTACGCCGTGAATTTTGAACGGCGTCGCGAGGCACGCGGAAACCGCTGAACCCATCGCTTTTGTCACAACATACGGACCCACTGCTTTCAGGCCACGCGGGCTACGCATAGCGTCAGCACCGAATACCTGCGCTTTTGAAGAACCACCGGAGCCTGCAATCAGGCCCACGCGTGGGTTGCTCTGATAAACGTCTTCGCTCAGACCAGCATCAGCTATCGCTTCCTGCATGGAGAGATAAGCATAAATAGAGGCATCGTTCATGAAACGAACCACTTTACGGTCAATCAAACCGGTGGTGTCCAGTTTGACGTTACCCCATACGTGGCTACGCATACCTGAATCTTTAAACTCTTCAGAGAAAGTGATCCCAGAGCGTCCTTCACGCAGAGATGCCAGGACTTCCTGCTGGTTGTTACCGATGCTGGAAACAATGCCCAAGCCAGTAATCACTGCACGTTTCATTCAATACCTCTATAAGTCGCACTATTAAAGTTTCGACTGGCACAATAGCGTACACTTGTACGCTGAACAAGTCCGATCAGCCAATTTCTGTGGAAATTTGCACCAGCGGGCTCACATCGTTAAGATCATGCCACTGCCTGTCAGACGAGTAACTTACGTGAAACAAAACGTCGTACAACCCGCTAACCTTGAGTTCAACGCTGAGGGTACACCTGTTTCCCGAGATTTCGACGATGTCTATTTCTCTAATGATAACGGGCTGGAAGAGACCCGTTATGTTTTTCTGGATGGAAACCACCTCAACGCTCGCTTTCCCCTCCATAACCGCAGCCAATTTGTCGTGGCGGAGAGCGGTTTTGGCACCGGTTTAAACTTCCTCACCCTCTGTCAGGCGTTTGAGCAGTTCCGTGCTGACCATCCCGAAGCTACGCTACAAAGATTACATTTCATCAGTTTTGAGAAATATCCCCTCACAGGTCACGATCTCAAACTGGCGCATCAGCATTGGCCAGAACTGGCTCAGTGGGCAGAACAGCTACAGACGCAGTGGCCGTTGCCGATCGGCGGATGTCACCGCCTGTTACTGGATGAAGGCAGAGTCACGCTCGATTTATGGTTCGGCGATATCAATGAACTGACCGACCAACTCGACGACTCACTCAATCAACAGGTCGACGCCTGGTTTCTTGATGGGTTTGCTCCGTCCAAAAATCCGGATATGTGGAGCGAGCAGTTATTCGCTGCAATGGCGCGCCTGGCCCGCCCCGGTGCAACCCTGGCAACATTTACCTGCGCCGGATTTGTTCGTCGTGGCTTGCAGGACGCCGGTTTTACCATGCAAAAATGCAAAGGTTTTGGCCGCAAACGCGAAATGCTCACGGGCGTCATGGCGCAGGACAATGCCCCAAGCCCGCGCGCGCCCTGGTTTACCCGCAGCGGCATTGAAAAACGTGAAACGGCGATTATTGGCGGCGGCATCGCCAGCGCTCTGCTCGCCTTTGCATTACTTCAGCGCGGCTGGCGGGTCACGCTTTACTGTGCCGACAACTCGCCGGCAAATGGCGCCTCCGGCAACCGTCAGGGCGCGTTGTATCCGCTTCTGAGCGCTCACGACCCGGCGATCAGCCAGTTTTTCCCGGCAGCCTTCACCTTCGCCCGTCGCCTGTATGACGCTCTTCCCGTTACCTATGAGCACGACTGGTGCGGCGTGACGCAGCTCGGCTGGGATGAAAAAAGCCAACAAAAAATAGACCAAATGCTGTCACTGGGTTTACCGGAACAAATCGCAACAGCCGTGGATGCGCAGCAGGTTCTGGAAAACACCGGTGTGCCAACCCGCTGCGGTGGCATTCACTACCCTGAGGGCGGGTGGTTATGCCCGGCGGAACTGACGGCTGCGGTGATAAGCCTGGCGCAGTCTCGCGGCCTGGATGTGCATTACGGTTATCAACTGGAATCCCTAAATCATCAGGAAGGTGACTGGCTGTTACGGTTCAACAATGACGCTGATGCCCGGCACTCAAGCGTTGTGCTGGCTAACGGCCATCGCATTGGCGATTTTTCGCAAACAGAAAAGTTACCCGTTTATCCGGTTGGCGGTCAGGTCAGTCATATTCCCACGACACCACAGCTCGGAAAACTCCGTCAGGTGCTCTGTTATGACGGCTATTTAACACCGCAAAACCCAGCAAATGGCCATCATTGCATAGGCGCCAGCTATCATCGTGGCCAGACAGAAATGGAGTACAGCGAAGCCGATCAGCAGCAAAATCGCCAGCGTTTAGTGGATTGTTTCCCGAACGCCGAATGGGCAAAAGAGGTGGATATATCTGACTCAGATGCCCGCTGCGGCGTGCGGTGTGCGACGCGGGATCACTTGCCGATGGTCGGGAACGTGCCGGATTACGAATCGACGCTGACGCAATATCAGGATCTTGCCGAGCACAACGAAACCGCAGTCACTGCGCCGGTATATCCAGGCCTCTTTATGCTGGGCGCGCTGGGATCGCGCGGGCTGTGTACCGCCCCGCTGCTGGCAGAAATCCTGGCATCACAGATGAGCGAAGAGCCGATTCCGATGGACAGTACGACGCTTGCGGGTCTGAGTCCGAATCGTTTGTGGGTGCGGAAATTGCTGAAAGGGAAAGCGGTGAAATAAGAGGTGGTCTGAACCCTCTTCTGGAAGAGGGTTCTCACACGGGCAGAAAATTTACTGCAACTTTGCCTGATCAAACAGGTTATCCCACATATCCAATACCAAAGACTGGTCGCGTGGAGAAAGCTCGCCTGCCTGAATGGCTTTTTCAAGACCACGACCCACGGCAGCGTGAACGGCTTCAGGCGAGTGATCGTCGCCCGCTTCCAGCTCCGCTACGGCAAGCGTCAGGTGACCACGCAGATAACCGCTGGCAAACAGTTCATCGTCACTGGCGTGCTCTACCATGCCATCAATTAGCGCCAGAATGCGTGATTCAAATTCTGCGATCATCTTCTTTCCTCAGTTAAATATCTTCCGGCCATGGGAAGTGTTCCGCCTTTAATTCCGGCGTGTGGTAGTAATCCTGCAATGCTTTGATGAAACGCGCCGGACGTTCCGGGATGCCTTTCACAAGATATTCCATCACCTGCGCATGAACGCGGCGCTGGAAGGTAATTCTGTCTGGCTCACAATCGCCTTCGAGATTGTCACAGCTGACGTTAAACGGAAAACCTGCCGCCACGCAAAACAGCCAGTCGAACGCCTGGGGTTTGACTTCCACATCTTCAAACTGACCCTGCGTCGCCGCATCGCGCCCGTCCGGGCAGTACCAGTAACCAAAATCCACCTGTTCACGGCGGGCTTTACCGGCAATGCACCAGTGGGAAATTTCATGCAACCCGCTGGCATAAAAGCCGTGCGCAAACACAATCCGGTTGTACGGCACGTCGGCATCAGCAGGAAGATAGATCGGTTCGTCGTCGCCTTTAATCAGACGGGTATTAAAATCATCAGCGAAACAGCCGTCAAAAATTTCAATCAGCTGTTCATAATTATGTGTACTGTTCATTAGTTCATCCCCAACCAGTGGAGGATCTCCTGTCCGTGGCTGTCATAAAGAAGTTTGGCGCTCATCACCGCCGACACAATAACAATCATTGGACGAATGAGTTTCTGCCCTTTACTTAATACCAGGCGAGAGCCCACGCGCGCGCCTAAAAACTGCCCCACCATCATCACAAAACCGGTTGCCCAGATAACTTTGCCACCGATAATAAACAGCAGCAGGCCGCCGAGATTAGAGGTCGCATTCAGCACTTTGGCATGCGCGGTGGATTTGGCGAGATTAAAACCGGCAAGCGTAACAAACGCCAGCGCATAGAACGAACCCGCGCCAGGACCAAAAAATCCGTCGTAAAAACCCACGCAGCCGCCAGCAATCAGGGCGAACGGCAAACCGTGCAAACGACGCTGTCGGTCTTCTTCGCCAAGCTTTGGCATCAGCAAAAAATAGAGACCAATACAGATAACCAGAATCGGTAAAATTTGGCGCAAAATATCGGACTGGACGTGCTGAACCAGCAGCGCGCCTGACGTTGAGCCGATAAACGTCATCAAAATATTGAGCTTCTGATCGGCCAGGCTAACGACTTTGCGACGAATAAAATAAATTGAGGCCGAAAGAGAGCCGCCACAGGCCTGGAGTTTATTGGTTGCCAGCGCCTGCGCAGGGCTCATGCCCACGGCCAATAGCGCGGGAACCGTTAATAATCCCCCGCCCCCCGCCAGCGCATCAATAAAACCGGCCAGCATGGCGACAAAAAAAAGCACCGCCAGCAACAGCGGTGACACCATGAAAAGATCGACGAAGTTATCCATTACAGTACATGCTCATCCAGTAGCGCCTGGCAGGAAGGCGGCAACGGAGGCGGTGTCTTCTTCTCAGGCTGAGTGGTTCCAGGTTTGGCAGGTTCAAACCAACTTTGTAGTTCAGCGCCACAGCCGTCGCCAGGCGGAGGTAATGGCTGGTCTTCGCACTCAAGGCTGTTCGCCGGGCAACGTAAGCGGACATGCATGTGCGCGCGATGCTGGAACCACGGACGAACTTTGCTTAACCAGTCGCGATCCGTTCCGGCATCCAGACAGAGCTGCTGTTTGATTGCCGGATTGACGAAAATACGCGTCACATCGTTATCTTTTGCGGCCACTTTAATCAAACTGAACACATCGGGCGTCCACAGTGACGGCACAACATTTTTGCCGTCACGCGCGACCAAATCCAGCGCCTGAGGTTTAAGCAGCTGTGCTGAACTCCAGCGTGTTTTTGGCAATTGCAGGAAAATATCGACATCAAGTCCCGACTGGTGGCTGGCGTGTCCGCCATTAAAGCGACCGCCCGCGGGCATACCCATATCGCCAATCAGCATCGTCCCCAACCCCAGATTGTGCACCCGATTACCCAGACGCTGGATAAAAGTCACCAGATCAGGATGACCAAAGTAACGGCGCTGATCGGTTCGCATCACTTGATAGGTATCGGACTGCAACGGCAATTCCTGCGCACCTACTATACATCCGTTGGAAAACGCGCCGATCGACTGCGCGCTGCCCGCCACCGGATGGGTGATTTTTTGCCACGGAGTGGCTGCCAGACTGGCTCCACTGGCAAGCAGTGCTAGCAGAGCAATTGCGGTTTTTTTCATGGTTACCAGCGTGGAAGAGGGGGAATCACATCCGCGTTCTGCGCGCGCTGGCGCAGGAAATGATCCATCAGCACGATCGCCAGCATTGCTTCTGCAATCGGCACCGCGCGGATACCCACGCAAGGATCGTGACGACCTTTGGTGATCATCTCAACTTCTTCACCCGCGCGATTAATCGTGTGACCAGGCACCGTGATGCTGGAAGTCGGCTTCAGTGCGATATTGGCCACAATCTGTTGGCCGCTGCTGATACCGCCCAAAATACCGCCCGCATGATTGCTCTGGAAACCTTGCGCGGTGATTTCGTCGCGATTCTGACTGCCGCGTAGCGCAACGACCTCAAAACCGTCGCCAATCTCCACACCTTTCACAGCGTTAATGCTCATCATCGCGTGCGCGATATCAGCATCCAGACGGTCAAACACCGGTTCGCCTAACCCTGGCGGCACGCCATCAGCGACAACGGTGACTTTTGCGCCAATGGAGTCGCCCTCTTTTTTCAGGGCGCGCATCAGTTCGTCCAGCGCATCGATTTTGTCCGCATCGGCACAGAAGAACGGGTTCTGTTCAACCAGATCCCAGTCTTTGATGGCCAGCGGAATATCGCCCATTTGGGTCAGACAACCGCGGATCACAATGCCAAACTTCTGCGCCAGATATTTTTTCGCAATCGCACCTGCGGCAACACGCATCGCGGTTTCGCGCGCAGACGAACGACCGCCGCCGCGATAATCACGGAAACCGAATTTTTGCTCGTAGGTGTAATCAGCGTGACCTGGGCGGAAAACATCTTTAATCGCGCCGTAATCCTGAGAACGCTGGTCGGTATTTTCAATCAGCAGGCCGATACTGGTGCCCGTAGTGCGCCCTTCAAAGACGCCGGAGAGGATTTTGACCTGGTCTGGCTCGCGACGCTGCGTGGTGTAACGCGAGGTGCCCGGACGGCGACGGTCAAGGTCGTGTTGTAAATCGGCTTCGGTCAGTTCGATGCCCGGCGGAACGCCGTCAACGATGCACCCGAGCGCCAGACCGTGCGACTCACCAAACGTGGTCACGCGGAATAATTGTCCAATACTGTTTCCTGCCATCACGGCTCCGTTATCGTTGTTCTCTGTTTGAGCAGGTGAAACGGGCCGAAGCCCGCAAGATTAATCTTTATAGATGCTGAAGTATTCACGCGCGGCGATAAGCTGCGCTTTGGTCAGCATGAAGACGCCTTCGCCACCGTTGTCGAACTCGAGCCAGGTGAAAGGCACCTCCGGGTACTGCTCCATCAGATGTACCATGCTGTTACCGACTTCACAAATCAGAATGCCGTCATCGGTCAGATAATCCGGTGCACAGGCCAGAATGCGGCGCGTCAGCTTCAGACCGTCTGTACCGGATGCCAGGCCGAGTTCGGGTTCGTGGCGATATTCATTCGGCAGATCGGACATATCTTCCGCATCCACATACGGCGGATTGGTCACGATCAGATCGTATTGCAGCTTCGGCAAATCGCGGAACAGATCGGAGCGGATCGGCGTCACATGATGAATCAAACCGTGCTCTTCAATGTTGTGTTCAGTGACGGCCAGCGCGTCAGTCGAGATGTCCACCGCATCAACTTCTGCTTCCGGATAAGCGTAGGCGCACGCGATCGCAATACATCCGCTACCGGTACACATATCCAGAATATGCTCCGGTTGATGGTCCATCAGACCCGCAAAATGATTGTTGATCAGCTCGCCAATCGGTGAGCGCGGCACCAGCACGCGTTCATCGACATAAAATTCGTGGCCGCAGAACCAGGCTTTGTTGGTCAGATACGCGACCGGAATGCGTTCGTTCACACGACGGATCACACGCTCAACGATACGGTGTTTTTCGCTGGAGGTCAGGCGCGCAGTGCGCATGTCTTCGGGGATATCCAACGGCAGATAAAGCGACGGCAGTACGAGCTGCACAGCTTCATCCCACGGGTTATCCGTGCCGTGACCGTACCAGATATTAGCCGCGCTGAAGCGGCTAACGGACCAGCGCAACATGTCCTGAATGGTATGCAGTTCGTTTACTGCTTCATCGACAAAAATTTTATCCATTATTCTCTCCAGGGCATGCTTGCATAATTTTCGGCGGCTAGTTTGCCATGAAGACGGCGATAAATCAGCATTGTCGCGATGCGAGACCGGTGAAAAAATGCGTTTTGCTTGCGCCTCCCTCAGGTAAACTAAGGGAAATAAGAGATGAGACCCAAGAATGAAAAAGAAAACATCGCTTAGCGAGGAGGATCAGTCGCTGTTTCGCCAGCTTATGAGCGGGACGCGTCAAATCGCGCAGGACACCATTGTTCATCGTCCGATCCGTAAAAAAATTACCGAAGTGCCGGTTAAACGGCTGCTTCAGGAACAAGCCGATAACAGCCACTATTTTTCAGATGAATTCCAGCCGCTGCTCAACACACAGGGCCCGGTAAAATATGTGCGCGAAGACGTCAGCCATTTTGAGCTGAAAAAATTACGTCGTGGGGATTATTCGCCAGAGCTGTTTCTTGATCTGCATGGCCTGACGCAGATGCAGGCGAAACAGGAGCTCGGGGCATTGATTGCGGCGTGCCGTCGCGAACATGTCTTTTGCACCTGTGTTATGCACGGGCACGGCAAACATATTCTCAAACAACAAACGCCACTGTGGCTGGCTCAGCATCCACACGTGATGGCTTTTCATCAGGCACCGAAAGAGTACGGCGGAGATGCCGCATTGCTGGTGTTGATCGAAATTGAAGAGTGGCAGCCGCCTGAGCTGCCCTGACAGAGTGGCGGGTAATACTATTTACCCGCCAGATCGCACGTCACGTCAGATAGCTTTTGCCATCTTCAAATTGCACGGACTCATTTGCCAGTTGAATACCCCTTTGCCGCTTTCGTCGAGCGTGACGTTAGCAATGGCCGAGGTGGTAAACATCGGAGGCGTTTCGCCAGGGCACAGTTCAGCAACTAAATAGCCGACCAGTGGCAGGTGGGAAATGACCAGCACAGACGCGACGCCTTCATGACTCAATGTCTGAAGATAACCGCTCACCAGACCGATATCGCCGCAAGGTGTGAGTTCAGGAAGCACGTCCACGTTTTTAGGCAGGTTCATACATTCGCCTACCACGTCTAGCGTCTGTTCAGCACGCAAGAATGGGCTCACCAGAACACGATCAATGTCCACTTTTTGACCCTTGAGCCAGGTGGCCATTAGACGAGATTCGTCACAGCCACAGGTTGTCAAAGGACGAACAGAGTCACTGGCGGCATCGAGTGCCGCGTCGCCGTGACGCATGATAAAAACTTGCATATTGCACCGCTTTTGTTGACCAGGATCACCGGCGTTGACTACCCGCGAATACAGCAAAAAGGCAGAAAACCCGATGGCCGGGCATTGTGCCTGATCCATTCGATGAATGAAACGCTGTTTTTTACCTTAATGGCGTAAGTATAGTCAATATCTGTTTACAAATTAGACAATGGCTATCCCATTCACCCCAGGATCTACTCTATTTTGACCCTAATTTATTGGGTCAGTTTCCTGTGCTGGCCAAAAACGCAGCTTATTTTCTGCCATCTGTTTTAATGCCTCACAGGGTGTAAATCGAGAGCCATAAAGTGATGCCAGACGCTGCAATGTCGCCACAACTTCACCCGCGCCCAGACTATCCATATAGCGGAACGGGCCGCCCAGAAACGGCGGAAAACCAATGCCAAATACGGCGCCAATGTCACCGTCGCGCGCGTTTTTAATCACATTTTCATCAAAGCAACACGCCGCTTCGTTAAGCATCATCATGACGCAGCGTTCAGCGCACTGTTGCGCGGTAAGCTTGCCCTGGCCACTGGCATTGATAAGCCCATAAACCGAGGGGTCAACCTGTTTCTTGCTTTTACGCCCTTTTGCTGCGTAAAGATAGAAACCCCGACCATTTTTTCTGCCTTTGCGATCGTCATTCAAAATCGCTGAAACAACATTCGCAGGGGGACTAAAGCGCTCGCCATAAGCTGCTTCAAGCACAGGTATAATTTTAGTGCCTGTATCAATTCCGACCTCATCCAAAAGTTGGATTGGCCCAACCGGGAACCCAAACTTCACCAGCGCGTCATCAACATTTTCGACTTTTTCGCCTTCGGTCAGCAGCCGCATGGCTTCATTGATATAGGGTGCAAGAATACGATTGACGTAAAATCCCGCTTTATCTGCCACGACTATCGGCGTTTTCCCTTGCCGCTTAGCGAGCTTAACGACCGTTGCTACGGTTTGTGGGCTGGTCGACGCGTGAGGGATCACTTCAACCAGCGGCATTTTTTCTACCGGGCTGAAGAAGTGCAAACCAATCACCTGTTCTGGTCGCGCCGCATTTGCCGCGATATCGCCTATTGGCAAAGATGACGTATTGGATCCAAAAATCGTATGTGCCGCGCAGTGCTGCTCAACGTCCGCCACCATCTGTTGCTTTAGTTTCAGATCTTCAAACACGGCCTCAATGACCACGTCACGGTGTTTGAAACCGCTAAAGTCTGTGGTGCCTGAAATCAGCGCCAGTTCTCGGTCTCGCTCACTGGCTTTGATATGGCGGCGTTTCACCTTTTGATCAAGCAGCTGCCAGCTGTATTGCAGCGCATGGTTGATGCCTTTCGCATTAATGTCTTTGATACGAACGGGCAATTTGCCTTTACTGGCGGTCACAAAAGAGATGCCTCCACCCATTAATCCGCCGCCCAAAACGCCAATGGCATTTAGCGGACCAGGAGCAGCCTCGCTGCCGGGATCTTTTTTAACATCCGTGCTGGCAAAAAAGATGCTTCGCAGGGCCTGCGATTGAGGCGTCATTGCTAATTCGCCAAAGGCTTTGGCTTCTGCGGCGTAACCGCTGCTGCTTCCCTGTGACAGACCCGTTTCGATAACGTCCAGAATACGTTTCGTCGCCGGATAGTTGCCTTTGGTTTTTTGTTCGGTTTTCTTGCCAACCGCATTAAACAGCAGCGCGCGGCCTAGCGGCCCCGCCAGGATGCGCTCCCGCACGGGCAAATGACGGCTTGCCTGCCGTTCCTTTTGCGCCAGCTCAACGGCCGCTTTTAGAAGAATAGAATGAGGAACCACTTCGTCGACCAGGCCGACTTTTAGGGCCTGCCGTGGGCGGAGCTGTTTGCCGGTGAGAATCATTTCCAGCGCAGTGCTGACACCCACCAGCCGTGGTAATCGTTGCGTTCCGCCAGAGCCTGGCAACAAACCAAGCTGCACTTCCGGCAGGCCAAGAACGGTTTTTGCATCATCCGTACAAATGCGGCTATGGCAGGCCAGCGCTAATTCCAGCCCGCCGCCAAGGCAGGCGCCATGGATCGCGGCGATCGTCGGAATTGGTAAACTATGGATCTCCGCCATGATTTGCTGCCCTTGCCGGGCAAGCTCTTCAGCCTCTTGCGCACTGTTAGCGCGGGCAATCATGTTGATATCCGCACCCGCGATAAAGTTGTCAGATTTGGCGGAAATGAAGATCAGCCCACGGATATTTTTGTTGTCGCGGACCTGCTTCAAAATGCTGCGTACCTGAACGCCAAATTCGGCTTTCAGGGTATTCATTTTCTCGCCCGGGACATCGATAGTGACAACCGCGATGTTGTCCAGACGCACGTTAAGTGTAAATGCGGAAGTCGTTTCCATTATTCAGCCTCCAGAACCATCGCTGCGCCCAAACCACCCGCCGCACACGCGGTGACCAGACCAAATCCTCCGCCGCGGCGGCGAAGCTCGTGCAGGGTTTGCGTAATCATTCGAGCACCAGTGGCCGCAAAGGGGTGTCCATAGGCAATCGAGCCGCCAAGAACGTTAAATTTGCTCTCATCGACCTCGCCCGTGGCGTGCGGTCGGCCAAGAACATCGCGAGCAAAGCGTTCGCTGCCCAGCAATTGCAGATTCGCCAGAGTTTGCGCGGCAAAGGCTTCGTGCATATCGATGAGTGTTAAATCCGATAGCGCTAATCCGGCACGCTCCAGTGCCAGCGGTGTCGACCACGCTGGCCCCAACAGCATATCCTGCCAGACGTCGATGGCGGTAAACGCATAGCTGCGCAGATACCCAAGTGGAACCAGACCCAGCTCTTTCGCCCGTGATTCGGTCATCAGGATAACCGCCGCCGCGCCGTCGGTCAGCGGGGTGCTGTTTGCCGCCGTAACGGTGCCATGTTTACGATCGAATGCCGGACGTAATTTTGCATAATCCGCCAGCGTTGAGGTGCCGCGAATATTATTATCTTCGGCGAGCGGTTCGCGAAATGGCGGGATATACGCCGTCATCACTTCGTCCCTGAGCTTGCCTTCTGACCAGGCCTGCGCAGCACGCTGATGTGAACGATGCGCCAAAGCATCTTGCTGTTCGCGCGTGATACCGTACGTTTTCGCCATTTGCTCAGCAGTGTCGCCCATGCGCAGGCCCGTCGAATATTCCGCGACGGCAGGAGGAACAGGTGCGAGATCGCGTAAACGCAGTTGAGAGAAAAGCTTAAGGCGTTGTCCCATTGTGCGCGCTTTATTAACGTCCACCAGCACACGCGCCAGTTTCTTGCTGACGCCAATAGGCAAAACGGAAGAAGAGTCGGCGCCACCCGCAATACCGGCGCGAATGGTTCCCGTCATTAGACTTTCAGCGACGTTTGCCACCGCCTGAAAGCTGGTCGCACACGCGCGGCTGACGCTATACGCGTCGGTATGCACATTCATACCGGTGCCCAGCACAATTTCACGGGCGATATTCGGTGCTTCAGGCATCTGAACAACCTGGCCAAAAACCAGCTGCTCAATGACGTCAGGGGATATTTCGCTGCGAGCCAGCATCTCCCCCACCACCATTTTGCCCAAATCGACAGCCGGTATTCCATGAAATGCCGTCGCCTGGCGCGCAAATGGCGTACGCAATCCGCTGACAATGGCGATGCGATCGCCCTGGCGGGTGATAAGCGGTAATGCCTGACTCATAACACTCCCCTGTTAATGACAAAACGCATAAAGTGGTCTGACCTGATAACAGTCTTAACCATTTTTTTACATTCAGCCAATCAGGGAAACGAAAAAATGCGAGCTAAAACACAGAGAAGAAAAAGAAAACGCCCCTGAAGAACAGAGGCGTAAAAGAAGGGATTAACGTAAGCCGAGCTGGAAAATCAATGTTTCTGCTTCGCAAGCAAAAATGAAATCGATATCCAGTTTCACACCACCTTCAACTTCGGTGAGCGTAGATTTGATTTCGCAAGGATCGGACTCCACGTCGCGAGCGCGCTTAGTCAATGCACTCAGCGTTTCTTCGGCGTCCGCACGTTTACTAAACACGCGGCTGTAAGACGCGGTGCAATCCGTATTGTCCATGATGGTACCGACATCCATACAGCAGCAAACCGGGGTTTCATCAGCACTGCATTTACTCATAGCTCAAGTTCCTCTGGATTCGCGCACGGCGCGAGATAAACACGTTGTCGATATTTTACGCCCGAGCCGGTGGTCTCTCCAGTCGTTAATGGCGCAAAAGGCGATAAGTGAGCGATATCACACTAAAAAATGATCTAACGCAAAAATCACCCTTTTCAATGAGTGCGACGGGTCGCATTTTTGCCACGCAGATCCCGTTTCGATAAACATCTTTGAAAAACTTAATAAACAAACTTGCAACATTCCATCTGGTCAGACCTATACTCTCGCCACTGGTCTGATTTCTAAGTGTTACCACAGACCCTACACTCCGCGCTCCTGTTACTACGTGTAACAATTATTGAATAAAAAAAACTCAATGAGGTTATGGTCATGAGCCAGAAAACCCTGTTCAAAAAGACTGCGCTGGCAGTCGCAGTGGCAATCGTATCAACGTCCGCCTGGTCAGCGGGCTTCCAGCTCAACGAATTTTCTTCCTCTGGTCTTGGCCGTGCCTATTCTGGGGAAGGCGCAATTGCCGATGATGCAGGCAACGTGAGCCGTAACCCGGCGCTGATCACGATGTTTGATCGCCCAACCTTCTCTATCGGTGCGGTTTATATCGATCCTGATGTAAACGTCACCGGAAAATCCAGCCTGACAGGGCAAAGCGCGAATCAGGACAATATTGCTCCGGTAGCCTGGGTGCCTAACATGCACTTCGTGATGCCTATTAACGATCAGTTTGGCTGGGGTGCATCGGTCACGTCAAACTACGGTCTGGCAACCGAATTCAATGATAGCTATGGCGCAGGTATTTACGGCGGCAAAACCGATCTGACGACGATGAACCTGAACCTGAGCGGTGCATATCGTCTGGACAGTAACTGGAGCTTCGGCCTTGGCTTTGATGCCGTTTATGCCAAAGCGAAAATCGAACGCTACGCGGGCGATTTGGGTCCATTACTGGCTTCCCAACTCCCTCCGCCATACAGGGATGGTATTAGCTCACCGAGCGACCAAATTGCATACCTGAAGGGTGACGAGTGGGGCTTTGGCTGGAATGCCGGCATTCTGTATGAGCTGGATAAAAACAACCGCTGGGGTCTGACTTACCGTTCAGAAGTTAAAATCGATTTCAAAGGCGACTATAAGAGCTCCATTAACCCGGCGCTTAACAGTATTTTCGCCAGCATGGGGATGACTTCCCTGCCAACCGGTACCGGTGGAAGAACGCAAAATGGTGCGTTGACTCTGAACCTGCCTGAAATGTGGGAAGTGTCCGGTTATAACCGCGTCGCGCCACAGTGGGCAGTGCACTACAGTCTGACTTACACCAGCTGGAGCCAGTTCCAGGAACTGAAAGCGACGGGCGACAACGGCCAGACGCTGTTCCAGAAAGATGAAAACTTCAAAGATGCTTATCGTATCGCGCTGGGTACAACCTACTACTACGATAAGAACTGGACCTTCCGTACGGGTATCGCATTCGATGACAGCCCGGTGCCGGCCGACAAACGTTCTATCTCAATTCCGGATCAGGACCGTTTCTGGCTGAGCGCAGGTATGACATATGCCTTCAACGACGATGCTTCTGTTGATGTGGGTGCATCCTACATGCATGGTCAGAACGTCAGCTTCACCGAAGGTGAAGGTGTGTCTGCGTACGAATTCAAATCTGCAGGTAAAGCGTGGCTGTTCGGTACTAACTTCAACTACGCGTTCTAATTCTGCAGTCATTAAAAAAGGTGAGCATTTGCTCACCTTTTTTTATTTATTCCGCATCAATCTCGGACAGTTCGTTTTCGATAGCTTTCGCATTCGGGTTATCTTCCGGCTTCAGCTTGCCACCGCTGGCGATGAAATCATGATTCTGGAAGTAAGCTTCACGCACCATGATATAAGGATCGGAAGACTGGCGCAGCAGGCCGTCCGAATCCAGCAATTGCGCGCGCGTTTCGATACCTTCGACCGTCCATTTCCCAATCGACAGCGGCCACGTCAGCCATGACAGAACCGGATAAAGCGTATCAACCATATCGCCACCGTCATCACGAACGGTAAAGCTACCGTAGAATGGCAAATGCATATACGGGCCATAGCCGACGCCATAACTTCCGAGCGTACTACCAAAGCGGTGCGGCTGTTCACGTTGCAGTTTCTGGTTAGACATCCCAGCCACATCAATAAAGCCGCCCATACCCAACAGGGTGTTCAGGAAGAAGCGAGTAAAATGCACCATCCCCTGATAGGGATCGCCTTGCAGGAAGAAGTTCACCATCACCGCGGGCTCTTCCAGGTTACTGGTGAAATTGCTCAGCCCATTGCGCGCAGGTTGCGGAACATAGTCGCGCCATGCCACAGCTACCGGACGAACCAGATACGGGTCCAGCACGTTGTAGTTGAAGCTATACATGGAGCGGTTGAATCCTTCTAAAGGATCGGAGCGCCCCGTTTGCTCGCCTGAGCTGGCGCAGCCCACAAGCAGGCTTGTGCCCAGCGCAAGCGCCGACAGCCGAAGTTTCATTTATTTCTCCCTGTTAAGTATGGCTATCGTAGATTGCCATCCGTAACGGAGCGCATGACGCTCCTCTATAAACATGCAAGTGATTGTAACAGCACGTTTCTGGATGTCCACGCACACAATGCCGGGTGATGATCGCTCACGCCCTGATCACAGCATAGCCTGACTTTGCCATTTCATTTGATGGCAATTTTAGCGTGTGACACAACGTGATGTATCGCGTTTGTTGCCATTACCAAAAAATAAGAGCATCCCGACGGGCAACATCCGAAAAAACGCTACGATTATAGGGATGATAACGAAGCGAGACACTTTCTATGGACGATCTAAAAGAAGAAAAAATCGATAAACATTCGGATGAGCTTGAAGTTGAAAGCGAAGAAAAGCAGCGTGGTAAAAAAATAGAAATCGATGAAGATCGCCTTCCCTCACGAGCCATGGCTATTCACGAGCATATCCGCCAGGACGGCGAGAAAGAGCTTGAACGTGATGCCATGGCCCTGCTGTGGTCTGCGATTGCAGCAGGATTGTCGATGGGCGCATCGCTGCTGGCGAAAGGTATTTTCCACGTACAGCTAGAAGGTGTTCCCGGTGGTTTCTTGATTGAGAGCCTGGGTTATACCTTTGGATTTGTCATCGTCATAATGGCGCGCCAACAGCTGTTTACTGAAAATACAGTGACGGCGGTTCTGCCGGTGATGCAAAGTCCGACGTGGGGAAATTTTGGCCTTTTAATGCGCCTGTGGGGCGTTGTGTTACTGGGGAATCTTATTGGCACAGGAGTGGCGGCGTGGGCCTTCGAGTATATGCCCATTTTCGATGAGCCGACTCGCGACGCGTTCGTCAAAATTGGTACGGACGTCATGAAGAACACGCCTCTTGAGATGTTCTCCAACGCCATTATCTCCGGTTGGATTATTGCCACCATGGTCTGGATGTTCCCGTCTGCGGGATCCGCAAAAATTGTCGTTATTATCCTGATGACATGGCTTATTGCACTGGCCGATACGACGCATATTGTGGTGGGAACGGTTGAAGTGTTGTACCTGGTATTCAATGGGACGCAGCACTGGACAGACTTTTTCTGGCCCTTCGCGCTGCCAACTTTGGCAGGAAATATCTGCGGCGGGACCTTCATTTTCGCCCTCTTAAGCCATGCCCAAATTCGCAATGACATGTCGAATAAACGTAAGGCGGAGTTAAAGGAAAAAGAAAAAGCTCGGCAAAACAATGACGAAAGTCCAAAAAAAACGGATTAAATGGCGACTCTTTGAGCAGTCAAGCGGCATTGAGCTTAACGCATAGCGTAAATAACGCTATACTCGTGCCGCTTCGTCCCCTTAGTTAAATGGATATAACGAGCCCCTCCTAAGGGCTAGTTGCAGGTTCGATTCCTGCAGGGGACACCATATCGATATCAACAGACATCTATCGCCAACAGCATTAACTCAACACAACAAAAACGGGCAACGAAAGAAGCTAGCACGCGTACTTTCGAGACTGTCGCCCGCGAATGGCATAAGAACAAACGTAAGTGTGATGCCAATCATGCAAAAAGAATTCTTGCTTCACGTGAGAATCATGTTTTTCCTACTCCTGGCAAATATGATATCGCAAAGCTAAAAACTCGCGATCTTCTAATTTCCGTAAAGACGAAAGAAGCCAGAAACAAGCTTTAGACAGCGAACCGATTGCAGTAATAATATACGACCGGATTTGCTTTTAGCTTCATGATATTCATCGCTGAAGGCGTTTACGCTCACCGTAAATGACACGCTCCGCTTCGTGGCGGATATGTTCATCAACGGCCTGTTAGAACCGGAGATTGAGGCATAACCCAACTGTACGGGTAAGCCACTGCGATGAAAAAAATCCACAAAGATCTCCCAACCCTAGATAAAGAAAAGTGTCATATCTGGTCGGTTGTTGACTGAAAGAATAATTTCTCTTTTTAAACAATGGTTAATTTGAGTATTATGCCAACCTAATGAGTCAACTTCCGGGCTAATATCGAGAATGACGTTAACGCGAATTCGTCTCTAATTAATATCCTCCATTAAGAATGGAATGCTTAGCCAGAGCATCATTCCAGCATTAAAATTGCATTTCTTGATATAAAATTATATTACATATTTCATAATGGTAAATCATGCCTATCGCAGTTTCAGCTTTGGGAACTAAATTCTTGAAATACACCTAAATAGTTGGATGGCGGCACTATTTAGTGATATTCATCCTGCATAATTAGCCCGCATCAGCAATCATATGAATATCACAAACAAAACAATTGACGATTATAAAGCAGTCAGCCGCCAGTTACTTCCAATTATTTCCAGTAAATTCAAAATCAACCTGAATGATATTCATTACCCTCACTATAAAACCCTAACATTTATTCATACAATAAAATTCTAAAATCACTAACAAATCGAATAGCGCACAAATAGTCAATTCACCCCTCACTGTAAGGTTTTTAATAAAGTTCCGGCATTTAAACCGGAAATATATTATTACCTCATGTAACCGTATATAAGGATATTTCTCATGGCTACACCCTCACATATAGGTCAACGCGACCCGGCAGATGGTTCTTACAATCCGGGTATTCAAACAAACGTTCCACCCGTTGTACGCGACAATAATCTGTACGATACATTCACCGCAGATATAACATCTGCAATAACTTTAGGAAGTGGCAATGAAAAATATCAACAAGATTTATTTAATCGCTCCCCCCTGAGTGGGGTCCTGGGTTTCTGGAACCTCAGTACAAAAATTGTGGTGACGGTTTCATCACCGGATGTCCCTTCTGCACCAGCGATTACGCACACTTATTCCACTTTGCCTATCAATCAGCCTGTTATTATCCCTGTTCTCGGCTTTCTCGCCCGGCCTCAAATCACGACAGAATGTTCGGTCATTATTTCGGACGGTACCAATCAGTTTCAGACAACGGTTAACCTCGCCCCGCTGCCTCTTACCGATGCAGAAAGTAGCAGTGCCGTAGGGTTTCCTGAAATTCAGGTAAATAAAAAGGCGACTGTAGAAGAGGTGGGTGATGATTTGTACTTTGCCATTATTGCACCTCAGCGAGCATTTATTGCTCTCGATCGGCAGGCAAATATCCGCTGGTATGTTACGGGTGGAGATCCAATCAATTCACCTGAACTATGCCTTCCAATATATAACAACCTGCGTTTATCAGATGGTACATTTATTGGATCCGATACTTTCCTGAACTTTTACTACACGCCAACAAATTTTGGGGAAAACGAGCCCAGAGGGCAACGTGAGCTTTGGCGATTTGATATGACAGGCCGGGTACAAAGCATTTATTTTATCCGTGACAGGGCGCATCACTCCTTGACAGAACTGGCTGGCGAGAACTCACTACTCATTGCTTCTGACTATATCAGTATCCGAAATAGCGGTGAAGGCCCCAACCCCGATGGTGCTAACCAGGGTCCTTCCTGTGAAGATTGCATTGCCATTCTGGATTTAGCGACCGGATTTGAGAAAGCCTATTACGATCTTCGATTAATTCTTAATTTCTGGCGCACACCGGTCCCCATGGATTTATCAGTCCCCTATACTTATGACTGGGCCCATGTTAATCAGGTTGATTATGATTCTGGCAATAATCTCTTGATTGCTTCTTGTCGTCATCAGGGGGCAATTATTGGCATTGAAAGAGCTTCCGGAGCACTGAAATTCATTTCCGGTAATCACGATGACTGGCAAGCCACTGAAACGGGCATTCCCACGACCGATTGGTCAGATCTGCTTTTGACGCCCATTAACCCTGCAACGGGCTCGGCGTATGATCTCAGCGACCCAGTACAAAAAATCGAAGCAGATCGCAGTTTCTGGACGTGGGGCCAGCACAACGTCCAGTCAATCCAGCAGTCTGTGTCCAACTCACCGTATGTGGATTTCTCAGTCTTTAACAATGGAAATTACAGAACCCGAACATCCGGTTCAGGCGTGGTCGCATCTGAGAACGCCTCTCGCTGTATGCACTACCAGGTGGACCTTGATACACGGGAAGTGCGTTTACTCACCGAGTACGGTGAAACAGAATTAGCGGCCACCGGATATAGCCCGTACGTTTCAACCGCGTACTTCTATAATTTCGAGGATAATGCTGCATCACCCCGCCTGTTTGCTAATTTCGGTGGCAGTATTTTTCAGGAAAATAGCGAATACCCGGCGGGCCTACCCGTTACACTGGAACCCGGTGTTTCAGACCGGGTTGACCTGAAAGAAGAACGCTACGGAACTTTCCAGGGACGGGTGATTATTCAGGAAATTGACCTAACGACACGATTGCCCTTATTCGAAATTCAGATGACTTCTGGCGTATATAAAACGCCGCCATCGGGTGAGAGTGATGTCAGACGCGTTGATCTTTACTCTTTCCGTGCTTATAAAATGCCATTGTATTCATGATGTCACTGCCGCATGCCCGATGACACATCGGGCATTTTCTTAAAAAGAGATTTGCGTTACGGTAGTTGAAGAGAGGGAACTTCATGTGGGTCGAACATCTTTTTAGATGAAATAATGGTTTCGATAAAGATCTTTTTATGTTCATATTTGAGCACATCATCGATATACATAATCCCGGTTTGAAACGACGGAATATTTTTCTCAATATTGAACCGAACCAAGCCACGCAGACAGGCCTCGGACTCCAGCTGTACGGGAAGTGCCAGAATACATTGTGTTTGCTTTGCCAACGCAATCGCATTCGAGACAGAGAAAACATCAAATCTGACTTTTTCAGGAGAAATATAGCAGAGTAGCGGATCGTTAATTTCCTCATTTTCAGATTCATGTTTGAGTATGATCCACTCGCTTTCATTGAGTTGCTCTTCACTCACCCACCTTGCGGAGGCAAACCGGTGCTCACGAGAACAAAACAGAACAAATCGGGTCGTGAAGATGGGGATATAATTGATGGCGGCAATTTTGTTTTCTTCAGAGGGAATAGCGCCTAACGCAAGATCACATTCTCCTTTTAGTAAATGGTGTTGACCCATGACGGTATTGCTATTTTTTATCACCATCCGAATCTCAGGGTAAAGCTGAATATAATCTTTCATCAGGTTAAACAGCACACCGTGGCTCCAGGCATGCCCGCACTCGATAACCAGGCGCTGTCTGTGACTATACTTTATGGCATCAATACTCAGTAATGCCTGCTGATAGTTTCGGTCTAACAGGCACGCATGCTGATATAGCGTTTCACCGTACACCGTTAGTGAGATCTTTTTTCCCTCTCTGACCAGTAAAGAGATCTCAAGCTCGGCCTCCAGACGCTGCATATTTTGCGTTAATGTTGGCTGGGATATGAATAAGCTTTCAGCTGCAGCCGTAAAGGTTTTTTTATCAACCAGAACCTTGAACTGAAATATCAGTTTGTGCAAATACATGGTGTACCACCGCTATTGTCATCCCCCTCGCCTCCCAGCAATATTGCAACGAGCGAGCAGGCACCACAGTTAAATCATATGGCTTATCACGACGATTAACGCATTCAGGCTCAGGATTGCTGTAACCAGACGCTTACCAAAAGGCGAAACGTGATAATTAACGTAATACTCAGCATCACGCTGCTGGTATGAAATTAACAGCAGTAGCAATGCCATGATTATCGACAGTATACTCACCGCTATCAGTAAGACATGATACCGAATTATAGCTGTTCGCATCATGACCACGGTCAGAATAAGCGTCGAGAGCGCGGTACGCTGCCATGAAAGCTGCGTTCTCTCGGACTGTAAGCCCGGATCTCGCGCATGTGAAGTGGTCGTCATAATGCCACCATGACCCAGAGCGTCACCACGATGCAAGCTCCAAGCCCCCCACTAAGCAAGACAAACAGTCGTGGATAATCCAGCGCTCGATCCTGCGCTATCGCCCGATCATTGGCAACCCAACGGCGATAGCCATACCAGGCAAGCCCCGCAGCGGTAAGGCTCATTGTGATTACCAGAAAAACCCGGAACGGGGCTGGAGCGAGATTGATGGCTAACTGATCGACACCAATCCCTGCTGCCATAAAAGCCAGCGCTGTTCTTATCCACGCTAAAAATGTGCGTTCGTTTGCCAACGTAAAACGATAATCAACCAATTTATCCTGCTTACCCTGATTCATAATCCCTGCTTTTACAGTGCACTAAAAAGTAAAGGGAGCCAGTTTTCGTGCTCCCCTGATTTAATTACTGTCGTCAACTAATACAATTCAGCCTTAATAAGGCTTATTGAACAGACTATATAATCTCTGGTCGTAATCCCCGCCTTCATACAGTTCGATGACTTTTTGCTTTGTCACACAGCCCTGGTCGCACACCACGGCCAGATCCCGAAGGAAGCGCTCCCCTCCGGAGCACGCCGCAATTTCAAGAAGCAGTGTTCGGGTATCAGGATGCATATTTCTATCCGCCAGAGACCCCAGATATTGACGCATGACCTGTTTACGCTGTTCATGCTCGCGCACGACATAGTCTGCATCAACATGTTCTGCCTCTACCGGGATGCCCAGACGACGCCATTCATCCTGAGGTGCATCGGCATGAGTCATTGCCGCCGAGAGCTTACGAATAAAAAGCGCTTCCCGTTCAGGGTCATAGATTGGGCGTTCCTGATACTCATCGTGCGCTAAGTCAAACAGCAGATTGCCGTGCGCGTACGAGCTATAGAATCCTGCCGAACCAGGTATTTTAAGCACCGGGATATGGTGGGTAAATGAAAAGCCGGGATGCAACCCGGCATCTTTTAGCTCTGACAGTGTAAACAGCCGCCGCATCCGCATCGGCATTAGGGTGTATTCGTACAGCGGTATATTTTCAGGTAATTGGCTGCCGCGCATATAGACATAACGCCCATCGGTTATCGTCACATGCGCACCAAAATAACCAAAGATGGCCTCGGACTTAATCGCCTTCTGCTGCGTTAACACCGGCATCAGCGACTGCCCTGTCATGGTAGCTGTTTTTTCAAGGCCGAACACATCCAGTATGGTGACGGCCACATCGTGCATTTGCGCAAGCTGGCTTCGGGCCTGACCCGCACATTGGCTTTTCGGATCCCATATAAAAAAGGGGACATGCGCAATTTCATTATATACCGGCATCACGCTCTTCCCTGACCACTCTTTCTCGCCGAACATAAAGCCATGGTCCGTGTTCACTATGAGCATCGTGTCCTGCCACATATCGTGCTCATCAAAAAAATCCAGTACCTTTCCTAAATATTCGTCACACATCAGCATCAGCGCCTGATAGTGTTTCTCCCCATTGATCACTTTCTGCGGATTATTGATTTTTTCGGTCGAACTGTATTCAGGCCAGTCGTCGGCGTTATTCACCAGATCCGGGTCAACCTGATACTTAAAGCGGTCAGGAACATAAAACGGCTCGTGTGGGTCAAAACTTTCGATTTGCAAAAACCAGTTATCCTGCCGATAGTTCTCCGTCAAAAATTCGAGCCCCGCCTGATAGCAGCGCGCCTGAGGATAATCTTTTTCTTCACGAATATAACTGCGGTTAATCAGATCGTGTTCAATCATATTCCGCCGCAGCGGTTCGGCATTTTTCCAGGAATCCAGCGCGTTAGCGCCGGTGAAACCAATCTTCGCTTTCCAGAGGTCGCCCTCCTGCCCGCGCATAAACTCATAGCTGCTATAGCGATTATGATACGTGGCACCCCCGTCCTCCCAGTAGTGCTGGTGATCAGTTATCAGATGGGAATACACGCCATGTTTTTTCATTATCTCAAATATGGAGTCATCAAAAGGTTCTAACGGCCCCCAACTGCGATGCAGAAAATTTAACCGCCCGGTGTGCAAATCTCGCCTGGCGGGCATACATGGCATAGAACCGACATAAAAATTATCAAAGCGAACGGTTTTGGCCTCCAGCCGTTTAAAATTTGGCAGCGGGAAAGCATCCATATTGTAAGCCGGGAGTTTATTCCGACGGAGCGTATCAAACATCAACATAACAACTTTCATATTACTCTCCAGATCCGAGTAGTTTCATGCATATCGCTTTGTGATTTTTCTTATTCAACGTATAAAAAACCATCGAAAAGAGGGATAAAAGCTGGCCGCACACAGGCGTCAGGACCATTAAAATTAGCAGGCCGTTTAATGTTCCCTCCGTTTGAGCTGTCGCTCCGGGAACGTAGCCAATGAGATTAAGCATTCCGCCCAGCACAAAGGCCCCCACTGCGGAGCCGAACTTATTCGAAAACGTTAACGTTGATGCGGCGATACCCGCCGCGTTTGATTTCGTTTTCCAGCGTAGTTCGTCCGCGCAGTCGGTGACCATCATCCAGGTAATCAGCGATCCGCCCTGACAGAGCGCCATCACGCAGGCCAGCATGACCATGGTGTAGGTAATATTGTCCGGCGTGAACGTCAGCCAAAGAATGAAGGAGGGAATAATGGCAATCAGGCAAATGGTGACAAATGCGGTTTTATTTCCATAGCGGGATACCAGCCCTTTCACCAGCAGATAAATCGATGCGCCAAAAACCATATTCAGCAACGCGCCCGTCGCGACGAGTTTTGTGCTGTGCAGAACCCAGGTATAAAACTGTACCGTCACCCCGGCTGTTATCGCCAAAGAGAGAGTATTGGCGGACGAGGCCAGCGCCAGGCATCCCAAAGAGCGACTGTGGAAGGCCAGCGAAAGCTGTTTAAACACAGCCACCACCACGTTGCCGTTATCCGCCGCATTTTCCGTCTGTAATGCCCTGTCGTCTTCCTGAATCCGCTGCCAGTTATCCTGCCGGCGTGCGCCATAGGCACACAGCCAAAAGCCCAGCGTGGTCACGACGCCAAATAAAATGCCGAGGTAATGATAGCTATGAAAATCCACCACGCTGTTCCCCGCCGCATCGCGGGTCTGGCTGAACGCCGAGAGAATGTAAATACCACCGGCGCTAACGATGAACTGCGCAATAATGCCAGTGAACTGCTTAAATAAAACGATATTGCTGCGCTCATTCACCTTGTCTGTAATATAGGCCGTCAGTGAGTGGTACGGAATATTAGACACCGTAGACACGAGCGAATACAGCATATAAACGCCAGCGATATAAGCCACCCGCCCGGTCGCGGATAAATCAGGTGCCGCAAAAACAAGCCAGGTGGTAAACCCTAAAACGGGCGCAGAGGTTATTATCCAGAAGCGGTATTTACCGAATCGCGTTCGTGTTCTGTCACCAATGGCTCCCATGATCGGGTCGATAAAAGCATCAATGCCCCGCGCGGCCAGAGTAATCGCCCCCACCGTAGCCGGACTTACTCCGTAAACATCGGAAGCATAAGTAATAAAGAACACAAGCATGGCATAAAAACTGAGATTGGATGCAAACCCACCGCCCACAGCATAAAAAAGTTTGTCAGAGATTGTCAGACGTTCCATTCTTTTATCCTTGTATTTTTATAGCCTCCATATTGTTAAGCCTGCCGTATCCGGGAAGATAATTGTTTGCATCGTGGTTATATAGTAAAAACCTATAATCCAATTTCCGCTGACACATTCATCTAGATAACCTCCTGTAATGTAATTATTTTACTCGCATGATAACGTTCGCAGGTTCCTTGCCGGGGAACAGGCAATATTCAATTTTGTGACGGGCATTCAGTTTCATCAGTATAGACTCAGGTGCGCCAATCCAACTCGTGAACCGGTTATTTCTACCCTGCACAGCACTTCTTATATTTTTTGCCGCTGCCGCACGGGCAAAGCGCATTTCTTTTAGCCGTTGGCCTGGCGGTCGTCTTGTGCGCCAATACCTGCATCAGAGTTTCCGCCGGATATCCGGCCTGCAATAAATCCTGCAACAAATTCATTTGCGGCGCGATATGAGAGAAAAAGTGCTTATACCCCGCACACAGATAATTATGTCGGGGCGATCCGCCTGGCGATACGGAGAAGCGGTGTTTTGGGCAGCCGCCGTGACAGGCAAAAAGAAAGTCACAGCGCTGACAATCAGGTGTCAGCGTCGTTTTTTTACTGACGCCAAAGATCCTCGCCTGCTCGCTCTGATTAAGCGTGTGGATATCTTGCTGGTGAATATTGCCCAGCAGATGCTCAGGGTAAACGAAGTGATCGCAGTTATACAGATCGCCATTGGCCTCCAGCGCAAACGCGTGTCCGCAGGTTTCAGCATGCACGCACAGTACCGCAGGCTGTTTGTTCCAGGCTGCGATGGCGACGTCAAACATCTGCACTGAAACCCACCCCACGTCGCGATGAACCCAGATATCGAAAATTTGATTGAGAAATTCACCGTACTGCCACGCGGGCACCGTCCAGGGCGCAAGCCTGGCCGCGCTCTCCCCCGGCATCACAAGCTGAAGCAGCGTCTCGTCGACGGTGCTGACCCGTTCAACCAGCGGGATAAACTGAATATACCGGGAGCCTGTCTCAAGCAAAAATTCATAGACTTCAGCCGCATAAGAGACGTTATGTGTCCCGACCACCGTCAGGGTATTAAAGGCGACGCCGTTCTGTTTAAGCAGCGCTAGCGCCTGCATCACCCGCTCATGCGTTCCGTTTCCGGCGCGGTTAACCCGATAGCGGTCGTGAAGTGCCTGTGGACCGTCCACGGATAAACCAATCAGAAAATGATTTTTTGCAAAGAACGCCGCCCATGCGTCATTCATCAATATGCCGTTGGTTTGCAACGCGTGCTGGATCGGGCGGCCTTCGCCATATTTCTCGCACAGCGCGACGACGCGCTCAAAAAAGGCGAGCCCCATGAGTGTCGGTTCGCCCCCTTGCCAGGCAAAGAGGACTGGCCCCGACGCCTGTGCCGAAATATGCTGCTGGATATATTTCTCCAGCGTTTCCTCCGACATTTTCCAGTTTTGCTGACGCTCGGGATAGAGCGCTTCTTTTTCCAGATAAAAACAGTACTGGCAATCAATATTACATACTGACCCTGTTGGCTTAGCCATAACATGACAACCTGAAACAACCATATTTACGCTTCCCTATTACCGTCTAACAGACGTCATTCTCAACACAGAGGCAATATAATGCCGTTTTCCTGATATATTCCAATATCAGCGTTCCAGTAAACTCTTTTGTAATGTGAATGCGACCATACATAGCCATTTTAAAAAACGGATATTTTACTGCGCCTTCAGGAAATTGCCCGTTTCTTTGTAAGAAGATCAGTTCGCACTGTGAGTGATTTACTTTATAAATCGCAGAGAGATGACTGTTGTATCACACATCGTTTGTAACATATATCATTCGGTCAACAGAAAATCACAAGTCAGTTAGCCTCAATCCACTTATGTTCTCGATCTTAACTCGCCTCAAAACAAACAGAGCCGGCAAAGCTGATCCTCATTTTCTTCAAAGCTAAAGTCTATCTCTTCGCATCTGCCGTATATATAGAGTCTTTTATCTATCTCAGGAAATTGCCTGCCCCCCAATACATATTGAATCCCCACAGATAATCTATACACTTCTGAGCCGTTGCTAATACTGGTTTTCATATTCCATCGACGGCATCAGAACGCTCGAACCATGCCGGCGCTTACTGTTATAAATCATCTTGATGTAATCAAAAAATACCACTGTGGGCTTCTTCCCGCGTTCCGTAGATCTTTTTCTTTATCCGTTCACGCTTCAGTTACTGGAAAACACTTTTTATAACTGCGTTGTCGTGAAAGTTACCATGAGGGCCATATTTCACCCTGGTTAGTGTGATTTCAGGAACGATAGCCACTCATGGCTCGTGTATAGACTGCCCTGATCAGAGTGAAGTAGTCCCCGTTTTTGATAACTACGCCGCCACACCGCCATCAGAAGCACTCTCGGGACAATATCTTTTGTCATCAGGGGTTGCATTGACCAGCTGAGAACTTTGCGCGAGAACAGGCTAACCACCACGGCCAGATATTCATCGTTTTGCTGGCAAAATATCACTCTGTAAAAGGATTTTGCAAATGAAGCCAGAAATCTCCCCGTGAAATAAGGGCGTATACTAAAACGGAGCAGCACTTTAACGACGTTATTTCATGACTGTATCGGATATTTAACAATCAATATTGGCGGTGGTACTTATGCAATATAAGTCGAAATACTGACGCGCTCGTTGCACTTTAAAGCCTATAATCCTCATCACCCTGCGCTTGCTTTTTCAGATAAAGTAGTCGTGGAACACGGTGTCCAACGATGCTACATTACGCAGCCTACCTTACATTGGCAGTGGTTATTGACTCCGTAAATATCGGTAAGCGCTGAAACTACTA